>Ga0207680_10000581_pt1 | contig 17268 bp, 12 predicted proteins | sample KBSS23metaG_FD_184321 | JGI IMG/M metagenome (GOLD analysis project Ga0207680, IMG submission 184321) | Switchgrass rhizosphere microbial communities from Kellogg Biological Station, Michigan, USA - KBS S2-3 metaG (SPAdes) (version 2) | ecosystem: Host-associated > Plants > Roots > Rhizosphere...
CGATCGGCAGATCCGGCCGCCGAGCGCGGACCAGCGCCACCGCGTCGCGCACCCGGTCCGCCTTCGGGTGCCGGTTCGATCCGAAATTCGAGAACGAGATCATCGCCACGCGCGGCTCGAACCCGAACCGTTCGGCCGTCGCCGCCGAGAGGAGCGCGATTTCCGCGAGATCCTCGGCCGAGGGGTCGATGTTGACCGTCGTGTCGGCGAAGAGAAATATCCGGTCCTTGAGGATCAGGATGTAGAGACCCGACACCCTCCGGACTCCCGGCTCGACGCCGATGATCTGCAGCGCGGGCCGAATCGTCTCGGAGTAGGTCATCGTGAGACCCGAAATCAACCCGTCGGCGTCCCCCGTCTCCACCATCAGCGCCCCGAAGACGTTTCGCTGAAGCACCTTCTGGCGCGCGTCCTCGCGCGTCACCCCGCTCCGCTGGCGGAGGCGCGCCAGCCGGTCCGCGTACTCGTCGAGGCGGGCGAATTTCGGGATGTCGACGAATTCGATCTTCCCCGCCGGGATCGCGAGCTCCTTCAGCTTGCCGGCGATCTGCTCCGGGCGCGCGATCAGCACGGGCCGGCAGATGCCGCTCTCGGCGAGGATCTTCGCGGCGCGCAGGATCTTGGGGTGCTCCCCTTCCGGGAACACGATCCGCTTCGGGCTGGACCGGGCCTTGTCGCGGACGGTCCGCATCACTTCCCGGGTCCGCGAAAGGAGCACCTCGAGCCGTCGCCGGTACGCTTCCAGGTCGATCTGGACGCGGGCGACGCCCGACTCCATCGCGGCCTTCGCGACCGCGGGCGCGACCCAGAAGAGCACCCGGTAGTCGAACGGCTTCGGAATCAGGTAATCCCTCCCGAAACGCATGGACGCCACGTTGTAGGCCTTGAGAACGGAATCGGGAACGTCCTCCCGCGCCAGCGCCGCGAGCGCTTCGGAGGCGGCGCGTTTCATCGGCTCGTTGATCTCGCGGGCGCGCACGTCGAGCGCCCCGCGGAAGATATAGGGGAAGCCGAGCACGTTGTTGACCTGGTTCGGGTAATCGCTGCGGCCCGTCGCCATGATGACGTCGGGGCGCGCCATCATCGCCTCTTCGGGCGTGATCTCCGGGTCCGGATTCGCCATCGCGAAGACGATCGGGCTCTCCCGCATCTCGCGCAGCATGTCTCCCGTCACGATGTTCTTCGACGAGACCCCGATGAAGGCGTCCGCGCCGCGGAGCGCTTCCGCGAGCGTGCGCTCGTCGGTCGCGACCGCAAACTTCTCCTTGTAGGGATTCATCCCCTCCCGGCGGCCGGCATGGATGACGCCGTTGCGGTCGCAGAGGCGCAGGTTCTCCGGCTTCACCCCGTACGAGACGTAGAGGTTCGCGCACGCGATCGCCGCCGCCCCGGCCCCCGCGAAGACGACTTTCACTTCCCCGATCTTCTTTCCCGCGATCTCGAGCGCGTTCAGGAAGGCCGCGGCGGAGATGATCGCGGTGCCGTGCTGATCGTCGTGGAAGACCGGGATGTCGAGCACGGCCTTCAGCTTCTCCTCGATTTCGAAACACTCGGGTGACTTGATGTCCTCGAGGTTGATCCCGCCGAACGTCGGCGCGATCCGCCGGACGGTATCCACGACCGAATCCACGTCCGGCGCGTCGAGCTCGATGTCGAACACGTCGATGTCGGCGAAACGCTTGAAGAGGATCCCTTTCCCCTCCATCACCGGCTTTCCCGCGAGCGGACCGATGTTGCCGAGGCCGAGCACGGCCGTACCGTTCGAAACGACGGCGACCAGGTTTCCCTTGGCGGTGTACTCGTAGGCCTTGAGGGGGTCTTCCTGGATCTCGAGGCACGGTTCCGCGACCCCGGGGGTGTAAGCGACCGAGAGGTCTTCCTGCGTCCGGCAGGGTTTGGTGGCGACGACCTCGATCTTGCCCTTGCGTCCCCGCGAGTGATAGTCGAGCGCTTCCTGCTTCCCGATCTTCCTCATGACTTCTGTGCCTGTCGCACCGCGCCGACCGTTGCCTCGACCGCCTGTTCCTTGGCGACCGGCTCGACCGCGCGGTCCTTGCGCCGCGAGATCTCGATCTTTCCATCCTTGAGAGACCTTCCACCGACCGTCACGCGCAGGGGAAATCCCAGGAGGTCCGCGTCCTTGAATTTCACGCCGGCGCGTTCGTCGCGGTCGTCGTAGAGGACGTCGACGCCCTTTTCGCGGAGCTCCCCGTAGACCCGCTCCGCCTCCGCGCGGTTCTCGGCGTCCCCGACATTCATGGCGATCAGGTGAACATCGAAGGGGGACAGCGGCGCCGGCCACACGATCCCCGAATCGTCGTGGTTTTGCTCGACGACCGCCGCGACCGTCCGACCGATTCCGAGCCCGTAGCAGCCCATGATCATGGGCCGCTTCACGCCGTCCTCGCCGAGAAAAGAGCAGTCCATCGGAAGCGAATACTTCGTGCCGAGCTTGAAGATGTTGCCGACCTCGATTCCCCGCGCGACCTCGAGCGACCCGCCGCAGCGGGGGCAGGGATCGCCGCTCCGGGCCGAGGCGATGTCCCCGATCTCCGTGTCGTCGAAGTCCCGGCCGGGATTCGCGTTGACGTAGTGCCGGTCGCGTTCGTTTGCGCCGGCCACGACGTTGACGAGCTTCCGGACCGAGCGGTCGACCACGATCCGGACTCCCGTGAGCCCGACCGGTCCCGAAAATCCCGCGGGGCCTCCCGTCAACTCCTGGATCTTCGTCTCCGAGGCGAGCTGCAGGTGTTCGGCGCCGAGGTGATTCTTGAGCTTCGTCTCGTTGACCTCGAGATCGCCGCGCACGACGGCGGCCACGAACTCCTTGTTCGTCTCGAAAATCATCGTCTTGATCGTCCGGGAAGGCGCGACGCGGAGGAGCGCCGTGATCTCCACCATCGTGCGCGCGTTGGGCGTGTCGATCTTTTCGAGGGGCGCGAGCGGCCCGGCCTCGGGCGGGGCGAGGTCCGCCGTCGACGCCTTCTCGAGGTTGGCGCCATAGTCCCCGCGCACACATTTGACGACGGCGTCTTCCCCGGTCTCGGCCAGCACCATGAATTCGTGCGCCGAGGAGCCGCCGATCGCGCCGACGTCCGACTCGACCATCGTGAAGTCGAGACGGCACCGCTGGAAGATCGTCGAATACGCCCGGGTCATGTTTTCGTACTGGACCTCGAGGCCGGCCTCGTCGACGTCGAACGAATAGGCGTCCTTCATCGTGAACTCGCGGCCCCGCATGAGGCCGAACCGGGGCCGGACTTCGTCCCGGAACTTCGTCTGGATCTGGTAGAGGTTCAGCGGAAGCTGCCGGTAGGACACCACCGCCTTGCGCACGGCGTCCGTCACGACCTCTTCGTGGGTCGGGCCGTAGCAGAAATCGCGGTCGTGGCGATCCTTCAGGCGGAGCAGCTCCTTGCCGTACCGCTGCCAGCGGCCCGATTCCTGCCAGAGCTCCGCCGGCGCGATCGTCGGCATCAGGAGCTCGATCGCGCCCTCGCGGTTCATCTCTTCGCGGACGATCGCCTCGAGCTTCTGGATGGCGCGCAGGCCGAGCGGGAGATACGTGTACACCCCGGCCGCGACCTTCTGGATCATTCCGGCCCGCATCATCAGCCGATGGGAAACGGCCTCCGCGTCGGCGGGCGTTTCCCGGACGGTATTCAGGAAATATCGAGTCCAGCGCATCTTCGGAGAATACCAGATGCCTCCCGGCCTCCCTGATGCGAATGCCCCGGGCGAGGAGGTCGGCGAGTCACGAGTCGCGGGTGACGGGTCGCGAGTAGCGGGCCACCAGCCCGGCTTCACCCGCAAGCCGGCTCGATGAGGCGCTCGCGGCGACTGGAGGCGCATTGTCGGGCAGCCGATTGAGGCGCGGCCAGACGTGCTGGAAGACGAACTCGGCGGGCCGGCCGCGTCGGCGGACTCGATCAAGTACGTCAGTTGCACCGAACGATCAGGCGCGGTGAGGCGCGAGCCCGGCGGGATGCGGGCGTCCGACCCGCGGGCGAGGCGTACCCGGGGCGTACGTCGAGGCCGCGGGTCGTGGCGCACGCGCCCGCCCGGCTCGATGCATCGCCGCGCCAGCTCGGCTATTTGCGGCGAGGAGAGGCCATCTCGATCATCCGCAAATTCATCCTCACCTGCTCCAGGATCTTCTCCTCGAGCCGCGCGCCCCGGGAGGCCACGGTCTTCGCCTTGCGGAAGGCGGCCTTGGCCTCTTCCGCGTGGCCCGCGGCGAGCAGGGCGAGGCCGAGACGGTGCAGCGTGGAGGGGGTGGCCGAATTGTCCGAGGACCGCTTCAGGAACTTGATCGCGCTCTCGTAGTCCTTTTTCTTGTAATACACCCAGCCCATCGCGGCGAGCGAGAACGGCTTCAGCTCGTCGGGCGCCGCCTCCAGCGACCGCGAAGCGAAATCGAGCGCTTCGTTCAGGTTTTCCTCCGAGTCCGCGAGGTTGGACGCGAGCTCGTAGAACCCGATGGTGCGCGCCGTGGGCGAATCGTATTTCTGGAGGAACTCCTCGACCACCCGGGCGGCCTCGCGAGGCTCCCCTTCGCCTCGGAGCACCTCGGCCAGCGTCGAGCAGGCCGCCGACGCGATCATCTCCTCCGAGACCCCCGCGAGGATCTTGCGGCAGGCCGCGATGGCTTCGCCGGAAAGCCCCAGCGAAGCGCAGAGAAGCGCGTAGGAAATCCGCACCGTGCCGTTCTCCGGCTCTTTTTCGAGGGCCTTCCGGTAGAGATCGAGGGCCTGACGCAGGCGGCCGCTCGCCACGCACGCCTCCGCCCGTTTGAAGTCGGAAGCGGCCGGGCCTTCGACGTCCGGGAGGCCCGTCCAGCGCTCTCTTTCGAGGAGCCGCACGGCTTCCTGGACCTCGAGCCGCCGCGGATTGATCTCGAGGCTGCTCTGAAATTCCTTCAGCGCGCGGCCGGGGCGGTTCTTCTCGAGGTACGCGAGCCCGAGCTGGAAATGCGCCTCCTCGGACCGCGGATCCTCCTTCAACGCCTCCTCGAATTCCTCGATGGCCCTTCCCGTCTCACCGAGCTCCCGCTCCACCTGGCCGAGGAGGATGCGGGTCGCGCTCAACGGAGCGATGTCCCGGGCCCGGATCAGCTCTTTCTGGGCCTCTTCGAAACGGGCCTGCCGCGCGAGCAGGCCGCCGAGCGCGAAATGCGAAAGGAAGCCTTCGGGCTTCAATTCGATCGCCCGGCGCAGGAAGGTTTCGGCGCTCCGCGCCTCGCCCGTCTCCGAGGCGACGATTCCCGAGTAGAGCAGCGAGTCGTGGTGCGCCGGGTTCGCCGCGAGGATCTTCTTCAGGTAGTGCGAGGAGCGCTCGAGATCGCCCGACGCGAAATAGGTCTCCGCGAGGAAGAACCCGAGGTCCGCGTTGCCGCGGTCGAGGCGGAACGCGTCCTCGAGCTGGCGGATGCCGCGGTCGAAGTCGAGCGAGACGATCGCGATTTCCGCCTCCCGGAGCTTCTGGAAAAAGCCCTCGCGATCCGCGCCCGCGAATCCCGCGAGGATCCGGTCGCGCCGGTCGAGCAGCCGGTCCTTCGTCTCCACCGCATGGAGGCGTTTCTCCGATCGCGCCTGCCAGCGGTCCGTGGTCTCGCCCGGCGAGAGAACCCCCCTCTGCTCCAGCGTTTCCTGGAGGGCGAGGATCCCGCTCTGCGCGAGGGACACGCTCTTCTCGAGCCTTTGCAGCGACTCGAAGAGCGTGCGCAGCATCTCTCCCTCGCGGCGGACCACCTCCTCGAGGGCCGAGATCCGCTCGAGCAGATGCTCGTCGAGACCGACGTCGTCCGAGCCCGGCTCGTCGTCGTCGACCGGGCGCGGACCGGAGACCACGAGGAGCTTCGCTTTGCAGCGAACGCAGTACTCGGCGTTCTCGTCCACGTTGAACGCGCCGCAGGTCTGGCAGAACACGTCAGGCCCCCGCCCCGGCGCGCGTGCCGGCCGGGCCGCCGGAAAGGCCGTCCCTCATCGGGCGGCGTACTCGTAGAAGCCGCGGCCCGCCTTCTTCCCGAGCCAGCCGGCATCGACCATCTTCACGAGAAGCGGGCACGGGCGGTATTTCGGATCGCCCAGGCCGTCGTGGAGGACGCGCAGGATCGAGAGGCACGTGTCGAGGCCGATGAAGTCCGCGAGCGTCAGGGGACCCATGGGGTGGTTCATGCCGAGCTTCATGATCCCGTCGATCGCTTCCTTCTCGGCGACTCCCTCGTGCAGAGCGAAGATCGCCTCGTTGATCATCGGCATCAGCACGCGGTTCGCGACGAAACCGGGGAAGTCCTCGCAGAAGATCGGGGTCTTGCCCATCTTGACGGCGAACGACCGGACGGCCTCGGCCGTCTCGTCGGAGGTGGCGATCCCGCGGATCACTTCGACGAGCGCCATCACGGGGACCGGATTCATGAAATGCATCCCGATGAATCGCTCGGGGCGGGAAGTGGCGGCGGCGAGCTTCGTGATTGAAATCGACGACGTGTTCGACGCGAGGACCGATCCGGCGGGGAGGACTTCGTCCACGCGGCGCAGCACGTCGCGCTTGATGCCCTCGTTTTCGGTCACGGCCTCGATTACCAGATCGGCGGCGGAGAACCGGGAGAAATCCGTCGTTTCCGATATCCGGGAGAGCGCCACATCCCGTTCGGCGGCGGTTCTCCTGCCCTTCGCGACTTCGCGATCGAGATTCCGGGCGATCGATTCGCGGGCCCGGGAAAGGATCTCGGGCGCGCTGTCGACGAGCACGACGTCCGCTCCCGCCGCGGCCGCGACGTGCGCGATCCCGCTCCCCATCTGCCCCGACCCCACGACGCCGACTCTCCGAACCTCCATGCCGGCCACTCTATCGCCGGATTCGGGCGGGACGCAACGCTCCCGCTCGGCAGGCCATCCGCCGCGCCCCGGCCTCCGGCGGAGATGCGAGAGAGCGATCACGGCGGTCCGCCGCGGAGCGGCGTCGCTCGGCGGGCGCGTCCCTGAACAATACACGATTCCATCGGGCGCGGAACTCCCCGCGGCCGGCCCGGGAGCGAACGATTACCGGGCGGGCGCGATCGAGACGCGAAAGCGCGGTGAGCCGAAACGCGTGTACAGCGCCGATCCGACCGCCAGGACCGAGGCCGCGCTCCAGAGGATCGGCCCCGCGACCGGGACGAGCGAGGCGGCTCCGCAGAGGGCGATCCCCAGCGCCAGAGCGGCGGGACGCCGGGAAGGCTCGAATCGGGCGCGCAGCCGCTCCCCCACGAAGAGGAAGAGCGCCGTCATTCCGAAGATCTTGAGCGCGAGCGCGGCCGCGAGGATGGCGGCGGCGACGACGACGCGACCGGAAGCGGGGATGGCCGTCAACGAGCCGATCGCCGCGAAGAACAGGAACGCCACGCCCAGCACGCCCGCCGCAGCCGCCATCGCGGTCTGCTCCTCGAAGACGATTGCCGCGCGCGCCACCGGAGAGCTCCAGAACCGGAGGACGAGCGAGGCCACGACCGCCCAGACCGCGAGGATGAAGAGGCGCAGCCCCGCGGCGGTCCGCCAGGACCCGGCCGCAGATTGCCACGGCGCGTGCTGCGCTTCGGACAAATAGAGCGCGGAGAGCGACCCGGGCGTGAGGATGCGCCCGCGCACCGCTTCCGGCGGACCCAGGACCGAGCCGCCGAAATCGACGACGTCGCCGGCCACGTCGGCTCCGGGTCCGAGCCGGACGTCCGCCCCCCACACGATCACGTCCCCGCCGACGCGGGACCGGATCTCGACGCTCCCGCCGAGCGAGGTCACGCGTCCTTCGACCGGCGAAGTGACGACGAGGGGGCGGCGGATCGTCGAGAGCGGGACGGCGCCCGCCGCGCCGGCGAGGAAGGGAAGGAGCAGGAGGAAACGCTTCACTTTCGAATCGGTTGCCGGCGAATCGCGTGCCGGGCCCAGAGGCGCGAAACGCCGAAACCGGCGGGGATCATCAGGAGAATCGACGCCGCCGCGAAGCCGCGATCCCGGAGGAGCAGCTCCGAAAGGGCGCTCACCACGGCCGGCATCGCGCGGCCGAGGGTCGAGGGCCAGGTCGCGAGCGTTCGCCATTCGAGCGCCAGCGCCGCGAGGAGTCCGACGTTGTCCCCGGCCCCGGGAAAGGGAATCGAAAGGAGCGCCGCCGAGCCGCCCGCGAGTGCGGCGGCAAGGGAGCCGGGCACGAGCCACATCCGAAAAGACCGATTCTCCCGGGCCGAAAATCCCCGCAGGCGAACCACTCTCTCGCCGAACCCTTCGGGAACGGCCGGACCGGACAGCCCGTCCAACCACGCGCCCAGATCCCGGAACTCGCCCATCCGGAGCCCGCAGTCCGGGCAGCTCCGGGCATGGGCCGCCGCGTCGGCCGCGACGACCGGAATCTCCCCCGAGGCCAGGGCCTCCAGATCCAGCGGGTCCAGGGGGCGCGTACAATTCAAGACCGTTCTCCTGCCAACCTATCCTTTAAAACGGCCCGGGCCCGAAAAAGTTTATTTTTGACGGTCCCGAGGGGCATTTGCTTCGTTTCAGCGATTTCCTCGTAGGAAAGCCCGGCAAAATGGCGCAAAGCGATCAATTCCCGGAATTCCGGAGGGAGGGCCGCAATTTCCCGGTTGATCTTCGCCCGGCGCTCGTCGTTTCGAAGCTCCCCGTACGGGTCGAGTTCATGGGAAGGGTATTCCTTCGCCGCCGGGGCGTCGTCGGCCTCCCCGGGGGGCGGAGAATCCATCGAAACCGTCCGAACGCGCCGTTTCCGGAGGAAATCGATGCCCGCGTTCGAGGCGATGCGAAAAATCCAGGTCGAGAACTTGTATTCGGCGTTGTACCGAGGGAGCGCCTGGAAGACCTTGAGGAAGATCTCCTGGGAGAGGTCCAGCGCCTCATCCCGGCTGCGCACGACCCGGGCGAGATGGCCGACGATCCGCGCCTGGTAGCGGCGAACCAGCATCGGAAAGAGATCTTCCTCGCCGCGGAGTATCCGCGCGACGATCTCCTCATCCGAGAACGCGTCGTCCACTCCCCACCCCACTCCATTACGAAGAAACCCGCCCGCGAGTTTCGCCCTGCCGCTCGCCTTGCCGGGCCGGCCGATTCCGGTAGAATCCGAGCGTACCGCAAGAAGGAGCTCTCGTGACCAAAGTGGATAACCCCGGCAACACGCCGATCGTGGACGGAGACGCCGCCCTCGCCGCCTCGGTGCAGATCATGCCGAACTCCTCGACCGTGACCCGCCCCCAGGGCGTCGATTCGGACAACCCGTTCGAAGAGATGATGTCGCGCTTCGATGTGGCGGCCCAGAAGCTCTCGCTCGATCCGGGGCTCTACAAGGTGCTCCGCGAGCCCGTCCGCGAGACGAAGGTCTCCATCCCCATCTCGATGGACGACGGCCGCATCGAAGTTTTCGTCGGCTACCGCGTGCTCCACAACATCGCCCGGGGACCGGGCAAGGGCGGCATCCGGTTCGACAAGAACGTCTCTCTCGATGAAGTCCGGGCCCTCGCGGCCTGGATGACGTGGAAGTGCGCCGTCGTGAACATCCCCTTCGGCGGGGCCAAGGGCGGCGTGATCTGCGATCCCTCGACTCTCTCGACCGCGGAGCTCGAAAAGATCACCCGTCGATACACCGCCGAGATCCTCGACCTGATCGGGCCCGAGCGCGACGTGCCGGCGCCCGACATGGGCACGACCCCGCAGACGATGGCCTGGATCATGGACACCTACTCGATGCACATGCGCCACACCGTGACTTCGGTCGTGACGGGCAAACCCCTCACGATCGGCGGATCCCGCGGACGGGTCGAGGCCACGGGCCGGGGGCTCATGATCATTTCGCGCGAAGCCGCCCGGGCGAACGGTTTCGAGCTCGCCGGCTCGCGCGTCGCCGTGCAGGGATTCGGGAACGTGGGATCCGTCACCGCCAAGATGTGCCATGCCGTCGGCGCGAAGGTCGTCGCGGTCTCGGACATCAAGGGGGGCATCTGCAACGACCGGGGACTCGACGTGCCGGCCGTTCTCGAGCACTACGCGAAGAAGAAGACCCTCGAGGGTTTTCCCGGGGCCGAAGCCATCTCGAACGAAAAGCTGCTCGAGCATCCGTGCGAGATCCTCATCCCCGCCGCCAACGAGAACCAGCTGCGGAGCCACAACGCCGGCAAAGTGCAGGCCCGGATCATCGTCGAAGGGGCCAACGGTCCGACCACCCAGAAGGCCGACATGATCTTCCGCGACCGGGGCATCGTCGTCGTCCCGGACATCCTGGCCAACGCGGGCGGCGTCACCGTCTCCTACTTCGAGTGGGTGCAGGACCGCGCCGGGTTCTTCTGGCGCGAAGCCGAAGTCAACGAGCGCCTCGAAGACATCATGGTGCAGTCGTTCAACGACGTCGTCGAAATGGCCAAGAAGTACGACGTGAGCTATCGCATCGCGGCCTACATGCTCGGAATCTCGCGGGTGGCGCATGACACGATGGTGCGCGGCCTCTACGCTTAGGTAGCCGGCGCGGATCATACGCGCCGTTATGCGAGCCCGGGGAGCCTGGCGGCGGCTCGACGTAGCTCCCCGAGTACGCCTTCGCCGCCGCCAGGCTCCCCGGGCTCACCTTCCAGCACGTCCGACCGCGCCTCATCGTGTGCGCTAACTGCCTCGCCAGCGCCAAGAGCATCCCGAGTAATACACGACTTCAGCTCCGGATCACGCCACGGGGTGATCCGACGTGCTGAATCAAACAGCGACGCGATGCTTTCCGGCCCGTTACCGACGCGATGTGAGAACCACCAGCTCAGGTATGTGCACCGCCGAGGCGCGGCCAGACGTGCTGGAAGATCGGCGAAGGGCCCGGCCGACGGGCAAGGCGCACTCGATCACGTACGTCGCGCCCGGCGGCCGGGCCCTTCGCCGCTATAACGGCGCGTATGGTCCGCGCCGGCTACAGCTAGACGAGGAGTCCCTGTTTGAGCTCTTTTACCAGGACTTCGACGGTCGAACGCGTGCCGCCCGCGGAACGCTGCTTCCACATCTGCTCGGTCTCGAATCGCGCGTCCCCGAGCGACTCCGCCCACGGAAGGAGCGCGGCGTGGAGCTCGCCCGCGGACCAGAGATCGCCGCCGCGGTGGCGGATCATCGCGATGACGTGCGGCGATACGCGGAGAAAGGCGCGAAGCGCCGTGCCGGTCTTGATCGAATACTTCCGCGAAGCGAAGGCCCTGGGAAAGACTTTCTCGATCGCCTTGAAATAGTTGAGGAAGAATCTCTTCGCGTTTTCCCGGAACTCCTTGGAAGTTCTCGGGCCCGCCGCCGCCATCGCGCCGAAGACGTCGCGGAGCTCGTCGGCGAGGGAAGCCTGGGTGACCGTGCCCTTCCCGACCCCGAGCACCTTGATCTGTCCATGGAGGGGCGAATGCTCGTCCTCGTTCAGGCCCCGGATCACGTCGTGCGCCGCCGCCAGGTTTTCGTCGCGATAGAGGCGCCGCCCGGAAAGGGAGATCAGGTGCGAGGGGTTCAGCTTGGTGTGCTTGCTGTTGATGGTCACGAAGAGCTCGACGACCTGGTCGGGGGTCAGCGAATCGAAGACCACGGCGGGAACCTGGAAGTCCGTCAGGTTGTGCTTCTCGGCGAGCTGGTGGAGGGCGAGGAGCCGGTGCTGGCCGTCGAGCGCCCGCATGATCCCGGGCTGCTCCGGGAGCTTGACGGTGCCGAGGTCGGAATTGTCCTTGACCGGCGTGAATTCCAGCCGCCGGTCGGTGACGAGCAGAACGCTTCCCGGAATCGCCGGGAGCGTTCCCGAGTCCGCGCACTGGAGATAGTAATTGACCAGCTCGTTGATCTTCCGCTCGATGATCGGGCGCTGGAAGGCTTCGCCGGAAGCCGAGATCTTCTTCTCGAGAAACTCCCAGTTGACGAGGCCCTTGGACTTCCTGCGCGCCCCGCCGAGGGTCGGCCGATCGTTGGCGCTGTAGTTCAGGACCTCGAAATGAACGATTTTTTGGACGTCCACGCCCGAAAGAAGGACTTCGTAGAAGCGTACTCCGAATTGATTCAGCCGGAGTGCGGCCAAAGAACTCATTCTTCCTCCGTTTTTCGACTGCTGAATTATATCCATCGCGCCGGCCAAGAGGGAAGAAAAACAAGAGTTTAGCTATGTTTTCTCGGGGCTCTCGATCCTGGATTGGCCGGAGCCCGCCGTCTCCGGTCTGGTGCGGCCTCCGGTCGATTCGGGTTCCAGAGATTCCTTCCGACACGGGCGAACGGCCCCGGATCGTCCGGCGGATCCGTAGCCGCAGCAACCGGCCCGCGTTTTCCCGCGTTCTGCGTCCGATCGATGAAATCGTCGGATAACCCTCAGAATAATCAAGACTAACCCCGGCACCGCGCAGACTCTCGCCCTCCGCGGCGAGAGCCTGGTGGCCGAACGAGCAACCGGCCCAGTCGCCCGGGATCTCCCGACGGCAACGACGACCCCGCGTCGGGCGCCCGGGCGGGCCTTGTCCTCCGTCGAGGCTCTTCGGCCGCCCGCGGATCCTTCTTCAATCGCCGAGCGCGCTCGTCCGACGAAAGCTGAACGCCTGCGAAGAGGAGAAGGAGACCAGAGGGCCCCGGCGACCCCGGGCATCGGCCTGGAACGGGTAGGCCACGTCGATCCGAAGGATGTTGTTCCCCCCCGCCCGCGCAATCGCGATGCGCAGGCCCACCCCGGCATCCGCCTTCAGCCGCGAGAACGCGAGAGGCGTGCCGGGAGGAGCCGCCTCTCCCGCGTCGACGAAGACGACCGCGCCGGGAGAAAAAAGCTGGAGATACTCCCGCTCGGAGAAGAACCGCTGCTCGACGTTGACGAGGATCCGTTTGTTCCCCGTCATGGCGTGCAGGCGGTACCCCCGAAGCCCGGTCGCGCCCGAAGCCTCGAACTGGACGTCCTGATCGAGCCGCCACCCGCGGTCGACCTGGATGCGGGCGACGAAAGTCTGAGGCATGCGGGAGAGGCGGAAGCGCCGGACGTAGCCCGCAAAGAGGGAGACGATCGTGTTCTCGGGCCCCGACGCGAAGCGGCTCTGCGCGTCCACGTCCGTCTGGGCAAACGCGTCGTCGTCGATCCGGATTCCGCCGGACCACTGACCTTCGACGAACGCGCTGTTGACCGGAGCGCCGAGCGCGACCGGCGAAACTCCCACGCGCGCGAAGAGGCGGGGCGCGAGGTTGAAGTCCTCGTAGCGGGAATCCCGGTTGACGTAGTTCAAGGTCTCGTACGCGTTCTCGATGAGCTCATACGTCGCGAACACGTACCGGAAGTCGCGGCGGCCCGGGATCACGCCGTCGGGCTTTCCGGGCAGGACGTTGAAGGCATCGTGCATGAAATCGATGCCGCCCGTCAGGCGCTGGGCGCGGAACTCCCCCGACTCGAGCGCCCGCCCGTAGGAAACGAGCGTTTCATGGCGCTCGTGCTGGAAAGCGGAAAACGTCCGTCCGTCCCGGTAGATCTTGTCTTCCTCCGCCAATCGGGACACGAGCGCGTCGGCGCTCCAGGGCGCCCGGAAGGAGTAGAAGGGCCGCGCGATCTCGAACTGGCGCTGGCGGCCGTCCGAATTGTCGGCGAGCAGCACCTTCGAACGCCAGAACGGCCGAAAGACGTAGGGATCCTGGAAGACGACCGACCGCGTGGTCCGCTCGGTCCCCTTGTCGTACGAGAAGGAGAGCGAGCGGCCCGTTCCCAGCAGATCGGTCTCCTGGAACTCGAAACTGTAGGTGGTCCGGCCGCCTTTCGATCCGAAGGAGCCCCCGGGCTCGGTCGTCCAGGCATCCTGGGTGACGACGAGGACGTCGGAAACTCCGTCATGCGGAGCCGAGGCCGTGACGGAGGCGCTCTTGATGAAGGGAAGAGCCCGGAGGTTTCGCTCGGTTTCGGCCAGCTGCGCGATGTTCAGGACGTCGCCTTCCTGGAAGAGCAGCTGCTTTCGCAGGAACGACGTCCGTGTCGGAAGATGGATCGAGTTCGCCGCCCGATAGAACCACCCCCTGGACGCTTCGTCCGGCGTGAACACGTCGTTGCTCTCGATGCGAATCGTTCCGACACGGATCGCGGAAGCGTCCGGCGCCGCGCTCGGAGACGCGAGACCCAGCGCCGCGGCCCAGACGAGCGCGTTCCACACGCGCGCATTCTACGGCTCGCCGCATGAACGGGGATAGTGCGATCGCGCGTCGCGCGGAAGCACGCGCGTGGTATTCTCACGGCCGATTTTCGGGAGGAGGAAGGATGCTTTCGACGCGCCGATTTCCCGCCTGGACGGCGTCGATTCTCGCCCTGGCGCTTCTCACCGGATGCCGCCCGAAGGTCGCCTCGCTCGACGCGGCGCCGCGGCACCTGTCGTTCTACGGCACCGAGCTCGCCAAGGAGGTCACGGTTCGCGCGCTCGACTCCCGGGGAAAGCCGATCGAGGAAGTCCCTCCCCTTTCGTGGACGGCGGCCGACGCGAAGATCGTCGAGGTGTCGTCGACGGGCCATCTCGTGCCGAAGAGCCCGGGCAAGACGACGGTCACGGTCCGTTCCGGCGAGCTTTCGACCACGATATCGGTCGAGGTGGTCGACCTCTCGAAGATCGAGCTGTCCCCCGCCCTTCTCCGCCTGGTCGGCCCGAAGGGGACGACGTCGCGGCTGGAGCTCACCGGAAAGAACGCCGCCCACGCCGCGGTGGCCGTGCCCACGGTGTCGTGGATCCTCACGGACAGAAAAGTCGCGTCCGTCGCCGCCGACGGAACCGTGACCTCGCTCGCGAGCGGGAAGACTCTCGTGACGGCGAAGGTCGGGGAACTCGTCGCGGAATCGGAGCTCGAAGTCGACATTCAGAACGTCTCGCGCATCGAGCTTCGTCCCGAAACCGCGATCCTCCGCGTCGGCGAGAGCCAGAAGCTCGCCGTGACGGCCTACGACGATCAGGGCGCGCCGATCCCCGAAGCGGGGGCGCAGCTTTCCACCGACGCCCCCGATGTCGTGAGGGTCCAGGGTGACGGCACGGTGACCGGGCTGAAGCCCGGGACCGCGCTCGTGACCGCGGTGATCGGCGAGCGCCGGGCGCAGGCGACGATTCTCGTCCAGTAGATGCGCACCCGGCCTCCCGCCGTTTCGGGCTCTTTCTATCCGAGCGAGCCCGATCTGCTGGCTTCCCAGGTCCGCGCCTGGACGGAAGGATCCCTTCCCCGGCGCCGATCGCTCGGCGCGATCGTTCCCCATGCGGGGTACATGTACTCCGGCGAAGTGGCCGGCGCGGTGTTCTCTCGTCTGGCCCCCTTCCGCCGGGTCATCATTCTGGGCCCCAACCATACGGGCCGCGGAGCGGGAGCGTCGCTCGACGCGCACGACGCCTGGCGGACGCCGCTCGGCGCGGTCGCCGTCGATCGCGAGCTCGCCGATCGGCTCCTCGCCGCCTGCCCGAGCCTCGCCCGAGAATCGGCCGCCCACGCCCGGGAACATTCGATCGAGGTCGAGCTGCCTTTCCTCCAGGCGGCCAATCCCGAAGTGACGATCGTCCCGATCTCGATCGGCGAGCCGTCGCTCGCGCTCTGCGCCGAAATCGGAGAAGCGTGCGCCGCGATCCTGCAACAGGAGCCGCAAGACCCGCCGCTCCTGCTCGCCTCCTCCGACATGAACCATTACGAGTCCCGGGAGACGGGAAATGCCAAGAACGCCCTCGCCTACCGCGCGATCGAAAGAATCGACCCGGAAGGCCTCTTTGCCGCGGTCGTCGCCCACGAGATATCGATGTGCGGATTCCTGCCGTCGACGGCTCTCCTCTTCGCCGCCCGCCGGCGCGGGGTATTCCGGGCGGAGGTCATCGCGCGGGCCGACAGCGGCGACCGCACGGGCGACACGTCGTCCGTCGTGGGCTACGCCGGGATCCTGGTCGGCGAAGATCCGGCGAATCCGGCGGCGGTGGCGTAAGATGCCCGCCATGCGCGAATTGCTGGTCGCCCTGGACGGCTCCCCGGAGTCCGACGCCGCCGCGAGGCGGGCCCTCGAGATCGCCCGGGCGACCGATGCGCCCGTCGTGGGGCTGCACGTCGTCGATACCGCCCAACTCGAGGCGAGCTTCATCGCGGACCTCTCCGGCTCGGTCGGGTTCCAGCCCTTTCTGAATCTCTCCGGCGAGCTGCGGCGGACTCTCCAATCCGTGGGCGAATCGATCGTGGCGGATTTCGAGGCCAAGCGCGCGGCGGCCGGAGTGCGGGGCGAAGGTCGGATGGTCGAAGGCCTCGTCGTGGCGGAGCTTTCTCGCGCATCCGGGGGCGCGGACACCCTCTTTCTCGGCCTCCACGGAACGGGCGTGCGTCGCGGCAAATCGCTCGGCGGCCATGCCGATACGCTCGTTCGGAGGCGGGAGATCCCGGTCTTGCTCTCCCCACCCGACGCCGAGCCTCTCCGGCGACCGGTGGTGGCCTTCGACGGGTCGGATCGTTCGCTTCACGCCCTCGCCGCGATCGCCCGCTGGTGCTCCGCCCTGAACGTCCCCCTCGACGTCCTCACGGTGGCCGAGTCCCCCGACGAGGTCTCCGCGCGGCGCACCCAGGCGGAACGGGCGATGGAAGGGACCGGCGCGGCCTTCCGGTTCGAGAGCGGCAGCGGCCATCCGGAGGACGTCATCCTCGCCCGCGCCCCCGTCAACGACCTGATTGCGATCGGGTCGCACGGCCACGGCCGGATCGCCGAGCTGGTGCTGGGCTCCACGACCGAGCGAGTCCTTCGCCGCACGACCGTCTCCGTTCTCTGCGTCCCCTGAGGCCGGGAGCGGCCTCCCCGCGCGGCTGACTCTATCGCTCGCGCGCCGCGCGAACCGCCCGGAGAATTCCTTCGACGATCCCCGCCGAACCGGCGGCGACGTTGCCGGACTCGAGGTATCCCGGTCCGCCGTCGAAGTCGCGGACGGTTCCTCCCGCCTCGTGGATCAGGACCGCGCCCGCGGCGATGTCCCACGCCGAAAGGCGGTACTCGAAGAATCCGTCGAAGACGCCGGCGGCGACGTTGGCCAGGTCCAGCGCCGCGCTACCCGCGCGCCGGATCGCCTTCGCATCCAGGAAGAGAGAGCGGAAGATCGCGAGGTAGTCATCCAGCTCCTCGTGCGCCCGAAAGGGAAACCCCGTCGCGAGGAACGCCCCGGAGACCGATTCCCCCGCGGAAACGTGGAGCGGCCGGTCGTTCCGGAAAGCGCCCCCTCCCGACTCGGCGGCGTAGAGCTCCTGACGGAGGGGATCCCAGACCACGCCCGCGACGAGCTCGCCGTTTCGG
>Ga0207680_10000584_pt1 | contig 17204 bp, 18 predicted proteins | sample KBSS23metaG_FD_184321 | JGI IMG/M metagenome (GOLD analysis project Ga0207680, IMG submission 184321) | Switchgrass rhizosphere microbial communities from Kellogg Biological Station, Michigan, USA - KBS S2-3 metaG (SPAdes) (version 2) | ecosystem: Host-associated > Plants > Roots > Rhizosphere...
GGTGCGGCGCATCGAGCTTACGCGTGAAGATCTGGATCACGCCGCCGATCGCGTCCGAACCCCAGTAGCTGGCGCGCGGGCCGCGCACGATCTCAATGCGCTCCACCGCGTCCAGTGGCAGATTTTCGAACGCGAACGCGCCAGTGTTCGACGAAGCCACGCGCACGCCGTCGATCAAGACGAGCACGTGATTGGAATTGGTGCCGCGCAGGAATACGTTGGTCTGTTCGCCGGCGCCGCCGGTGCGCACGACGTCGAGCCCGGCCTGCAGCCGCAATACTTCGAGCACGTCGGGTGCGTGCGCTGCGTCGATGTCGGCCCGCGTGATGACGCTGACGTCGGCGAGACTTGCATCAGCCGTTTCGGCGACACGCGAAGCAGTGACTTCGATCGTGGGCTGCAGAGCGGCTTCCTGTGCGCGTAGCGGCGCGACCAGTGCGAGGCCGATGGAAAAAGCAAGAAAAGATTTTTGCAACATTGTATACTCCGAACGCTCACCCGCGGTTGTTAGCAAGGTTGCGTCGGAGGGAAGGCGTCGTGACATGGAGCGTCGCAGGCCGCCAACCGTTGCCCGCCGCAACGCCGTAGCGCGATTCATCGCGCCTCAGCCGCAGGCCGGTCTCCGGGCTCACAGGTGTCAGCTCCGATCGCCTTCCCGAGCAATGCTCAGTGGCGCGTTGATCGAAGCATTCCTGCTTACCGTTGCGGGGGCAGCGCCGGAATCGAACCGGCTTCCCGTTTCACCTGCGACGAGTTTTCATCGCAAGCACCTGCGGCGCGCGCAGTGTAGCAGAACGATCAGTCGCGATCGGTGCCGGTGGAGATTTCCAGCAGTTCGCCGTCGTCGCTCACGCGCAAGTTGACTTCAATCGGCCGGCAGCACACCGCGCAGTCCTCGATGTAGCGCTGCGAGCCGGCGGACAGGTCGATCTGTGTTTCGTAGCTCTCGCCGCAATAAGGGCAGGTGATCGTGAGCATCTCAAGCATGTGGCGGCCCTCCGTGAGCGCGCGCGGACCTTTCCCGATCGGGAAGGAATAGTCCGATTACATCATTCAAGAACCGTTGTCCGAGCTCGGTCGCACGCACGTGGCGATGCTCGCATTCCAGCCAGCCCCGGCTCCGTGCGTCAGCCAACATGGGCGCGACGGCGTCGGCTGGCAATCCCGTGCGGGCGACGAAATCATCGAGCGCGAAGCCAGCGTTCAGGCGCAGCGCGTTGAGCATGAATTCGAATGGCAGCTGTTCGGTGGCGACGACATCATGGCCGCCGACGCCACGCGGCGTGCCGGCATATTCGAGATAGCCGCGCGGTGCGCGCAGCTTCCAGCGTCGGCTCACCGAACCGTCGGCGCCGGTCAATTTGGCATGCGCACCGGCCCCGATACCAAGGTAATCGCCGAAGTTCCAGTAGTTGAGATTGTGCCGACATGCACTGCCGGCGCGCGCGTACGCAGACACCTCGTATTGCGCGAATCCGGACTGCGCGAGGCGGGCCTGACAGGCTTCCTGCATATCCCATGCGGCATCGTCGTCCGGCAGCGGCGGCGGGTTCGCGGCAAATTGCGTGTTCGGCTCCAGCGTGAGCTGGTAATGCGACAAATGCGGCGTTTGCAACAAAATAGCTTTTTCCACGTCGGCCAGCGCGCCCGCGAGCGTCTGCTGCGGCAGCGCATACATCAAGTCGAGATTCAGATTTTCCATGCCGGCATCTTGCGCGGACTTCACCGCGCGCTCGGCCTGCTGCGCGTCGTGGATGCGGCCGATGCGCTGCAGCGCCGCGTCGTCGAAACTCTGCACGCCGAAGCTGATGCGGTTGACGCCGGCCTTGCGGTAACCCGCGAACGGTCCGTGCTCGACCGTGCCGGGATTGGTCTCCAGCGTGATCTCGACAGCCGGCGCGAACGCGAGGCGCTGTGCCACGCCGTCGAGGATGCCTGCGATCGCGTCGGGCGGGAACAGGCTCGGCGTGCCGCCGCCGAAGAAGATGCTGTGCAACGCGCGGCCTCGCGCGAGCGGCAAATCCTGGTCCAGATCCGCGAGCAGCGCAGCTATATATTCGTTTACCGGCAACGCGTTCGGTGCATTGTGCGAATTGAAATCGCAGTACGGGCATTTGCGCACGCACCACGGAATGTGGATGTACAACGACAACGGGATTGCAGGCGTCGCCATGTCGACTCCTACAACGACGGCAGCAATTCGCGCAGTCGCGCCAGCGCCTGCCCGCGATGGCTGACGCGATTCTTCACCGCGGGATCGAGCTCGCCGGCGCCTTGGCCGAGCACAGGATCGAAAAACACCGGGTCGTAGCCGAAGCCGTTGTTGCCGCGCGGCGCGTGCAGGATGCGGCCGTGCCAATGACCTTCCGCGATCAGCGGTGCGGGGTCGTCAGGTTTGCGCAGCAGCACGATCGTGCAGTGAAAGTGCGCCGCGCGTTGTTCGTCGGGAATTTCGCGCAGCGCGGCGAGCAATTTCGCGTTGTTCGCGGCATTGTCGCCGTGGCGGCCGGCGTACAACGCGGAAATCAGCCCGGGCGCGCCGCCGAGCGCGTCGACGCAGATGCCGGAATCGTCAGCGAGCGCCGGCAAGCCGGCAATGCGTGCGGCATGGCGCGCCTTGATCAGCGCATTTTCCACAAATGTACTGCCGGTCTCGTCGGCATCGGCTATGCCAAGCTCGCGCTGCGCGATCAGCTCGACATTCGCGCCGAGGATGGTGCGGATCTCGGCGAGCTTGCCGGTGTTGCCGCTCGCCACGACGATCTTCATTGCGCGGCCAGTGCCTCGCGTTGTTTTGCCAGCAGCTCGCCAACGCCTTTGCCCGCGAGCGCAAGCATGGCGTCCATTTCCTCGCGGCGGAACGCATGGCCCTCGGCCGTGCCCTGCAGCTCGATGAACCCGCCGCCGTCGTTCATCACGATGTTCATGTCGGTGTCGCAGCGCGAGTCCTCGGCGTAGTCCAGATCGAGTACCGGCATGCCCTGGTAGATGCCGACCGACACCGCGGCGACGGCGCCATGGATCGGTTCGCGCTTGATCTTGTCGCGCGCCTTGAGCCAGTTGATCGCGTCGACCAGCGCGACGTAGGCGCCCGTGATCGCAGCGGTGCGCGTGCCGCCATCGGCCTGCAGCACGTCGCAGTCGAGCGTGATCGTACGTTCGCCGAGCGCGGCGCGATCCACGCAGGCGCGCAGGGCGCGGCCGATCAGGCGCTGGATTTCCATCGTGCGCCCGCCCTGGCCGCCGCGCGCCGCTTCGCGCTGCGTGCGCTCGCCGGTAGCGCGCGGCAGCATGCCGTATTCCGCGGTGATCCAGCCTTCGCCTTTGCCGCGCAGAAACGGCGGGACTTTTTCCTCGACACTGGCCGTGCACAGCACGCGCGTGTCGCCGAACGCGATCAGCACCGAGCCTTCGGCGTGGCGGGTGTAGCGGCGTTCGATCGTAACCGTGCGTAACTGATCGGACGCGCGGCCGGAGGGACGGGCGATAGCAGGCATGCGGGAAACTCCACGGAGGGATGCGCAGTTTAGCAGCCGGCGAATTCGAAGAACGTAAGGCGGCCGCCGTCTCTGGCATACTGCGGCCCCGCATCCGAGCATGTATCGACATGATCCGCAGCATGACCGCGTTCGCGAGCGCGGAAACCGAAACGCCCTGGGGCGCGCTCAGTTTCGAGATGCGTTCGGTCAATCATCGCTATCTGGAATTGAGTCCGCGCCTGCCGGACGAGCTGCGTGCGCTGGAACCGGCGCTGCGCGAACGCGTGGCCGCCAAGCTCACGCGCGGCAAAGTCGACGTGACTCTGCGTTTCAAGCCCGCCGAGGCCAGCGTCACGGAGATTCGTCTGAATGATGCGATGCTCGATCGGCTCGAACGCGTAGCCGGGGTGCTCGGCGAGCGCTTCCCGAAACTGGCGGCGGATTTCACGCGCGTGCTCGAATGGCCGGGCGTGCTCGTGCGCGAAGAGATCGATCAGGACGGATTGCGCCAGGCGGCACTCGATCTGCTCGAGCGCGCGCTGGCGGACATGGTCGCTACACGCGCGCGCGAAGGCGAGCGCCTGGGCGTGTTCCTGCGCGAGCGCTTCGACGGCGTGGCCGCGACCGTCGCGCAGGTGCGGCAGTGGCTGCCGGACATCCGCAGGGCCTTGCGCGCGAAACTCGAAAGCAAGCTTGCCGAGATCAAGCAGGGCACCGAACCGGGACGACTCGAACAGGAACTCGTGTTGCAGTTGTCGCGTATCGACGTCGATGAAGAACTCGATCGCCTCACCGCGCACATCGCCGAAGCACGACGCATCCTCGGCAGTCCGGAGGCGGTCGGGCGGCGCCTGGATTTCCTCATGCAGGAATTCAACCGCGAGGCGAACACACTCGGTTCCAAGTCGGTCGACCAGCGTACTACGCAGGCTGCGATCGACCTCAAAGTGCTGATCGAGCAGGCGCGCGAGCAGGTGCAGAACATCGAATAGGCATGGCCGGCACGCTCTACATTGTCGCCGCGCCGTCTGGCGCCGGCAAAACCAGCTTGACGCGCGCACTGCTCGAGCGTGATCCGAACATGGCGCTGTCGGTGTCGTATACCTCGCGTGCGCCGCGGCCGAACGAAGTCGATGGCGTGCATTACCACTTCGTCTCCCGCGCAGAGTTCGAGGCGATGGTCGCGCGCGGCGAGTTCTTCGAGCATGCGGTCGTGCATGGCGATCTGAAAGGCACGTCGCGCAAGGTCGTCGAAGAAACATTGGCGCTGGGCCGCGATGTGCTGCTGGAAATCGACTGGCAGGGTGCGCGCATCGTGCGCGCGCAGATGCCCGACGCCGTGAGCATTTTCATCCTGCCGCCGTCGCGCACCGAGCTCGAGCGCCGCCTGCGCGCGCGCGCTTCCGACAACGAATTGACGATCCAGCGCCGGCTCGCCGATGCGCGCCAGGACCTGCAGCACGCCGCGGAATTCGACTACATCATCGTCAACGAGAATTTCGCCAGCGCGCTCGATGAGCTGTGTGAAATCGTCAAGGCACGGCGCGAAGGCTGTGAGCTGCCGCAGATGCGTCACACAGCGCTGCTCGCGGACCTGCTCGGACAAAAATGAGCGAACCGTACGCCGATTTCGCTGCCGCCTCGCACGCCGTGCTCGAATATCTGCAGGCGCACGTGCCGCTCGCGTTGTGGATGGTCACGCGTACCGACGGCGCGCATTGGGTCGTGCTCAATGCCGCGGATCGCGGTTACGGCGTCAAGGTCGGCGACGTGCTGCCGTACGCGGAATCGCTATGTGCGCAGCGCATCGAATGTGATGCACCTTCGATCGCGCCGGATGTGGATGCAGTAGCCGCCTATCGCAACGCGCCCGCGCGGCAGCGCGGGCCGATCGGCGCGTACATCAGCTTTCCATTGCAGCGCGAGGGCGGTGGCCTGTTCGGTACGCTCTGTGCGGTGCATCCCAAGCCGCAGGGCGCGGAATTGCTGCTGCAGGAAACGCTGTTGGCGCTGCTCGCACGTCAGCTTGCGACGATCCTGCACTACGATCTGGCGCGCGAAGATGCCTGGCGCCGCGCGTTGCGCAGTGAAGTCGAAGCGAACACCGACAGCCTTACCGGCGCGCTCAATCGGCGCGGCTGGGAATGGGTTTGCGATCGTGAGGAACAGCGCAGCCGCGATCTGGGTGCGCCATTGGCCGTGCTCGTGCTCGATCTGGACGACTTGAAAGTTGTCAATGACAGCAGGGGCCACGCGGCGGGTGATGCATTGCTGCGCGATACGACGCTGGCCTTGCGCGCCGGGTTGCGCGAAGACGCAGTGTTGGCGCGCACCGGAGGCGACGAGTTCGCAGTGCTATTGCCGGGCGCGACCGCGCAGGAAGCCGAATCGGTGGCGCAGCGCTTGCGCAGCGCGCTCGCACACGCCGGCATTAACGTTTCCTGCGGATTGGCGTTGCGCAAGCCCTATCGCGGATTGCTGGACGCCTGGCAACGCGCCGACGCGGCGATGTATGCGGACAAGCAAGCGCGCCGCGCGACACGCACCTGACGCGGCGCTTAACCCGCAAGCTCCGCGCGGCTTCCGCATGGCGCGAGACTTACGCTAAGGTAGCGCCTTCCGCAGGGACTCCCGCAGGCAATGAACGCGAACCAGGACGACGCCTTGATCCGAGACGCGTTGATTAGAATCAGCGGCCTGCGCACCGTACTCAACGGCAAGACGATTTTCGACGGCGTCGATCTGGACATTCCGCGCGGCAAGATCACCGCGATCATGGGGCCGAGCGGCACCGGCAAGACCACGCTGATGCGCCACATCACCGGCCAGCTGGCGCCGGATGCAGGCGAGGTGATCGTCGACGGTAAGAACGTCTGGAGCCTGAGCCGCGATGCGCTGTTCGAACTGCGCGAGAAGATCGGTTATCTGTTTCAGAACTCGGCTTTGCTCACGGATTTTTCCGTGTTCGAAAACGTCGCGTTTCCGTTGCGCCAGCACTTGCGCCTGCCCGAGGAAATCCTGCGCAACATCGTGTTGACGAAATTGCAGGCGGTTGGCCTGCGCGGTGCGGCCGAGCTGATGCCGAGCGAATTGTCCGGCGGCATGGTGCGGCGCGTGGCGCTGGCGCGCGCGATCGTGCGCGACCCGATGCTGATCATCTACGACGAGCCGTTCGTCGGCCTCGATCCGATTGCGCTCAACCAGATTCTCAAGCTCATCCGCACGCTCAACGAGACGCTTGGCATCACCAGCATTCTCGTCGCGCATGAACTCGCCGCCGTGCGCCGGGTCGCCGACAGCATCTACCTGCTGGCCGGGGGCAAGATCGCTGCGCATGGCGCGCCGGATGAGCTCTCGCGCGGCGAAACACCATGGACGCGCCAGTTCTTCAGCGGCGAAGCGGACGGACCGGTGCCTTTCCATTACCCGGCGCCGGACTATGCGGCACAGCTCGGCCTCGCCGGAGCCAAGGCATGAGCGTCGCGAGCCGCGCGTTCTTACCGTTTACCGCGGGTCTGGCGCAGCTCGGCGCCTGCGGCATCTTCCTGCTGCAGACATTGCGTGCCGTGCCGCGCAGCCTGCGCTATTTCCGTGAAACCGTGCGCCAGGTGTTCTTCGTCGGCGCGATGAGCCTCGTCATCATCATGACGTGCGGCCTGTTCGTCGGCATGGTGCTCGGCCTGCAGCTGTATCACACGTTGTCGATTTTCGGCGGCACCGCAGCGCTTGGCACCGTCGTCGCGCTGTCGCTGTACCGCGAGCTTGGCCCGGTCGTCACCGCACTGCTGTTCGCCGGCCGCGCCGGGACTTCGATCACCGCCGAGATCGGTCTGATGCGCGCGACCGATCAGCTCGATGCGATGGAGATGATGGCAGTCGATCCGCTGGCCTATGTCGTGGCGCCGCGTTTTCTCGCCGGCATCATCGCGATGCCGCTGCTCGCCTGCGTGTTCAATGCGCTCGGCATCCTCGGCGCGCATCTGGTCGGCGTGAGCTGGCTCGGGCTCGACAACGGCACATTCTGGTCGAATATGACTGCGAACGTGGACGTCTGGGACGACGTCGTCAACGGCGTGTGGAAGAGCACGGCGTTCGGCGCAGTGTGCACGCTGATCGCCACGTTTCAGGGTTACACCTCGCCGCCGACCAGCGAAGGCGTCGCCTACGCAACGACACGCACGGTGGTGTTCTCTTCGATCGCCACGCTGGCAATCGATTTCATAATGACCGCGTTTCTGATGTAGGACACAGCAATGGCAAAGCGACAATCGTTCCAGATCGGCACCGGCCTGTTCATCGCGCTCGGTTTCGCCGCGCTCGGCTATCTCGCCACGCAGACGACGAGTCTGGCCAACTATCGTCAGGGCGCCAGCTACGACGTCAAGGCGCGCTTCACCAATATCGGCCAACTCAAACTGCGCGCGCCAGTGAAAGTGGCCGGGGTGCGTATCGGCAGCGTCAGCGATATCAAGCTGGAACCCGACAAGCTCGATGCGCTGGTCACGCTGTCGATCGACCAGCACTACGACAAGATCCCCGACGATTCGGCCGCTTCGGTATTCACCAGTGGTTTATTGGGTGACCAGTATGTTGCGCTGAATCCGGGCGGCTCGCCGGATGCGCTCAAGAACGGCGACGAAGTCGTGTTGACGCAAAGCTCGATGCAGCTCGAGGAACTGATCGGCAAATATCTGGTCGGTCAGGGCGATGCCGGCAAGAGCAGCGACAAGACGAAGCCCGAAAATCCGCCGCCGAACGACAAGAACGTCCAGCCCAACGACAAGAAATAGGTGAAACATATGCGCTTTCTATACACCTTGCTTTGTATACTCGGCACCGTGACCGCCGTTCCGGCGCTCGCCGAACCGGCCGCACCGAACCAGGTCGTGCAGGGCATCGTCGACGAACTCGGCAAGACCATGGAAGGCAAGCGCGCGGAGTTGCAGGCCAACCGCGAGGCTTTGCTGAAGACGATAGACGGCATCGTGCTGCCGCATTTCGACATCGACTACGCCTCGATTCTCGTGCTCGGCCAGAATGCGCGTACGGCCTCGCCCGAGCAGCGTGCGCGTTTCGCCCACGCGATGTATAACTCGATCACGCACCGTTACGCCGAGGGCCTGCTCAAGTACACCGAGGGCCGAGTACGTGTGCTGCCGTTCGAGGGCGAGCTCAACGAAAAGCGCACGCTGGTGCGCACCCAGGTGGTCCTGGACGACGGTAAGTTGGTGCCCGTCGATTACGCTTTCCGCAAGACCAAGGATGGCGAATGGAAGGCCTACGACGTGATCATCGAAGGCATTTCGTACGTGACCAACTACCGCAACCAGGTCGCTGCGGAAATCGCCAAGTCCGGCCTTGACGCGCTGACGACGCGCCTGGAGACGCAAGGGGCGAAGGCACTGGAATCGCTCGAACAGCAAAAAAAGCAGTGAGCGCAGCGCCGTACTACACGCTGGAAAGCGATTCGCTCGGCGGTACGCTGCGGCTGTGCGGCGCGATTTCATTCCTCAACGCCGCACAGGCGTTCGCGGCGCCGCCACGGGTGCCGCAGCGCGACGGAAATCTCGACCTCGACCTGACGGCGCTGGACGGCGCCGATAGCGCGACACTGGCAGTGCTGATCGCGTGGAGCGCCCAGGCTCGCGCACGCGGCGCGAAGCTGCGTTATCTGCATGCGCCGCAAGGGCTGCGCAATCTGGCGCGGTTATGCGACGTCGAGGGGTTGTTGGGCCTCGCCTAGGGCGCGATTCATCGCGTCCCCTAGTTGCGCAGGATTTTCGGGTGCGATGAAGCGCGGCCGCTACGGTTTTTTCTTCTGCTCGTACTGCTGCTGTTCCTCGAGCAGTTTGTCGGCATCCTCGACGTCTTCCACGCCCTGCAAAGATTGGATCACTTCCAGCGGTGGATTGCCGCGGTAGATCTTGTACAGGCGGCGCTGGCGGTAGGCATCGCGATAGAACACATACGGATCGTAGACGCCTTCGAGCAGGCCTTCGGCGTCGATCGCACTGGACCGCAACGTGACCAGATGAGCGACGGTCGGCAGATATTCGGCGTTGTAGGCAAAATCGTGGCTCGCCGCATACCAGGACAGCGGATCGAATGCCCAGCGATCGATCACGAACGCTGGCAAGTCGCGGCCAGTAGATGGACCGAGCAGCGGCAATACGAGATAGGGGCCTTCCGGTATGCCCCATTTCGCGAACGTGACGCCCATGTCGGTATGACTCGCCACGATATTCATTTCGCTGGCCGGATCGAAGAAGCCGAGCACGCCCACCGTGGTATTGATAATGAAGCGGCTGCTGGCGCGAAGCGCCTCCTTCGGATTGGCTTGCAGGATGTCGTTCGCAATCGTGACCGGCGACTCGATATTGGCGAAGAAATTGCTGATCAATGTGCGCGTGGTCTGGTTCGTGATCTTGCGATAGCCGACCGCGACCGGCCGGATCGCGACGCGATCGGCGAAGTCGTTGAACGCATACATCTTGCGGTTGAAGTTTTCGTAGGGGTCGTCCTTGCGCGGCATCGGCGTGGCACAGCCGGCGAGCAGGGCAAACAGACTGGCTATCCCCATGATCCGTGCGGGAAGGTGTCGCATAGCACTCCGATTTTTTGCTTCTTGTGAAAGGCGCAACGCCTAGCCTAAAGCAAGTGGGGGTGATTTTGGGTGCCACCAAGCCCGCGCTATGCAGCGCTCGTTCAGGACGATGTTTGCACTGCAGCATGGCCAGCCGTTACAATGTCTCACGTCTAAATTTCTGTTTTGCTTTCGTTTTTGAGGGTTTCCTGATGGCTCGCATTACCGTGGAAGATTGCCTGGAAGTGGTCGACAACCGCTTCGAACTGGTGTTGATGGCGACGCGTCGCGCGCGCCAGCTCGCCAAAGGCGCGGATTCGCTGGTTGAAAACAATAACGACAAGCCGACCGTGCTTGCGCTCCGGGAGATTGCCGGCCGCAAGGTCACGCCGGAGCTGATCGCCGAAGTCGAGCGTCAGGAACGCGAGAAGGCCGAGCGCGAAGCACTGGAATGGGCTGCCGCCGAGGTCGACGAAGACCTCTCCAAGGGCGGTGACGACCTGTAATGGGTAGCGGTCAGCGAATGCCGAAATCGTTGACCGTATGGTGCCTGCGGGCGCGTTGATCGCCCGCTACCGGTGATTCCGTGAGCACGGCGCTGCAGGACATCATCCCTGGCGACGTGCAAGCACTCGAACAGCGCCTGCACGCGTATCTGCCCGACGAACAGGTCGCGCGCGTGCGCAAGGCCTACCTGATCGGCGCGCACGCCCACGCCGGGCAGACGCGCAAGAGCGGTGAGCCCTACATCACGCATCCGGTCGCGGTTGCCGTGATTCTCGCCGAGCTCGGTATGGATGCCGAGACGATCATTGCCGCGATCCTGCACGATACGCTGGAGGATACGCCGCTATCGCGTATCGAGCTGGAATCCGAATTCGGCCCGACCGTGGCTGAACTCGTCGACGGCGTCACCAAGCTCGACAAGCTGCAGTTCCGCAGTGTCGCCGAAGCCGCCGCGGAAAGCTTCCGCAAGATGCTGCTGGCGATGGCGCGCGACATGCGCGTGATCCTGATCAAGCTTGCCGACCGTCTGCACAACATGCGAACGCTGTCGGTCATGGCGCCGGAGTCGCGCCGGCGCATCGCGCGCGAGACGCTCGACATCTATGCGCCGATCGCGCAGCGCCTGGGGATGAACAAGTTCAAGGCCGAGCTGCAGGATCTGGGCTTCCGCACGCTGTACCCGACGCGTCACCGCGTCGTCGCCGAGCGTATCCGCCACCTGCTCGGCAATCGCCGCGAGGCGATGGGCAAGATCGAAACGGCGCTGTCGATGCGCCTGGCTGCGGAAAAAATCCAGCACCGCGTGATCAGTCGTATCAAGTCGCCATACAGCATCTATTCGAAGATGCGCGGCGAGCACAAGACGTTTTCGCAGGTGATGGACGTCTACGGCTTCCGCGTCGTCGTCGACGCGACGATGCCGTGCTATCACGCACTCGGCGCGATCCATGCGCTGTACAAGCCGCTCGACGCGCGCTTCCGCGATTTCATCGCGATTCCGAAGGCGAACGGCTACCAGTCTCTGCACACCGTATTGTTCGGTCCGTTCGGCGCTCCGATCGAGATCCAGATCCGCACCGAGGACATGGACCAGGTGGCAGAGCGTGGCGTTGCCGCGCATTGGGCCTACAAGACCGCTGCCGATCCGACCGCGGCGCAGACGCGCGCGCACGAATGGGTGGCCGGGCTGGTCGAGGCGCAGACCGCGTCCTCGCTCGAATTTATCGAAAATGTAAAAGTGGATTTGTTCCCGGACGAGGTGTATGTGTTCACGCCGAAGGGGCAGATCCTCGCGCTGCCGCGCAACGCCACGGCGCTGGACTTCGCTTACGCCGTGCATACCGACGTCGGCAGCCATGCGGTCGCCGCACGCGTCGACAAGAAACTCGTGCCGCTGCGGCAGCGCCTGAATTCCGGCGAAAGCGTTGAAATCATCACGGCGAAGTCCGCCGCGCCGAGCCCGCAATGGCTGGACTGGGTGGTGTCGGCGCGCGCGCGTACGGCGCTGCGCCATTATCTGAAACGCCTGCAGCACGAAGACGCCGTGGAGTTCGGCCATCGCATGCTCGATCGCGCGCTCGACGCGCGCGGCCTGAGCCTTGACGCGATCTCGGCCAAGGCACTCGACCGCGTACTTGCCGACGCGCGCTACAAGCGCCTGGAGGAAATGCTTGCCGACATCGCGCTCGGCAACCGCATGCCCGATCAAGTCGCCGCGCAGCTCGCGCACACGCACGGTGGATTGCCCGATGCGCACAAGACGCCGCATCGCCCGGAAAAAATCCTGATCAGCGGCGGCGAGCGCGGTGTGCTCAGCTTCGGCAACTGCTGCTATCCGGTTCCCGGCGATGACATCGTCGGTTATCTGTCGGCGGGCAAAGGCATCGTCGTGCATCGCCAGGACTGCCCGAATCTGCCGGAATACCGCAAGCAGCCCGAGCGCATTGTCGCGATCGATTGGGACCGCGAAGTCACCGGTGATTATCGCGCGCGCCTGCGCATCGTCATCGACAACCGTCCGGGCGTGCTCGCGACCGTCGCTGCCGCGATTGCCGAGCGCAACTCGAACATCGAAAACGTCGAATACCAGGAACGCGACGGCAACACCTCGACGCTGGTGTTCACGATCGAAGTGCGCAATCGCAAGCATCTGGCCGAAGTGATGCGGCGCGTGCGCAATGCGCCGGTGGTGCATGGGGTGTATCGATACCCCTGATTTTTTCTGGCCGAAGCTCGTATGCTTCCTCATTCGAATCCGAATCCCGGAGTGTCATGTCCCGCCAACCCATCACTACCGCGAACGCTCCCAAAGCCATCGGCCCGTATTCGCAAGCCGTGCGTCACGGCAACACGGTGTACTTTTCCGGCCAGATTCCACTCGATCCTGCCAACGGCGAACTCGTCGGCGGTGACATCACTGCGCAGACCCGGCGCGTGTTCGAAAACCTGAAGGCAGTGTGCGCGGCGTCGGGCGGTTCGCTCGCGCAACTCGTGCGCGTCGGCATTTATCTCACCGATCTGGCCAACTTCGCCGCAGTCAATGCGGTGATGGCCGACTACTGCCGGGAACCCTATCCGGCGCGTTCGACGATCGGCGTCGCCTCGCTGCCGCGTGGCGCGCAGGTGGAAATCGACGCGATCATGCTGCTCGATTAGCTGACCGGCACACGGCGGCTCGGTTACGCTTTGCGGCATGCCGCAACCTGCTTTCGCCAATCCGGCCGCTACGGCGCTCGCACCGGTCACCACGTTGGCCGGTGTCGGTCCGGCGCTCGCCGCCACGCTGGGCAAGCTTGGTCTGGAAACGATCCAGGATCTGTGGTTCCATTTGCCGCTGCGCTACGAGGACCGTACCCGCGTCACCGCGATACGTGATCTACGGCCCGGCGACACCGCTCAAGTCGATGGCCGCGTCGAAGCGGTAGAACGCGGTTTCCGCTATCGCCCGCAGCTGCGCGTGGCGATCAGCGACGATTCGCATGCGACCCTGCTGCTGCGCTTTTTTCATTTCAACAAATCCCAAATCGACCAGCTTGGCGTGGGCACGCGCCTGCGCTGCTACGGCGAAGCGCGTCTGGGCAAGCAGGGGCTGGAGATCGTGCATCCGCAATATCGGCGCATCGCAGGCGATGCGCCGGCGGTCGAGGAACGTCTCACGCCGGTGTATCCGACCACAGAAGGTCTGGGCCAGGCGCGCCTGCAAGGCGTGATTGAACGCGCGCTGCAACGCTTGCCGGACGACGCCGAGCTGGAACTGATCCCGGCCCCGCTGCGCAAGGTATACAAATTAACCTCGCTGCGCGCGGCGCTGCTGTATGTGCACCGGCCACCCACGGATGCCGATTTGAATGGTCTGCTGTTCGGCAACCATCCGGCGCAGCAACGCCTTGCGTTCGAGGAAATGCTTGCCCAGCACCTGAGCCTGAAACGGCTGCGCATGAGTGTGCGCCGACATACTGCGCCGGCGCTGCATGGCGGCGGCGAGCTGCGCGAACGTTTTCTCGCCGAACTGCCGTTCGCGCCGACGCGGGCGCAGCAGCGCGTGACGGCGGAAGTCATGCGCGATCTCGCGCAGCCTGCGCCGATGCTGCGGCTCGTGCAAGGCGACGTCGGTTCGGGCAAAACCATCGTTGCCGCACTCGCCGCGCTCGCGGCGGTCGAAGCCGGCAAGCAGGCGGCGCTGATGGCACCGACCGAACTGCTCGCCGAACAGCATTTTCGCAATTTCGATCGCTGGCTCAGCGCGCTGGGCGTGGAAATCGTCTGGCTCGCCGGCAAACTCAAGGGCAGGGCACGCACGCACGCATTGCAGGCTTTGCACAGCACGGCGCAAATCGCGATCGGCACGCATGCGCTGATGCAAGAAGGTGTGGCGTTTCGCGAACTCGGGCTGGCCATCATCGACGAGCAGCATCGCTTCGGCGTGCATCAGCGTCTGGCATTGCGCGACAAGGGTCGCGCTGGCGACGTCATCCCGCATCAGCTCGTGCTCACCGCGACGCCCATTCCGCGCACGCTGGCGATGACGGCGTACGCCGACCTCGATGTCTCGGTGATCGACGAGCTACCGCCGGGGCGCACGCCTGTCACCACGGTCGCGATCGCCAACACCCGGCGCGCCGAGGTGATCGAGCGGATTCGCGTCGCCTGCGCGAGTGGCCGGCAGGCCTATTGGGTGTGCACGATCATCGAGGAATCCGAACTGTTGGAGGCGCAGGCCGCGCATGCCGTGCACGCGGAACTGCTCCGCGAACTGCCGGGTTTGCGCATCGCGCTCGTGCACGGACGCATGAAGCCGGCCGAGAAACAGGCGGCAATGCAGGCGTTCCAGAGCGGCGAGACCGCGCTGCTCGTGGCGACGACGGTGATTGAAGTCGGCGTCGACGTGCCCAACGCGAGCCTCATGGTGATCGAAAACGCCGAGCGCCTCGGCCTCGCGCAACTGCACCAGCTGCGCGGGCGCGTCGGCCGCGGCAGTGCGGCGTCGAGTTGTGTACTCCTGTACCAGCCGCCGCTGTCGGCGCTGGCGCGAGAGCGTCTGGACGTACTGCGCGAAACGAACGACGGCTTTCGCATCGCCGAAAAAGATCTTGAGTTGCGCGGCCCCGGCGAGTTGCTCGGCACCCGCCAGACCGGCCAGATCGCGTTTCGCATCGCCGATCTCGTCCGCGATGCCGCCCTGCTGCCGGCGGTGCAGCGCGCCGGTGCGGCAATGCTGCGCGATCACCCGCAACTCGTCGATCGGTTGATCGTGCGCTGGATAGGACAGGCAGCACGCTATGCTGGTGCCTGACCTCGGAGTGTTAGCGGGATGGAAAGAACGAAACTGCTGATCGACACCGACCCCGGTGTCGACGATGCACTCGCGATACTGATGGCGCATCGGCATGCCGACGTGCTGGGGCTTTGCATCGCCGCGGGCAACGTTGGTCTGCAGCACACGACCGGCAATGCCTTGAAGCTCGCGGAAGTGATCGGCGCGGCAACGCCGGTGTTCGCCGGTTGTCCGACGTCGCTGGTTCGGGCGGCCGAGGACGCAGCGTTCGTGCACGGCGCCGACGGCTTCGGCGATACGGGCTACACGCCGAGCGCGCGCGCGGCCGCAAGGGAGCACGCGGCGCATGCGATTCTGCGTTTGTCGCATGAGCATGCGGGTGAACTTGTGCTTGTCGCGATCGCGCCGCTGACGAATCTCGCACTCGCGCTCAAGCTTGATCCGACGTTGCCGCAGCGCGTTGTCCGCCTCGTCGTCATGGGCGGCGCGGTAACCGGGCGCGGCAACACCTCGACGTCGGCAGAGTTCAACGTGGGCTTCGATCCGGAAGCCGCGCACATCGTGTTCTCGTCGTGGCCGCTGATTGAGCTCGTCGACTGGGAACTGTGCACGCGCCATGCGATCGAGTTCGCCGCAGTCGAACGCTGGCTCGCCGCCGAGAACGCGCACGCGCGTTTCTATGCCGCGATCTCGCGCAAGACGCGCGCATGGTCGCGTGCGCGCGGACGCCCGAAACTTGTCGTCGCCGATGCCCTCGCCCTCGCGGTCGCGCTGCAGCCGGACATCGTCACGCGTGCGCAGGATCGCCACGTTGCGATCGAACTCGACGGCAGGCTCACGCGCGGCACGACGGTGGTTGATTGGGAGAATCGCAGCGGCCATGCCGCGAACGCACGTATCGTGCTCGATGTCGATCAGACGCTCTTCGAGGCGCTGGTCGAATCCGCGCTGAAGTGATTGCCGCTATGTCTGTTGCGGCGCCTCGCCGTCCGGCGCAGGCGGCGGTGCTGGGAACGGTACCGGCGCCATCAGCGCCATCTCAATGCCGCGCGCAGCGAAGGCTTCGGCAATCGCGACTTGCAGGTCGGTGCGCACGGTGTTGCGCTGATTGATTTCGGCGACGAATACGCGCAACTCGAGTTCCTGCTTGGCATCGGCAAAACCGGTGACCCACGCCGTCGGCGGCGGATTGGCGAGCACCAGTTCGTGCTTCGCGGCGAGTTCGAGCAGCAGTTGTCGCGCGAGGCGCGCGTCGGCGCGATAGGCGATGCCGACCTTGATCACCACGCGCGTGATTGAATCGCTCAGCGTCCAGTTGATCAGGCGCTCGGTGATGAAACTCTTGTTCGGCACGATCACTTCGCGGTTGTCCCAGTCGACGAGCGTGGTCGCGCGCGTGCGGATGCGCGCGACCGTGCCTTCGACTCCACCGATCGTAATGGTGTCGCCGATGCGGAAGGGCCGTTCGAACAGTACCATCAGCCCGGAGACGAAATTGGCGAAGATTTCCTGCAGGCCGAAACCCAGGCCCACCGAAAAACCGGCGGCAAGCCACTGCAGATTGCTCCAGTGCAGGCCGAGCAGTGACATGCCGATCATTACGCCAGCGAAAACACTCACATAGCGCGTGAGGCTGGTTATGGCATAACGCGTCGGCGCGTCGATATCGAAGCGGCGCAAGATGCCGACTTCGAGCAGGCCGGGCAGATTGCGCGTCGCCGCCCAGGTCAAAGCGAACACGACGAGTGCTTCGAGTACGTCGCGCAGGCTGACCGAGATCGTCATGGCCTTGCCGTCGATGACATCGCTGGACGCCCACACGTTGATGTCGCCGAGCAGGTTCAGCGCCGGGGCGACGTCG
>Ga0207680_10000586_pt1 | contig 17176 bp, 17 predicted proteins | sample KBSS23metaG_FD_184321 | JGI IMG/M metagenome (GOLD analysis project Ga0207680, IMG submission 184321) | Switchgrass rhizosphere microbial communities from Kellogg Biological Station, Michigan, USA - KBS S2-3 metaG (SPAdes) (version 2) | ecosystem: Host-associated > Plants > Roots > Rhizosphere...
GGGCGATGCTTTCCGTAAACTGGTTGATGGTGGTGCGGCGGTTACTTCTTACCAAAAAGCGTTGGGTCTTGATCCCAAATATGCAGAGGCCGAATATAAGATTGGCAAAATCTATCTGACACAAAACAACAAAGAACAGTTTATTCCGGCTTTTGAAAAAGCGATTGAACTGGATCCCAGTTATGCACCTGCGTACTATGAATTGTATTATTACTATTATTTTCATGGCGATGTAAATAAGTCAATTACTTATTTTGATAAATACCTGACTGTTACAGACCCCAAGCCAAGTGATGAGTATGATAAGATTGGCAACCTGTATGCAGCAAAAAATTATAAGGATGCCATTGCAAAATCGCAGGCCAAATTAGCGGCCGAGGGTGCCAATGCAGACCCACGCTATTATAAACTGATAGCCTATTCTTATAACGACCAAAATGATTCGGTAAACGCAAAAAAATACATTACTGATTATTTCGCCAAACAGAAACCAGAGGGATTTGTACCAATGGACTATTCCTTCAGGGCAGAATTATTAGCAAAATTCCCGGAAAGCCAGTCAGATGCACTGGCATCTTATCAGCAGGCTGTAGCAGCAGATACTTCTGCGGATGGAAAACAGGATCTGCTTTCAAAAGCAGCGGGATTAGCAAAAAAAATAGGCCGCAGAGATGCTGAAGCCGGATTTCTGCAACAATTGTATGGATTGAAGAAAAATCCTTCCAATACAGATTTGTATAACCTTGGACAGGCTTACTACCAGGCCAAAAATTACAAAGTAGCTGATAGCATTTACTGTGGTGTATATCAAACAAAATATCCCGCCGAAATTTTTGGTTATTTGTGGTGTGCAAGAAGCAAACAGGCGCAGGATGATTCAACCAATTCTGGCGGTCTGGCGGTAGAAGCTTATAAAATCCTTGCAGAAAAAGGAAGACAACTGGATTCAGTTAAATATAAAGCCCAGGTATTGGGAGCTTATTATTATCTTATTCAGTATTATAATGATATTAAAAAAGACAAAGAGTCTGCCATTATGTATGCGAATAGAGGTCTTGAAACAGATCCAACCAACCCTGATCTCATTAGAATACAGGGGATACTTACCAAACCACCTGCAAAAACACCGGCAAAACCAGCCGCAACCAAACAAAAGACAGGCGCCAAATAGCACAAACGTTAATAACCAGACATTATCAACTATAGAAAATCCCCCACATCACCGTGGGGGATTTTTAATTTCAGGGAATTTCATTTACGATAGCGGGAATTTGATAGTGCTGCCTTATTTTTGCTGCTTAACAATCCATCTTCTGAATGATATCATGGTATTTACTAAAAGCCGATCTTCCCATAGGTGATGTTAACAGCGCAGCCAGTTACCTACCGATAGCCATTCAACTCATTTTTGCAGTCATTTTTATAGGGGCTATGATGGGTATTACCCACTGGCTGGGTCCCAAAAGAAAAACTTCCGATAAACTGGAGAATTTTGCCAGCGGTATAGAAAGTCACGGAGATGCCCGTCAGCCCATGGCCATTAAATATTTTCTTGTTGCCATATTATTTGTGTTGTTTGATGTGGAAGTGATTTTCTTCTATCCCTATGCCATTAATTTCAGGGAATTGGGCTGGGCAGGATTTGGTGCGGTACTGATGTTTGTGGCCTTCTTCCTGGCAGGTTTCTACTATATCATAAAAAAAGGCGCTCTGACCTGGGAAGATTAGGAAAATGTGATGAATATGAAAATGTGATAATGAAACATTCAGGTAAGGCATTTGTTGTTTAGTTTGAGAGGTTTCATTATTATCCAATAAATAAAGATTATGGCTCGTCCGGTACAATACAATGTAAAAAATGAGGGTGGTAAAGCCATTCACATGGTGGCGCCGCCAGAAGGGCACACAGGAGAAGGATTTTTTACCACCAAACTCAGCGATGTTGTGGGTCTTGCCAGGAAAAACTCGCTTTGGCCCCTTCCATTTGCCACTTCCTGCTGCGGTATTGAATTTATGGCTACCATGGGGGCACATTACGATTTGGCTAGGTTTGGCGCAGAGCGGGTAGGGTTTTCTCCGCGGCAGTGCGATTTGCTGATGGTAATGGGCACCATTGCCAAAAAAATGGGCCCGGTATTGCGCCAGGTTTACCTGCAAATGGCCGAACCGAGATGGGTATTGAGTATGGGTGCCTGCGCTTCTTCGGGTGGTATTTTTGATACCTACAGCGTGTTGCAGGGTATCGACCAGATTATTCCGGTGGATGTATATATTCCTGGTTGCCCGCCCCGGCCGGAGGCGGTACTGGATGGCTTTATGAAGATACAGGAACTGGTAGGCAAGGAAAGTATCCGCCGCAGAAACGGGGAACAGTACAAGCAATTAATGGAGAGTTACGGAATACAGTAAGCTATTAGCTGGCAGCTATTAGCCATTAGTAAAAGATATAAATAATTGTTAGGCTTAGCCAATGGCTACAGGCTAACAGCTAACAGCTCAGAAATGGCATTAACCAACGAAACAATACAGGCAAGGCTTATAGCAAAATTTGGCGATCTGGTTACCAATTTTGAAGCACCCTATGGTATGCTTTGTTTTGAAGCGCCCAAAGATCAAAACCTCAAACTACTGCAGTTTTTGTACGATGACCCCGAACTGCGCTTCCAGTTTCTTACTACACTTTGTGCTGTTCATTACCCGCAGCAAAAAGGTCGCGAGCTGGCTGTTGTGTACCATCTGCACAACCTGCAGGACAATGTGCGCATCAGGTTTAAAGTATTTACCGATATTACTACGCCCGATATTTTTACGGCCACCAATTTATATGCTGCTGCCAACTGGATGGAAAGGGAAACCTACGATTTTTTTGGAGTGAATTTTATTGGCCATCCTAACCTGAAACGGATTTTAAATGTAGACGAGATGGATTATTTTCCGATGCGAAAAGAATTTCCGCTGGAAGATGGTACCAGGATTGACAAAGACGATGCAATGTTTGGAAGGTAAAATAATTAATAATCAAAAAGTCAAAAGTTAAAAATCAAAAAAGTGGGGCCTGAGAATGCTGCTTCGTACTAAAGGTTTTTGAATTTTTACTTTTGAATTTAAAGAATATGGCAGCGGGTAAATAGCTAAGGTTTTTGAATTTTAAATTTTGAATTTTGAATTGCTGAAACAAGCAATCTCAAAATCCAGCAATCACTAAATCAGCAATCAAAAAGAATGTCCGAAATAGCACATCATCATATAAAACTGCCGGAAGGTTCTATAGAGAAACAAACCACCACGCTTAACCTGGGGCCTACCCACCCGGCTACGCATGGCGTAATGCAGAATATACTGGAACTGGACGGCGAAAGAATTGTTTCTGCAGAACAAACCATTGGTTATATACACCGCGCATTTGAAAAACTGGCCGAACGCAGGCCGCTTTACCAGATAACCACACTTACAGACAGGATGAATTACTGCTCTTCTCCCATCAATAATATGGGGTGGCATATTACCTGCGAAAAATTGCTGAAGGTAAAAACTCCCAAACGCGTAGATTACCTGCGCGTTATTATTATGGAATTGGCCAGAATTTCTGACCATCTCATTTGTAATTCAATTGTTGGTGTAGACAGCGGCGCTTATACCGGGTTTCTTTATGTGATGCAATACCGCGAACTGATTTACGAAATATATGAAGAGATTTGCGGCTCCAGGCTTACCACCAATATTGGACGCATTGGCGGTTTTGAAAGAAATTTTACCAATACGGCTTTTACCAAGCTGGAGAAATTTATGGATGAATATCCGAAAGTGCTGACCGAGTTTGAAAACCTGTTTAAACGAAACCGCATTTTTATAGAACGTACACAGGGCACAGGCGGTATCAGCGCAGAACGGGCATTAAACTATGGTTTTACGGGGCCCAACCTGCGGGCTGCCGGTGTTGATTATGATGTTCGGGTACATTCGCCCTATAGCAGTTATGAAGACTTTGATTTTACCGTGCCTGTAGGAAGCACCGGCGATAATTATGACAGGTTTTTAGTACGCAACGAAGAAATGCGGCAGAGTCTGAATATTATTGAACAGGCCTACCGCAAAGTACAGGCGTTTACGGGTGCCGAAGCAGAAGTATACCATGCCGATGTGCCGGAATATTATCTTCCTGAAAAGAAAGATGTATATACAAAGATGGAAGCCCTGATCTGGCATTTTAAAATAATAATGGGCGAAACTGAAATCCCTTCGGGCGAAGTATACCAGAGTGTGGAAGGCGGCAATGGTGAACTGGGATTTTATTTAATCAGCGATGGGGGCCGCACGCCCTACCGTTTGCATTTCAGAAGACCCTGCTTTATTTATTACCAGGCATACAGCGAGCTTACAAAAGGAGCCATGCTAAGCGATGCGATAATGACCATGAGCAGTTTAAATTTAATTGCAGGGGAACTGGATTCGTAAAATGTGATGAGTGTGATAATGTGAAAATGTGAGGAATGCCCGTCAAACCAATGACAGATTATAAAATAAAGCCGCAAAGTCTGAATACTAAGTACTCAGTACTAAATACTGATAAATTATGAGCGTTGTATTCTCAGAAGATAAATTAAAGGAAGTAAGCAGGCTGATTGGCCGCTACCCGGACGGAAAGCAGAAAAGTGCCCTTTTGCCTTTGCTGCACCTGGCCCAGGAAACATTTGGCGGATGGCTGAGCGTGGAAACAATGGACTATGTAGCATCATTGCTGCATATAGAACCGATTGAAGTGTACGAGGTGGCCACTTTCTACAGCATGTACAACCTGAAACCGGTGGGCAAATACATGTTTGAAGTTTGCCAGACCGGGCCGTGTATGCTTAATGGCAGCGATGATATTATAAAATACATCGGCGATACATTATCTATCAAACCAGGGGAAACAACGGCAGACGGCCTTTTTTCACTGAAGACCGTAGAATGCCTGGGCGCCTGCGGTTATGCGCCTATGATGCAGTTGGGAAAAACGTTCAGGGAGCATTTGACAAAAGAAAAAGTAGACGCCATAATTGAGGAATGCAGGAAGAACGCAGCCGCCAATAATTAATAATGGAAAAGAAAAATGCCAAATACCTTATTGCCGGGCATGTAATTGCTATTGTGTTGTTTGGTATTTTATTGTTTTTTAGCGCCGATAAAACTGCTTTGCTGCTGATGATGGCATTGGTGATAATTTCACTGATGGTGCAATTGCTGGTTTATAAGGTAAAACCCGGGTTTTTTGGTGATAAAACAACCAATCACCCGGATACAAAATAATAGTTGCAAATAATAAATGTAAGCTGTATGAAACTGACACCTTATATTCATTTTGCCGGAAATGCAGAAGAGGCGCTGAACTTTTATAAGGAGGTGCTGAATGGAGAGGTTGTAATGCTTAGCAGGTATAGAGACAGCCCGGTGCCTGCCGATGAGGATTATAAGCAAAAGATAATTCATGCAAGACTGGTTTTTGGAGAGAATATGATTATGATCTCTGATACCTTTAAGGGCAATGCCGTGCATACTAACGGTAATATACAGTTGAGCGTTGATGTGCCGGATAAATTGCAACTGGAGACTGTGTTTGGTAAAATGGCGGCAGGCGGAAAAATAGTGATGCCCCTGCAGGATCAGTTCTGGGGCGCTACTTTTGGTATGCTGCAGGATAAATTTGGGGTGAACTGGATGTTTAATCATACCACTCATTCCTGAGGAGATTGATAAGTTTTCAGCGCCATGATGGGATTATTGACAGGCCGGCGGCCAAAGCATAGTTGAAGTGATTGCTGGTGAAGCGTCTGCATAAAAAACAAAAGTACAAATGTGCGACGCCTGCCTGCCGGACAGGCTTGCAACAATGCAAACAGCAATTCAATTGCCGGGTTCATAAAAATGATTGTAAGGGTAGCATATAAATAAAGAATACGAATCAGCTCAAAGCTCACAGCTAAAGGCTCAAAGCTCCGATATGGGAAGAAAAGTATTAATAGATAAAGTAAACATAGAAGGCATCCGTTTTTATGATGTATATCGTAAGAATGGTGGCTATGCATCGGTGGAAAAAGCGTTGAAAATGCCGCCGGCCGATGTGGTGGAAGAGGTAAAGAAAAGCGGTTTGCGCGGACGTGGAGGCGCCGGGTTTCCAACCGGTATGAAATGGAGTTTTATTGCTAAACCGGAAGGCGTTCCGCGTCACCTGGTTTGCAATGCAGATGAAAGCGAGCCGGGTACGTTTAAAGACAGGTACCTGATGGAGTTTATTCCGCACCTGTTGATAGAAGGGCTGGTGGTAAGTTCGTATGCGCTTGGCAGTAATGTTACCTACATTTATATACGCGGCGAATACGCGTGGATAGTGGATATTCTTGAACAGGCCATTGCAGAAGCAAAGAACAATGGTTTCCTGGGTAAAAATATACTGGGCACCGGTTTTGATTGCGAGATTTATGTGCAGCGCGGCGCCGGCGCCTATATCTGCGGAGAAGAAACTGCCCTGCTTGAATCGCTGGAAGGCAAACGCGGTAATCCAAGAATTAAACCACCCTTTCCGGCCGTAAAAGGTGTCTGGGACCGGCCAACAGTAGTAAACAATGTGGAGACCCTGGCAGCAGTTGTTCCTATCATTAACCTGGGCGGAGAAGAATACGCAAAAATTGGTGTGGGCAAATCAACCGGCACCAAATTGATTTCAGCCTGCGGTAATATCAATAAACCGGGAGTGTATGAAATAGACATGACCATTTCGGTAGAAGAATTTGTTTACAGCGATGAATATTGTGGTGGTATACCCAAAGGAAAAAGATTGAAAGCCTGTATTCCCGGTGGTTCATCGGTTCCTATTTTGCCTGCCAACCTGTTGTTTAAAACAGCCAAAGGCGATCAGCGCATGATGACCTACGAAAGTTTAAGCGATGGTGGTTTTGCCACCGGTTCCATGATGGGAAGTGGCGGTTTTATTGTATTTGACGAAGACCAGTGTGTGGTAAGACATACCTATACGCTGGCACGTTTTTACCGCCATGAAAGTTGCGGCCAGTGTTCGCCCTGCCGCGAGGGAACAGGCTGGATGGAAAAGATTTTAAAAAACATTGAAACCGGCAAGGGCAAAATAAGCGATATTGATTTGTTGTGGGATATTCAGCGCAAGATAGAAGGCAATACCATTTGTCCGCTGGGCGATGCAGCTGCATGGCCGGTAGCTGCGGCCATAAGGCATTTCCGGGATGAGTTTGAATGGCATGTGCTAAACCCCGAAGAAAGCCAGCGAAGAAATTTTGGACTGGCGCATTATGCGGATGCGAGACCGGTGCCGGCGTAGTTTTTTTCACGCAAAGACGGCTAAGATTAGGAGAAGCAAAGAATAGAAGTTTTAAAATATAAATGGAACACATTAAAAACATAGAGATTAAAAATTTCAAATCTATCCGGCATGCCGAAATAAAGGACTGTAGGAGGGTAAATGTTTTTATTGGAGAGCCAAATGTTGGGAAGAGTAATATTTTGGAGGCGATAAGTTTGTCTTCTTATTTAAAAAAAGAAAACACATTCCCGCTAAATTACTTCTGTAGATTCAAAGAGTTAATAGATGTGTTTAGTGATGGATATAAACAGAATGATGCTGAAGTTTTTGTTGGGAATTATGTTTTTTCTTTAAGATATATCAATAACAACCAATTAGACTTTTCTGTTATCGAAAGAAATAAATATGTCGAGAAATATAACTCAGTAACTGTTGACATATTAAAAAATCTTAAAGTAAGTAAAGATGGAAGAGTAGATGCTGTATCAATAAAAGAGTATCACGACGATGATAATTTTGTTGTTAAGATATATTTTTTTAATAGTAACAAGACACAACCCATAAATATCTATAATCAAACGATATTAAGTTTCCCGTTTGGGCCAAATCTTACAGAAGTGATTCGATATAATGGCGATCTCCGGAAAAGTTGTGGCGAGCTACTTTCTTCATATAAATTGAAATTGATATTTCACGAAGATGGAAGTATGGTTGTTCAAAAACAATTGGATGAATATAGTGCTTTTCAATTTTCATTTTCCCAGATTGCAGATACTTTACAAAGATTGATATTTTACAGAGCGGCAATCGCCAGTAATAAAAATACAACACTTCTTTTTGAAGAACCAGAAGCGCATATGTTTCCGCCTTATATTTCGAAATTCACATCGGATATAGTATATGATAAAAATAACAACCAATATTTTATCGCCACACACAGCCCTTTTGTACTCAATAATTTTATGGAAGACATGAAAGATGACGAGTTGGCTATCTATCTGGTTAGTTACAAGAGCGAAAATGGGGAGACTATTGTTGATAAAATGACTAAAGAAGAAATGCACGAAGCTTACCAATTCGGGTATGATTTCTTTCTGAATATGAAAAATTTTATACCGACAAACTGATGGAGAATTGGCATTCCTGTTTTGTACCAGAATGTTTTTTTGATACGGTTCTTTTCAAAAAAATATTGCAAACAAATAAAAGATTAAAGCATACAAAGGGGTGTCAAAATGTGATTAATAGGTTTAGAAATATAAATGGCAGAAAGGGAGATTTGTATGACAGGTTTGGTGTAGGGATGGTAGACAAGGATAAGTTGGATTTGGATTATTTGAAAGATTGCGATTCAGTATTGACCCATGAGAATTTGATCTTATGGAAATACCCGGGGAAACAGCATTATATTATTCAACTAAATCCTCCATTGGAAAAATGGGTCCTTCGAATTTTGCAAGAAAGCGGGATTAATATTGAGGATTTGGGATACTCATCAGATTTGAGAAAGTTGAAGCGGCAATTAAAGGACGATATTGATGATGAAGAAAATGAGAAGTTGAATATCATTATTCATAAAATAGTAAATTCAAAGCATCCAGTTGTTGAGAAATTGAAAACGATACTTTTGTACTTAAAGGAAAAAACGATGCTGGCAAATATTGAAGAGTTAAAAAAACTACTAAACTGATTCAATGGCAGAAGAAGTTAAAAAAGAAGCACCGAAACTGTTCAGGGTTACCATCGATAATATTACCATCGAAGTAGCCCCGGGCACCTCAATATTAAATGCCGCCAGGCAAATCGGCGGCGAAGTGGCGCCACCCGCCATGTGCTATTATACCAAATTGCAGGGCAGCGGTGGTAAATGCCGTACCTGCCTGGTAGAAGTAGCGGCCGGATCTACTGCAGATCCGCGTCCAATGCCAAAACTGGTGGCCAGTTGCCGCACCAATGTAATGGACGGCATGATTGTAAAAAACATTACCAGCGATAAAGTAATTGATGCAAGAAACGGTGTGGTGGAATTTTTGCTGATCAACCACCCGCTGGATTGTCCTGTCTGCGACCAGGCAGGCGAATGTGATTTGCAAAACCTGAGCTATAATCATGGCAAGGAAGGCACGCGCTACGAATTTCAGAGAAGAACTTTTGAAAAACATGATCTGGGCCCTTATATTCAACTGCACATGACGCGCTGCATTATGTGTTTCCGTTGTGTATTTACAGCCGACCAGCTGACCAATAAAAGAGTGCATGGGGTGCTGGACAGGGGCGATCATGCAGAAATAGCCACTTATATTGAAAAATCGCTGGACAATGATTTTATAGGCAACGTAATTGATGTTTGTCCTGTCGGCGCACTAACCGATAAAACCTTCCGCTTTAAAAACAGGGTGTGGTTTACCAAACCGGTAGATGCCCACCGCGATTGCCCCAAATGCAGCGGAAAAGCGCAGTTGTGGTTGAGGGGTAAAGAAGTATTCCGAGTTACAGCAAGAAAGGATCAATGGGGCGAGGTAAAAGACTGGATATGCAATGAATGCCGTTTTGAAAAGAAAGACACTGCCGACTGGGTAGTAGAAGGCCCTTCTCATGTAGACAGGCATTCGGTGATTGCGCAGGGGCATTATGAAGGTTTGCAAAAACCCAATGAAACCATTGTAAATGTGTTGCATGGCCGCAGCCCCAAATTATTAATGGATATACATAGTGTAAGCGAGGTTAATCAACCTAACATAAAGCTGAGTGAAATAAAGGGACCCTCGCACAGTGATGATTTTAATAAGTAAACGGAATAATTTCAATTGCCTTAAAAGATTTTGACTACATGATACTACTTGCATTAGACTGGGGCTTGTTAGGTGAGAAATTAACGCTTGTCGTGATAATTGTTTCTGTATCGCTGGTGATTGCTATGTATGAAACCTATGCCGAGCGTAAGATTGCAGCTTTTATACAGGATCGCATTGGCCCCAACCGTGCAGGCCCCTTTGGTATTTTACAACCCCTGGCCGATGGGTTGAAGCTTTTTATGAAAGAAGAAATTATCCCGAACACTTCCAATAAATTTTTATTTATACTGGGTCCCTGCCTGGCTATGATGACGGCTATGATGACCAGCGCCGTTATTCCATGGGGCAGTCCTTTTCATGTTGATATTAAATGGCTTCACCTGGACAGGGTGGTAAACCTTCAGATAGCCGATATTAATATTGGCATCCTGTATATTTTTGGTGTAGTTAGCCTTGGCGTATATGGCATTATGATTGGCGGCTGGGCATCCAATAATAAGTTTTCGCTGATTGCTGCCCTGCGTGGCGCCTCGCAAATGATTTCTTATGAACTGGCCATGGGGATTTCGCTTATCGCATTGCTGATGCTTACCGGTTCATTAAGCATGAAAACAATTGTAGAACAACAAATGCTCCGTGGTGTGTGGAATGTGGTTTACCAGCCGCTGGGGTTTTTAATTTTTGTTATTTGTGCTTTTGCAGAATGTAACCGCACGCCTTTTGATTTGCCCGAAGCGGAGAACGAACTGAACTTCGGTTACCACCAGGAATATTCTTCTATGAAACTGGGTTTTTATTTGTTTGCTGAATACATCAATATGTTTATCAGCAGTGCAATTATGTCAACCCTGTTTTTTGGTGGTTATGATATACCTTTTGTGAATGATGCAGCGCTTGGTCAGCATATCGGAAGCTGGCTGCCCGTTTTGCAGTTCCTTTGCCTGTTTGCTAAAATTGCCGGTTTTATATTTTTGTTTATGTGGGTGAGGTGGACTATCCCGCGTTTCCGGTACGACCAGTTGATGAATCTTGGCTGGAAAAAATTAGTTCCGCTGGCATTGGTGAATATGATAATTACAGGTGCCGTGATACTGTTTGTAAAAAATGGCTGGCCTTTTTAAGCGCCACCCGTTCTGATTGGGAGGCATTTTTGATAGTTGTTTGCCGGTACCACAGCGGCAGAATAAATAGTTGGTAGGTTGGATTGATAAAAATATTTTTGCGAACCTTTATAAATGAGGAGGAGTACATCATGCAGGCATTAACAAACAGGGTAAAACCAGTAGAGCGCAAGCCAATGACGTGGCTGGAAAGGCTTTATCTCTGGAATATTTTTAAAGGAATGATCATCACCTTTTCGCATATCTTTAAAAGAAAGGCCACCATTAAATATCCTGAACAGAAAAGGCCTTTTAGTCCTGTGTTCAGGGGCTTGCATATTTTAAACCGCGATGAAGAAGGCCGTGAAAGGTGTACTGCCTGTGGATTGTGTGCGGTTGCCTGTCCGGCAGAAGCAATTACGATGGAAGGGGCGGAGCGCAAGAAAGGAGAGGAGCATTTATACCGTGAAGAAAAATATGCAGCCAAATATGAAATCAATATGCTGCGCTGTATATTCTGCGGACTGTGTGAAGAAGCTTGTCCGAAAGATGCTATTTACCTGACGGAAACATTTGCGCCGGCCAACTATCAGCGCCAGACATTTATTTACGGCAAACAGGATTTGCTGATACCGGATCCGGTAAAAGAGCCCGAATTATATGCAAAAGCAGCGGGTGGAAGGGTGAGGAAGAGTTAGGAGTTAAGAGTTAGGAGTGAATGACTGGTCAATGGTCAATGGTCAATGGTCAATGGTCAATGGTCAATGGTCAATGGTCAATGGAATTTAGGATAAGTAAGTTAATATAAATAAAAACAAATCTTTTTAGTAAGATTTCCGGCTTATAGCTAACGGCTTATATAATGGCTAACAGCTTACAGCTAAAAGCTAATAGCTTTTGACGGCTTAATGAACTAACAATGGGAATTACACAAATATTATTCTGGTTTTTAACAGCGCTTGCCCTGGGTAGTGCATTAATGGTGGTGTTGAGTAAGAACCCTGTTTATAGTGTGTTGTTTTTAATCGTAGCATTCTTTGCCATCTCCGGGCATTATATTTTACTGAATGCGCAGTTTCTTGCTATTGTAAATATCATTGTTTACGCCGGCGCCATTATGGTGCTTTTCCTCTTTGTAATTATGCTCATGAACCTGAACGCCGGGATGAACCTGCAGGGTAATAAACTGATGCGGTTTGCCGGCTTTATTGCAGGCCTGTGTTTATTCCTGGTGCTGGTAGCAGCTTTAAAAGATGCTGGTATTAAAAAACAAATGGTGCAAACATCGGGGGGTGATATTGGATTGATAAAAAACCTGGGTACCGTTTTATTCAAGGAATATGTGGTGCCTTTTGAAATAAGCAGTGTATTGTTTTTAAGTGCCATGGTGGGTGCGGTAGTGATAGGGAAGAAGGAGTAAGCCAGTGGGTTAGCTATTAGCTGTTAGCTTTTAGTTATCGCAGATATTTATTATAAATACTTTAGTTGACAATTTGACTGGCTAAAGGCTAATAGCTAACCGCTAAAGGCTAACAGCTAATAACTAAGCGCTACATATTATGCCGGTAAATTATTACATATTTGTTTCGATAGCCCTGTTTTGCATTGGCGTAGCAGGTGTTTTGACCCGCCGCAATGCCATTATTGTGTTTATGTGCATAGAGCTAATGCTCAACGCAGTTAACCTGCTGCTGGTTGCATTTTCAAAAATGCACCATGTGGTAAACTTTGAAAGAGATGCCTCGGCTGGTATAGACGGACAATTATTTGTTTTTTTTATTATGGTAGTGGCAGCGGCTGAAGTAAGTGTGGGACTGGCAATTATTGTAATGATGTACAGGAATACGCATTCAGTAGATATTAATTTCCTAAACAGGTTAAAGCACTAGAGTATTTAGTACTGAGTACTAAGTACGAAGTACTGAGACTTCCGACTAAAAGGTATGAGTCAATTAGTATTTTTAGTTCCATTATTTCCGTTGCTGGGTTTTCTCATCAATGGATTGCTGCGTAACCAATTGTCAAAACCGGCCACCAGTGTTATTGGCTGCGGCAACATACTGGCATCTTTTATTGTTAGCCTGGTGCTTTTCATGGATGTAAAAGCGGGTAAAACCGGTGTGGTGGAATTGTTCGATTTTATCAGTTTTGATAAAATACATATTCCCTTTGCTTTCCAGACAGACCAGTTGTCATCGTTATTCCTGCTTATTATAACCGGCGTTGGTTTTCTTATCCACCTGTATTCAACGGCCTACATGCATGAAGAGGAAGCCAAACATTTTGCGCGTTATTTTTCCTATCTCAACCTGTTTGTGTTTTCTATGTTGCTGCTGGTACTGGGCGCCAACTATGTAATCATGTTTATTGGCTGGGAAGGCGTAGGGCTTTGTTCTTACCTGCTGATTGGCTTCTGGTTTAAGAATAATGATTACAACAATGCCGCGAAGAAGGCATTTGTAATGAACCGCATTGGCGATCTTGGTTTTCTGCTGGCGGTTTTTTATTTACTGGCAAAAGTTGGTTCGGTTACCTATAGTGAAGTTTTTGCCGCCGCCCCGCAATTAACTACAACTTCGCTTACCATTATCACTTTATTATTGTTTGTAGGTGCTACCGGTAAAAGTGCCCAGCTACCATTGTACACCTGGTTGCCCGATGCGATGGCAGGCCCGACACCTGTATCTGCACTGATACATGCGGCTACCATGGTAACAGCCGGTATCTACATGATTGCACGCAGCAATATATTGTATACCATGGCGCCGGTTTCACAGTCGGTAGTAGCAATTGTTGGTTTGGCCACTGCAGTACTGGCGGCTACCATTGCGTTAAAGCAAAACGATATTAAAAAAGTACTGGCTTATTCTACGGTTAGTCAACTGGGGTATATGTTCCTCGGCCTGGGCGTGGGCGCCTATACCGGCGCGGTTTTTCATGTAATGACGCATGCTTTCTTTAAAGCGCTGTTGTTTCTTGGTGCAGGTTCTGTAATACATGCCATGCACCATGAACAGGATATCCGTAATATGGGAGGTCTTAAAAAACACCTGCCGGTTACACATCTTACCTTTTTACTGGGTTGCATTGCCATAGCAGGCATACCACCTTTCAGCGGTTTCTTTTCAAAAGATGAAATATTGGCCGCTGCGTATGAGAGCAATAAAATTTATTGGATTATTGGTGTACTTACCGCGGGAATGACTGCTTTTTACATGTTTCGTTTGTATGCCACCACTTTTCTGGGCAAGTTCAGGGGCACGCAAGACCAGGAACATCACCTGCACGAGAGTCCTGCGGCTATGACCATTCCATTGATCGTTTTAGCTATATTGGCTGTTGTTGGCGGTTTTATTGGTATACCAGAAGTATTTATGAAGGACGGCCACTGGCTTGAACATTTTCTTTCGCCCATTTTCGCAGCATCGTATAAGCTGAAAGAAATTCATCCTGCCAATCACAGCACAGAATATGCACTGATGGGTGCTTCTGTTTTATTGGCAATAATAGCCATTGCCTATGCGGTGAACAGGTTTAGCAGGAAGCCGGATCTTGAGGAAGCTGCGGGTGTTGGAAAACTGGTGGCCAATAAATGGTACGTGGATGAAATATATGAAGCCATCGTGGTAAAACCATTGAACGCGTTGGGCAGGTTTTTAGATAATGTAATTGAGAAATCGGGTATCGACTGGATTGTAAACGGCGTGGGCAGGGGCGTACAGTATGGCAGCCGGCAACTTCGTCTGCTGCAAAGCGGGCAGGTGGGCAGTTACGTGCTGCTGATGATTGTGGGCATGATTATCCTGTTTGTACTGCAGTTCTTCTTGAAGAAGTGAGTGGTGAGTGGGAGGCGAAAACGAAGCGCAATAGAATTAATGAAAAATAATAACAAGTAGTAACAGGCAGTGGTGAATATAAAGAACGGCATGGCGCATCAAACGCCCATTTGCCACTCACTATTCACCACTCCCCACTCACGAATAAATTATGATAGCTGTTTTATTGATATTAATTCCCCTGATAGGCGGATTGGCCCTGTTTGCGGTAAAAAATGAGAGCAGCGCCAAAGGAGTTGCTTTGTTTACGGGTATTGCTGTACTGGTGGTTTCACTACTGGGCCTTACCGTTATGAACAGCGCTGCCAATTTAAATTACAATACACCCTGGTTGGGCAGCCTTAACAGCAATTTTCATGTAGGGCTGGATGGGATGGGGCAATTGCTTTGCCTGCTTACCGCTGTTTCTTTTCCATTGATATTTATAGCTACCTGGAACAATACCTATAAGGATGGCAACCGGTTTTATGCATTGATGCTGCTAAGCCAGGCCGGTTTAATGGGAGTTTTTGTTGCCATGGATGCACTGTTGTTTTATTTCTTTTGGGAGCTGGCACTAATCCCCGTTTATTTTCTTTCTTCTATATGGGGCGGCGAAAAACGTATTGCGGCTACTTTCAAATTTTTTGTATACACATTTGTGGGTTCGCTTATTATGCTGGTGGGCATAATATATATCTATTTCCAGGCGCAGCAATCTTTTGATATGCAGGCCTGGTACCATCTTAAAATAAATCCCGGAACGCAAAACTGGTTGTTTTGGTTACTGTTTATAGCGTTTGCCATTAAAATGCCTGTTTGGCCTTTTCATACCTGGCAGCCGGATGCTTATGAACAGTCGCCCACCGCAGTAACCATGGTATTAAGTGGTATCATGGTAAAGATGGGCGTATTTGCGGTACTGCGCTGGCTGGCCCCTGTATTGCCAGACGGAACGTATTTGTGGGGCGATACCGTTTCACTGCTTTGCCTTACCGGCATGATTTACGCTTCGCTGATAGCCATCAGGCAGGATGATCTAAAAAGGCTGATTGCCTATTCGTCCATTGCACATATGGGTTTAATGTGCCTGGCTATTTTTGCTTCAGATAAAAGCGGCCTGCAGGGAGTAATGGTGCAAATGTTTTCTCATGGTATAAATATCATTGGTTTGTGGATAGTGGCCAATGCCATAGAAACCAAATATGGTACACGCAAACTTTCTGAACTGGGTGGGCTGGCGCAAAAAGATCCGGCCCTGGCCATATTGCTGGTAGTGGTGGCCCTGGCAAATATTGCGCTGCCGCTTACCAATGGTTTTGTGGGAGAGTTCCTGATGTTTAACGGCGTTTTTTCAAGTGGCGTTACAAGGTACGGGGTACTGGATACGGCAGTGGCGGGCATATGTATTATTCTTGCAGCCGTATACACACTTAACATGATTAAGAAAATATTTTACGGCGATAGCAATGCACTTACCCAATCCGGTACACCAACTGCTTTTCCTGTGCTGGTATCACTGGCGGTAATTGCCGTGCTTATTTTTATTACCGGTGTATATCCAAAACCAATGCTGCAACTAACTACTGACACGGTTGATGCAATTTTGAAATACATGAAAACATCCATATAAAGAGATCCTAAGCAACGTATGAATGCAATAATTTTTTCTGCTATCTGGGGCCTGCTGATGATGTTTAGCGGCATTTTTATCCGGGCAAAAGCCGCTATACGCAACCTTGCTATTGCAGGGGTAGCTTTGTTACTGTTGCTTAACCTGGCAGAGATGAGCCATATGTCCATTTTTCATATCAATGTGCGGAATATGCTGGTGTTTGACAGCTTTGGCTTATTGTTTAACACGGTGGCTTTTGGTGCAACCCTTATTTATTTATTGCTGAGCGCAAAGGATATAGACGATGTGGGCGTTAACCAGGCTGAATATTTTGCGCTTATATTTTTTGTACTGTGTGGCGTTGGTATTGCCTCTTCGTTCAATACACTGCTGATGCTGTTTTTAGGGATTGAAATTATTTCCATTCCATTGTACATACTTACCGGCAGCGATAAAAAAAACCTGAAAAGCAATGAGGCATCATTGAAATATTTCCTGATGGGTTCTTTTTCTACCGGTATTATGCTGATGGGGATTGC
>Ga0207680_10000595_pt1 | contig 17052 bp, 32 predicted proteins | sample KBSS23metaG_FD_184321 | JGI IMG/M metagenome (GOLD analysis project Ga0207680, IMG submission 184321) | Switchgrass rhizosphere microbial communities from Kellogg Biological Station, Michigan, USA - KBS S2-3 metaG (SPAdes) (version 2) | ecosystem: Host-associated > Plants > Roots > Rhizosphere...
AAATGACTTGGCGTCACTGTGCCCTATGATCCAACGGCCAAGATCGAGCGCATCTTTCTCAGTTTCGAGCCAGCCAGTTCTGAACCAATGACACCAGCAGTCGAGCAATGGGGATTCTGAGGGCTGCCCACAGTAGGTCATGCTGTGCCCCTTTGATCTAATCTCGTAGGCATAGCCTCTATGAATTTGCGTGATCTTATCGTTTGGATTGCCCACACGAGGTTTTCACGGGTGAAGTATCGGCGCTTTTGGGGGTTTGTCAGGTAGATGAATTTGGTGCCGTCGCTGATCTTCAATTCTAAAGCGTATGTCTTGTGACGCTTGGACAAGTCAACCCTGCTGATAATCGCATACGTCTGAGCACCTTGCTCACCAAAAAATGGACGCAAGCCACGAACCTTGATAAGCTCAGCATTTGGCAAACCGTACATCAGTGAATAAGAGCACCTTTGATCGTATTGCATATCCAATTTGATCATCTGTAAACCTTGGATGGCACACTCTGATTCAGTCAGACCATAGAAAAACGATCGACACTGTCTGAGGACCTTGGGCTTGATTTTCTTTCTGATGTTCCCTGTGGAACGAGCAACATTACTTGTCATTTGCTTTTTCCTCGTGGGGCATCTGGAAAAAGCAAAATAGACGCCCCACGAGCTATTTGCTCTGAGCGTCCATTGGTGTTGGCGTTGTCCGTAGATCGTGGCCAATCAAGATATGGTTAGCTGCCCGATCATTAAACCAGCTGCCAGGTAATGGTTTGCAAGATCATTTTGATAACCATTACTCTTGATGATAGTAAGTCCAAAGCTCATCAATGTCCTTTTCCCGCAACACAAGTGGGATGCTCTGCTTTAAGAGCTTTCTGACAGCATCTTGGGCCACGCTTTCAAACTGTGATCGATTGGCCGCTCTGTGAGCTGCCTCATAACACTCTCGATCGTTGTCCATCCACAGTGATGCACTCCAAGCGTGATGACTCACCCAGCCGTTGTATTCCTGTGTGCGCCATTTCTCATCGTGCTTGTGCGCATAGATCAAATAGGTGTTAACGCCCGTGCCCGAATCCTTGAACGCCCCAGCGCCAATCTCCTCAATCTCGAAAGTGTCACAAACAAACTCTCGAAAGTTGCGCATCTTGGATGTTCCGCCATAAAGCCAGCCAGGGGGGACGATGGCTGCCAAACATCCTCGATCACTCAGCATTTGCCAAGCGTGATACACGTGATCAACGTAGCAATCCTTGTGGCCGTCAACTGAAAACGGGGGATTCATGACGATCACGTCATATTTGAACTTGGGCTTGTAAGCCATGAAATCGTCGGCCACAAGCTTGAATCCCGATGAGGTAAGTGCAGCTCGATTGATTGGTAGCACTTCACAGCACTCGATTTGCCAATCATTCTTGTTTTCACACGCCATGTGCTTCAGCGCCTTACAAATGGCGCCTGTTCCAGCTGATGGCTCAAGAATTCTTGCTTCAGCACGCCACGCCATATCGAGCGCCTCAAGCATCCTGTCAATTACTGGTGCTGGAGTTGGAAAGAAAGCGGTTGGATTCTTTGGGGGTAGTTCTTTGGATTCGAGGACGGCTGCAAGTAACGGCGCTGGATCATACGGGAATTGATGGACCTTGGATTTCCTAACCCACTTGCCACCAAGTCTTGTGAGAACGTCATCGACTTGCTCATACAGCCCTCGATCGAGCTGGCCGACTGACTTTGGAATTGTGACTGTTTGCGCTGTTGAGTCGGACTCACAAACGCTTAAAATGTTGAGTGCTTCTGAAGATAACACTCACAGGCTTGTACAGATCGAGAGCCTTGAGCACATAATGTTTACGTGCCATCAGGAAAGATCGATTTTGAGCGCCTAAATATCCCGCTCCCCGTTCACGCGGGCTTCAATTACATCGTCCAAAAGGGCATGGACGTTGAAACCTACTCATTCGACGCTGCTCAAGCAGATGAAATCAATCGGCTCAATGGGCAATGCCACGTGCTCTGGCAAAGGGACAACGAGTCAGACAAGGTGAACGTGAAGCAAATCGACTCGATGTAAGAATCATCCTTCAAAGAATTGCTTAATCCGATCATCATAAGGCGTGGCGTCAGTGTCGGCCAGTGAGAAAATCTCAGACAGAAACTCATCGATGTAGCCATGAATTGCATCACAGGTTTCTTTGATGCCCTGCGTGTAGATGTATTCCCTAACTTCGTCGAGTGACTTACGATCCATGATCCAAAGCGTGAGCCCGTGGTTTTTGACAGCCTCATTGATCACTTTATTGATGTGCTTGTCAGAAAAGCTGTAGCCGATGACAAACAATCGCACGTCCCCAGCTTTCAACGTTGCCTCGAATAGATCGAGGTAAGCAGTCAAGAGCGGAGATTTCCTCATGGCAGCCTCCTTGTCGCCCCCTAAAATTAGCAATCTGCCGTCAGCAGTCCTCCAATTAAAGGCGCCGTGCAGTTTGATGAGATTTAGAGCACCTTTGACAGGCACGTCACCATTTATCTTCTCAATAATGGCGGTTAGAGTGCTTGCTGGCACATCATCAACCATTTGGCGAATGTTAACGGGGCTTACCACGCCAGGAACGACCAGATTTGAATCTTGTGGCGTAAGAGCCTCAAGCACCAAGTCTTGATTGAGCGTGAAGAGATAGCCCGTGCTATTTGGTGGCCCAAACCATGTCAAAAACTCGTTCAAGCGCCCAAGATTCACGCCACCAGATTTCTTTCGACGTTCGCTGTCGTGCATATCCATGAAAACCTGATAAACAGCGTCGTCGAGCAAGGGATACATTGGGTTCACAACTGGCTCAGTCGCGTTTGGCAAGCCCTGCAGGTATTGCAAGACCAGTTCAAAGCCACCCTCTTTCTCAGATGTCATCTGCACGAGCTTCAGCAATGACGGGTTATTTCTGACTTGAGGCTTTGAAAGCAACCTGTATCGAATCTCTCGTGCCAAGAATCCGCCAAAGTTACGACTATAGCCAGCCCCCATTAAGAGTGCTCGACGGTTGAACCCATTAGGATCGAATGTGATCGACATTCTTTGGATATGATAGACGCAACGCTCAATCCTTCGCTGGACACTTCGTAAAGATTAGATAAGCCCCGTTGAAGTCACCGTCAGACGTTACTGGAAAGGATCCTGAAAGGGTAAATCCATCTGAAAGATGTTCAGCAACCATCTTAGCAATCTCGATGTCAGCGAGCTCATGCATGATGTGCACTGTATGACACGTGCAACCACCCACGGTGTGTTTTCTTATTTCATGGAACATACAATCGAGTGTACTTGTGGATCGACAACGTGTTTCTCAAGGCGATATTGTCCCGTGACAGCCTCTCGCTGCCCACCATGCGTCATCGACTGGCAATGCCAACACTACTGTTTCATGTCAGGAAAGTTCACGCGCCCGAGTTGACGGTTCTCCCGCCACACCATAACGTGCCCAATGGGCTTGTACAGTTGCTCATAATCATTCATACAACTCACTTCCCTTTGAAACGAGAAATCGAGTTACTGCTTAACTACGAACGTGTACTTCGTCTGAGTCTCTGAATCACCAACACCAAGGTTGATCGACTCCACTGGTTTATTGGCCAACATGTTCACCAGTCTAAGGACTATGTCTGCATTGCGTTTATGACGCATGTCAAACATGTCGTACGTCAATTCAGAAATATCACGATCAGTGATGACGGTGAACGTCGATATGGACTCCACTGGATAATTCCAACCTAACGTTGGTTGGCTTTGGATGTCATTTTTGAATTCAACTCTTTCGATGTTAATGTTGATGGCATCGTGAGTTAGCTTAGCTATCAGTTGTAGAACGTTCTCATGTGTTTCCATGTGCTGACTTGTACAGATCAACGTGTTGGCATCAGGTTCACCAAGAGCTCACCGTGTAATCGTTGTCGTACTCTCGCCCGTTGACGCTGGTCCAACTCTATATCGACAATGAGTGCTTGGCTCGGGATCGTCAACTGTGATCCAGCATTCAGCTCTATCCTTTCGTGGTTCATCAGTGGCCACCAGGCCAATGCGTTGCCGTGTTCATCCGTAATGCACCAAGAATCTATCACCTGGGATCTATCAGAAACGAACGCATAACCCTCGGGTTTCACTGGGCTCACGTAATAGTGCTCTATCTTCACTTCAAACCGTGTGCCGTCAAAAGGACAGCCATTGCCGAAACTCAAGGTGAGAAAGTAAGCGGTTGGTTTTGAAAAGCTCATGTGTGAGCCTCAAATCTGCGCAATTCCATGCTGTTCTTGTACAGCTCCGTTGGTGTTATGCGCGACAGAAATAGGCTTAGGCTTTGCGTTGGTTTTAGTGGCAAGCCCGTGACAACGTCTCGTTGCCCACCATGCACGTCAATTGGCCCCTACTTGTTTCATGTGGCTCTTACGCGCCAGTGACAACCTCTCGTTGCCCACCATCAATCGTGGCCATTGGGTTTGTACAGAGCTCACCCTCAAATTCCTCATATCGTGTAGGAATCAAAACTGCTTTCCTGTAAAAGCAGTTTTACAATGCAAGACATTCAAGACTTACTCAACAAGATGCGACAAGCGCCAACGATGCCTGAGCGTGGTTCCAGCGTTTCCATCCCGCTCGATCTGCACAAGCGGCTGAAAGCCGCCTGTGCCAACGAAAGAATCAAGATGACGGCTTTTCTGCAAGTGACACTCGACTCGTTTCTCACAAAACTTGAGATGCGTGATCGAAACCATTTGACAGTTCTCTACGGTTCATGCTTGCGCAAGATGAAAAAGCAGTTGGATGCTGTGGAAACTGGCAAGTACGCTCAAGAGTGCTTGGATTCGGCCGATATGCGGGCTACGGAAGGTGCGAAGATCTTCAACCAGATCATTGCCACTCCTATGCTTTACGCTGAGAGTGCTGAATTCAGAGAGCTTCTCATCAATCACGGACCACTTGAGGATGCTGACTTGCTGACCGTATTCAGAAGCCTACTCACGGAAAGCGCCGTCATCTGCCGTTCAGGTTTAAAGCCCAGTAGGCTGTTCTTGACGTTGAGGGACGCCAGTGGAAACGTCCTCACTGCGCCTTTAGAGCGTGGTATTGGCACGTCGAGCAATCCAGATGTTTCCTTTGTCGGTGAGAAAGATGGCATAGCATCTAATTGGATGTTATCGGATGAACAAGGCGCTGTGGCGTCGGGCACAGTGTCCCCACCGTTGGCTGTTAAGTGTGGTGAATCAGTGACGGTTCCAGTAATGGACCTGACTATCACTTTAAATTTTGAATGACCTTACAGAAGCCCCTTGTTCACTTCTCTAACACATCGAGCAATTTGCTTGTTGGAAACTGAAAGCAATCGTGCCCACTGAGCAAGGGGCAAATCTGGATGTCAACAACGCCAACGCACAGCCCCGTTTGATCGTGCATCCTGATTTCACGTGGCCGAAATTTCTCAAATCGATCCTTGGCACACTTGAACGTCACGCGCAGTTTGCGCCCGTCGAGCTCTGGCCTGTTCGTTGGGATTTCGGCGCCGTCGATTTCGTGAAGAGTCAGCGTGATCATTGAGGTTCTATGATTTCACACACAGTGATCGTCACTGGCTTGCCACTTTGGATGCAGTTCTCTGGCAGATTGGCTTTGAATTCAGCAACGCAACCGTCTGTGAGTAGTCGATGCTCTTTATATGAATCAAAAAACGCTCGTGCGTTCAACAGGTTCAGAATCCAACCTTGTGGCGGGTTTGGAGCGTGAACACTGACAAAATAGCTCGTAGCTTGATTTGCAAACTGCTCAACAACAGCGAAATATCCAAGGTTGCAGATGTCTTGAGCGATGTTGATAGCAGTAGCGCGTGGCCAGCCTAATTCTAAAGGTTCCATAAAGGGCTTGTACAGATCGGCTGGCTCATTTGGACTCGGTTGAGCGCTCGATGATTTCCAGCTTTCCAAACTTCAACACCATGCAAGGGTTGGTGGCAATGTCGTGCTCTACAGTTCCATCGTCGAGCAGCCTATAACCAGTCAAACAATTCACGTGCACTGGAATTTCACAAGCCCCTGGCACGTTTGTAGGCACGGCAAAGAACTTTTCACCGCCCTGTTCTTTGAAAAGCTTGCTTTGCACGGCGCTGCCCCCTGCAAGCACGATGAAACCGTGATCGTCAATCTGCTTGAAGATGCCAGCAGAGCCATCTGTAGACGGCTGATTTTGCAGGAAAGAATAAAACCAAGCCACCTCTGGATTGACAGGCTCACCGTTGAAGAGCACAACGTAATCGTTTCTGTCGAGCTCACTGAAATATGATCGTTTCATGCCGTTCTTGTACAGATCGGCTGGCTTATAATCGAACATGCAAACTTGGGAATACACAAACTGTTCGGCCAAGGACTTTCCGAGAATCCTTGACCTTGGAGCCCACGGTTGGGAAATGGTGCTGATTGATTCACAGGATCACATCTGGTTCAAGCGTCCTAAGCAGTGATTAGCACGTCAAAACCCTGATCGAGCGTTATAATCGAAGCAATGTTGTGGCGCCTGTTCTCGATCATTGGGCCACGTGCTGTCCAGAGCTACTTGGACAGACCAAAGCCCAGCTACAGCACCTTTTGGCTTTGGGTGCTATGTGCCGTGGCGCTGGTTGTTTATTGTGCTGTGATGATCATGCACGACAACCTTGGCTGGTCCTACTTGACTTGTGCTGAAGTTATTGGTGGACTCGTTCTGTTCATCGTTGTTCGGGGATTGTGGGTGAATCGCTGGCTGTGGATGCCAGCTAAGCAAGAGCCGTTGCCACCGTTTGCAGAACGTCACAAACAAGATCACGATTGAGTAACCTGGTGACCATATGGCCACCAATCCCAACTGGATCAAAGCAGAGCTCACACTAAAGGGCTCGAAAGAACCCCTCGTTGAAATGCAACTGCCAGCCATCCCAGATATTGGTCAAGAGATTGTCATTGACAACAAGTGGGTAAAGACCAACTATAAGGTCAACAAGGTCTATTGGCTCGTTGATACCAAGTCCAAAGCTCTTGGGATACGAGTGATCCTTGTGGGTGGTCCGAATAATCCAACCAAAGCCGTCCAGCGCCGTGGCACATAGTTCTTTAGAGAACGGCCACCCCAGCCAAGTCCCCGAGATTCTTGGCGCGTGTCAAGATTCGCTCGATCGTGCTGGCATACCACTTGCCACCACGGGCAGTCTTGACGCCACGCTTATTCAGATCAGCTGCAATGGCGTTCATAGATGCCCCAGCCTTGAAGTCCTTGAGCACTTGTTTCTCGATGTCCTTACCAATCAGCCCGTCATCGTTGCGCCTACGTCGATAAGCATAGCTGTCATACATGCGCTTTGAAATCTGTTCACGCTCGTATTCAGCCAACAAACCCATGAGATAGAGCTTGCTCTTGCCCTCAAACGTCGTTGTGTCGAACGTGATTGACCCGTCGAGCACAATGATGTGCCAGCCAGCTTTCTGGCTCTCAAACGCTATGTTGAGGATGTCACGCAGGGATCTGCTGAGTCGATCGAGCTTGGTGACGATCAATAGGTTGCGCTGGCCAGAATTGAGCAGTTGAAACGCTTGCTTGAGCGCCTTGCGCCTTGTGTCCTTACCTGACTCATCGTCAACGAGCTCGATGATGTCAGTGACGCCACGGCGCTTTGCCTCAGCCCTAAGCCGTTCCTCTTGATCATCGAGTGAATTGCCGTCCTTGGCCTGTTTATCCGTCGAAACACGACGATACAGCACGGCTTTGAAGTCATTTGCTGAGTTGATCATCGAGTGTTTCTTGCTACGTCGCATGGTTTGATTATACACATGGAGCCATGTGTAAACCTGCAAGACCTATCAAACCAGTACTTATTGCCCGTCGATGTCGATTTGAGTCGGCAACTGGGGCTTTGCAGGACGCTCAAGCTCCAATAGATCAACCTCGATACGGCCAACCTGGTTGTTGTTGACGGTGACGCTCGATCCATCCTTGAATTCAGGACGCTTACCCTTAAGCAAGAACATTCCTGGCACGTATTGGCCAGTGCGCTTGCCCGTCATGATTTCATAAATCATCTCTTCAAGATGATCTGCAAAGTCCTCTTTGGCGTCGGCCACGCGTCGAGCAAAATCAGGATCTTGCAACCACTTGGTATAGGTGACACGTGATACACCAGCTGCCTCACAAGCAGCTCTGACTGTTCCCCGCTGTGCATATGCAGCCAAGAAAGGCTCGATCCATAGGCCAGCATCAGAGCGCCTTTTATGTTTGGTTAACTGTGGCTCTGGCTGGTTTTCAGGGACTTGATTTGATTTGGATTCAAGAACTTGGTTGGAACTGGGCACGATCGACGTGCTGACAGGCACATCCCAATCACTGTAATCATCCAACTGGCAGAGCTCAATGGGCTGCTCTTTACTCATATGTCTTTAATTCAACGTGGCTTCGATCTTTGCCCACGTGGAAACGGGACATGTAGCCAGCCCTTGGGGATTGTCAGCCTTTGTCCTGGCTCGATCGTCATCGTCTGCTCAAGTGGGGCTTGGTAATGGCCGACAAATGGGCCATCGACGTGCACACGATCAACTTGGCAGTGACACTTGATAATTCCAAAATCGATGTCAGACGTGTTCTGCCAGTACTTGCAGCCAGGAACCTCTTCAAGATCAAGTAGCTGTCGAGCAAGCACGATCCCGTTCTTGCGAAAGATCATGATCGTATTGCGCTCGATCGAGTCGATTGATTCGATGAGCGATTTCAGGACGCTATCGGACAAAGCGTTTCCTTATGGGGATTGCGTCGGTTGGAAATTCATATTTCCACCATGCTTCTATCTTCAGCTCTTCATCTTGAAATACCAGAGAAACGTCGTTGCACCGAACTGATGCAGAATCGCCCCACCTTACGGCATTTTTTGACGGGCTGCTTTCACGCTGCACGAGTAGGTAGCGTTTGTCCGTATCGAGATAGCATGTTCCATCAAATGAATCACACTGGCCCTCTTGGCCAGCTGGCGAACGATTAACCTTAATCAACGCCCTTCCTGTTTTAATCATTGGTCTTCACTCCACATAGCCACAAAAGCAGTCCAGAAATCCTCAATAACGTCGAGCACTTCAATCGGTGTCTGATCGTCGATCATGCTTGCACCTCAGCCCCAAGCCTTACTTGAGCCAAATGCAATTGGCCGTCAACGATCTGATCACTCACATCCTGATGGAACGTCCAGCGTTTGCCTGTGCCAAATGTCAGATGCATTGGCAATGGAGCTTGTGCGTCGGCTGGCACTGTCATCGAAATCGGCAAAGTGCTTTCCCAGCATCCATCGACTAACTCAAAGTTGGCCGTTGTGTCTGCCACGGTTTTGCCGTGAGCATCTGTGATCGTAATGACAAACTGGCCAAGATCTGCAAGCCTACGACGTGCATACTCAGCCATCTTGCCAAGCAGGTAGGACTCATCTGTCACCTTCCTTGGATCGATTGTCCTGTACCAAGGGCAAGTGATCAAGATGTCCCTGATGACAACCTTAGATGCGTTGAGTGCTTCTTGATCTGCGTGGTGCTTGGCTGATTTGGCTTTGAGCTGATCGAGATTCTCAGTTAAGAACTCATCATAAAACTGGAATGCAGCTTTGAGAATTCGCTGTCGTTCTGATTCGCCGTTTTCGGCTTCGGGATCGTACACACCGAAATAGCTAAAGTGATCTTGTTCATCAAGCCCGTCGAGTTGTGGGCTGAGATTCAGTGAAATGTTCGTTCGCATGTTGCTCCGAACTTGTACATTCAGGCTCTAATAATGCGTAGAGCTCGTGTAGTCGTTCGATAGCTATTTCGAGCTTTTCAAGCTCATTTCCTGCATCAGCAAGACTAATCATGAGCTCGTTTCTCGATGATTTCAAGAGTGATCTTCAAACGCTCTTCAAGTCTTGTAACTAATATTGTCAGCTGTGTAAGTTGCGTGTTGATGGCTTGGTAGTTGGACTCATTTAGTTTCAAACGCTCTTCAATGGCGTCGAGTCGTCTGCCATTGATTGCGTGCAGTTGATCATGCTTGTTGATCGTTTTAAGTAGGTAGCCGACTGCGCCCGCAATTAACGGAACGATCCACCCCAGACAATCCTTGATTGCTTGCCACCAGTCGAGCATGACTGTTCTTTCTGCGTTTCCATCCCTACCGCCTTATTGAGTAAACGCGTATGGGGCTGCATGATGATTTCACTTCATGCCATCGAGTGCTCACTTTCTCTCTTGAACTTTATATTTTCGTCAATCCACTTTTTGCAGGAATTGACACTGATTTTCATTAAGAGAAAACGTGAGATGAATGCGAACGACATTGTCAGCGTTTCAATTCCTGAAAACCTATCTCGCTTCTGCTTGGTGATTGCCGACACGTACGGCAAGCGCTTCTATCATAGCAAGCAGGGCATCAACACTGGGGATGAAACCCCCGAAGAGAACTATCTGAGAAACAACATGGGCAGCACTCTAAGTGAGGCAGCTCTGGCCATCCATGCTTTTGATGATCCCTACAATGCGCTAATTGCTCGATGGATCTCTTTGACAGGCGCAATTGCAAACGGTAGGCCAACAGATGGTGGTTGTGACTTGCGCGATTCGCTCACGTCTGGTTATGCCATCGATGTCAAATGCCATCGGCGCCGTGAGGACTCAAGCAGGAGTGATGTAAATCTCAACTTGATCATACGCAAACATGAGTTGCGTAGTGAAAATCACGCGTTTGTTCTCGCTTCAATTGATTTTCCGCAAGATAACAAAGAGTACATGTCTGTACGACCGTGGAATGTCAAGTTGCTTGGCTGGTGTTATCAGTACGAGTTGCTTGAGAACGAGGGTGAGCAGCCCTATGGGGATTATTACTGCCCTTTCAGATTTCTCAAGCCAATGGCAGAACTCGACGTACAAGCATTTGTGGTGGGTTTGGATATTGAAAATGAGCAACAAGTATCAGGTGAGTGATTTTCCTTTTGCGCTGCAATTGATCGCTGACGTTTACGGGGAAACAGTATTTGAAGAGGTCGAGGCGTTGATCGACGGGGACAACTACATGTTGACCTTGTGTTTGATCTACGATGCATGCACTCGTTTCTGGTTTCGGGATGTCCAAGCAGTGCTGAAGGATCACAACTTGGCAAACGTCGATCCCAAGGATCACAATAGTTGCGTTGTAGCACGTCGAGATTTGCTGACTCAGTACGCTAAGGTGTATGCAGATAAACGAGCTGACACAGATTTGACGGCCATCGAGCTGCTTGAGGCAATCGACGCTAAGCTTGCTGATAAGCCATGGCTCAAGAGTGATGGCGTGGCTATCGCTGAACAACTTGCGTGACTACCAATGCCAATGAGTGATGCAGAAAAGACGTTGCTTGAGAAGGGCCTTGGTGATCTGATCAGGGCCAACGAGTGCTCTTATCTCAGAAAACCCAGGAACATCACCGTCAAGATGCGTGAGGGTGGGATAAACGCCTTGTTGTTTCTGTATGTTGACAAGAACACAGGGGACATCACCTTTTCATTCAGTGAAGATGGCTTGTACTGTCAGCGTTACATCATTGGCATGCTCAAAGGGCATTGGAAATCTCTACACTACAACTGCTCACACATAGTGAGCCTCGTGCTTGACGATGGCCGTGAATTCGCGTCCTCGATCCCAATTGACTACAAGAATCTGTTTCCAAAAGCAAACTGAAACCAAATGGATAAGCAATTGGTTTTGCCTGTTTTCGCGTGATCGATGCAGGTTTCAGGGCTTCAAATCCATAAGTGATTATCAAGTCATGCGGTTTGGAGCTCCCGTGATGGACTGACAATTTCATATCAGTGAAGGGCCTGCTGTTCCGATGAGCTCCAATTTGTCGGACGGTGGGCCTTTTGCATGGAAAAGTGTCAAAAAGATGGTTGAAAAAGTGGCGGAAAACGCCTGTGGAAAAGACGTAGAACAAATAGTAGACTTTCAAGTGTCTTTAGCTTCCCGAAATCCGTCTACTAATATGGAAGTGTCCGCTCACAAACTCCCCGAAACTGAGGCTCATTTGCGCTGTATGGGTTCGCCTGACTACAGACACATTTTCGTCAGTCGATCGGACAAGTCATACAGAACCCCGTATGACCCTCTTTACGGTTGCCACAAAACGACGCTGGCCGTGGCAGAGCCAAAGTTGCTCGACGCAACTGATCAAGGTGCTGGCGTTTTCATACAGCCCAATCGTGATCACATGCAAGGCAAGAAACGCTTTGCCGTCGATGTTGAAGAGGCACATATGCTGTTTCTTGATATCGATCGACTCGATGTGCCCCAGCTGACACACAAGCCAACGCTCAAGATTCGGACTCGACGGGGCTATCAATTCATCTTCCGATTGCATCCCACACGTGATATTTCCAAGTGGCGTCCAATCCAACGAGCTTTCACAAGGCTAAACGGTGGGGATCTTGCATGCGTCGCGCCAAATCAGCTTATGCGCTTGGCTGGATACTTGCATCAAAAGCGTGATCCCTTCCGAGTGAGTATTGAGGACATCGATGAAACGCGCATCTACACCCTCGAAGAGTTTTATGACATGGCCCCAGCTGAATCTCTTCAGCTGGCCGTGCCCCTCGATCTGGCTTGCTACGTCGAGAAGCACGTGGACTTTCCTGTCTTGCGCAAGATCCTCAACAGTGCGGTTGCACGAGTACATGCGGCAACGCAGGGCAACAGATGGCTGACGCTCAGAGCGCAGGCTTATCATCTGGGCCATTATTTGCCCTTTGGGATGAGCCTTGAGCATGCTTACAACGGGTTGATGGGGGCAACTGGGCTTTGGGATGGCCCACGACAGCAATGGCACCAAGTGATTGTTGACAGCCTGCGTGACGGCGCCTCAGACAGTCGTTTTAATCCCCCGCTCATCACTGAAGCCCAAAGGGCCAAATGGGATCGAGAGGACGCGCAGGAAAATTTTTGTGAGTTGATCGCAAGCGTCGATTGGCCAGCTGGAACGACTTCACAGGACATCTTGGAAGCGCATGAAAGCTGGACTGAGCACTGGGATCAGCGCAAGGCTGCTGTGATTGCTGTCAATCGGGCTTTAGTCAACGCTGGATACACGCGCAAGAGTCGTAGAGTTGCTGGGATGACAAGCCCAGTTCATGCATGGAGCAAGTAGTGTTGCAGGGCTCGCTCGATTTCGGCAAAAAATGCCCGCTGGGTCTCTATTTGAACCTGATCTCTCTTTTCTGGGTGCTTTTGGGTGCCCTATAAGACACAGAATTATATGAGTTGTGCTACAAAGCAAGAATTACAGGGTGAAAAACGGGCTCACTGCCCCACTTGTGGTTTGGCGGAAATCTCTGGATAATGGGTAGTTGATGGCACAGGTGATGAACGCTATGTATTGCCCCATGTGTGGCAAGCGACTCATGGCAGGATCTAAAGCTTGCCCCTACTGTGGATGGACTTCAGTTCAACAGCAAGCTGCAACAACGCCCCCACCTGCTGCCACAGTGCCCCCACCAGTGGCCGTTCAACAGCCTGTTTACTACGCGCAACAGCCCGTCTATCAGCAACCCGTCCCACCAGCGACAAACGCCAAGCCCAAACTAAATACAGTCGAAACGATGTTGGCCATGCTCGTTTCGATGGCCATGGCTTTCTTTATCATCCCAAGCATCCTTGTGGCTGTTGGCAGCACGGACACGGGCACGAACTACGCCGTGAGCATCGTGGCTGGGCTGATCATTGGCTCGATCATTCGAGCCGTGGCGTTGTCTGCAAAGAAACAAACTCCGTGAATTTTCTTTCGCAAACTGCCCATTTGGACTGAAAACACCCCCAAGCGGAAAGGTACTACTTGCTGCATGTACGACGCAATAAGCATTGAATACTCATTCACTCACGCTAATAAGGGAAAGATTGGTCATCGAGGGGAACCGTGGGACGCTGACACATGGCGCCATGGTAGTCACAAGATCATTGGCAAAGCTTTAATAGCCACGGCCAAATCCTTTGAAGCTCGACGCAAGCAAATACCGTGGAATCCTGCTGAGCAAGAGCCAGGACACATTGGTGTGCGATTGCACATAGCCATCGAGGGACTCAGGAAAACGGGTGAAGAAATGGCAGCCAAGAAAGACGATGTCCGTGAGCGTGAAGACTATCACTGGATCATCGTTGGCCAACTCGTATCGATGGTTGACTGCCTGCTGCAAAAGCACGGTGTGTAAATCGAATCGGCAATTTTCTGGGTGCATGACGCGAATAGTATTGGCAATGCATCTCTTGGAGTGCTATGAATCCGTACAAACCAACAACACTTAAAATGAGCGGGACTGACCCGCTTGGACTTGAATATGCGTTCGCCCAGCTCTTTGAAGCAAAAAAGGGTGATCGAGGACATCCATGGGACACTGGAACGTGGGACTCAGGCTCATATCGAAAGATTGGTGCTTTGTTCATCAAAACCGCTGGCCAACTCGATTATCGACTCGACCGTCTGACGTTCACAGATGATCAAGCTGGGCTTTACAAACGGGCACAACATGCCGTCGAGCGACTTCGAGCGATAGGTGACAAGTTCTCGGCTGAGCCTGAGAACGTGCATAACGCTCATAACATCGATTGGGTTGTGATCACCCCGTTGATCGAAATGATCACGGTTCTCTTTGAGTTGCTTGAGAAAGACCGCTTGTAAAGGTCCCGCAACCCGTTTCACGCGTCCCCGTAATATAACAGTGAGTCTGCTTGCATGAGTCGGCAACGAACATAGCACGGGCTCAGGGTGAACGCACTGATCAGTTATCTGATTAAGCAGCTGCCTAAGAACGAGGATCGTAGGCTTTCGCGCTAAAGCGCGATGAGGATGCGATGTTCAGGAAAAACAAGGGACGACCTTGAGCGGAGTCATGACGTGCTTAGGTATTTGGCTTGTATGCCATCAGGCTACGACCGTGCTTGAACGACGTGAGAGCCCCCTTGGCCCTTCGATAAGGATCTTGGACACAGTGGATTTCCATTCAGCCCTCGTGCCTTGAAGGTCAGTTCAAGAATTGATCACTCTTGAAGCGACATTGAAGGGCCAACAGGCTGAAGCAGGAGCCAGCACGATTTGACTGAAAGGGACGGGTGAAAGCCCGTCCCTTTCGCATTTATCAGCGTCGAGGAAACACTGAGGGATCGAAGTTGTTGAGTGCCTGCCTCAATTCACCTTCTGAAAACTTGAGGTAGGGGATTTGGGAGTATGGGCTATCGTGCCCCATCTGTTCTTGAACAAGAGCTTGACTTGCACCCTGAGCGTACATGTTGATAGGCATTGTTCGACGGAATTTATGACATGCCACGTCACTTGGTTTCAGCTTTGCCTTTGCGCCACGTCGCTTAATGATTTGGCTAATTCCACTTGATGATAAGGCACCACGCTTGCCCACCCAAAGGGGTTCGTGTGCTTTGGGCATACCACGAGCTTTTAGATATTTGCGTAGCGCCTTAATCGAATTGTCAAAGATCACGGCTTTGTAGTCCTTGTCACCCTTAGCTTTCTCAACAGTAACTATGCCTCTATCAAGATCGACTTTTCCCACAATCAGTTTCTTCATATCCGAAAGCCTTACACCGCTATCCAAGAAAAGGCTCACGATTGCTTTGTCGCGCAAGTCAAAGAGACCCTTACCTTCACAAGCAGATTTGATAGCCTCATACTCATCGGCTTTGTAGTGATCGAGTTTCAGTTTTGGTCGATCAGGCAGAGACACACCGCCAATAGGATTCTTGGGCCACTCGTTGTCGGTGGTAACCCACTTAAAGAATCCCTTTAAGTCGATCATCATGCCATGCAGCGTCTTGGCGCCAACGGGTTTCTTTGGGTGGGCTTCAGGATCGAGCTTTTCACACCAGTCCATGAAATCCCTGAAGTCATCCTTAGTGAGCTCATCGATCGTCAGCTTGCGTTGCTTGAGAAAACAACGAAATTTCTTGAGGCTGGTGAGATAGTGCACCTTTGTGCAGTGGGTGAAGTTGCGCTTTCGATCCCTCATAAAACTGCACACCGCTCGATCGAATGAGCGCAGTGCTTTCTGGGTGTCATCTGACAGCGACTCTTGGAAAAGGGCAATTGCCCTGTCATACGCTGCCTGTTGTCGATCATCGTCTGACTTGTATGAACGCCTAAGCATGGTAACTATCTGTAATCCTGCGGATATCAGAAAAAGGCGCACACACCAGAGCAAAAATCTTATTGCCCGTTTGCTCAAATACTGGGTTTTGTCCCCACGTATGCCATAATTAGCTTCAATTACGGCGGAGTAGCTCAGTTGGTTAGAGCAAACGGTTCATACCCGTTAGGTCAACGGTTCGAGTCCGTTCTCCGCTACCAGTCCTAGATCCAAGATCCGCGATCCGCGATCCAAGGTCCGAGATCCCTCCAACCGTCGTACTATAGATCGAATGGCGGAGTTAACCCCCCAGCAGGCGAACGAGCAGATCTTCCTGCGACTCCAGCAATTGGAAGTTGCCGCCCACGATGCCACGGACAACGCCCTCGGTGTCGAGCGCACTCCCGAAGCCTTAGCCGGCGCCATGCGCCGCGTGACGAAGCTCGAAGACAAAGAGATCGATGCGATTCAGAAGCGGATCGATGAACGCGCAGCGCGCGGAGAAATCGCCAATATCGATTGCAAGAAAGGCTGCTGGTTTTGCTGCACCCAGATGGTCGCGGTCACGATTCCGGAAGTGCTGCGCCTCGCCGATCACATCCGCGCCACGTGGTCTCCCGAGCAGCGAGCCGAGTTGGATCAACGGATGAGTAATTACATGGAAGACACCGCTCCATGGCATGCAGGAGATCGCTCGAAGAAAGCACGACCCGTCTGTCCCCTGCTGAACAGAGGTGAAGGAATTTGTTCGGTTTGGCCGGAACGACCACTCGTATGTCGCTCGCTCAATTCGACCGATCACAAAGCCTGTATCACCAAACGAGATGACCCCGTGAACGACCCACCCATTCCCCAGATCATGGGACAGTTCTACACCGCGATGTACAGCCGCAACGGA
>Ga0207680_10000599_pt1 | contig 17011 bp, 18 predicted proteins | sample KBSS23metaG_FD_184321 | JGI IMG/M metagenome (GOLD analysis project Ga0207680, IMG submission 184321) | Switchgrass rhizosphere microbial communities from Kellogg Biological Station, Michigan, USA - KBS S2-3 metaG (SPAdes) (version 2) | ecosystem: Host-associated > Plants > Roots > Rhizosphere...
TCGGGCACCCGCATATTCTCATAATAAGTGATGTTGGTACGTTCGCCGCCGAGCGTCTTGATCTCGTGGACCTCATAGCCGGGGATGGATGTCGGGACGAGAAAGAGCGTAAGGCCGGCATGCTTGGGTAGATCGGGGTCGGTCCTTGCGATCAGAAGGACGTAATCCGCCAAGTGGCCCTGGCTCGTGAACATCTTCTGGCCGTTGATCAGCCAATCGTCACCCTCGCGAACCGCACGGGTGGCAGCCGCGAAAATGTCGGAGCCGCAGGATGGTTCGGAAAAGCCCAATGCCGCATACGACTTGCCGGATGCCAACCGGGGCAAGACTTCTTGCTGAACATCCTGACCTGCGAAATGCATCAGGATCTTCCCGACCATGTGAGACACGGTACCGGGAATCTTCGGCCAGGAAAATTCCGTATAAACGGCATTTAGCGCACCCATTTCATAGGGGGTACGTCCGCCACCGCCAAAGCCTTCTGGCCAATCGGCATAAAGGTAACCCGCAGCGGCGAGGTCTGCATTGAAGGGGTGGTTCCCGTCGTCGGTCTCATGCGCGAACGCGCGCATTTCAGGCGTCATTCGATCGGTGAAGAAGGCGCGGACCTCGGCGGCGAACGCGTCGGCGGCTTCTCCGAACTCGAACGTGATGTCGTTGTCACCCCTATCAGGTGCGGGGTCTCGGCGGCCAGCCCACAGCCGTTCGCCCAGAATGGCAAGTTCCGCAGCTGGATCTCCGACCAGAAGCGCCCATGCACGGCCGCGGCGGAAATAGAGTTGGGCGTCATACTCCATCGACATACCGTAGCCGCCCAGCGTTCGCATGGCACGAATGGTTGCCGTCGGAACGGAATACGCAGACCACCAAGACGCGGCAGAAATATAAGTGGATCGAACCGCATCATCGAGTTCAGTCGCCGCCCGCCAGCAGAGAAGCTCAGCGCCTTCAATGTCGGTTGCAGAATCAGCAAGGGGATGGGCAAGCCCCTGATAACTGCCGATCAACTGGCCGAACGCCTTGCGCTCGTTGGCATAGGCCGCAGCTTCGGCAAGCGCCTTGCTCCCTATGGCGGACACGCATGCCGCCACCAGCAGCTTCCACTCGTCCAGGCAGGCGGCCCAGACCGCCAACGCTTCGGTGCCCTTGCCAAGAACGGTCGCACCAGACAGATCGAGCTGCAGCGATGCCAGGGGCATGGTGCCGGTGTTGGGGAGAACACCGGGCTTCTCGTTGGCTTCTACAAGATAGACGGCCTCGCCATCCGCGCAGAGGATCCAGTCAGCCACCGCCCCCGCCGGCACCAGCTGCGCGATGCCGGGTCGAACTGGGTGGAGGGCGAGCGTGACGATCTTGCCGCCCTCCGCCGTGGCGGCAAGGTAGGGCTGGGCGGCTTCGCCACCGATTCTGGCGAGCAATTGATTGGCAATGACGCTTTCGATCAGCGGCGCAGAGGCAAGATATCTGCCCGCCAGCTCTGCCACGAGGACGGCGTCGAGCAGGCTGAGTCCCGCGCCGCCCGCGCTCTCCGGCACCCGCAGTAGAGGGAGGCCAAGCGCCGTCAGCTCAGCCCAGAGTGCACTGTCGAAGCCCAGGGGTTCAGCGGCACGAATGCGAGCGGACGTGGAATCGCGTTGCAGCAAACGTTCCAGGCTGTCGCGAAGCATCACCTGCTCTTGCGCCAACTCAAGGTTCAACATTGTCTCCTCAAACTTACGCCACCAGGGCTTCCATCGCCCGACGCTGCAGCCTTACATATGATACAAAAAGAAAACTAACGCTTGAGAGCTCTTGTATCAAGCACGGCGGCCCGATATCACCTACCTGTACTTAGGGGTACTGGCTCCAGATGGCGGGCCGGGGCAGGGACATCCGCGAGCGCGCGCAGAACATCATTCAGATGCGTGCAGCCCAACGTGTCGGGAAGCACCTCCAGAACGGTGTCGCGGAATTCATTGATCTTACGTCCAACCATTGGGGTTGCTTTGATTGACGCACCTGGACATTCGGCAAATGGCAGAATGAGAGGTAGCGCCTGAAGGGATAGAAGGACCCCCGTTTGCGCGTCCACCTCCGCATATACCCGGTACTCGTGCACACCGCGCCGGCCGCCTTGCGGAGAGGTGCCGCTATCCTGGAACCTGGCATCGACCATCAGGATATCGCCTTCGCGACAGATGTCGATTCGGCGGGCCCGTCGCATTGCCGGGCCGGACTGTTCCGGCATTTCGTGCCAACCTGCGGGATCTTCACTGTTCACCAGCGACCCCACATGGGCTTCCCCCTCGAAATTCTTAGCTGTCCCGATTTTTTTCAGGGCAGACGATCCTTCAGCGAACCCCGTGCAGATATTCAGCATACTGCCATTGCGACCATGGGATTGCTGCTGGTCGGGCTTCTTCGTAAAGGCTTCCCAATCCTCCAGCCACTGCGATCATATCCAGCGTGAGACTAGACTTGCGCCAGCAAAATCATCGAGAATCTGATACAAAGGCGTCCCGACCAGGTCGCCGATGGTTGCGAACAACCGGCGTCGGCTTTCGCCCCCGGCGCGCACCCCGACCAGCTCAGCCGCCCGCGGATCCGCCGGGGATGTCTCCAGCTCCAGAATCTCGCGCCTTGGCGATACCCGCAGGCGGTAGCTGCCTGCGCCGACCACCACCGCGGGCTCCCCGTCGGCAGGCGTTAGGATGTCACGCGCGGTCCCTGTCATCACCCAAGGTTCGGTCGCACCGTCCGGCCATGTAGAATCGATCGACGTGGTTCTGCGGACCGAGCCGGGGCGGCGGAGCGGGGCGGCGCCGCCGGACTGCCTTGCCACCGGGAATTGCTGAGGTGCATTCATATCCGCCACTCCTATTCGAAAGACATCTTCTCCACACGACCGCGCAGCCGCTCAGCAAGTTTCGCCAGTTCTGCGGCATCGCCTGGTGTCTGGGCATGGAGGCCCAGCGGCTGGCCCTTCCAACGTGGCACAAGATGGATATGGAAGTGAAAGACCGATTGGCCGCCATCTCCGCCGTTGAACTGAAGCATTTGGACCCCGACTCGCTCCAGTTCGGTCACGATCACCGTCATCAGCCGCTTGGCGCAGCTGAACAAGGGCGGAATGGCCCGGTCGTCGAGCTCCAGGAAGTTACGGGCCCGACCGTGCTTTGGGATGATCAGCGTATGGCCCGGCGCCTGTGGGTAAGCGTCGAGAAACGCCAGTACGTCGTCGTCCTCATATACCCGATGACAAGGCAGATCTCCTCGCAGAATCCGCGCAAAGACGTTATCTGGGTCGCATACTCCGTAAAGGCTCATGATCTTTTGTTCCTTTACCGGTCGGGCCGCCGCTGGGTAACGGGCTCAGCAAATCTCGTACAGCGACGCCGCGCCCATGCCGCCCGCAATGCACATGGTCACAACCACATACTTGGCGTTGCGCCGCTTGCCTTCAATCAGGACATGACCCAACTGCCGCGCTCCGGTCATTCCGAAGGGGTGACCGATCGAAACGGCTCCGCCGTTCACGTTAAGACGATCATCAGGCAGTCCCAGCCTGTCGCGGCAATACACGACTTGGCAGGCATAGGCTTCGTTCAGTTCCCAAAGATCGATATCTTCGATACCCAGACCATGCTGCTTCAGCAGCTTCGGGATGGCGTAGACTGGACCGATGCCCATTTCGTCAGGCGCGAGGCCAGCAATCGCGAACCCGCGATAAAGGCCCATGACCGGCAGTCCACGCTGCGCCGCGAGTGTTCCGTTCATCAGCACCGAAGCCGACGCTCCGTCGGCGAGCTGGCTGGCATTGCCGGCGGTGACAGTGCCATTCTCGCGGACCACGGGCTTGAGCTTCGCCAGGCTTTCCAAAGTCGTGTCCGGCCGATTGGCCTCGTCTCGCTCAAGCAGAGTATCCACCTCGCGTGTTTCGCCGGTTGCCTTGTCTGTCTCCACCTTGCGCGACGGCATGGGGACGATCTCATCGTCGAAGAAGCCGGCTTCCTGGGCGCGCGCCGTCCGCATCTGGCTGGAATAGGCGTAGGCGTCCTGAACCTCGCGGCTTATTCCGTACCGAGCAGCCACCACCTCGGCGGTCTCGTTCATGGACAGGAGCATGCCGGGCTGGTGTTCCCGGATCCACGGCGCGCGGCCTGCCTTGGGCACGTGCTGCGTTGGCGCGACCATGCTCACGGATTCCACGCCGCCGGCAACCACAGCCGGCACCTGGTCGACTATGATGCGTTGCGCGGCGAAGCTTGCGGCCTGAAGGCCGGAGCTGCAGGCGCGGGCAATGGTCACTCCGCCGGAAGAAAGCGGAACGCCTCCGACCAGACCAGAATGCCGCGCGATATTGTTGCCGCTGTCGCCTTCGGGTACGGCGCAGCCGAAGATTACGTCATCGATCTCGGCCGGATCAACCCCAGCCCGGGCGATGGCATGCCGAATCGCATGGCCGCCCATCGTCCCGCTATGGGTATTGTTGAACGCACCGCGAAAGGCTTTTGCCAGAGGCGTGCGAGCCGTGGAAACAACGACCGCATCTGTCATGGAGAAATCCTTGATATATCCAGTGCTTTGGTCCTTCGGGCGTGATCGAACTGAAGAACGCGTTCCATGATTCCGTCAAGCGGGTGTCTGAATTTTTCGTCGGCTGGCAGGGTTAAACTGGCTTAATCCGGAGCTGCCCCATCGCGGCCCATCCAACATGGATTGCACCACACCGGCAATCAGTGGTTCCCCACCCCGGCCGGGTCGCCAGTTTTCGAGCCCCTGGCGGGACATGGCGCATGTCCCGTCCCGCATTGCGCCGTCGGGATCCAGAATGTGAGATTGGCCGACTTCTGGTTTTCCCTCTGACGCTCCGCCATAGGCGCGTAAGGCGGGCGAATTCCTGCGCCAGCCCCAGGCCGATGCCCCCGCCGGCACCGGTAAGGACGACTTTTCCGGCTTCCACGCTGTTCGACATCGATCGTTAAGCCTCAGACCACCCGGAAGTTGGGCAATACCCAACCGTCGCAGATGTCGGTCCATTCGACGACGACATCCATGCCGATCTCGATGTCCTCGGCGTTGCAGCCGGTCAGGTTGCCGACGAGCCGCACGCCGCCGGCCTCGTCAAGCTCCACCACCACCGGCACGTAGACGAAGTCCTCGCCGGTGACCGGGTTCTTGTTGCAGATGGCATAGCTGAACACCTTGCCGGTGCCGGGCAGGGTCGGCCAGTTGCGCTCCTTGCTGGAGCAGTTCGGGCAATAGGCCGTGGGCGGCATCCGGAACTGGCCGCACGATGCGCACTGGCAGGCGGTCAGCCGATGCTCCTTGGCCGCTTCCCAGAACGGTTTGGTATCGGGGTTCGTCGAGATGTGGATCTGCTCGCCGGGCAGGACACGCGCGGGGCCGTAAGCGATGGAGGTGGACATTACGCGCTCCTCAAAATCATGCCGGAGATCGGAAGCGGCGCCGGGCCACCTGTCACGAGCGCCAGCTCGCAGTCCGCCACCTGGTTGATGGCGGTGCCGCGCAGCTGCTCGATGGCTTCCAGGATATGGGTCATGCCGATGATGTAGGCTTCGCTGAGCTGCCCGCCGTGCGGGTTGACGGGGATGCCGCCATTGATGCCCTTGCCGGTCGCCGGATCGTAGCGCAGCTTTCCGGACAGGACGTAGTCGTTGCCTTCGCCTCTTTCGCAAAAGCCGTAGTCCTCGAGCTGGGCGAGCACCATCGAGCTGAAGTGATCGTAGATCAGCGCCACGTCCATGTCGGAGGCGTGCAGGCCCGATTGCGCCCAGAGCCTGTCTGCCACGAACTGGCTGCCGGAACTCGCGAACTCCGGATCGGGCATGCCCATCCAGCCAAAGGCACGGCCCCACTTGCGCGAGGCGCCATGCGCGCAGGCATGGATATAGGCCGGCTTCTGGCGGCAGTCCTTCGCGCGATCCGCCGTGGTGGTGATGAACGCCACCGCGCCATCTGTCTCCAGGCAGAAGTCCAGGCGGCGCAAGGGGTCCGCCAGCATGACCGAATTGAGATAGTCCTCCTTGGTCAGCGGCGTGCGCCGGATCGCCTTGGGGCGATTGAGGGCATATTGCCGCGAGGACATGACGATCTCGGCCAGGGCATCCTCGGTCGAGCCGTAAAGATGCATGTGCCGACGCGCCAGCACGCTCATCAGATGGCCCGGGCCGATCAGCCCGGAGGGTTGCAGGAAGCTGTTCTCCGGATCGGGCTTCATCGCCTGGAAAATGGTGCCCAGCCGCGCGGTGGGGACCTGCTGCACCGCCATCACGGTCACCGCATAGCGGCAATCCTCGTTCATCAGGCCAGCCGTCGCCAGACCCGCCGCGCCGGCGACGCCGCCGCCGCCCGAGGTCAGGGCAGCGGTGAACGAGACATGGGGCATGCCCAGCGTCTCCATCAGGGATGCGCTGTCGAACTTGTCCACATAGCCCGCGCTCGCGCCTGCATAGTACGCGAAACCATCAATGTCCTTGACGCTAATGCCCGCATCCTCGCAGGCCTTCAGTATCGCCTCGCCAGCCAGGTCGTTGAGCGTCCGCGGCCAGCTCTTGCCACGCAAATAGTAGTCCGTCGCTCCGACACCCACTATCGCGCACTTGTCCTGATGACTCCAGCTCACATCGTTTCCTCTTCTCATCACCGAGCAGATCTGGGCTTTGCTCACTTCCCGCAAATGTACGGTGCGGGGAAATACCTACCGATACCCGCTGGGCTTATGTCCGCCACCTAACGGTCGATAGATCAATATGTCAAGGCGCTCGTGCCTCTGCCCACCCGCCCTAACGATGGACAGCTTTGAGCCAGATAAGAAGACAGGGAGACGCCGCTCCGTGCGGGGCTGTCCTACAACAGAGGCATATAGTCGAGCGCAATACTAATCCGCGAAAATTTCGGATATATCCGGAAGCAGTTATCGATCAGCTTTTACCGCTTGTAGCAAGTGCCGTCAGGCATGCATGCCATCACAGAAGAGGCGGGAAAAAATGGCACCGATCTTATCGGTGGAACTGCGATCGCTTTCATACCATTCGGCAACGAAAGTAAGGGCCCCGACGATCGCCATTGAGGCGACTGCGTCCGGCAGATCCTTGCGAATCTCTCCCTTCTCCTTGCCTTCTATAATGATGTCTCGCCAGAACTGGTTGTACGCGCGGCGATGCTCGCTCTGCTCGGAATATTCCGGTTCCTGAAGGAAGGAGAGAGTCTGGGCGGAAACGACGGCCATGTCGCCGGCCTGTGAGATGGTCTTGACGGACGCCGCAATGGCCGCTTCGAATTTTTGCCGTGCTGTTGCATCGGCAGGTCAGCAACCACCTGCTTCAAACCAGCGAGAGTGGCATCGATATTGTCATTTAATATAGCAGCAAGCAGCGCCTCCTTTGACTCATAATAATAATAGAGACTACCGGACTTCATGCCCAAGGCAGCCGCGATATCACGCATAGACGTTGCCTGATATCCGTTGCGGCGAAACAGATCAGACGTAACTTCAAGAACGCGCTGTCTTGTTATATCGCTTTTCTTCATAGGCACGCTCGACGGCGCGTCTTTTTTCTTTACCGACGCACGAGGCTTGTTGAGCATTGATTGCATGTGAACCCGCCGCGCATGATCGCGCCGTCCGCGCGCCCGATGCAGAAAAGGAACCCGTCCTCATCAATCGTCACGAGATCGGAGGTCGAAATCCACTCCGGGCCCATACGGGGCGACACGACGTCCAGCAGGCCCGTGCCGCCAGCTTCCAGTATCTCGCCCGTCTCCTGATCACGAACCCGCAATTTTGCACCAGGCAGAGCGCGCCCGGAGCTGCCCAGTTTTGCGTCCCCCCATTCGGCGTCGAGGGCAGGAGTCATCGCTGCGACCGGGCCTCCGAACTCAGTTGCACCATAGATCAGCAGCACCCGGATGCCGTAGGTGTCCTGAAAGCGCTTTTGAACCTCGACATCGAGCGGCGCCGCCCCCGTGGATATGTATTTGAGCGAGGCAAGATCGTCTGGCGGCAACCGCGCCTCCAGAGCCATCGGGATCGCGGAAGACGGCAGGCCGCTGGCGGTTGGGCGGTATTCGACGACATAGCGTCGCCACTCCTCAAGCGAGAAGCGCTCCAGAAGCCTGATCGACTGTCCTTGCAAAAAGGATCCCGCCAACATGGAAACGCCGGCGATGTTTCCGAATGGAAACGCCATCATGAACGGCGGGGCGGTGGGATCTTCCAACACCGGGCTGCCCTGGTTGAGCATCATATGCGCAAAGACATCGTGGCTTATCGGGAACTGTTTGGGCGGACCCGTTGTGCCGCTCGTGAGAATGTCGATGGTGGGAAACGGGTCGGACGGCGCTGGCTCCGGGCTGGCCGCATTCATGGCGGTCTGCGCGCCATGGTCGCCCAGCGTAATCACGCCCATTGTATGCCGTTGAACCACGTCCACCACTTCGGGTGTCAAATCCTGCTCCATCATCATGACGACCGGAGAACCGAGCTTTTCTACGGAGGCGGCCATGGCGGACGGCGACTGGAATGCGTAGATCATTCTGACCGTTCGCGGTCGCGTCAGCAAACCAACGAGACCGGCAAGCGCGGCCGGATGATTGCGCGCGACGAAGCTTACGGGCGCTCCGCCGATGTTTGCGAGTTGGGCGTGCACTTGCCGTGCGATTTGCTACACCCATCCCCAAGTGTACCAGTGACCTTCGAACTGGATTGCGGGGACAGCGGGATCGATATCCAGCAGCTTGCTACACAACGCAGACAATTTCACGGATACCATGTCCCCAATTTGCGGCACCCACGGTGCGAGCCTTCATCATGTGCGACGTCCCATACTCGGGCAATGATACTGCGGAACTTTTTGGCAGAGAGACTCCATGAATTCGAGTTGTGATATTTGACGATGCGGTCGCCACGTGAACCGACTATGGATCAGGACCCAGAGCATGGGAGACTGGTCATGGATTTGGACCGCCGACATATTCAGTTGAACGGCAGTTCAAACTTACGCGACATCGGAGGCTATCCAGCCGCAGACGGGATGCGCGTGAAGTGGGGAAAGCTGTTCCGGTCCGGTTCGCTCTGGGCACTGAATGGCACCGACTGGCGGTGGATGGATGAGCGGGGCATCCGTATCGTGTGCGACCTTCGATCCGATGCGGAACGGGAGATCGCCCCCACGGTCTGGCGCGGCACGGTGCCGCCACTCCAAGTGGACAGAAGCTATGACGCGGCGATTCTGTTCAGCCGCCGCACTGCAGAAAATAGCGCCGGGATCGGTGCGCTGGAAGGTGGTCTATATTTGAAGTTCGCTAGGCTGTTGGGGAAATCCTTTGCCGGCTTATTTAATGCGCTCCAGTCTGGCGACGGGCCGGGAATCGTACATTGCACGGCCGGGCAAGACCGAACCGGGCTTGCTGTCGCGCTGCTGCTTGCCGTCCTGGGGGTGGCCCGCCCGATGATTCATGCGGACTATCTTCTGTCCACACAGTTGCGGCGACCGGAGTTCGAGTTGGATCGTGCAGGCCTCGCTGAGATCGCGGATCGCAATGTCGTCGCGGCCTATTACATCAGGCTGATCGAGCGCCATGGACCGACTATTTTTAATCCCCGACCGCTTGTCGATTTAGAGGGGAGGCCGTTAGTGGACACCGCGATGGATGCCATTGAGCGCGAATGGGGGAGCATTGAGGCTTATTTCGACGAGGAACTGGGCATAGGGCCTGCGGAACGCGCAAATCTCCGGAGCCATCTGCTCGAACCGGCCTAGGTCAGGACCCATCGATCTGCCCCTCGTTGGTCCCGCGGTCATAACGAGAGTCCACCGGTTTGATATTCGTGCTGCGCCACCGGCACAAGCGCGCCGGGTGGGACGCTTCCATCTTGCAGGCACGCCCGGCGCGCTTGTGCCGGTGTTCGGTTCGCCAAGGACGAGTGCGGCCTGACGTTATTGTAGTCGTAGCGCCACATCGCCGGCTTCCGCCGGGCGTCGGCGAGGCTGAGCTTCTTGTGGTTCATGATGTGCCCCTTGCGCTCGAGCATGATGCCCACACGCCGGTAGCCGAACCGACGCCGCCGCGAGGCGATATCACGCATCTCCTCGCGGATCTCGGCATGGTCTGGCGGACGTTCTCGCCGAAGGCGGTCGATGCCAACGACAGTGCCTTCGACCACTACCGTTGCGCCAACAAATTCATCAGAGGGATCGTCGCTTTCGATGACCCACACCTCGCAGTCTTTGGTGGTCAAGAGCATCCCGCGCCGTCCGCGACTAAGCAGTCCTGACACGCGCACTCGACCGGAACTCACGACTTCCCCAGGTTTAAAAGTCCCAATTGCGCAGGACATCGCGCACATAGGCCGGTGTTTCACCATTGCGCGGGATGCCGCCAGTTCGCTCGACGGCGCAGGGCCAGCGTTGTAAGCGGCAAGAGCAAGATGCATTACCCCGACCTTGTCGAGCATTTGGCGGAGATAGCGCGCCGCGCCGAAGGTGTTCGCCATCGGGTCGAAGCGATTCGAAACCCCAGCAGCCGGCGCAGTTCCTAGCATCAACTGACCAAGGCCAGCTGCGCCCGCCTTGCTGTATCGTCTCGACGACGAGACGCGTGCGTTCTTCGCTGGTCGCCAGCGCATCTTGGGCGCGCTGGCGTTCGGTGATGTTGGTCGAAATCCCGAACACGGCATATACCTGGCCTGTGTCGTCCCGCAGGGGGGACTTGACCGATATATAGGTATGGGATTGCAGGCCAATCTCTATCAGACGTTGCGGCAGGCCAACATCCGATCCATGCCTTCCGCAAGGTCGATCAGGTGGCCGATACCGCGGTGCGGAGGATGTGGGCCTGAATTATCCAGGCTGGTGTAGGGCGGGAGTGTTGCTCCCGCCCTATGCGATTTCAAAGGAGGCAGTGATGGCGATTCCGGAATCCCATCGGCGCGATTTCCAGACCCTGCTCGATGCCGCTGCCGACGGCAATCTCGCGCTGATGGAATGCAGCGATGCTGCAAGCGGGGCCACGCTTCGTTATCGTCGCGATCGGACGCGTGGATGGCGATTCCGAGATGACCCCGTTCGGTCATCTCCATGATGGCAACCCTTATGCGGCTCCATTCGGGTGGGCGCGAGCGTATTCTTGATTTGGACTATTAAATGGTCTATGTTGCAGATGTCGTCAATTCTGATGAGCACCGGGAGGCTCCTATGCAGATTTCGGTTTCCGATGCCAAAGGTCAACTCACTGATCTTGTGCGCCGCGCCGAGGCCGGGGACGAGGTCATCCTGACCCGCTACGGCCAAGCGGCAGTGCGCCTTGTGCCAGTCAAGCCGGTGCGGGACCGGGCATCTCGAAGAGCCTTGATCGAGAGCGTTCGCGCGTCCTCTATCGCCAAGGTGGCAGCCGGACCCGACGCCGCGCGCAGCCAGGATTTCCTCTATGGTGAGGACGGTCTGCCCGGATGATCGCCATCGACACGTCGGCAATCATGGCGATCCTGCTCGACGAACCCACGGCGGATTCCTGCATTACGGCGATGGAGGCCGAAGAAGAGATTATCATTTCGGCGGCCATCCTTGCCGAAACCCTGATCGTCGCGGGGCGCCGCAATATTGGCGAGGAGGCGGCGAAGCTGCTCGACGGACTGGGTCTGGAGATCGTGTCCGTCACCCCGGCTTCGGCAAAGCGGGTTGCCGAGGCTTATGCCCGTTGGGGCAAGGGCGCGCATCCCGCCGATCTCAATTTCGGCGACTGCTTTTCTTACGAGGTAGCCCGGGAACATGCCTGCCCGCTGCTCTTTGTGGGGGAAGATTTTTCCCGGACCGATGTCGTATCCGTCCTTTGAGCGGGATATTTCAGAGCACGCGCTCTGATCAGAATTACAATTGAACCGGGTGGCGCTTGCACTGGCAAGGCCGCCCATTTTTTTGGGACATTGATCGCCTACCGTCGCGTAAAAAAGGGACAACAGGGGCATCGAGCCCCCGTTGTCCCTTGGGTGCGTAGGGCGAGGGTGGTGTATAACTCTCTCTACAACAAGTCCAAGTGTGGCACGGGGTCAGGCACCGGCCTTTGAAAATGCCTCTTTTAACTCAATTCAAGGAGGCAGAAATGACCAAGATGACCCGCACGATCCGTGCCTTCGCCGAAATCGCCGAACTGATCGCCGCCGAAACGTGACGACCAGCGACAGCTTCAGCCCGGCCTTCGAGGCGGGGCTCGATAGCAGCCGCATCGGGTTCGGTGAGGAGGAGCTGACCTCCGTTATAGGGTCATTTAATCACGATGAGGGTCATTTATTCGGTCATTTCTGCCTTGAAGGCCCTGCTCCACAGCGCCTGAATGATCGCCCGCCATAATCGCGAGGTACTCCGACCGTCCAGGCTGCGTCGATTGTCGCCCTGGGACATGTCGCTCCATCGCCCCCAGCACAAATGCCCGGATAACAGCTGAAGTAAAAAACACACTGTCTGGCCCGTGCTCGGCTGCAAGCCAGTGTTTGACACTACGCTCACTGGCTTCGGTCTGTCGCTTGTGGTCGGACACCTCGAGATAGAGGTTCTGCAGGTCGAGCATGTCGCCGGTGATGTTCAGGGCGATGATCTGACGGGGCCCTCGATGGTGGCCTTCTCGCGGTAGGCAAGGCCGGACAGCAGCACCGCGCACATCCGGGGCGGATCGCCCTCGCGGATGATATGGCTGGCCCGCTCCAGCGTCCGCACGACATGTGGCAGCTCGAGGAAGGCGGCGCAGTCCTGGGGGCTGATCGGCGAGCGCAGCGCGAGCTTGCTGATCGCCCGCTGCAACGTGTTGGTGGAGTTTTGCACGATGCTCTCCCGCAAAGGGGCGGGAGCACCCGGTGTCCCTCAGTTGCCAGTGCCCATATACGTGACCGGCAATATCTGCACCTTAACCTTTAATGCTGATTAACGCAATATATGTTAGTCTATATTATACTAAGTGCACCGGATAGAATTTGCCAATGCCGTGACCATGGGCTCCCCGTGTGACCGACAATTATATGGTCGCGATTGCGCGATGCTGGCTAAGTTCATTAGCTATTTGGATTTTATTTCGGCCTTTGAAATGAGCCGGCATGCCTTATCAGGCCCAGCGACTTTCCTGAGCTTGAAGCGCCTACCTCGCAGGGTGTTGTAGGTTTCAAAGAAGCACTCGAGATCGTCGCTGAAGGCATTGCCGAGTTGATCGACTTCCTCCACATCAGCCCAAATATGCGAGGCTTCGACCTTGCCCAGCAGGCGGTCGTTGCGAACGGTCACGTCCCTCTCGGTCTGCTCGGCTTCGATCACGCCAAGGAGCCGTACAAGAACCAGCGTACCGCTCGGCAGCGGCTCGTCGCTCAGGACGAGGATGTCGACGGGGTCGCCGTCATCGGCCTCCGTGCCGGGAATAAAGCCGAACGACAAGGGAAACGCCATTCCTGCAGGCAGCACTGCCGCAAGCTTGAAAAGGCCCGTCTCGGGATCGAAATTGAATTTCGATCGGCTGCCTTGCGACGTCTCTATGATAGCACGACAACACCTGGTTTTCCGGTCGAGTTGGTGGTCGATCTCGTTCAACTTAGGCATATATCGATACCGCCGGCCGCGAGCTTCATGCTCCTGCATTGCCACGTTCCTTCTGTTCCTTCTTTTTCTGATCCAGCCTGTGTGAGCGCCAGCGTAGCATCATGCCGATGACCGAGAGGAGTATGCCCATGATGAGTGCCGCCGTGAGCCATGGGTTTTGCGACGCGGATTTCCACGAAACGGCGCCAAGCAACAGCACGCTTCCCGTCGAGGTCAGATAGCCAATGCCTTTGAGATCGGAGACGAGGTTCATTGCGCGCCCTCCTCCAGCGTTTCCCCAATCATCTCGAGCGCGCGCTGAAGGGCCAGGTTGCGGATGCGCTGGCGGCCGAGGTCGCCAAAGTGGCATTCGCGCCAGGCGCAATGACCTCGCCGTGTTGCGCAAGCGAGGTGGACAAGCCCCACCTCGTCTCCTGGACCGGCAGGTCCCGCGAAGCCAGTGATGGCGAGAGCGAGGTCGGCCTTGGAACGGTCGAGCGCTCCTTGGGCCATGGCCTTGGCAATCTCGGCGCTCACCACGCCGTGCCGCTCTATATCGACCTTCTCGATACCGAGAAGGTCGCATTTCGCCTCCTCGGTATAGGTGACGAACCCGCGGTCGAAGCAGCGGCCGAAACCATCCTGATCGGTCAGCAGCGAGGCCAGCAGCCCGCCGGTGCAGCTTTCCGCGGTGGCGAGCGTCATTTCGCACCGCTTGAGCCCGCCGAGTACGCGCAGGGCACGCTCGGCGAGCGCAGCGGCTTCGTCGGGTAGGTGGCCGTCGTCACGCACCACCGGCCGCATGTCGGCTTCGCGCGCGACCATGGCTCAGGCCGTTTTCAGTAGGCGCAGCTTGGCAGCGGGAAGACCGTTGCCTTTGGCCTGCTGCAGCAGCGCCTGCTTGCGTGCCAGCATCCGGTCGCGCGGCGCGACGAACTCGACGCCTGCCTTGGGGCACTGGGTGAACATGCCATCGAACGGCATCTCTTCCTCGATCGTGGTGTGGATTTTCAGCTCGTTGCAAATCTGCTCGGCGAACTTCTGTTTGCGCGCGCCGTCGCCGGTCCTCTCGACCTGCTGGAACAGGTCCTCGGCCTTGCGGTGATCGGCCTTGAGCACGGCGATGGCGTCGGAAAATTGGTCGGCCATTTACGGTCTCCTAGCGCACAGGAATTGATCCCAAAACCAGAGGCGGTCGCCGAAGTTCCCTGCATGTTGAGCACTTGGCCCTCGCCGACCGGAGGCTGGTTCAGGTAGCAAGCAGTGCGATCGAGGCGACCGCCATGACGAGGGTCGCCGCCAAACCGAAGATTCGTAAAGCGGTCGGTGCAACGAATTCTCCCATGGTGTCGCGGCTGGTCGCGATCCACATCATCGCAGCCATGATTGGGGCGGCAATCACGCCGTTAATGATGGCGCTGAAGAAGAGCTGCTTCATCGGATCGATCGAGGTAAAGCTCATGGCAAAACCGAACAGGGTGGCCGCACCGATGGCGCCATAAAAGCCGACGGCTTGCCAGGGCTTTTCATCAAGCCCGGTTTTCCATCCCCGAGCCTCGCCGATAGCGTACGCTGCCGAACCCGCAAGTACAGGCACGGCCAGCAGCCCTGTTCCAACGATGCCGAGACTGAACAGCACGAACGCAAAATCGCCAGCGACGGGACGTAAGGCACTGGCGGCGTCGGAGGCGGTGCTTATCGATGTTTTCCCGTTTGCGTGCAGCGTCGCGGCGGTCGCGACGATGATTGCGAGCCCGACGATGTTGGAGGCCGCCATGCCGATGAAAGTATCAATCCGAATGCCACGCAAGACTTCCTGTGACTGCTCGGGCCGATCCAACAAGGGCTCAACCTCGTCATCCTGCTCGGTTTCTTCGACCTCTTGCGAGCTTTGCCAGAAGAAGAGGTACGGGCTGATCGTCGTGCCGAACACCGCGACCACCGTGCTAATTGCGCGCTTGCCGTCGAGAGTAGGGAGGAAAAGCCCTTTTGCGAACGCCGGCCAATCGACCTTCACCACGAACACCAAGGCCACATAGGCGAGGAGCGTCAGCGTGAGCCATTTGAGAACGTTGGCATATCGCTGGTAGGGAATGAACAGTTGGAGAAGCAAGGAAACAACGGCGAAGATGACTGCCATTATCCTCTCATTGGCCCCGATCGCCAGCCTTGCGGCGGCGCCCATCGCAGCGAAATCGGCGCCAATATTGATCGTGTTCGCGCCAAACAGTCCAACAAGGAGGATCGTCATCAGCCAGACTGGGAGCCGCGCGCCCAAATTGGCGGCGAGCCCCTTGCCTGTCACACGGCCCACCCGGGCACTCACAAGCTGGATCGCGCACATCAGTGGATAGGTTAGCAGCATGGACCAGGCGAGACCGTAGCCGAACGCCGCCCCCGCTTGCGAATATGTTGCGATCCCGCTGGGATCGTCATCGGCTGCGCCAGTAATCAGTCCTGGCCCAAGCCGTTCGGCCAATGTGCTTTCGTGGATGCGATTGCGAATACCGCTGAAGGTTGGCCGCCGCATCCCCGTTCAGCGCTAAACCCGTCGGCCCGTCACCAACTGATAAACGATCACGATGACAGCTATTACGAGCAACAGATGAATAAGCCCGCCGCCTACATGAAGGGCTACAAAGCCCAGTAGCCAGAGAACGAACAAGATGACCGCGATTGTCCACAGCATGGTAAGTTATCCTCGCGTCAGTGGATACAACTCCCTAGCTGGAGGAGCTGCTTCACGCCTTCCGTTTTGCCTTTTGCTGCCGAAAAAATCCGGCGTTTGCTAAACTCGAACAATATTCACTTGGTTCCCAGCCTGTCGTTGACCGATCCAAGATTTTGTAAGCCGGAGTCATTTCAGTTCCGGTTTCAGTTCCTCAGCGAAAAACTGAGTGAACCCGGCCTGATCGGGGCCGATCCCAGTCAGCACGATATGGTCGAAGCCGGCACCGATTGCCTTTTTGATCGTCTTGAGATGGAGTTCCGAATCGGGACCAGCGGGGATGGTCTCCGCCAGGTCCTCGGGGCGTACGGAGTGGGTCGCGGCTTCGAACCCTTCGACGGTCGGCAACTCGCTGTTCACTGACCAATCGAAAACCGAGAAGCGAAAACGCTCATGGGCCAACTCGCGGCCCGCCCGCTCCGAAGCCGCATAGGCCAGCGCGACCTCGAGGTATCGCGGCCCTTTCTCGAACCCTTTCGCCAGCTTCGAATCGGGCGTCGTGGTCATGATGCCGTCGGCCTTCTTGCGGGCAAGTTCCATCGACTCCGGCCCGCTCACGCCGAGGATGACCGGTATCGCCTTCTCCGAGAGGTCGAAAAGTTCCGCGTGGTCGATGACGAAATGCTCGCCACGATAATTTCGGGGCCCCTCACTCCAGAGCAGCCGGAAGATGTCGATCGCCTCGGCCAGCATGGCGTGCCGTTCGGAAATCGAAGGCCGGCGC
>Ga0207680_10000607_pt1 | contig 16908 bp, 12 predicted proteins | sample KBSS23metaG_FD_184321 | JGI IMG/M metagenome (GOLD analysis project Ga0207680, IMG submission 184321) | Switchgrass rhizosphere microbial communities from Kellogg Biological Station, Michigan, USA - KBS S2-3 metaG (SPAdes) (version 2) | ecosystem: Host-associated > Plants > Roots > Rhizosphere...
TTCCGCGGCCGCAACTTCGTCCGGGAATCCTCCACCAATGTCGATGGTTCGCAGGTCGAGCCCCATGACGTCTTTGAGATCGAGCAATACCTGCAGTGCCGTTTCAATTCCTGCGCGGTAGCTCTCGACGTTTTTGCATTGGGTGCCGACATGGAAGTGCACACCATCTGCGGGCAAGCCAAGTTCAGTCGCGCGGAAGAGGAGTGCGGCGGCAACTTCAGCTGAGCAACCGAACTTCTCATTGAGGTTGATATCGACGCCGAGCGCTGGAAGTTTTATGCGCGCAAGGATTTTTGGTCTATGGGTGTGAAACGTCGATTCGAGAGCAAGTGCCTCGAGATCGTATTCATTGTCGATTGTTGTCGCGGCAATTCGGCGGCGAAAAATTTCGCGAATGCAGTTCGGAGTCTTGATCGTGTTCGACAAGATCAAATCTTCAGTAGCCGCGCCTGCTTCAAGAGCTGTAGAAATCTCGTTGACGGAAGCGACATCGAAACCGAGTCCCCTAATCCGAAGGTGCGACAACACAGCAGGGTCATCGTTTGCCTTTAGGGAGTAGTACAGCTTCACTCCTGGAAGGTGTCGCTCGAATAGATCTAACGTCTTGTCGATGGAGTCGAAATCAAGCACAAGACAGGGCGAAACGATCTCGCCACGCGTGATTGCAGACGCAATCCATGCCTCTCTATTCTTTGCGGTTTGGGACGCTCGCAACAGTCATTCATTGTATAACACACCATCAAAACTACACTTATCAATGAATGTGAAGATCACCGCACAACGGCAATCCTAGTAATCCTCTGGTAGGTTCAGGCAGCCTTGCGGCGATGCCACTGGATCAGAACGCTTTTAAGCTGGTCCTGGGTAAATGGCTTGGCAATATAGTCGTCCATGCCAGCGGAAATGCAGCGTTCGCGATCGCCTTGCATGGCATTAGCGGTCATCGCGATGATGGGTACGTGGCGGCCAATATCGCCCGGCAAGTCTCGAATGGCCGCAGTTGCGGCGAATCCATCGACCTTTGGCATTTGGATATCCATCAAGATTGCGTCGTATCGATTTGCCTGTGCGAGGAGAATTGCCTCGGAACCGTCCACAGCAGTATCGACAACGTATCCAAGTCGCGAGAGAATTCTTTCGGCGAGCATTCGATTCACAGGATTGTCCTCGGCGAGAAGGATCGATAGATCGCTGGATCGCGCGTTTTCGGACTGCGTGCTGCGCTCCTCGACGTGAATTCGATTGAGAGCGATGAGTAAGGCGTTGTGAAGTCGGGCGGGCCGCGTCGGCTTACCGAGCGCGACATTGATTCCAATCGCTTTCAATTCTTCTTGCGTGCGCGTTGGCGCGAGCGAGGAAAGGAGGATGATCGGGATCTCTGTTCGCCCGAGCATATTGCGAATATGATCCGCGGTCTCCAATCCGTTGATGCCGGGCATCTTCATATCCATGATCACAGCCGCATAGTGATCTTTTGGATTTTCGCGAAGCATTTCGATTGCTTCCGATCCGTTGGGAGCAAGATCGCAAGTGCAATCCCAATTCTTCAACTGCGCACGGATGATTCGTCTGTTCGTCGCATTGTCATCGACGACGAGCACGTGCAAACCAGCGAGTGGCTCGGGACCGTCCATGATCTTTCGCACGACTGATAGCTGCAGATGACATGTAAATTCCGTCCCAACGCCTAGCTCGCTCTTGAGACTGATGGAACCGCCCATCGCCTCGATGATCTGCTTACTGATGGTCAGACCAAGCCCCGTTCCACCATGTCGTCGTGTGCTGGTGCCGTCGGCTTGGGTAAAGCTTTCGAACACCTTCGTCTGCTGCTCCTCTGGAATTCCGATGCCTGTGTCTTTGACCCTGATGTCGACGCTTGCTCTATTTCCGGCCACTTCTACGAGGTGGGTTTCGAGAACAACTTCACCTTCAGAAGTGAACTTGATCGCGTTGCTGACAAGGTTGATGATGACTTGGCGAAGTCTGCCAAAGTCGGCGTTCAGCACTCCGGGGATATTCGGATCGGAGTAACACATCAGCTCGATGCCGCGAGCGCGCGCTTCTTGGGCCATGAGGTCGACGACTTCCTCGATGAGAGAACTCAGCGAGAAGTCTTCGGGCTCCAATTGGATCTTCCCTGCTTCCGCCTTTGAAAAGTCGAGAATGTCGTTGATGACGGTGAGCAGCGCTTCGCCGCTGGATTGAATCGTGCGGGCGAGATCGGCCTGATCCTCGTTCAGTTCGGTGTCGAGCAGAATCGAGGTGAGACCGATGACGCCGTTCATCGGCGTTCGGATTTCGTGGCTCATGTTGGCCAAGAACTGGGACTTCGCTTTGGTCGCGGCTTGCGCGGCCTCGGCAAGATCTTTCGCCTCGGTCAGCGCTCTTTCGAGTTCTTGATCACGATCTCCGATCTCCTTCAACATCTGGTTGAAGTCGTCGGCCAAGTGATCCGTTTCTTCAAGGCCAGTGCTCTTCAGGCGGACCGTATAGTCTTTGCGTTCCGAGACGTCCGTCATTGTGCTCGCAAGCGTGTTGATTGGCCGCGTGATTAAGACGTTGAGTCGGCTGGCAACGAAGACGGAGACGAGAATTGAGCCCGCAGCGAGGATGATCATCGTGAGGATCAAGCTCTCGCGTCTTGCATTCAAGTCTGAATAGTTTCCGACGACGAGAACTGTTCCAACAGGCTGCCCCGCTTGCACGATCGGCTCGGTTACCTGGAGTTGCTTTCCTGTATCGTCGATGATCGTAGTCGGAAATGTCGCAGGTGGCGAAGACTTGCAAGTCTTGCTTACATATTTCGCGTACAGATCGCCCTTTACGTCGTATAGCGCGGCGTAGTCAACCTGGCCATCTACTTTTAATCGGTCCAAATACTCTTGGGCCTGATCCTGGTAGTCCGCTCCCAAGCTGATCGTTGCTGCGCTGTTCGATCCGACGAGATTGGCTTGGATCGACAATGTGTGAAGCGCTTGCATCTTGGCAACGCTTCGGTCGCGGGATGCAAATGCAAAACCAAACACAATCATCGCGACCACACTGGAGGCGGTCGCGATCAACACGAGCTTGCCACGAATGGAGGGCTTTCTCACTCGGGTCCCTCGCGGAATTTCTCGTGCGCGATTCCGATGAGCTTGGCGCTGATGGTGACGCCCGACCGCTTCGCCGTGTCGAGATTGAGATCGAACTTCACCTTCGAGGCAATAAGCAGCAACCCTACAGTTCCACCATTTCGGGCGAAGTCATCAGAGTCGCCAACCAGTACGGTGCCGGCACCTTCACATAAGCGTGACAGTCGATAAATGCGATCCTCACTGGATGCGCCCGTCACGACCATTCGGCACTTCTTCACATCCGCGTCCGAATGCAATTGGATGACGACGATCGGGTGCCCTAGGAAAGACGAAGTCGACGAGGTGGAGAAAGCCTCTTCGATCGCTCCCTGATATTCGTCCGCATCGTAGACACCTACGACAAACTTTGAGCCCGCTGGTCCAAGCGAGGGCCAATCAATGAACGGAATCAGTTTTGTGATCAGAGCCGCTTTGAGCTGGTGCTCCTGATCTCGCTCTGTGCCCGCACCGGACGCATGCGCGAATCCAGCACTCGCAATCAATGCGAATACCGCGATCCTTGCAACGCGTTCCAAGACGGTGCGCTTAATCATCAGTTTGTAAATCTCTTCTTGTCCTGGTTCAGAAATGCGTGGTCAGCTGCAAATAGGCGGACCGGGGGATCATCGAGGACCCCATGAATTGGATCGAACGTGGCAGCAAGAGGTCCTGGCCACCCAACACCAACTCCGTATTCCCATCCGTAGGCTTCCAAGAGATGTGAAAATCCAATTTTGAATAGGCACTCTGATCAATCTCTGGGATTGCATCGTACCAATAAAACATTACGTCTGTCTTTACATTTGACTTAAAATCTTTGGACAATCGCAAGAATCCTTGATATTTCGGACTCATAATTGTCGTACCTTTACTGAACTTGTTTTGCTTGGTCATGCTGAACCCCGTCGTGATGAACGTGCGGTTCGGCAGCTTCCAGTGCGCCTGTAATTCGCCTCCGTACACGTCGCCCTTTTCTCCGTTCTTCAGATAAGTTGGCGCGATCGTCGCAGGCGTGCCGAATGCGATACCGTCAAACGGCGTCCCATCCACGCTATAGATAAGGTCCGAATACTGGTCGTAAAACGCGGCCAGATCCAATGAGAACAAGTCTGTGCTTCGCAATCGATATCCCAACTCGTAAGCAGTTAGATGCTCTGAGGTGAGGCTGGGGTTACCGAAAGACATGTGTGCAATCGGCGGATCGCCCGGATTTGCGCCCGGTTCGACCTCGGAGACCAGCTTGTCGTCGAATTCGGTTTGGCTCGGGGTTCGGACGGCGCGGGAGACTGCTCCCCAGACCGTGTGGGAATCGTCGAGTTGATTCAGATAACGAATGCTGGGCTGGAATTCGTAGCCCGTGAACGTGTTGTGCTCAAGCTTCATACCGAGGGTCAGTCGGCCGGTTTCACCGACCGCGATCTCGTCCTGGCCAAAGAGGTTGAAGATCGAATCGTGCCGCGTGAGGGGCACGAGGGTCTGGGTTGCGCCTGGCGTCGACCCGTTGATCATGTAGCGATATCCCGCGCCGACGATAATGTTTTGATTCTTGAGCGGAGGCAACTGTCGTTGCACGTCAAGGTCGACAGTTCTGCTCGTTGCGCTCGCGTTCGTGTACGGGTAGTCGAGGTAATCGTAGTAAAGCTGCGCGATCGTTTGACCGCCGGACTTCTCTAGGGTTGACCACTTCGCGACGACGTTGCTCGTCGTGATTGTGTCCTTCGGGTTGTGAAACACGAAGAAAGGATCGGATAGTGATGGTGAAATCAGGTTCTCTCGAATATTAAAACGGTGATAGGAACCTTGGACCATCAACGAGCCCTTGTTGGGCACGTCGATGTCTCCGCGGAAACCTACTTCGTTCAATTCCTTCGTATCGCCCGCGTTGCTTCCGTCAAGGTTGAGGGATTGATTGTCATTGCCGTGCTTGGCATAGACTCGCCACGCTGCGTGATCGCCTGCTCTCCAACCGTATTGCGCGAGAACCCGATCTCGCTCCAACGTTCCCATAGAGAGGACAGACAGACCACCTTGAGTTTCTGTTGCCTTCTTGGTGATGATGTTGATGACACCGTTGACTGCATTTGCGCCGTAGAGACTTCCACCCGGTCCACGAATGACTTCGATTCGATCGATGTCTTCGAGGGGCAAATCTTCGATTTCCCAATAGACCGTTGATGTGTAAGGCATGTAGAGACTTCGTCCATCGAGCAGAACAAGAAGTTTGTTTCCGTTCGAACCGTCAAAGTTGGGATTGTTAAAACCACGGACCGTTACTGCGTAATAGTTCTGCGTGTACCTTCCGATCTGAACACCTGGAATAAGTCTCAGTGCTTCGACAAGAGTTCGCGCGCCGGACCGATGAATGTCCGATTGAGTGATAACACTGATCGCCGCCGCGGCGGAATCAAGTGACTGCGACCTCTTGGAAGCCGAGGTGACTTTGATGTTCATCAAGTCCTCGATGCTCATGGTGGTGGGGTCGGGCGGCGTGTCTTTTTGGGCGAATGCGGTGGCCGCAAATACGATTGCTAACGACGTTGACAAGCAGCGAAACATCATGGATATCTCCGAGGAATCTGGTCACAACGGTCGAGCGCCCAGACATCCCCCACCCTAATATCGGTATCTCTGGCAGGTTTGTGAAGGCGAATCGAACTAAGGACGGCGACTCTTGCAAGAATTTTTCGGATTTAAGCCAATTTGAAGCTGATTTGAGGTCAATTTGGCAGGTTGGATTGAGCCTGATTTGGAGATTTGTCACACTTGGGCGTGGCTACCTTGGACGATGTTCGAAAGATCTGCGCAAAACTACCAGGCGCGGTAGAGGGCGAAGGAAGGTTCGGATTCTCAGTCGAGGACAAGGGAAAAGCCAAAGGGTGTGTGGTCTTGGGCGGAGCGGGTTGACCCGAAGAAGGCACGCATTCCGAACAATGGTGTGCTTGCTATTGTGGTCCCGAGTTTGTCCGTGAAAGACGTGATTCTTGCTTCTGATTCAGAGAAGTATTTCACGGAGCCGCATTACAACGGCTTCCCCGCCGTGCTCGTCCGTCTGAGTGCGATCAAGCGCGCCGAACTTCAGGACCTGATCACCGAAGCGTGGAAATGCAAAGCGCCGAAAGCTAGCGTGAAAGAATACGAGTCATCTTGATATCACTGTTTCGGCGGCACGTCAGGTTTCTTTTCCGGCTCAGGATCCTTCTTCACAACTTGAAATAATTCAAAGAACAACATCTCATCCTTAGATGAATCACCACCCATCACAACTCGCGGAGGGTTGTGCGGATTGCGTGGATTGTTTGCGCTGTTATCGTACGTTCCGGTCACGATGATTTGCGAGCCAACGGGCAGGGTCATCGGCTGCTTCAGATAATAGAGCAACTGCCATTCCGGATCCCAATCGTCGATGCACACGAGCGGCTTGGACGCGCCGGAAGGCAACTTCACCCACGCTTTGAAAGTCGTGCCATCGTAGTGCATGTGGGGCCAGACGGCATAGATCGTCGTTTCCTTTTCTAGCTTGTTATCGATGCAGTAGAAGCGACGATCTTTCTCGCCCGGCTGTAGATAAATATCGCCAGTGGTGACGACACGCACTTTCATCTGATCTTTGGGCGGTTCGTTTAGGAAATACAAGGCAACCTGAACTTGCTCAGTAGCGGGAATTCCTTTGCACTTGTAGTGGACGTCCAACTGGATGTTGTCGCCAGGATTGATGAGCAATGCAGTTCCGTCTGGAGATGTGAAAGGCGGAGCACCCGTCGACCAAAAACCCAGTTTGCTGTACGTGTCGATATCCTCGACTGACTTCTGATCCCAACTCTTGTCATCAAAATCGAACTTGATTTTCCTGCATTTTTCTGCTTCCTCTTTCTTCATTAGAGATGGAATGATGTGGTGCACGGTGCCTTGATTCAGAGGCCGATAATCGACGATCTTGACCCAGGTTGGCTTGGTGATTTGCGGATCGATTAGGTAGTCGCGAAAGAAGTCTTTTCCTTCGGAGGGAATCTTCGTTGGAAGTTCCGGGCTGATGATCATATCCGGCTTGCCCATTCGCCAGTTCGTAGTCAACGGCGGCTCAGCTGGAACAGCGGACTTATCGCCTTCTGGCGCACCAGCGTCCGCCCAACGCTTGAGTAGCAACTTCTCTTCGGCTGAGAGTGAGGGATTGTCTCGAAATTCTCCGTATCCCGCTTTCGCTTTCCATGGCGGCATGTATTTGGATTCGGTGACGACGGCAATTGTTGGCGCCCACTTCTTTGCATTTTCGTAACCGACCAGAGAGAACGGCGCGATGTTTGTTTGACTATGGCAACTGATGCATCGCTTGTTAAGAATTGGCGCGACATCGTGCGAATATGTTGGAGGCGGACTACCTCCGTTTTGGGCGAACGAAGATAGCACAACCAAGACTGGACTCGCGATCAGTAACATTCCAAATAAGCGCATAAGCGATTCGATTATACGAACCTGCTTCTGCCTTGCCTAGAGGCAACCGAGCGTTCAGCGGGAATTCGTCTCAATTCACGCAATCGGCGATGATGCGAACATCATCCTCGAACGATTCTGCGTTGAGCGGTCCGAATGAGAAGCGCATGAATTTTGTGAGATTGCTACCTCGGTTCATGTCGCAGAGTTTGCCGGGGAGGATCGCTGCTTCGTGTTTGAAGAGTCGTTCGTTGAATTCGTCGGATGAAAGACCATTTGGTAGCTGCCCCCAGTGATAAAATCCGCCATCTCCGGTGTAGAGTTCAAAGCCGAGTTTGTCGAGAGCATCTCCATAGCGTCGTCGCTGTTCGCCGAAGAATTGTCCGACTGCTCTTCTGGCTTGGGTTACGCGCTCGGTTTTCAGAAGTTCGGTCACGCAAATCTGTGAAGGTCGTGCCACACCGCCCATCGCGATGCTCGAGAAGTTTCGGAATATCTCGATGTTCTGTTTCGATGCGACGACCCAACCGACTCGCAGCCCAGGCGCTTGCAGACCTTTCGTTGCGGCGCTCACGACGAAGATGTTTGTGTTGTTGATGTCCTCGATGTACTTGAGCGCGCTTTCCGGTTCTGGCTCGTGGAAGAATTCGTAGGCTTCGTCGATGAGGCCGCCCCATCCTGGTTGTTGGCAGAGATCGGTAAGCGACTTGAGTTGATCGCCAGTCCATGTGACGCCGGTCGGATTGCAAGGATTGCTCTTGAGAACAAATCCCGGGCCTGCTTTTTTGTAGTCGTCAACGGTCGGGCGGAAGCGGTTTTCTTTGTTGCTCGGAATGAGTTGATGCTCGCGCTTCAGAAGTTTTAGGGCATCCCAATACGGTGTGTATTCGGTTTCTTCGACGAGGATCTTGGTGGCTGGATTGAGGAATGCGAGGGTTGCGTAAATGCCGGGACGTCCGCCCGAGAAAATGGCGATGTTGCTCGTTTCGATCTTGGCACCATAGAAGTGGTTGTAGTAATCCTTGATCGCGTTGAGGAGGGGGGCTTCGCCGGTCGCTTGCGGATATTTGAGATCGACGTAGGAGAAATCGATATGGGTGGGCATCTCGGGCCCGCCGGGGATCGGACTGGTGAGTGGGAATCCCTGGGCCCACGGGTGGGTGCCCTCGGTGCCCATGTATTTTCCGGTGGCATCGAGGAACTTGAAAAGGGTCTCGTAGACCCCCATGGGTGGGAAGTAGGTCAGGGCTGATTCCTTGGTCGTCGGCATGTTCAGGAATATCGTGGCATACGGGAGGGCTAGTGAGGGCAGGTCCAGCGGGCTCAGATGGGCAGATGGGCCAGTAGGTAGAATTCACTTTCGATTTGGGCGGTTAGCTCAGTGGTAGAGCACTACAATGACACTGTAGGGGTCATAGGTTCAAATCCTATACCGCCCACCAGATTCAAATAGGTTAAACACCAAATAATTCAGTCTCTCAATTAGTCTCTCAAATAACCCGGAGAGAGAATAAAAGAAGGCCCGCCTTCGTGGAAGAACGGGCCGAGAACGCTGGTTACTTGAAAACACGATCCAGCTCATCTCTCAAAACTGCTTGAGCAGTTGTTAGCGGCCTCGTGTAGTTAGCCTCCGTAACCCCAGAAGCGGCATGCCCGACGTGCTCTTTGAGGGTCGTTGCTGACACCATCGGCATCAACTTCTCAATGATATTGATATGCGTCAATCGGCAGTCGTGTGGAGACATCTCTGCCGGCAGCTTCGCACCTCCCCGCCTGACGGAGAGGGGCGAGACGCGGACCCTGAGAGGTTCTAATGGTAGTTTTCGTTCCTGCATCGAGATTTCCGCTGGGAGAAATTCTGGCAACTTCGACTGTCATTGGCTGCGTCAGCGAAGCAGACATACGTAGAGCCGTCTTCAAACACGCCTTAGGAGAGTCAGGCGAATTCTCTGAGGAAGAGAGGTCCAAGACTAAGCGGGCAATCGAAAATGGAGCTCGCCTATTTACCGCACACGAGAGCAGTGACGGCGTAAAGTTCCTGGTCGTGACGGAGTCCGACCGATCCGTAACGACCGTGTTGCTTGAGCACGAACTGTGAGTTGTCTTGTGTTGCTAGCGGGCCAGATGGCCCGCTTTTTCGCTTATTGATCACTCAACGCTCGGCTTGCATCTGTTGAAGAAACTTTTGGGCAATATCTACGGCATTTTTGAAATTTGCGACTAACGATAGGAGGTGATCGAGAGAAATCCCAGGTTCAAATATCAAAATATTCCAATCGTAGGTCAATAAAGGAACGCCGGTGTCCATAAGGCTGTGAACCTTAACCCTTGGTATTTTAAACTCGTGGTTTATCGTGTTAAGGCGCTCTAGCAATTCGAGTCGGGAGATACCCTCTAAAGCACCGTGCATTGGCGACGCAAAAGACCTCAACACTATGAATGATTTAGTTGCCTTAATCGCAAACCTGCGCTCAATCAGCACCTCACCGTCTTGAACTCCAAAACCAATATTTCGCTCGCGGAGCATGCCCACCATGGTTTCTAAGGCAGCAACCTCGTCGCCCGGCCTGATCATCTTCATTAAATCCCCCTAGCTTCCTCCCGTGCCTCTGCTTTAAAGGGACACAACGAGACGAGCAAAAGAATAGCTGAATACGCATCCAGCCAAGCGTTGCTTCGCCATGTTCTTGGTAAGTTTCGATAATTTCAGCAAGCGGATCATGAGTGTCGCACGATTGAGTCTCTCAATTGGAGGATTCGAATTGAGACATCCTGAGACGGCTGTACATTCAAATCCCACACTTTGAATCTGTCAGAATTCCCATGACACAAAAAACCGTGTTCGTGAACCGCAATTTACAAATCAAAGAGTTGGGAATAGGAATGCCAAAAAGCGAGAACTGAGGCGAACGCTTGCAGAAGCCAACAGGACGCCATAAAAGCCAACTGACAATAGAAGGCCGAAGAAGATTGCCGAAATCGCGAGTTTTGGATAGCCCTTGAGCGCCCGAGCGTGCGCCAATTGCATCGCCATAATTGCTACCGCGGCTACGCCAGGAATACGAAATGATGCGTCGCCATCGAGGTGCAGACTTGCACAGATTGAGCCAACTTCTCCACATCCGAGTTTAAAGCTAAAGAAGGCGATAACTAATGCAATCGCCGTGCAAACCATGGCCAACCAAAAGAAAAACTTCTCCGCTGGAGTGACGAGTCGCCGGGGAATCGGGCTAAGATCGATGTCTGGCATGGAGCAGAATGCTTCATAGCCAATTTACGGTTTGTTCGCCGGCTCGTCAATCGACGGATAAACTCTACGTCACTTGTTTGTCTTGAACGTGGGCAATGCATAGCCGGTTACCGCCCGATCATTCGTAAGCTGTATATACGGGATATCACTGATCGGATCGGATAAATTCCAGAATTCGCTGACTGCTCGTATCTGATATTTGACGCCGGGCATAAGGCCGTTCACCGTTATCTGATGATTAGTGGTCGGCGAGTCGTTCTCAATGGCATTTGGATCGGGTGCTCCCTTGGAGATTGCATGCAACTCAAGACGAGTAGTACTCGGAACCACGGTCGTCCACGAGATCGTTACGGATGACGAAGTCACGTTCACAACCTGCACGTCGGCAATTTCTCGAATGGCGTTATTGTTGATTCGGCCCTGATGCCTGATCTCTTGGTAAATTGGAGCAAGCGACGTCGGGGCCATGTAGTCCGCCGCAAAGTGCCACGCTCTTCTACCATTCGGTCCGATTCGCGAGTAAAGCGTCTGCCCTCTGCTATCGTTCCACGCAACGTTTAATTGATCTCCGGTTAGAAGCCCTTCATTGTTAAGTGCGACTAGGGTTTTGTTGATTGCATCTTGGTTTGTTGCGAACGCGCTGTGATTCGTATCCACGATGCTTTCGTCCGCAGCGTAACCTGGAAGGATTGCCGACCAGACTGGCACGATGCCATCGCTTAAGTTCGGCGGATCTCCCTCTCGGAACTCATAACGAAGGAAGGGGAACCACGACGGCTTTTGCGTAGTGCTAAGAAGGCTATACGGCACGACCGAAATCGACGCTGATCCCCCAATGGATACCGGATACCAGTGGTTATCGCCCGCGATGCCAAAGTAGGACACGTCAGACAGAAACGGGTTCGCTGTAGAGCCTGGCTGCGAAACATCGTTGCCGTAGAGCAGTTTTAATAGCCATGGGCTACCTATCGACATAACTTGTATTGATGGGACGTTGGTCGCAACGCGGCCATTGAGTAGTTTCAGCAGATCAAAAAGGGATGCCAGCTTAAGCAAATTTCCCCCGATCGTGGGGGATACCATTGGAGCAGACGCTAGCTGCGCATCTGGAACTGGCGGATACGTACTGAGCCACGCCTCATTTGCGTACGAGGCAAACGGCACTCCGCGCCACATACTCCCCAGCGTTACGAGCTTTCGCACATCATGCTGATATTGAGCCGGCTGGAATGATGCCCACTGGTTTGCGAGGCCGCTTTGAAAACCTGTGTCGAAGTACCAATCCTTGCTTGTAGCTTGCCCGTCGGCCTTTAAATACCACCGAGCCACAACTCCTCCGTAACTCCATGCCACGAGGTCCGCGCGCCGGGCTGCGATGTGAAGGCCATAGTAGTCTGAAAAGTCATAAGGAACGAAGTTGTTCCCCGCAAGGTGAACTTGGAACGTGCTCGCCCACATGCTTGCCAGCGTCGTGCTTATCCTGCTTTGCAGTCTTGCGGTCGCAATTTCTATTGGACCGTTTCCCTTGCAGATATCGTAGTGGTCCACGGCGACGTACGGAGTGTGCACAGCATTTGAGTAGAAGGTTGGCTCGGCGGGATTCGTTGATCGCCAGCTATCGGCTGAGCTGTTGATGCCATGCACAAGAACGACCGGTGGTCGGACAATCCAAATATCCTTGGGCTCTGTTTCGACAATAGATCCATCAGGCTTGACCGCGTGAATAACGAGGTCCACAATGCGCTTTGGATCGGTTGTCAGTTCGTCAACGGAGCTAGGCGTGTCGTTCTCATCGAATTCGGCGGGCGGATAGTAGATGACGTGGCCATCTTCGTACTCAGCCTGGCCCGGATTCAGAACTTCAGCGCCATCGTGACCAACAAACGAACACGTTACATTGCTCGCACCATCAAACGCTGATGGCAAGGCAATCCGAATCGCGTTGGTGGTTGTATGGCTGAATGAACCGGCAGTTTTGTCGAGAGGATATTTTGGATTGTCGCACGCGATACCCTCCACTTCCTGATCTCCACCGCCGGCAAATCCATATGGGTTCCATGCCATAAGATGAAGTGAAGAGGCCGGCACAATCGTTTTGTTGCCGTCGCTGGGAATTAGGAGAAATCCAACAAAGTAACCATTTTTGAGGCCCCTGCCGGCAATCCATCCGTTCGAATTGATGCAACTGGGCTCAAGTGAGCTCCATTCTTGGCCGTGGTTTTCCAAAAACCCGGACAACGAGCGCCGGCCGGTTAGAGCTGTCCACATGTAGCCGCCATCAATGGGGGTCGAGCCGACCGCGACGCCACTGTCATTGGCGGCTGTGACCGTGCCGTTGGTTGTAATGACGTGAAAGTCGTTCGCAGTCCATACCCCTGCCGCATAGTTCCAAAAGCCGGTTAAGTACCAAGAAACCTGTCCGACCACGAAGCCCGTGTCAGTTGCACTTCTGACCACTGGGTAAAAATCTGGCCCAACGGGAAGCTCCGCAGGGGAAATGAGAGAGCCATACCACGCTTTTCTTGTATCCCAATCTGACCAGGCGAAGTTCCCCCCGGGCGAAACGCAGCCGTCCGCATTCGCACCGGTCGCCAACGTAACTGGCTGAGCGTTTTCGTTCTGCCAATAGAAGACCTTTGGGCTTTGGTTTGGCTCTGTGTAGCGGCCAGTAAAGCCGCCTGCATTACTAATCGAGATCGCGAACGCTTCACTTCCGTCGGCAATGGGTACGCGCACGCTGGAACCGTCTGCTTTCCATAGATAAATGTCGGAGCCGCTGTCAGTCCAGACCGTCGCCAGGACAACGCCGCTATCGTTGATGTCTACAACTTCAACCGAGTCCGTGGGACTCAACTTTGAGGTGTCGAGGGACTGGAAACCACCGTCTAGGGTGTACTTGAATGGCACAGTCCCACTTGAGTTGGTGAGGTTTCCGACAACAACCCCGAAGTCGTTTATCGCTGCAACTGAAACGTCGTCATAGCCCGGGCTATACAGCGTAATGGCGGTATACAGATTTCCGAGTTGCGAACGATGCAAACTGAGAGCGTGCGGTGTGCTGCCCTTCGACGTGTCGCCCGAGGTAGCAAGGAGGCTGTGAAACTGTGCCGAGACAGCTACGATCGATCCAAGGACAACGAGCAGCGCGCGCATCCCGCAATTCTAACACGCCTTCAATATTGCGACACCAGCAAAAAGGACGGATTGCCTACGCTTTATCAAGCAAAATATTCTAAAGTCTCAATCGTTGGACCTGCATGGTGCGCTTGTATGAGGTTTAGGTGTCAGTAAACGATTGGACTGACTATCAGGAAAAAGCTGCTGCCTTTTTCAGACAGCTTGGGTTTGATGCCCAAACAAACATCAGCATTCAAGGATCGAGAACGAAGCACGCTGTGGATGTACTTGTTAGGCTACAGCAGGCTGGCTTTGAAGTTTCTTGGATCGTTGAATGCAAGCTGTGGAACAGTCGGGTGAGCAAGCTTCACGTGCTTGCCCTGCGCACCATTGTTTTGGATACCGGAGTTGATCGGGGCATTCTCCTATGTGAGGCTGGTTTTCAAGCGGGTGCAATGGAAGCCGCTTCGATGAGCAACGTCTGGCTAGGATCACTCGAGGACTTGGGCGAGAAGGCCAAACAAGAGTTACTCCAGATGAAGGTCGCAAATCTCCTTAATCGAGTGGACAGTGGGTTGAAAAAATATTGGACCATCCCAAAGGGCACACGTATCGAGATGGGGCTGCGGCCAGATCCTGGGACAAGCGGCTACTCCACAACGGCAACTGCTAAGACACTCACCGAGACGCTGAACCGTGCACTTCGGGGAGCCTTTCCCTTTACTCTAGACCGCATGGCGGCAGCTGGCGAAGGCACCTTTGAGCAAGAGTTTCGCGATCTAAATCACGTCGTAGAGGTTTGCGAGCCGTTCGTAATAGATATGGAAGAGAAGATTCGGACCGTGTCAGATCACCTCGCCTAGGCTAAGCAGAACATCGGATTGTTAGGAAACTCGTGAGACGAGGCGACGCCTCTCTTAATCCCCTATAGCGGCTCACAAACTAAGGCTGAAGAGGAATATCAACGAAGCCCAGCGCAAGTGCATCAGGAGCCAGATCGTCAACGTACTCGTCGAGCCACCTGCGTTTCTCGCCAAAAAACGCACCTGCCTCAATCAGGTGGCATAGAATCTCCTCAAGCCAACCTAAGTGCTTATGCTCCCAGACATGTCTCTCGTCTGGCAACAAATTCGGTTGGCTTGGCAAAGCTTTCTTTAGACCGGGAAGCACCTGTTTTGGTATCCGAAGCAAAATGCGGGGCCGGTCCCTTAATCGGATTTGGAAGTAGCAAATCGGCCCAAGCGTGACGATAAGCAAGGCAGATTCAACGATGTTGATCGACAGCCATGCCGCTAGCCAGGCATGGATAGTATTCATATCTGTGTTGGGAAGGACCAATACGATCGATGTCTTTCTGTCTGGAGCTAAGGTGAGCCATCTATTAAGAAGGGGATCCTCCTCATCAAGCAGCAGCACGTCATCGACTATGTGCTCGTAGATCTTGTCCGAAGAGAGATCATCAACGTCTTCAATTGGCACTTGTAACTGAAGCTTCCAATACGCCGCCTCAGCGGCGTCGCCGTTCGGCCTCATCCCGAAGATCGTCAAAAGCAGCATGTCTGCAACCCTAGGCAGTTCAGGTGGTGGCTCTTCGTCTAGAACCATCGGAGAGTTAAAGAAGAAAAACTTCTTACCCAGTGTTAATCGAGAAACCAACTGCGGCAATGCCCAGGCGACATCAAACTCCTCCTTTTGAGGTGCATACAAAACGCCCTCTGCGAATGCTTCGTCCTCAAGCGTCCTCGGACCCATGATCCGTGGCAAATCGATTCCACAGCCCTGACCTGTTACCCGAAGCTCTTCCAAATACGGGAGGTTTTCGCGAATCGCGTCTTCCGGTCCAATCGCAAAAACATCCGGCCTAGCCCTGTTGAGCTCCTCGAATACGCTCATGCTGGCAGCTAGATATATCAGCCTTAGCTGTTGGTCGCTTCGTACGCCAGGAATCGAATAGGCCGCTACAATCGCTTGTTCTATCGAAGATACGCTATCGCCAACAACAATCCGATTCTGGGTTAGGTGAATAATTTGGCGCTCGATTGCCTCCAAGATCGTAGGCGTACAGACGGCGCGCAAAAAAGCCAGCCTACGGTCGGGAGTCTCCGTGATGGGAACAAGGTTCTCAAGGTCTAATACACCATCCATGAGGGCTTTGGGTTGAACTTGGCGCACTAGACTCGTGTTGAAGACAGCTTCAGCAAACCCTTGGACCATCAAGACTTTGAGGCCAGGCGTAGACGGTTTGAAACTGGTGAACAGTTCATCGTATTGAGCCAACGCGTGGGCATAGTCGTCAGGCATAGTTGCGGGGTCGAACGCGTTTCCAAGCAGTAGTGAATAGTCGCGTTCTCTAGACATCGCAAATCCTTCGTCCGCATAAAATCCATTGTCTAGCACCCAATCAAGTGCATCTTCAAGGGCTGCTTTTTGAGGCACGTTATCCGGCATTCGATCACTGACCATCGCAAGTGCTTTCTGAATCGTCCCATAAGTCGTTACATTTGCGACCATCGCATGCGACCGCTCATGGACTAGGACGGCGAGACCGTCTGCATCACTAAGGTAGTGCGGGCCGAATAACGTGATGCGGTGCTTCAGATCATATGATCCAAGGAGTTCTTGTAGTCGCTCTTTCCGGTTATGTCGTAGAGGTCGGGATGCCATGGATTCCTAACAGGATTGCCTATAGCTTGTGAGAAACGCGAGATATTTATTCAAGGCTGCCCGCGAGGTCTCTCATTTGTCTCTCAATTGTAATAGCCTTACCGAGACGTCGAGAGACGGTAGTAGACTCAAAATCGGGGCGATGAATCTGTCAGAATTCTCATGACACTGTAGGGGTCATAGGTTCAAATCCTATACCGCCCACTCAACTTTCGTTGCGTCCTTTGCGGACACATGGGTGACAAGTCGAAAGCCACCTTGCATGCTCGCTAGAGCCGGCCCAGTTTCAGTGGGCATCCTCGGGCCATCACACTTACAATGAGTCATGAGTCC
>Ga0207680_10000611_pt1 | contig 16882 bp, 15 predicted proteins | sample KBSS23metaG_FD_184321 | JGI IMG/M metagenome (GOLD analysis project Ga0207680, IMG submission 184321) | Switchgrass rhizosphere microbial communities from Kellogg Biological Station, Michigan, USA - KBS S2-3 metaG (SPAdes) (version 2) | ecosystem: Host-associated > Plants > Roots > Rhizosphere...
ACTTCCATCCGTTTTCGACAGCGGGGACCGAAACGGAGACGACCCGTCGAACCGTCTTCGCCTGCCGGATCGAGGAGGAGGGACCGGAAATCTCGATCTCCCTCACGGCCGACGGATTCCTCCGCGGCATGGCGCGGGCGATCGCGGGGACGATCGCGGACGTGGGGCGCGGGAGACTTCGGCCGTCGCGGATCGACGAGATCTTCGAAAACAGCGACAAGGCGCTGGTGGCGGACAAGGCGAAACCGCGCGGACTGACGCTCCGGGAAGTCTTCTACGGGAAGCCGGACTGAAGGTCGGAGCGCTCGGTCCGAGCCCGGCGCGCCACGCCTCGCCCACGGCCTTCCCGGCGGCTCCCCTCCTGTAGGATAAGCCCCGTGAAAGACCGGCATCTGCTCGCTTCTCCCGGGTCCGCCGAAGAGGCGCTCCTCTCCGGGATCGATCCGAAACGCATTCCGCGGCACATCGCGATCATCATGGACGGCAACGGCCGGTGGGCGAAGCAGCGGGGCAAGCCCCGCGTCGAGGGGCATCGCGCCGGGATCGCCTCCGTGCGCGAAGTGGTCGAAACGAGCGCGCGGCTGGAGCTCGACGCGCTCACGCTCTACGCGTTTTCGGTCGAGAACTGGAAGCGTCCCCGGTTCGAAGTCGTGACGCTGATGACGCTCCTGAAGGAATACCTGCGCAAGGAGCTCCAGAACCTGATCGACAACGACATCCGGTTCCGGGTCGTCGGCCGCATGAACGAGCTCGATCCCTCCGTCCAGAAAGAGCTCGTGCGGGGGCTTGCCGGCACCGCGAGCTGCCGCGGCATGACGTTCAACATCGCGCTGAACTACGGGGGGCGCACGGAGATCGTCGACGCGTGCCGGTCTCTCGCGCACGACGTCGCCGCGGGACGGTTGACGCCGGAGCAGATCGACGAGGAGACGCTCGGATCGCGCCTCGGAACGGCGGGAATCCCCGACCCGGACCTTTTGATCCGCACGTCGGGCGAGATGCGCGTCTCGAATTTCCTGCTCTGGCAGATCGCGTACGCGGAGATCTGGGTGACGCCGACGCTCTGGCCCGACTTCCGGAAGAAACATCTCTACGAGGCGATCCTCGACTTCCAGAAACGGGAGCGCCGGTACGGAGGCGTCCTCGCCAGCCACGGCGAGGCATCGTGAAGCGGCAGCGCGAGCTTTCGGCCCTGGTCGCGATTCCCGCGGTGCTCGGCATCCTGTGGTTCGCCCCGCCGTGGGCGTTCGGGTCGCTCGTGGCGTTCCTCGCGCTCGCGACACTGTCCGAGTTCTACCGTCTCGCCGAGCGGTCGGGAATCCCCGTCCCGAAATCGCTCGCCCTCCTGATCGCGGGAGCGATCCTCGCCGCCGCCGTCGTGCCGGCGCCGTCGCCTTCCGGCCTCACGGTGGCAGGCGGGCTCTCCGCGGCCGCGGCGCTCTTCGCGGTCGCGCTGATGGCGGCGGGAATCCCCGTCGAGCGGGCGCTGTCCGGGACCGCGGCGACGACGCTCGGAATCCCGATGGTCGTCTTCCCCTGCTGCGCGATGATCTGGCTCGACCGGGCCGCGCTCGGCGGCGCGTCGGATCGCTTCGGCCCGCGGCTCATCATCTTCCTCCTCGTCACGATCTGGGGATGCGATTCGTTTGCCTACTATGTGGGCCGGGCCTTCGGCCGGCACAAGCTCGCTCCGTCGATCTCGCCGAAGAAGACGATCGAGGGCTCGATCGGCGGCCTCGTCGGGTCGGTCGGCGTCGCCGCCGCGGCCGCCGCGATCTTTCTCCCGGAATTCCGCCCGGTCGAAGCCGCCGTTGTCGGCGGCCTCGCTTCGACCGCGGGCCAGATCGGCGATCTCGTCGAGTCGATGTTCAAGCGCGGCGCCGGCGTGAAGGACTCGGGACATTTCCTCCCGGGGCACGGCGGCTTCTACGACCGCGTGGACTCCCTCCTCTTCGCGGCGCCCGTTCTCTGCGGCGCGGTCCTCGTCAAGATGGCGGTCCTGTGAGGCGACGGACGTGAAGTCGGTCGCCGTTCTCGGATCGACCGGATCGATCGGGCGGTCGACGCTCGACGTCGTCGCGAATTTTCCCGAGGACTTCCGGATCGTGGCGCTCGCCGCCGGGCGCCGCATCGAGGATCTCGCCGAATCCGTCCGCCGCTTCGCGCCGGAAATCGTCTCGGTCGGCCGGGAGGCGGACGTCCCGGCGTTTCGAGCCCTCGCGCCGGGGTACCGGGGCGAAGTCGCCTGGGGCGACGAAGGCCTCGATGCCTGCGCGACGTGGCCTTCGGCGGACACCGTCGTCGCCGGGCTCGTCGGCGCGGTCGGGCTCTCTTCCGCCCATGCGGCGCTCGTCGCGGGCAAACGGCTGGCGCTCGCCAACAAGGAGACGATGGTCGTCGCGGGCGAAATGATGGCGAGAGCGGCGCGGGAATCGGGCGCCGAGATCGTGCCGGTCGATTCCGAGCACAGCGCGATCCACCAGGCCCTGCGCGCCGGCGTTCCGTCGGAGGTCGAGCGCATCGTCCTCACCGGCTCCGGCGGCCCCTTCCGGACGCGCGACCTCGCGAGCTTCGAGACGATCTCGATCGCGGACGCGCTCGCCCACCCGACGTGGAAGATGGGGCCGAAGATCACCGTGGACTCGGCGACCATGATGAACAAAGGGTTGGAGATCATCGAGGCCTCCTTCCTCTTCGACGTTCCGGCGGACCGCATCGGCGTGCTGATCCATCCCCAGTCGCTCGTGCATTCGATGGTCGAATTCCGGGACGGGTCGATCGTCGCCCAGATGGCGAGGAACGACATGCGCTTTCCGATCCTCTACGCGCTCGCGTACCCCGAACGCCCCGAGGCTCCCTTCGGAAGGCTGTCGCTCGCCGGCCAACGGCTGGAGTTCGACGAGCCGGACCTCCGGCGCTATCCGGCGATCGGCATTGCGCGAGAGGCCCTCCGCGAGGGCGGTGCGGCGCCCGCCGTCCTGAACGCGGCCAACGAAGTCGCGGTCGAGGCGTTTCTGGCCGGGAAGATTCGCTTCACCCGGATTGTTCCGGTCGGGGTGGAGACCCGTTCGTCGATCGGCAGCCGCCCCGCCCCGCGTACCGTCGCGGAGGCCCGGGAGATCGACGCCGAGGCCCGCCGGATCGCGGGCGAATGCGTGGAACGTTGGACGGGAGTGACCGCGTGAATTTTCTCCAAGACATCCTGGCGATGGCGATCATCCTTTCGATCGTCGTCTTCATCCACGAATTCGGGCACTTCGCCGTCGCCAAGCTCTTCGGATTCCCGGTGGAGGTTTTCTCGTTCGGGTTCGGCAAGCGGCTCGTCGGCTTCCGCTGGAAGGAAACGGACTACCGGATCTCCGCGCTCCCGCTCGGGGGTTACGTGCGCGTGACGGGGCTGGGCCCCGACGAATCGACGACCGTCGGAGCGGGGGAGGGGACCGCCGCCGTCGCGGGACCGCGCTGGCAGAGGGCGCTCATCATGCTCGCGGGCCCCGTGATGAACTTCCTCCTCGCCATCTCGATCACCGCCGGCATCTTCATGGCGGGCCGCAAGGTGCCCGCGTACCGGCTCGAGGCCCCCGTCATTCGAACGATCGCGGCGAATTCTCCGGGCGCGGCCGCCGGCTTCCTCAAGGGAGACCGCATCGTCGCGATCGACGGGTCCCCAACGCCCACCTGGCAGGAGGCGGAATTCGCTTTCTCCGTGGCTCCGCGGCAGAAGCTGTCGGTCGAGATCGATCGCGGGGGAGAGCGCCGCACGCTCGCGGTCGTTCCCCGCGCGGTCTCGAAGTTCGATCTCGGTTTCACCGGGCTCGGGCCGGCGCTTCCCCCGAAGATCGGGCGCATCGTGCCGCGTTCGCCCGCCGCTGCGGCCGGGTTCGTTCCGGGCGATCGCATCCGGAGCGTCAACGGCCAGCTGGTCGAGAGCATCACCGACGTGACCGACGCCGTCGCCCGCTTCGCTCCGGGTCCGGAAACCTTCGCGGTGACGCGCTCCGGGAAGGACGTCGACGTTCCGGTCTCGCCCAGGCAGGAAGCGGGAGTCTGGAAGATCGGCGTCCAGCTCGAACCGGACGTCGCCGAAGTCGTCGAGAGATTCCCTCCGCTCGAGGCGGTCCGCCAGGGCTGGCGGAGCCTTCGCACCGATACCCAGGCGACGCTGGGGGTGCTTTCGAAGCTCTTCCAGGGAAAAGCGTCCGTCAAGCAGATGTCGGGTCCGATCGCGATCGGCCAGTTCGCCGGCGAAGCCGCGCGCGAGGGGGCGGGACCGTTCATCGCTCTCATGGGGATGCTCTCGCTGCAGCTCGGTATCCTGAATCTGCTTCCCGTGCCGATGCTGGACGGCGGACAGCTCGCGGTCATCGTGATCGAGGGCGTCATTCGCCGCGACTTCTCCCTGCGCGTGAAGGAGCGGATCCTCCAGTTCGGTTTCGCTTTGCTCGTGCTGCTGATGGGCGTCGTGATCTATAACGACATCCTCAAAGTCTTCTAGGAGCGGGCGCGGACCATACGGGTCGTTATGCGAACTCGCCGGGTCTGGCGCCGACTCGACGTACATGATCGAGTACGCCTTCGCCGCCGCCAGGCCCGGCGAGCTCGTCTTCCAGCGCGTCTCGCCGGGCCTCATGGTTCCGTCGGCCGCGCGCCGCGCTCCGCTGGAACCGCGCGGCCTCCCACAACGCGATCCTCCTCGCCTTGGTAGCTTGCGTCCTGCGGGCGCGGCGATTGACGCGCCCGGGCGCTGCGCGCCACGCGGACCCTTCTCTCGAAGGGTCGCGCTGAATTCCCTGCGGCGAGACTAATCGCGCTGTGCCTCCGCGGCTCGGGTAAACCCTCGACCGCTCCGGAGCCCGCCGTGGGCCACAACGGTTACCCTCATTCCTTCGCCGCCGGCCGGCCGTCCGCGTGTGCCTTCCACCCCGTCTGGCCGCGCCTCTGAGCAATCGTCAAATGAAATCGTGTAGTTTAGGTTCGGTGTTGGGGCGCCGGATATTTCCATCTCACCGTTGTCCGGCGGATAACCTCCGGCGGTCTAATGGGGTCATCCCGAGCATAGAGAGGGATCACGGTCGCGGCCCGGTCGAGATTCCTTCGACCGAGGTCCCTCGCTTCACTCCGAACGGTCGAAGGAGCGGTGCTTCACCCGACGTTTCTGATGCACTGACCGTGGCGGTTGCGGTTCGCGCCGCCCTTCGCAGTCGAGCGCCGTGACCGCGCGCAAGTGCGGAAAGGCGCGAGCGCAGCGGAAGCCGGCGTAGACGGCCCTTCTCCGGTCCGCGTAAACCTCGCGAGTGAAGTCGCGCGCGCTCGTCATTGTTTCTTACGGATTGATCGTCGCGATTGCCGTTGCGCGCGTGGCCTCGACCTGGCGGGTGTTCAGCGCGACCAACGACGAGCCGATGCATCTCATCTGCGGCCTCGACTGGTGGGCCGGGCGCCCCTATACGGCCCAGCCGGACAATCCGCCCCTTCCGCGCGTGTTGGCGGCGCTGCCGTTCGCGATGGGCGGAGCTCACGCGCCGGCCTCGGGAGACAACGTCCCACGGGGAAACGCGGTTCTCTATTCGGAAGGCGGATACGTTCGAAATCTGGTGCGCGCGCGGGCGGGGAACATGCTCTTTCTCGTCCTCGGGATTCTCGCCGTTGGCGCGTGGGGGAGCCGGCGATTCGGCCCGGCGACCGGAGTCGCCTCCGCGTTCTTTTTCGGTTGGCTCCCGCCCGTGAGGGCCCACGCAGGCCTCGCCACCACCGACATGGCGGCCGCGGCGACGTTCGCCCTCGCGGTCGTCGTGCTCGAACGGTGGATGGATCGTCCGACCGTCGGACGAGGCGCGGCCGTGGGGGCCGCGATCGCGGCAGGGCTGCTCTCGAAGTTGTCCTTCCTGCCTTTCTTTCTGCTCGCGGCGGGGACGATCGTCGGCGTCCGCCTGTGGCGGAGCGATCTCCGATTCCGGGGAACGAGCGCGGGGGCCGCGGCTGTCGTTCTCGGCGTCGGAGTCTGGGCGGGCTATCGGTTCGATGTCGGGCGGCTCGACCGCGTCTTTCCGACAACGCCCGACCTCCTGGCCGCCGTCGTTCCGCGGCCGGTGCTGCCCGCCGCCCTTTCGGTCGCGGCGAACGTCCCGCTTCCGGCGCCGATGTTCTTTTCCGGCGCCGCGCTGCTGGCAGCGGAGAACCGCCAGGGGCACGAGGGATATCTTCTCGGCAACATCCGCGCGCGCGGCTGGTGGTATTACTTTCCCGTCGCCCTGTTCTTCAAGACGCCGTTGCCGTTCCTCGTGCTGGCGGCGGTGGGCGTCGGGATGGCGGCGCGCGCCCGGAGGCGTCAGATCGACATCGTCCTGATGCCCGTCGCGATGCTGGTCTCGGTTCTCCCCGCTTCGATCGACATCGGCGTCCGGCATCTGCTTCCGCTGTACGTTCCGCTCTCGGTCGCCGCCGCCCATGGCGCCGTCGTTCTGGTGAAGAGAGCCGAGTGGCGGCTCGCGGCGGCCGGTCTCATCGCCTGGCTCGTCATCGGCACCGAGACGGCGCATCCCGACTACCTTCCCTGGTTCAACGAGGCCGCCGGGGCGCATCCGGAGCGCATTCTCGGCGACAGCAATCTCGATTGGGGCCAGGACGGCCTGCGGCTCGCGGACAGGATGAATCGCCCGGGAATCGATCGGATGGCGATTCTCTTTTCCGGAACGATCGAGCTCGAGAATCACCTCGGGAACCGGCGCCGCATCGGACGCGCTCTTCTGCCGGGCGACCGCGGCCCGGGCTGGTACGCGCTCTCGGAGCAGGCCCTGGCGATGAGCGCGGAAGCCCGCCGGGGCGCCTACGCCTGGCTCGACGACTACGCGCTCACCCGCATCGGGAAGTCGATCCGGCTGTACCACGTGCCGCGTTGAACGGGTCATCGCGCTCCGCGAAGCCCAGCCGGGGAAGCCGTTACAATCCCCGAACTTGCAAGCCTTCGCGCTGATCCTGGTCTATTCGCTGGCGGCGGCGCTCGGCCTGGGGCTCGCCTCGCGGTTTCTTCGATCCATTCCTCTCCTCTGGGCCGTGGCGCTGGCGCTCCTGCCGCTCGTCGTCACCGGAAGGGCGGTCGTGACCGGCGGCCATTTCGGCCCCCTCAACCTCGCCTATGCGTCGCCCCCGCTGGCGGCTCGAGGCGGAGCGGAGCTCCATCGCGATCGGGGAAACGGATTCCTGACCGACGTCGCTTTTCAGATGGTTCCCTGGCAGGCCGCCGTGCGCCGCGATCTTCGGGGCGGGCGCGCGCCGCTCTGGAATCCGTCGATTTTCTGCGGGGACGTCCTCCTCGGAGCGGCGCAGCCGGCGCCGTTCCATCCTTCGACGCTCCTGGGCCTCCTCCTTCCTCTTTCGACCGCGCGGACTCTCGCCGCCGCTCTCGGTTTCTTTCTCGGCGCGTTGTGCGGGTTCGTCTTTCTGCGGGAGATCGGCCTCTCGCCGGCCTCCGCCTTTCTCGGCGCCGCGGCGTGGATGCTCTCGTTGCACTTTCTCTTCTGGACGGGATGGCCCCAGGCGCAGACCTTCGCGGTTCTTCCGCTCGCAATAGCGGGGCTCCGGCGAATCGCCCGAGCCGAGCCGGGAGGATTCCGCGCGACGGTTGCCGCGCTCGTCCTCGCCCTTCTCGGCGGACATCCCGAATCCGCCTTTCACGTGGCCTTCGTGGCGGGGCTCTACTTCCTGGGCGAGCTCTTCATCGGGGGCTTTCGCGGGCGCGCGGTGGCGGCGGCGCTCGGGGCGGGCATTCTCGCCTTCGCGCTGGCCGCGCCCGCGATCCTGCCCGTGCTCGAAGCCATTCCCCAGACGGTCGAGGGCCGCGGGCGGATCGCGAGCGTCCCCGCGTCTTCGCACACGGTGGGCGAGGCGCTTCGGAGCGCCGCCGGAGCGATCTCTCCCGACGCCTACGGAGGCTGGCTTTCGACGTCGAGCGCGTTCGCCCCGAGTTTCGATTCCGCCACGGCGGCGTCCGTCGGTGGAATCGCGCTCGCCCTGGCGTTCGTCGGAGCGTTCTCTGCGCGCCGCGAGAAATGGCTTCTCCTCGTGCTCGCGGCGTTGACGATGGCGGTCGCCGTCGGATTTCCGGGGATCGCGGATGCCGTCAACCGTCTCCCGGTCTTCCGGCTCGCCCTCAACAACCGCCTGGCGAGCGCGACGGCGTTCTGCCTCGCCGCGCTCGCGGCAATCGGTTTCGAAGACCTGAAGAACGGAGAGAAGCGCCGCGCATTTCTCCTTCCCGTGATCGCCGCGGCGGCCGGGGCCGGCGTGATCCTCCGCGCGACGGCTCTGGCGGCTCGCGGCATTTCTCCCGCTCATCTCTACCGCTCCGGGGCGTTCTTCGCCGGGGGGATCGTCGCGTTGTTTCTGGCCGCGGTCCTTTTTCGGCGGCGGCCGGCGCCGCTGGGGATGGCGGCCCTCGCGATCTTCCTGGTGTTTCGCGCGGCAGAGACGCCGCGGCTGTCCCCGACGTTTCGGAGCGCGGACTTCTATCCGCCGATTCCCGAATTCACGCGCCTCGCCCGCGGAGGCGAGCCCTATCGCGTGGTCGGTCTCGGCAACGTTCTCGTCCCGAACCAGTCGTCGCTGTACGGCCTCGAGGACGCGCGCGGCTACGAGGCGATCACGAACGCCCGCCTTGCGGAAACATTTCCCCTCTGGTGCGTTCCGCAACCGATCTGGTTCAATCGGGTGGACGACCCCGCCCGCCCGTTCCTCTCGCTTCTCAACGTTCGCTATGCGATCGCGGAGCCCGGAGCGCCCGCTCCCGACGGTTGGAGCGAAGTGACGCGGGGCCCGGCGGTTTCGATCTTCGAAAACCCGGCGGCGTTGCCGCGCGCCTTCGCATCCCCGCGCGTTCGATTCGTCCCCGACTCGGCGCGGGTCGTCAAGGAGATGGCGGCAAGTGCCGACTTCTCGCGCTTGGCGTGGATCGAGGCGGCCGAGTGGCCGACCGGGGAGATCGAAAACGGCCGCGCGACGGTCCAGACGCGGGAGGACGGACCGGATCTCGTGCTCGACGTGAACGCCGAGGCGCCCGCCTGGATCGTCGTTTCGGAGACGAACTGGAAAGGATGGCGGGCGCATGAAGGAAATACACGATTTCCCGTGGTCTTCGCCGACCACGCGTTTATCGGCTTCCGCATCCCGGCGGGAAGGCACCGGGTGCGCCTGGAGTACCGGCCGTTTTCGTTTACGGCAGGGTTGATCTCGTCATCCGCCGCGATCGCGTTCGCGTGCCTCCTGGCGTTCGCTGGCGACCGGAGGTCGCGCGCGTTCCCCGATTCACCGGGGCGTCCAGACCCCGCGTCAGTGGAGCGTCGGATCAGCGCATTCCGCGCCGTTCACGATCGTCGGCCGCTCGGTCGGAGAAATTTGATTCCCGTCCGTGTCCGCCGATCGCCAGAGATCCGCAGGTGAGCACCGTGATCAGCGTGCGGCCGGCGGACCACCAGATCCAGATGGTCGGATCGGCGGTTCCGTGGAGATAGAAGTAGACATTGACCGAGAGGAACGCGCCGGCCGTCCAGAGGGGCAGGAATGCCCACCCGCGCTGCCGAAACGCGAACCCGGTCAGGGCGAGCGCGATCCAGGGGAGAAAGGCATAGTCGTAGGCGGCGGCGTGCAGTATCGCCGGTGGAATTCGGGAAGCGTTCTTCAGGGTGAACGCGCCGATCTGCCCGCCTCGATAGAAGTCGATCAGTCCGTTTGCGCGGCAGAAGAGGAGCCAGGAGCCCAGGCCGATTGCCGGAAATAGGCTGAGGCGGGCGGCGGACACGAGTCTTCGCCGCCATCCGGGTCGGCAGACAAGGATGACGCCCGAGATCACGATGGCCGAGACGAACAATCCTTCGAGCTTCAAGAGACAGGCGCCGGCGAACGCGGCTCCCGCGATCCACTCCGACGGGCCGCCTCCCGTGGACAGCAGGACCGCCAACGCCGCCGTCTCGAAGGCGATCAGGCCCGCGTCCGCACTGCCGGCGGCGCACGTGACGAGCCCGGTCAATCCGAGCACCCCGGCGAAGACGGCGGTCAAGAGCGCGGATTCCCGAGGGTGATCGAGCCGTTTTTCGGCGACGCCATGAAACACCGACACCGTCATCGCCAGGAACCACGGCATGACGAGAAGCGATGCCCCCCAGGGAAAGCGGCCCGCCGCAAGGCTGCCGAAGGCATACAGGAAGGGCAGGAGCGGAGGATAGTCGGGATGCATCAGATAGTGCTCTGGTGCCTTGAGGAACGGGACGGCGATCCCGCGAGCCAGGGCGAAGCGTTCCCCCTTGGCTCCCCAGAAGAGAACGAAGTCGGCCGACGTCGCTCGCGCCGACCATGATCCATAGGCTGCGAGCGCAACGATCCCGGCGGCGATGACGAGAAGCGCGGAGCGAGGCCCGGGGATTTCGCGAGACCCCCCTCGCCGCAGGAGCCCTCCGCATACGACGAGGGTGGGCAGTGCGAGCAGGCGCGGGAGCGTCCAGGAAATGGCCAGAAACGAGAATGCGAGCATCTCGCCGCCGACGAAGAGGAGCCCCGCGAGGCCCGTCGCGGGAAAGCGGGGAAGAATTGCACGGAGGCCGGCCGGAAGGAGCGTCAGAAGGCCCCATCCCGCAACGTGAAGGCCTGCGATCGCGAGGAGGAACCGAAGGCCGGTCACGGCGCCGGGCGCCAATACAGCAGGCCGAGAGGATGCCTCATGACGGGGCGTCCCAGACCCTCGAGGGGATTCTGGTAAGCGGCGATGAACTCGCCGCCGCGTCTCTCGCCGGCGTCGGCCCGGATCACCTTCTGGCGCGGGAGTTGGCCGATCGCGATCTCGAAATTCATCCAGGAGTCATGCGTCGGGTCGCCCGGAGCGACGAGGCGAACGGTTGCTCCGGCGGGGAGGACGTCACGCAAGGCGGCCAGGAACATCAGGTAGGGATCGACGGAACGAAGCGCGGGGGAACCGTTCGAAAAGACGGTCGCCGGGGGCCGGAAGGTGAGTGGGCCGGTGCGCGCGAGGCGGTCGACGATCGCCGTCGTGAGCGCGACGATGCAGAGCACGACGAGTAGCCGGTCCGCGGGGCGGAGAGCCGGCCGTCGTTTCGCTCGGGGCAAGGTCATGCATTCCTTTCTGGCATCGCATACGGCGCTGATGCGATTCCGATCGAAACTCAGATTGCCGCGGGTCCCAGACCCTCCCCGGCCGGGGATCCACCAGGGACGTCTGCAGCAGCCGCGACGAAACGGAACGGCAAGGCGTGAGGCCCGCCCTTTCTACGAACGGCGGCGGCGTTTCGTCGGGGCGGCCGCGAGCCTTCGCAGCGTCGCGAGGTTCTTCCGGTCCCAGGCGAGGTCCTCGTCCTTCGGCGTTTCGAGGAACTTCGGCACGGCGCGGAGCCGCGCGTCGGTCATGAGATTCCGGAATCCGGCCTCGCCGATCATGCCCTTCCCGATGTGCTCGTGCCGATCCACGCGGGAGCCCAGGTCCTTTTTCGAATCGTTGACGTGGATTGCCCGGAGAGACGAGAGGCCGATCGCGCGCTCGAACGACGCGATCGTCCGTTCGTATCCCGCGCGCGTGCGAAGCTCGTATCCCGCGGCGAAGACGTGGCAGGTGTCGAGGCAGACGCCGAGGCGCGACGGGTTCCTCGACGTCGCGATGACGTCGCGAAGCTCTTCGAACCGGGAACCCACGCACGCGCCCTGGCCCGCGGCGGTTTCGAGCCACACCGACGCGGTCGAGCACGCGCGCGAGAAGGCGGCGTCGAGCATCTGCGCGACGCGCCGGACGCCTTCCGCGGGACCGGCCTCGCCGCACGATCCGGGATGCAGGACGAGCGCGGGGATGCCGAGGAGCGCGCACCGCTCCAGCTCTTCGGCCAGGGCGGCGGCGGACTTCTCCCGCAACTCCGCGTTCCCGCCGGCCGCGTTGATGAGATAGGAGGAGTGCGCGACGACCGCGGCGAGGGCGGCGTCGCGCGTCGCGCGCCGGAATTCTGCGGCCTCTTCGTCGCCGATCACTTTTCCGATCCATCGATTCGAGTTCTTGACGAAGATCTGGAGCGCGCGGCTGCCGGACCGGACCGCTCGTTCGACCGCGTTCGGCGTTCCGCCGGCGATCGAGTGGTGCGCGCCGAGGGGAAGGGGAGAGTCGCGGGTCATGGAAAGGAGTCGCGGCCCATCACTCGCGACTCGGCGACCCGCGCCTGTCCCCTTACGACGGATCCGGCTTGTCGAGATCGCGGCGGATCTCCTCGCCGATCCGGCGGGAGACGAAGATCTGCTTCAGGTAATTCAAGGAGGTGATCGCGAAAGGGACGCCGACGGCCGAAAACGGCGCGCCCATCGCGGCGAGGGCGAGGTGGCGGGCCTTCTCGCCCGCGGTGAATTCGGGATTGGAGAAATTGAAGACGCTCCCGTAGTAGCGGAAGACCTGCGTGTACACCTCGCTGATGAGGTTCGAGAAACCGATCTCCGTTCCCCAGACGTAGCAGCTTCCCCGGCGGATGTGCTCGAGGAACGCCGGCAGGGAATCGCACTCGGCCACGGTGAAGACGCGGGCGAGCGGGGTCAGCGTGTGGGCATCGGAGCCGGCGACCAGGGAAACGCGGCCGTCCTTGGCGCGCACGAGCGCCATGAGGTCTTCGACGAGGCGGTTGTGGTGCGCCGTCATCGCGCCGTTCTTCACCTCGAACATGTCGAACATCGTGAGCATCTCTTCGAAGTACCGGCGGGGCGAATTCCGCATCCGGTAGTTCTGGAACATGTGGTTGGCGGAAAACGTGAGGTCTTCGCCCTTGAGATAAGCCACGAGGTCGTAGATGTTCTCCCGCAGGCGCGTGACCTCGCGATGCTGGGCTTCGTTCAAGTTGAAGATGTTGACGTGGATCCGCTGGCGCGTGTCGGGGAACCAGGTCTCGGCTTCCTCGGAGATGAAGAAGTCGTCCGCGTCGGGGTGATCGTTCAGGTACGCCTTGCAGCCGTCGATCGAGTCGTGGTCCGTGAACGTCACGTAGTCCATCCCGCGCTCTTTCGCGGTGCGATAGACGTCCTCCGGGCGGTTGTAGCAGTCGCGGGTGTTGGCGATGCGGAAATACTTGAAGGTCGAATAGATCGAATGGCAGTGGAGATCCACCTTCTTGAAACGCGCGTCCGACATCCAGTCGGGCGTGATCGTGCGGTGTTCGTCCACGGATCGAGTCTCCCGCGCCCGCTCGCGCAAGTCAAACCCGCGAAATGACGGAATTGCGGCGTTTCGCCGAGGCGGCGCTCGCGGCTCCAGCCCGTGGCGCGCATCGCCGCCGTTCCGCGGCCCGTGCTACCTTCCGCGGGTGGGCCGCGTCCTTTTTCGGCTGCTCTTCGGAGCGGCGCTCGTCGTCGTTTTCGTCGTCTTCGGCTGGCTTTCGTTCGAGCGTTCCGTGCTCGGCCGCTCGATCCTGGTCCCGAACCTGACCGGGAAGGACCTCGAGCAGGCCGTGAAGATCGGCCGCGACGCGGGACTCGATGTCAGCGCCGAGAAGGGGAGGGAGCGGTACGATGAGAAGGTGCCCGCGCACGCCGTGCTCCTCCAGCGCCCTTCCATCGGCTCGTTCGTGAAGCCGGGCCAGACGGTTCGCGTCGTCCTTTCTCTCGGACCGCGGTCCATCCGCGTGCCGGACCTCGCGGGACTCTCGCCGCGGGCCGCTTCGCTCTCGCTTTCGCGGGCGTCGCTCGCGCTCGGGCTCGTCTCTTCCGATCGCGAGTCGCAGACGCCGGGGATCACGGCGCAGGTGCCGCCGCCCGAGGCTCCCGCCGCCGAAGGCGCTCGCGTCGGCGTGCTGGTGAACCGGGGAACGCCGGACCGCCTCTTCGTGATGCCCGATCTCGTCGGCCGGGACGCCGAGCACGAGCGCGAGCGTCTGACGAAGATCGGCTTCAAGGTCGGCGCGATTCACTACGAGGAATACGCGGGCCTCGCGCCCGACACGATCCTGAAGCAGTACCCCCCCGCGGGATACCCCTGCTCTCCGAAGGACGCCGTCACCTTCACGGCGGCGCGAGCCGCGAGCCGATGACGGCCGTCCGCATCGCTCCCTCGATTCTGGCCGCGGACTTCGCCCGTCTGGCGGACGCGCTCGCGGTCGCGCGCGAAGGCGGAGCGGATCTCGTCCACGTGGACGTAATGGACGGCCGGTTCGTGCCGAACCTCACCTTCGGGCCGGCGATGGTCGAAGCCCTCCGCAAGTCGACCGATCTGCCGCTCGACATCCACCTCATGATCGAGCGGCCGGAGGAAACGCTCGATCGCTATCTCTGCGACGTCCAGCTCGTTTCCGTGCACGTCGAGTCGACCGCGCACCTCCACCGCTGTCTCGATCGGATCCGCTCCTCCGGCGCGTCGGCCGGGGCCGCGCTCAACCCGGGGACCTCCTCGGTGCTCCTCGAGCCGGTCCTGCCCCACCTGGACCACGTCCTGCTGATGTCGGTCAATCCCGGGGCGGGCGGGCAGAAGTTCATATCCTCGACTTATGACAAGATTCGGGGGATGAAGCGCGTCTTCGGTTCGCGGTCCGTCCCGATCGAGATCGACGGCGGAGTGACGATGGAGAACATCGCCGCCTGCCGGTCGGCGGGAGCCGACATCCTCGTGGCCGGCACTTCCGTCTACGGCCAGCCGAGTCCGGCGGAAGCGATCCGGGCGCTTCGCCTCCGCGCGGACCAGGGCGCCTCCGCGCCATGAAACGCCTCGCGCTTTGGCTTTCCGCCGTCGCTTTTCTCCTCACGGCGTGCTCCGGCAACCGGAAGCCCGACCGCGTGACGAGGGACCTGCTTTCCCTGCCGAAGGAGGAGCTCTTTGCGAAGGGAAACGCCCTGCTCGCGAAAAGGAAGCTCGACGAGGCCCGGAAGTACCTCAATTTCGTTTTCGAGAGTTACCCGAACGACCCGCTCGGGCAGAAGGCCCTCCTTCTCGTCGCCGACTCCTTCTTCCGGCAGCGCACCCTGACGGGCTACCTCGAGGCCCGCTATCGCTACCGGGATTACGTGAGCCGCTATCCCTCCGCCCCGGATCGCGATTTCGCTCTGTATCGCTACGCGCTCTGCTACGACCGGGAGCATGAGACTCCCGATCGCGACCCCACCAACACCCGGGAAGCCATCAACCAGTACGGCAAGCTGATCGCCGAGCTTCCCGGATCGTCCTACGCCCCGGACGCGAAGGTTCGGTTCGCCGCCTTGAACGACGTGCTGGCGGAGCACGAGTTCAGCGTGGGCTTCTTCTACTACCGGAAGGGAGATCCTTCGGCCGCCCTGGGTCGATTCCGGTATGCGGCCGAGCACTATCCGCAGTTCCATGGCCGCGACAAGCTCCTTTTCTACACGGCCCGTTCGCTCGAGCGGCTCGGGCGCCGGGACGAGGCAGCCAGGTCCTACACGGAGCTCGCCACCGCCTTTCCGGCCAGCCCCTGGACGGAACGCATGAAAAAGGAAGGCCGTGCCCCGGTTGACAAACCGGTCGAAAAAAGCTAAGCTCCTCGCCCAGAAAGACTTCCCCGAGCAAACCGGAGGAGAATATGACGCGCCGGCAAACTTCCGCCCATTCCGCCGTCCGATCGGCGGCGGTCCTCTGTGGATTCGTCCTCTCGGCCGCCACCGCCTTCGGACAAAGCGTCGATGCGCCGCAGCCGACGGGAGCCGAGGCTGACGTGAACTGCTTCGGCTACGTCGCTTCGGGGAGCGAAGCGTTTTCCGGGAGCGTCGTGAGCGGCGACGCCGTCTACGAACAGAGCGCCTTCTCCTACCAGGACGTCGTGTACGCCAACGGCGACGGTTTGCGCGCCGGCGACGACTACTGGCTTCTCGCGCCGCGGGACGAGATCCTCGATATCCCGAACGGCGTCCCGCTCGGCCGGTTCACCCAGTACATCGGAAAAGCGCACGCGCTCTGCGTCCGCGATCGTCTGGCGATCCTGGAGATCACGTCCACCTGCACCGACGTCCCGATCGGAACGATGCTGAAGCCCTTCGATCCGATCCCGGTGCCGCTCGCGCGGCGCACCGCGACCCTCACCAACTGCGACGACCCGAGCGGGAAGCGCGTCGGCACCGTCGTCTTCTCCCGCGACGGCGTCGAGATCCTCTCGACCGGAACCGACGTCATCGTCGACATCGGCGCGGACGCCGGTCTCTCTCCGGGCGATTTCCTGACGATCTTCCGGTACGCCACGCCGCCCACGTTCGACATCGATTTCAACGGCGAGCTGCGGAGCTACAAGGCGGACATCGCGCCGCCGCGCACCGTGCTCGGCGAGCTCGCGATCCTGACGGTGGGGGACCACACGGCAACCGCCCAGATCGTTTCGATGTCGCACGCGATGCAGATCGGCGATCTCGTCGAAATCAAATAGCGCGCGTTCCGCGCGTGTGGTAACATCCGCGCCTCATCTCGATGACAACCCGGGCAACGTCGTGAATTCGGAGGCGGCGGCGTGGATCTCGATGCGAAACTGCAACAGGTGATCGACGAATTGTTGACGCACGGCATCAGCCTCGATCTCGCGCGAAAAGAATTCGAGAAGAAGTACATCTCCGGCGCGGTGAAACTCTCGTCGGGAAATCTGATCCGGGCGGCGCGATCGCTCGGCATCCACCGCAACACCCTCCGCCACAAGGTCTCGCTGCTGAAGATTCGGTTGCCGAAGGAACGCAGCGCCCGACTCGACCACTGAACCAGGCTCGCGCGAAAGCGCCCGCGCGCCGATCGCCGAGCAACCCGTTGCGACGGCAAACCAGGATGCCCCCTCCCCTCCGTCATTGCGAGGAGCGAAGCGACGAAGCAATCTCGATCTCGGGGCGGGAAGCCTGCCCGCAATCGCGCGGGGCTCCGCCCGGGAGGTTCAGAGCGATC
>Ga0207680_10000616_pt1 | contig 16825 bp, 13 predicted proteins | sample KBSS23metaG_FD_184321 | JGI IMG/M metagenome (GOLD analysis project Ga0207680, IMG submission 184321) | Switchgrass rhizosphere microbial communities from Kellogg Biological Station, Michigan, USA - KBS S2-3 metaG (SPAdes) (version 2) | ecosystem: Host-associated > Plants > Roots > Rhizosphere...
TTCTGACTCGGTAGCGCGGTCAGGATTCGTCGCGGTAGCGTTGCCAGCTTCGGCAGCCGCAGCAAGAACAGCACGATCAGCACGCCGAGATAGATCGCCGGTTCGCGATGATCGGCTTTCACCAGCCAGAGAAAATGCAGCACGCCGAGCACGGCGATCACGTAGACCAGCTTGTGCAAACGCTGCCAGTTGCGACCGAGCCGCCGCATCATGCCTTGTGTCGAGGTCAACGCGAGTGGAATCAACAGCAGCCAGGCCGTGAAGCCGATGGTGATGTACGGGCGTTTTACGATCTCCGTCAGCAGCTGCGACCAATAGCCGCCGAGATCGACGGCAAGATAGATCGTCAGGTGCACACAGACGTAGAAAAACGCGAACAGGCCGAGCATGCGGCGGAAACGAGTTGCCTTGCTCCAGCCGGTGAGTCGGCGCAACGGCGTGATCGCGAGCGTGGTCAGCAGCAGCCGCAGCGCCCAGTCGCCGCTGCGATGTTCGAGCTGCGCCACCGGATCCGTGCCGAGCGTACCCTGCCACGTATCCCAGGTCAGCAGGGCAAGCGGCAGCAGGCAGAGCAGGAACACCAGCGGCTTGAACGCAGCGATGCGATCGCGAAACAGTCTTTTTTCCGTTCGGGCTGAGCGTAGCGCCGCAGGCGCGGAGTCGAAGCCGCGGCGATGAGGACCCTTCGACTCCGCCGCTGCGCGGCTACGCTCAGGGCGAACGGTATTGAGTATCGACATCAGAAGTACTTACGCAGATCCATTCCCGAATACAAACCCGCGACCTGCTCCGCATAGCCGTTGAATGGCCTGGTTTCGATGCGGTTGCCGAACAGGTTGAAGCCGTCGCCGCTGATGCGGCGCTCGGTTTTCTGGCTCCAGCGTGGGTGGTCCACGTCCGGATTCACGTTCGAATAGAAACCGTATTCGCTTGCGCCGGCTTCGTTCCACGTGGTCTTCGGCTGGTTCTCGGTGAATTCGATCTTGACGATAGCCTTGATGCCCTTGAAGCCATACTTCCAGGGCACGACCAGCCGCAATGGCGCGCCGTTCTGGTTCGGCAGTTCGCGGCCGTACATGCCGACAGCCAGCATCGCCAGTGGATGCATCGCCTCGTCGATGCGCAGGCCTTCGCGATAGGGCCAGTCGAGTACCGGGTAGGAAAGGCCCGGCATTTCGCTCGGCCGGTTCACGGTCGTGAACGTGACGTATTTGGCCTGAGCCGTCGGCTTGAAACGCTTGAGCAAATCGCCGAGCGGGAAACCGACCCATGGAATCACCATCGACCAGGCCTCCACGCAACGCATGCGGTAGACGCGTTCCTCCAGCGCATGCGGCTTCAACAGGTCCTCGAGCGTAAAACGCCCGGTGACCTCCGCGTGCCCGGCGATTTCCACGCTCCACGGCCGCGGGTGGAAGCGGCCGGAATTCTCGGCCGGATCGCCTTTGCCGGTGCCGAATTCATAATAGTTGTTGTAGTGAGTGGCGTCCTTGTAACGGGTTTGTGCCTCGCCCGAGGCGGTGTCGAGCTTGCGCGCGATGTTCAGATTCGCGCCCGGGATCGTTTCTGCGGTGGCCGCCGTGGGCGGCGTTTCCGAGTGGCAGCCGGTGGCCAGCCCAACGGCGCCCAAGCCCAGCAGTTGCAGCACTTCGCGGCGACGCCGGTAGATCGGCTCCGGCGTGATCGCGGAAGAGGGGACAATGGAGCGGAATGTTCTGTGCATGTTTTTTTCCCGTCGCAGTCATGAGACGGCCAGACAGGCCGCAACCTTACATTTGCGGCAGGCGCGGCGCGAAGCGCATACTGCCCCACGCAAGTCAGTTTAAAAGCGGGTTATGAAAGGGGAAGTTAACCTCGCAACGGCGTTCCGTTTTTCGTCGAGTCTGGTTGCCGTGCTGGACGCCAGCGACGGCCGCATCGTGGACGTCAATCCGGCTTTCGAGCGCGAGCTTGGCTATGTGCGCGCCGAGGTGATCGGCAAGCGCACGATCGATGTCGACTTTTGGCCGAACCTGGAAACACGCTCAATGATCTGGGCGCGCCTGCGCGGCGAGGGCCGCGTTTGTGGCGAGAGCGTCGTGTTCCGCCATCGCGACGGCACCGAATACTCCGGCATGCTCTACTGCGAAATGTTCGAGCAAGACGGCGTCGCTTATGCATTTGGCCTCGTTCAGCAACCGACGCGCGCCACTGCCACGGACGGCAAAGTCGTCGCCAACGACGCCGGCAGTTATCGCGCGCTGTTCATGGCCGCTGCCGAAGGTTTGTATCGCAGTCTGCCGGATAGCGGCTGGATCGACGTCAATCCAGCGCTCGCGCGCACTTTCGGCTACGACTCGCCGGCGCAGATGCTCACGGAAACGCGGGGTCGGCGCGCCAGCGATCTCTACGCGGACCCCGCATATGCCCAACGTGTGCACGATGAACTCGCGCGCCAGGGCTGGTGCGAAAACCTGCGCGCGCAGGTGCGCCGGCGCGACGGCAGCTTGGCCTGGATCTCGGAAAATACGCGCGCGGTACGCGACAGCGAAGGCCATCTATTGTTCTATGAGGGCTCGGTTGTAGACATCAGCGCACAGATCGCTGCGGAAACGCGCTTGCGCCAGTCGGAGAACATGTACCGCACGCTCGTCGACAACAGCCACGACGGCGTCTTCCTGATCAAACGCAGTGGCGTCATCGGTTTCATCAACGAGGCGATGGCGACGATGCTCGGCTATCGTGTCGACGAGCTGGTCGGCACCGACTACATGCGTCTGGTCGCGTCGGATCAGCTTGCCGCGCAGACCTCGCGCCGCCAGGAACGTGCCAGCGGCTCTTATGCCGTGCAGAGCTACGATGTGGTGATGCTGCGCAAGGATGGCTCGCGCCGCTTGCTGCATGTGCATGCCGGCGCAGTCGATTACGAAGGCGAGATCGCCAGCATCGGCACAGCGCACGACATCACCGAAGAAAACCGCGCTCGGCGCGCGCTGGAGTGGGCCGAACGCACGTATCGCGAGCTGTTCCAGAACGCCGTGGCCGGCATGTTCCGCAGCTTGCCGGACGGCCGCATCACCGCCGCCAATGATGCGTTCGCCAAGATACTCGGCTATGCGAATGCGCAAGCTCTGCTCGATTCCAACCGCGGCATAGGTGAGTTCTATGTGCATCCGGAGCAGCGCGAGGCGGTGCTCAAGCGTCTGGACGAAAGCCGCGAACCGGTCGTGTTCGAATTCGACGCACTGCGCTGCGATGGGGTGATCATCCTGGCCGAAGTGCGCGCGCAGGCCGTGCACGACAGCGACGGACGTTTCCTGTGGACCGAAGGCTCGGCCCAGGACATCAGTGCGCGGCGCAAGGCCGAAGTCGCGTTGCAGGAATCCGAAGCGCGTTATCGCGCGCTGGTGGAACACAGTCAGGTCGGCGTGTACATGATGCTCGCCGACAAGTACACCTACGTGAACCAGGCGTTCGCGGCCATGTTCGGCTATACCGAGCAGGAACTGGTCGGCTCCGATTTCCGCATGCTCGTGCCGTCGGAATCGCGGGAACACCAGGAAGAACGCTACCAGCGTCGCCAGGAAGGCGAGCCCAGCGGCGGCGACTACAGCATCACGCTGATGCGCAAGGACGGAGCGCGCATCCAGGTCGTGGTCAGCGCCGGGGCGGTAGAGATGCACGGCCAGCGCTATACCACGGGCACGATCCGCGACGTGACCGGGCAGTTCCGCGTGCAGCGCGAACTCGAACACAACGCGACCCACGACCTGCTCACCGGCCTGTCGAACCGCGTCTATTTCGAGCGCCAGCTTGCGCAGACGATCGCGCACGCGCGGGCGACCGAGGACTATAACTACGCAGTATTGTTCCTGGATCTGGACGGTTTCAAACTGGTCAATGACAGTCTCGGTCACGCCAGCGGCGACGATCTGCTCGTGCAGATCGCGCAAAACCTGCGCTCGATCCTCGGTCCGCATTGCCTCGTCGCACGCTACGGCGGAGACGAGTTCACCCTCATGCCGTACGCGGCGTGCCCGCGGGCGCGCGCGGAGCAGCTCGCGCAGCGCGTGCTCGGTTTGCTCGGTGCCTCATTCGAGGTGCACGGCCACCGCGTGTTTTCCGGCGCCAGCCTTGGCGTCGTGCTCGGCCGGTCCGATTATGAAACGCCGGACCAGGTGCTGCGCGATGCCGACACGGCGATGTACCGCGCCAAGGCGCGCGGCAAATCGGCGTACGTGATCTTCGACGACGCCATGCACGCTGCCGCCCGGGCGCGCCTGAAGCTCGAAACAGACCTGCGCTTTGCGCTCGAGCGCGGCGAATTCCGCGTGTTCTATCAGCCGATCGTCGATATGCGCAGCGGCACGATCCTGAGCTGCGAGGCGCTCGTGCGCTGGCAGCATCCCGAGCGCGGTCTGCTCATGCCCGATCAGTTTCTCAGCGTCGCCGAGGAGGCCGGCACGCTGGTAGCGCTGGACTGGTGGGTGCTGGAGCAAACCTGCAAGAACCTGTTGCGCTGGCAACGCCGCTACCCGGCGCATGCCCGGCTGCGCGCGAGCGTCAATGTGGACGATCGCCAGTTCGGCGATCCGAATTTGATTGAAAACGTGCGCGCAATCGTCCGCCGCACCGGCATCAGCCCCGATCATCTCGCCCTGGAGATCACCGAAACCGTGTTCCGGCGCGGCCGCGTGGAAGCCGAAAGCACGTTGCACGGTCTCAAGCAGGTTGGCGTGTCGCTGGTCGTGGATGATTTCGGCACGGGCTACTCCTCACTGGATTCGTTCGCTACGTCGCCGTTTGACACACTGAAAATCGATCGCGGCTTCGTCCGCGACATGGTGACGAATCCGCGCCACGGCGCGATCGTGCATACGATCGCCGGGTTTGCTGAACTGCTGCACCTGGAACTGATCGCCGAAGGCGTGGAAAACCGTGCGCAAGCCGACATGCTGTTCGACGTCGGTTGCGAACGCGGCCAGGGCTTGCTGTTTGCCGGCGCCGTGCCGCAGGAGGACTTCGAACACATGCTCGAACAGGGCGTGCCGCTCGGTGCGACGCCGCGTAAAAACGCGGTTGCGTAATTGCTGCGGCGCGGCATAATGGCTGCTCCTTAGGGAGTATCCAATGTCGCGTGCTTACAACTTCAGCGCCGGCCCGGCGGCGCTGCCGGAAGCGGTTTTGCGCCAGGCCCAGGCGGAGATGCTCGATTGGGACAAGGCGCGTGCCTCGGTGATGGAAATCAGCCACCGCGGCAAGGAGTTCATCGCGCTGGCTGCGGAATCCGAACGCGATCTGCGGCAATTGCTGCAAATCCCGCAAAACTACAAAGTCCTGTTCCTGCAGGGCGGCGCGACGCAGCATTTCGCGCAGATCCCGATGAATTTCGCGCGTCGCGAGCAGACAGCCGATTACGTCGTTACCGGTGCCTGGGGCGAGAAAGCGGCCAAGGAAGCCAAGCCGCTGACGCAAGTGCGCATCGCCGCGAGCGGCGAAGCCGGCAACTTCACCGCGATCCCGCCGCGCGCGGAATGGCAGCTCGATGCGAACGCGGCGTACGTGCATTACACGCCGAACGAAACGATCCACGGCGTGGAATTCCACGCCATTCCGGAAGTCGGCAATGCGCCGCTGATTGCCGATATGTCGTCGAACATCCTGTCGCGTCCGCTCGACGTGTCGAAGTTCGGCGTCATCTACGCCGGTGCGCAGAAGAATATCGGCGCGGCGGGTCTCGTTCTGCTGATCGTGCGCGAAGACCTGCTAGCGTGCTGCCCGAAAGACATTCCAAAAATCTTCAACTATGCCGAGCACGCCGCAAACGAATCGATGCTCAACACACCCAACACGTACGGCTGGTATCTGGCAAGTCTGGTCTTCAAGTGGCTGCTCGCCGAAGGCGGCATGAGCGCGATCGGCGCGCGTAACCAACAGAAAGCGGACCTGCTCTACGGCTATATCGATCAGTCGGATTTCTACAAGAATCCGGTGGAAAAATCCGCGCGTTCGCGCATGAACGTGCCGTTCACGCTGCCGCGCGAGGAACTCGACGCGGCTTTCCTCAAGGCTGCCGAAGCGGCCGGACTGATGGCGCTGAAGGGTCATCGCGCCGTCGGCGGCATGCGCGCGTCGCTGTACAACGCAATGCCGCTTGAAGGCGTGCAGGCGCTGGTGGACTTCATGAAAGATTTTGCGAAGAGAAACGGCTGATGTTCAAGATCCAGACGCTCAACAATATCTCCAAGAATGGCTTGAGCCGATTGCCCAGCTCGCTGTACAGCGTAGCGAATGATGTTGCCGAACCAGACGCGATTCTCGTGCGTTCGGCCGACATGCACGGCAAGCCGCTCGCCGCCTCGATCAAGGCGATCGCGCGCGCGGGTGCCGGTGTGAACAACATTCCGGTCGCCGACCTGAGCAAGCGCGGCGTACCGGTGTTCAACGCGCCGGGTGCAAACGCGAACGCGGTGAAGGAGCTCGTCGTCGCCGGCATGCTGATCGCCGCGCGCAATCTCAACGATGCTCTCGCTTTCATCGGTGCGCTCGGCGTAGGCGAGGATCTGCATCAGCGTGTGGAAGCCGAGAAGAAGCGTTTCGTCGGTTCGGAACTATCCGGCAAAACGCTCGGCGTGATCGGCCTCGGCGCGATTGGCGTCAAGGTCGCCAATGCCGGTCACGGCCTCGGCATGCGCGTGCTTGGCTTCGATCCGCACATGACCGTGGATGGTGCCTGGGCGCTGTCGTCGGACGTGGCCAAGGCCAGCTCGCTCAACGAACTGTTTGCCGCCTCGGACTACATCAGTTTCCATGTGCCGCTCAATGACGCCACGCGCGGGATCTTCGGCGCCGCCGCGCTCGATCTGGTGCGTCCCGGCGTCGTGCTGCTCAACTTTGCCCGCGAAGGCATCGTCGATCAGGCCGTGCTCAAGCAGGGACTGGCGAGCGGCCGCATTGGCCGCTACGTTACCGATTTCCCGAGCGCCGACCTGCTTGGCAATGCGCGCGTGATCGGATTGCCGCATCTGGGCGCGTCCACGGCCGAAGCCGAGGAAAACTGCGCGCTGATGGTTGTCGATCAGCTGCGCGATTTTCTCGAAAATGGAAATGTGCACAATGCAGTGAATTTCCCGAACACGCGCATGTCGCGCGCGGGCAACGCACGGCTGTGCATCGCCAATCAGAACCGTCCGAACATGATCGGCCAGCTCTCGCACGTGCTCGGCGAGGCCGGCGTCAACATCGCGCAGATGCATAACGCCTCGCGCGGCGATATCGCTTATACGCTGATCGATCTGGACTCCGCAGCGAGCACTGCGCTGATCACGGCGATCAGCAAGATCGACGGCATTCTTTCCGTGCGCGCGATATCCTAAAAAGCATGGCCAAGAAAAAACCGCCAAGCAAAACGGCGCTGTCGCTAGTCGATGCGCGCGCGCGCATCGATTCGATCGATCGCGACATCCAGACGCTGATCGCCGAGCGCGCGGGCTGGGCACGCAAGGTCGGCAAGGCGAAAGGGCCGCTGAAAGCGGCCGTCGATTACTACCGTCCCGAGCGCGAAGCGCAGGTGCTGCGCATGGCCATCGACCGCAACGAAGGCCCGCTGGCCGACGAAGTGCTCGTGCGCGTGTTCCGCGAGATCATGTCGGCGTGCCTTGCGCAGCAGGAACCGCTGAAAGTCGGCTATCTCGGACCGGAAGGCACGTTCAGCGAACAAGCCGTGCGCAAGCATTTCGGCCATTCCGCGCACGGCTTGCCGCTCGCGAGCATCGAGGAAGTATTCCAGGAAGTGGAAGCCGGGCATGCTGATTTCGGCGTCGTGCCGGTCGAGAACTCGGGGCAGGGCACGATCCAGGTCACGCTCGACATGTTTCTCACGTCGCAATTGAAAATCTGCGGCGAGGTGGAATTGCGCGTGCGCCAGTTCCTGCTGTCGCGCTCCGGACACATCGAAGACATCGAGCGCGTCTACTCGCATCCGATGTCGTTTGCGCAGACCAAAGGCTGGCTGCGCGCGAACCTGTCGAAGGCCGAGAAGATTCCGGTGTCGAGCAATGCCGAAGCCGCGCGGCGTGCGCGCAATGCCGACGATGCCGCGGCGATCGCCGGTGAAGCAGCCGGTCATGTTTACGGTCTCAAGAAGGTCATCGTCACGCCGATCGAGGACCGTCACGACAACACGACGCGCTTTCTGGTGCTCGGCCGGCAGTTCTTCCCGTCGTCGGGGCACGATCGCACGTCGATCCTGGTCACGATCAAGGATCAGCCCGGTGCGCTGTTCAACGTGCTCAGCCCGTTTGCGCGTCACGGCATCAGCATGAGCCGCATCGAATCGCGGCCTTCGCACCACGCGAAATGGGAATATGCGTTTTTCATCGATCTGGCCGGCCACGTCGACGACGAATCGATGAAGAAGGCGCTCGCCGAACTGCGGCCGAAGGCGGCGCAGATCCGCGTGCTAGGCTCGTATCCGGTGGCGGTATTGTGAGTTTCGATGCCAGCGCGCTTGCGAACGCGGTGACGCGAAGCTTGCGTGCGTACGACCCGGGCCACGACCTGCCCGCATTGCGCAGGCGTTTTGGGACGGCGCTCGCCGAGCTTGGTTCCAACGAAAACCCATTGGGCCCCAGCCCTCGCGCGGTCGCCGCAATTGAGACAGCGCTGCCGGAAATCTTGCGCTATCCCGATCCGAAAGGGCTGGCGCTTAAAACCGGGCTGGCCCGGCATCTCGCGGTCGAGATCGGACAGATCACGCTCGGCAATGGCTCGCATGAATTGCTGATGCTGATCGCGCAGTGTTTTGCCGATGCGAGCGTGTCGGTGGCATTTTCCGAGTTCGGCTTCGCCGTGTTTCCGATTGCGACTGCCGCGGCAGGCGCGCGCGCGATCCGCGTGCCCGCGCTTGCGCGCGACCACGCGACGATGCCGCTCGGCCATGACCTCGACGCGATCGCCGCTGCGATCCGGCCGGACACGCGCACCGTCTACCTGGCCAATCCGAATAACCCGACCGGGACCTGGTTCGACGATGCAGCGTTGGAGCAATTCCTTGCGCGCGTGCCGGCGACAACACTCGTCGTCGTGGATGAAGCGTATGCGGAATTCGTCACCGCACCCGGGCTGACCAGCGCGTTGCAATTCCTGCCGCGCTATTCGAACTTGGTCGTCACACGCACGTTTTCGAAAGCCTATGCGTTGGCCGGATTGCGCGTTGGCTATGCAATCAGCTCCGCGCAAGTCGCGGCGATTTTTGAGCGCCTGCGCGAATCGTTCAACGTCAACTCGCTCGCGCTCGCCGCCGCCGAGGCGGCGTTGGCGGATCAAGCGCATGTGGCGAAGGGCCGTGATTGGAATCTCGCCGAGCGCGAATGGTTCAGCGGACAACTGCGCGCACGCGGGCTGCGCGTGCTGCCTTCGCAGACGAATTTCGTGCTCGTCGATTTCGCCCGCGACGCCGCGCCGATCGAACGCGCACTGTTCGAGCGCGGCGTGATCGCGCGGCCGATGGGTGGTTATGGCCTGGCGGAATGCCTGCGCATCAGTGTCGGCGCACGCACGGAAAACGAGCGCTTGCTGGAAACGCTGCCATGAGTGAGCGGCGCGTCGGTTCAAAATCCTTTCGCCCTGAGCCTAGGCCCGTAGGGCCGGAATCGAAGGGCTATATGGCGTTTCGACTTCGCTCGCTTTGCTCGCTACGCTCAACGCGAACGGCGTGTGACGTTCGCGAGGTCGAACTGAGGCATCACCAGTGAGCGATTGGACAAGCGCACCGGCCGGTCCATTGCGCGGCGAACTGCGCGTTCCCGGCGATAAATCGATTTCGCATCGCGCCATCATGCTGGCCGCGCTCGCCGAGGGTACGTCACGGATCACCGGATTTCTCGAAGGCGAAGACACGCGCGCCACCGCGCGGGCGTTCGCACAGATGGGCGTGCGCATCGAGGCGCCGCAACCAAGCGAGCGCGTGGTGCACGGAGCGGGGCTGCGCGGCTTGCGTGCGCCCAATGGTCCGATCGATTGCGGCAACGCGGGCACCGGTATGCGCCTGCTGGCGGGATTGCTCGCGGGCCAGGCGTTCGATTCCACGCTGATCGGCGATGAGTCGCTATCGAGACGCCCGATGCGCCGCGTGACCGAACCGCTGATACAAATGGGAGCGCGGATTGATGCGGAACAGGGCGGCTTGCCACCGCTGCGCATCGCGGGCAAGCGTGCTTTGCGCGGCGTCGATTACGAGGTGCCGATCGCAAGTGCGCAGGTGAAATCCGCGATCCTCCTCGCCGGCCTCTATGCAGATGGCGTGACGAGCGTGCGCGAGCCGCATCCGACCCGCGACTACACCGAACGCATGCTCGCAGCGTTCGGCTGGCCGATCGAATTCGCACCAGGCTGGGCGAAGCTGGGCGGTGGCCACCGTCTGCAGGCGCGCGCCATCGAAGTACCGGCGGATTTTTCCTCGGCGGCTTTTTTTGTCGTCGCGGCGAGCATCGTTCCGGGTTCCGAAATCGTGTTGCGCGATGTCGGCATCAATCCGCGCCGCACTGGCTTGCTGCATGCGTTGCGCGCGATGGGTGCTGACATCGACGGCATCAATTCGCGCAGCATCGGCGGCGAACCTGTCGCCGACCTCGTCGTGCGCCATGCGCCGCTGCACGGCATCGAAGTGCCGCTGGAACTCGTGCCGGACATGATCGATGAATTCCCGGTCTTGTTCATTGCGGCAGCGGCAGCGCGGGGCACAACGCGGATTCGCGGTGCGGCGGAGCTGCGCGTGAAGGAATCCGATCGCATTGCCGTGATGGCAAAGGGTTTACGCGCGCTCGGAATTCGGATCGAGGAAACGCCCGATGGCGCGATCATCGAGGGTGGCCGGTTCGACGGCGGGGAAGTGGATTCCGCCGGCGACCACCGCTGCGCGATGGGCTTTGCCGTCGCAGGTCTACTCGCAGGCGAACCCATACGCATCGGCGATTGTGCGAATGTCGCGACGTCGTTTCCGGGGTTCGTCGAGCTGGCGAATGGCTGCGGTTTTGGTTTGCGCGCAAACGCCTGAGTGCCCGTGTCGGCTAAACTGCGCGGATGACTGTCGCGAAGATCGTCCCCGTCCTCACCATCGATGGCCCTTCCGGTTCTGGCAAGGGCACGATCAGCCGCATGGTCGCCGACGCGCTCGGTTGGCGCATGCTCGATTCGGGCGCGCTGTATCGGGCGGTGGGCTTCGCCGCCGGCATGGAGGGGCTTGATCTGTCCGATGCCGAAGCGGTTACCCGCTGTGCGCAGGACACGAAAATCAGTTTCCGTGCGTCGGCTGACGGTGGCGAAACGCGCGTGATCGTCAACGGCATGGACGCCACCGACGAACTGCGCACGGAAACCTGTGGCGCAGCCGCTTCGGCCGTTGCCGCCATTCCCGGCGTCCGCGCGGCGCTGTTCGACAAACAACGCGGTTTCCGCAAGGCGCCGGGGCTGGTCGCCGACGGCCGCGATATGGGCACGGTGATCTTCCCCGATGCCCGCCACAAGGTGTTCCTGACCGCCAGCGACGAGGAACGTGCAAAACGGCGATATAAGCAGTTGAAGCAAAAGGGTTTAGACGTTACACTCTCCACCCTTTTGCGCGAGATCCAGGCGCGCGACGTACGCGATGCGAGCCGAACCGTGGCGCCGTTGAAACCGGCGACCGATGCGGTTGTGATCGATTCGACCGGAATGCCGATCGAAACCGTGGTCGCCGCGGTGCTCAAGCTGGTGCGCTAAAAGCGCCTGTGCAAGAGGGAAGTTTTCGGGATGGCGCGAGCCGTCCCTAGGTCCCGTCGCCATTGGCGGCGGGGAATTGCAACGGTGCCGAAACGCACCTCTACAGGTGGATCGAATCCAGAAAAATCAAACATCTGGACCACGATCTTAATCTCAATTGGAACCAACATGACCGAGAGTTTTGCCGAACTTTTTGAACAGAGCCAGACACTGGCCAAGCTGAAGCCGGGCACCATCGTTTCCGGCTTCGTCGTCGAAATCCGCAACGACGTCATCGTGATCAATGCCGGGCTCAAATCCGAGGGCATTGTTCCGATCGAGCAATTCATGAACGAGCAGGGTGAGCTCGAAGTGAAGCTCGGCGACGAGGTGAAAGTCGCGCTCGATGCCATCGAAGACGGTTTCGGCGAAACGCGCCTCTCGCGCGAAAAGGCCAAACGCTCCCTGGTATGGGACGAGTTGGAAGAAGCGCAGCAGGCCAATGCCACCGTGACCGGCCGCATTTCCGGCAAGGTCAAGGGCGGCTTCACGGTCGACATCAAGGATGTGCGCGCGTTCCTGCCGGGTTCGCTCGTCGACGTGCGTCCGGTGCGCGATCCGGTGTACCTCGAAGGCAAGGAACTCGAGTTCAAGATCATCAAGCTCGACCGCAAGCGCAACAACGTGGTGGTTAGCCGCCGCGCGGTGGTCGAGAGCGAGCATTCCGAAGAGCGCGAGCAACTGCTCGAGCGCCTGCAGGAAAACGCGGTGGTCAAGGGCGTGGTCAAGAATCTCACCGATTACGGCGCGTTCGTCGACCTCGGCGGCATCGACGGCCTGCTGCATATCACCGACATGGCGTGGAAGCGCGTGCGGCATCCGTCCGAAGTGGTCAACGTCGGCGACGAGCTCGAAGTGCGCGTGCTGCGCTTCGACCGCGAGCGCAACCGCGTCTCGCTCGGTCTCAAGCAGCTCGGCGAGGATCCGTGGGTCGCGATCGCGCGCCGCTATCCGACCGGCACGCGTCTGTTCGGCAAGGTTTCCAACGTCACCGATTACGGCTGCTTCGTCGAACTGGAGCCGGGCGTGGAAGGCCTCGTGCACGTCTCCGAAATGGATTGGACCAACAAGAACGTCAACCCGGCCAAGCTTGTGCAGGTCGGCGATGAAGTCGAAGTGATGGTGCTCGACGTCGATGAAGAGCGTCGCCGCATTTCGCTCGGCATCAAGCAGACCCAAGCCAATCCGTGGGAATCGTTCGCGGCGATCCACAAGAAGAACGATCGCGTTTCCGGTCAGATCAAGTCGATCACCGACTTCGGTATCTTCGTCGGCCTGGACGGCGGCATCGATGGCCTCGTGCACCTGTCCGATATCTCCTGGCAGAGCACCGGCGAAGACCTCGTGCGCAACTTCAAGAAAGGCGACACGGTGGAAGCGGTCGTGCTCGCGGTCGACCCGGAGCGTGAGCGCATCAGTCTGGGCATCAAACAGCTCGAGCAGGATCCGTTCGGCCAGTTCATGGCGGCACATCCGCGCGGCAGCATCGTCAACGGCACGGTCAGGGAAGTCGACGCGAAAGGTGCGACGATCGAGTTGGGCGACGGCGTCGAAGGCTATCTGCGTGCGAACGATATCGCCAAGGAACGTGTCGACGATGCCACACAGCACTTCAAGGTTGGCGACAAGGTCGAAGCGAAGTACACCGGCATGGACCGCAAAGGCCGTGTGTTGCAGCTGTCGATCCGCGCCAAGGACGAAGACGAACTGGCGCAGGCGCTGGAGGACTACCAGTCCGCTTCGCCCGGCACGACGAATCTCGGCGCGTTGCTCAAGGAGCAGATGAACAAGTCCGAGTGATCTTGCTTTTGGTGCTTCTAGCCCCCTTGAGTCAAGGGGGCGATCAAAGCCCCGCACCAGCGGGGCTTTGATGGGGGCTAGCGCGGCTCCCTATCCGAAAACAGAGGTCTCCACGAAAGTCATGACTAAATCGGAGTTGATCGAAGCCTTGGCCTCGCGCCAGAACCACCTCGCGTTCAACGATGTGGAACTGGCGGTCAAGAGCGTGATGGAACAGATGAGCCAGGCGCTATCCAGCGGCGAGCGCATCGAGATTCGCGGCTTCGGCAGTTTTTCCCTGCACTTCCGTCCGCCGCGCATGGGTCGCAACCCCAAGACCGGCACGGCCGTTGCGCTGCCTGGCAAACATGTGCCGCATTTCAAGCCGGGTAAGGAATTGCGCGAGCGCGTAAACGAGACGAATCCGGCGCGCGCGTAAGCACGATTCGCATCATCTTCGCCGCTCGATCAGGATGTGATGCATGCGATTGGGATTGATTCTTCTGGCGCTGTTGTTCGCAATCGCCGGCGCGGTATTCGGCGCCCTGAACGGCGAACACGTCGTTTTCGATTTCTATTTCAGCACCTTGGCCCTGCCGAAAGGGGCGGCGCTGCTGTGCGCCGTGCTGCTCGGCTGGCTGTTCGGCGGCGTCGTGGTTTATCTCGGTCTCGTACTGCGTCTGCGCCGACGGGTGCGCACGCTTGCGCGCGAACTCAAGCGCCGCGACGCACAAGTCGCGGTGCCGCCTGAGAGCGCGCCATGAGCACGGCGTCGCTGCCTTCGATCTTTCTGCCGCTGCTCGCGTTTCTGCTGCCGATCGCGGCGTTTTCCGGCTGGTATTTTGGCCGGCGCAGCAGCGAGCGCTCGCGCCGCGCCGGCGTCAGCGCGCTGTCGTCGAGCTATTTCCGCGGCCTGAATTACCTGCTCAACGAGCAGCCGGACAAGGCCATTGAGGTATTCCTCAAGCTCGCCGAGTTCAACCGCGATACGGTCGAGACGCATCTTGCCCTCGGCAACCTGTTTCGCCGCCGCGGCGAAGTTGACCGGGCGATCCGCGTGCACCAGCACCTGATTGCGCGGCCGAATCTGAGCAACGAGGAGAAGACGGTCGCGTTGCTCGAACTCGGCGAGGATTACATGCGCGCCGGGCTGCTCGACCGCGCTGAGACGCTGTTCAGCGACCTGGTCGCGATGGATGCGCACGTGCCGTCGGCGCTGCGCCACCTGATCGGCATCTATCAGCACGAAAAAGATTGGGACAAGGCGATCGATCACGCGCGGCGGCTGGAGAAAATCACCGGCGAATCAGAAGGGCCGGTCGTTGCGCAGTTCTACTGCGAATTGGCCGAACATGCGCGCGCCGCGCGTGATTTCGCCGGTGCCCACGCGCATCTGGAAAATGCGTTCGCGTGCCAGCCGGAATGCGTACGCGCCTACATCGTGCTCGGTCATGTGGAAATGCAGCAGGGCAATGCCGAAGCCGCGGCGCAGGCCTTCGAGCGCGTTTCCACGCTGGATGCGGACTTCGTGCCGGAAGTGCTGACGCCGCTGCTCGATTGCTACGCGCGCCTGGCGCAGATGCAGCGCGCGGAGAAATTCCTGGTCGACATCATCGAGCGCTCGCAAGGCGTATCGCCGGTGATCGCGTTGTCGAAACTGTACGCGAAGACGCGCGGCGAGCCGGCGGCGATCGAGTTCCTCACGCGCCAGCTGCGCCAGCGTCCGTCGGTGCGCGGCTTGATGACGCTGATCGGCGCAACACTCGACACCTCACGTGGCGAAGCGCGCGAGAACCTGCTGATTCTGCAGGATCTCACGCGCAAGCTCATCGAAGGCCAGGCCATGTACCGCTGCAACAAATGCGGTTTTGGTGCAAAGGCACATCACTGGCAGTGTCCGAGCTGCAAAACCTGGGGGTCGGTACGCCCGATCCACGGCGTGGCGGGGGAGTGAACCTGCAAAAACCTACTGCGCTCGACATCTTGCGCGCGGCCGGTGCTCGGAATCCTCATGTACTCGACTGTACACTCCGGTTCCTGCGCGCCGTCCACGCGCAACCTGTCTTCGCTCGCTACGGTTTTTGCAGGTTCACTGACTGACATGGAAGGCCTGTCCAACGTGCACCGGTGGGTGTGGATTCTCGCCAGTTTCCTGCTCTCGGCATCGGTGACCTGGCTCAGCATCCGCTACGCGCACCGTCGCAACCTGATCGACCAACCGGGCCAACGGCGTTCGCATGCCGCACCGACGCCGCGTGGCGGCGGTATCGGCATCGTCGCCGCTGGCGTGGCATTTTTCGTCCCACCGTTGTTCGCGGTTTACCCGGGCGCGACTGGCGCGGCAGCGGCAATCCTGTTCGGGCTCATCATCGTTGCCGCGGTTGGCTGGTGGGATGATCACTTCGGCCTCAGCGCGCTCAAGCGCCTCGTCGTGCATGTGCTCGCGGCGTCGGTGCTGGCATTGGCGTTGCTCGGCAATGATGGACTCATCGCCGCCTGCGCTTTCGGGTTGTTCACGGCCTGGTCGATCAACCTGCATAATTTCATGGACGGCATCGATGGCCTGCTCGGCCTGCAGGCGCTATTCGTGTTTGCCGCGCTCGGCTGCTTCGGCAGCTACTATGCGCAGCCGGAATACGCGCTGCCGATGTGGGTCGCCGCGGCCGCGACACTGGGCTTCCTGCCATTCAATTTTCCACGCGCCCGCGTGTTCATGGGCGACGTCGGCAGCGGCGCGCTGGGGTTCCTTGTCGCCGCGGCAATCGGCCTTGGCCTCGATTTCGGCCTGCTCGTGCCGATGCAGGCGCTGGTTCTGGTCTCCGCCTTCGTCATCGATGCGACCTGCACGCTGGCTTCGCGCATGCTGCGCGGACGGCGCTGGTACCGTGCGCATCGCGAGCATCTGTACCAATGGCTTGCCCGCGGCATGAGCCATCCACGTGTGGTGTGGCTGTATGGCGCATGGAACCTGTGTATCGTCGTGCCGGCACTGTTACTGCTTGAACGCACTGACAACTACGATGCCGCAATCACCGGGGCCGTGTACGCGTTGGGCGTCGGCTTGTGGCTGGCGGGCAAACACTGGTGCTGGTACAGGGTAAAATCCCGCCGTCATGCGTAAGCTGATCGCCTTCATCCATCCGCGCCTCGCCGTCGTCGTGCACGACCTCGCGATGGTGTGGCTTGCATGGATGGCGGCGAACTGGCTGCGCTACAGCTTCGCGCCGGATCCGCCCGCGTTGGCGTGGTTCACGCCGGAAGTGGGTTT
>Ga0207680_10000617_pt1 | contig 16789 bp, 18 predicted proteins | sample KBSS23metaG_FD_184321 | JGI IMG/M metagenome (GOLD analysis project Ga0207680, IMG submission 184321) | Switchgrass rhizosphere microbial communities from Kellogg Biological Station, Michigan, USA - KBS S2-3 metaG (SPAdes) (version 2) | ecosystem: Host-associated > Plants > Roots > Rhizosphere...
TCCCTGCTGGAGGTCGCCGACACCCTGGAGGAGGCGCTCGAGCTGATGGCTCGCTTCGCCGACCCGTTACTCGACGGCAGCGCTCGAGGCACCTGGGACCCTGGCGGGGGACTCTGGCGCTGAGCTAGAGGTGGCGTCCGCTGGGGTCGACGCCGACCCAGACATCCTAGATGGCTCGTCCCGCTGACCGATGATCAGCGCCGATCAGCGACGCCCCCACGGCATCGCCACCGCGAGTTTCCAGGCGCCCTCGAGCTGGCGCATCACCATCGTCGGCGTCAGCATCCTGGTGAAGGGCGTGCCCTCCGAGCCGGCGGAGGTGACCTGCCAGCGCTCGGTGCCGAGCGCCACCTCGCCGGCGAGGACGATCGAGCTCTGCTGGACCTCGATCTGCGAGCCGGCGACGATCAGCTGGTGGAGGATCGGCTTGATCTCCTCCCGACCCCGGACCGCGGTGGAGTCGGGGGTGATCAGGCAGGCGTCTTTGGTGAAGCAGTGAGCCGCGGCGTCCAGGTCGCCGCGGCTGATGGATGCGGCGAGCGCCCGCGTGCTCTCACGCGGCGTGCGAGCGCCCTCGAGTACCGTCATCGCCGGCTAGATGAACTTCGAAGGCTGGAAGCGGCAGTAGCGGAATTCGTAGTCGAGCACCTGGTTGTTCGCCTGCCGGGCCGTGCTGACCAGGCGGACCACCATCTTCTGGGCCGCGGTGGCTTCGTCCTTCTTCAGCTTCGTCGCGATCGATTCGAACAGCTGCGCCTCGGTCTTCGCGTAGCCGAGCCATTTCGTCAGCTGGGCGACGTCTTCGGGCGGCTTCGGGACGGCGAGAAGCTGGGCGCGCGTCTTCTTCAGGGCTTTCGCGGCGCCCTGGAACTGCTTGGCCGCGGCGTCGTACTTCCCGGACTTCACTTTCTGCCGTACGCCCTTGAGGATCTTTTCGTTGGCTTCGGTGTTGGCCTTGCAGATCGGTTCAACCGCTTCTTTGTAGGTCAGGGGGGTTTGTTCCGCAGCGCTCGACGGCACCGCCGCCAGCAGTGCAGCAACAGCGATCAACGACAAAATCAACCTCTTCCCGGACATCGGCGCCTCCCATGAATCGTTGCGGTCTTGCTTCTTCCAACTCCGAATACGCAGCCGCGTTTCGGTCCCCCGCCGACTCGCGCCGGCAATCATAGAGATCGCGGCCCTGTAGCTTCTCCCGCGTGCGCCCACCGACGTACCGGTCGTTCCTCGCCCTCCTCTGCGCGTTCGCGGTCCTGCTGGCCGGCTGCGGCGGCTCCGAGGAGAGCTCGCGGCCGGCGCCTTCCGCGACCGAGTTCCCTTCGGCTAAGGGGAAGACGATCGGCGACCTCCTGCACGACTCGGGGGCGAAGACCTCGAAGCTGGTGATCGCCCCGGCGGCCCAGACCTTCGACCTCGGCGCGAACCGCTACCCCTTCGGCGTCTTCACTCTCGGCAACGAACAGGTGAGCGACGCCGACGTCGCCATGTACTTCGCCAAGGACGGCAAGGGACCGGTGACCGGGCCGCTGCCGGCGCAGGTCACCTCGCTGGAGACGAAGCCGGCCTACCGGGCGAGCGGCGCCGGCGCCCCCGGCGAGGCGACCACCGTCTACGTCGTGCCGAAGGTGGACTTCGATCGCAAGGGGCCCTGGCTGGCGCTGGCGATGCTGAGGGGCGAGAACGGGCTGGAAGCGACGCGGGTGACGTCGCCCCCGGTCGTCGGCGAGTTCCCGGCGATCCCCAAGGCCGGCCAGAAGGCGCCGCTGATACACACCCCGACCGCCGCCGATGTCGGCGGCGACATGGCGAAGATCGACACCCGCGTCCCGCCCGACCAGATGCACGAAGTCGACTTCGCCGACGCGGTCGGCAAGGAGCCGGTCGTGCTCGTCTTCGCCACCCCCGCCCTCTGCCAGAGCCGCGTCTGCGGCCCCGTCGTCGACGTCGCCCAGCAGGTTGCCGACTCCTACGAGGGCAAGGCCGACTTCATCCACATGGAGATCTGGAACGACAACGAAATCTCCAAGGGGCCGCGGCCCCAAGTCGAGGCCTTCCACCTCGAAACCGAGCCCTGGACGTTCCTGATCGACAAGAACGGAATCGTCCGCGACCGCATCGAGGGCGCGTTTGGCGTGTCTGAACTCGAAGAAGCGATGCGGAAGATCGTTCCTGGCTGAACGGCCAGGCTCCGCTAGGCTTGATTTCGCCGGTTTAGGGGACCGGCGCGCAGTGCCCGCTGGGAGGCAGGGTCGAAGAAAATACGACGCTGCAAGGAGCGATATGAAGCACAGGCTGGCAGTCCCTCTTCTCGTCCTCGGGCTATGCGCCCTGCTTGGAACCCTCGCCGCACCGGCGTTGGCCGGCAAGGGCGGTGGGAAGAAGAAGCAGCAGGCGAAGGCGAAGACCTTCGAAGTCTGCAAGCACGGCTGCCGGTACCGGACGATCCAGAAGGCGGTCGACGCCGCCGGCTCGTTCAAAGGCAAGAAGGGCAACGCGAAGGTCAAGGCGATCGTCGCGATCCGTCCCGGCAAGTACGTCGAAGGCGTCGTCCTCGACGGCACCCTGAGCAAGAAGAGCTTCGACGACCTGATCATCAAGGGGGCGAAGAAGGACCGCAAGAAGGTCGTCCTCGAGGGCAAGAACGCGAAGGGCGAGCTCGGCGCGGCCCAGAACGGGATCGAGGCGATCAGCGTCGACGGCCTCGTGCTGGAAAACATGTGGGCCCGCAACTACCAGTCGAACGGGTTCTTCATCCACGCCTCGAACGAAGGCGGCCAGCGCTGCGACGGCTACAAGATGAACAACCTCTTGGCCTCGGCGAACCGCTCCTACGGCCTCTTCGCGAAGAACTGTTACGGCGGCAAGATGACCAACTCGGCCGGGTATCACCACGGCGACTCCGCCTTCTACGTCGGCGAAACCCCGTGCGACTCGAAGACCTGGACCAACCACGGCACCGCGCCGCCGCCGAAGCCCTGCCAGCGCAAGCCGAAATGGACGCTGCTGAAGAACGACCGCAGCTACGAAAACGTCCTCGGCTACTCGGGGACGAACTCCAAGTACGTGAAGATCGTCGACTCGGCCTTCTACAACAACGGCGCCGGCATCGTGCCGAACACGCTCGACAGCGAGGGAGTCGAGCCGAACGGCTGGAACGTGTTCGAAGGCAACGACGTGTTCTGGAACAACTACAACTACTTCCTCGCCGGGGCGAAGTTCCACACCGTCTCCGGCGGGCTCGGCCAGGTCGCGGGAGCGACGGTCAACTACCCGACCGGGGTCGGGATCGTCCTCTACGGCGGCGCCGGCAACGTCGTCAAAGGCAACAACGTGTTCGGCAACTACAAGTGGGGCGTCGCCTCCTTCTCCGGGCCGGGAGAAGTCTTCGTCGCCAACGAGGGCGACGACGCCAAGAACATCAACAACCAGATCGTCGAAAACGTGATGGGCCGCGAAGGCGCCGACCCCAACGGCGAATTCGACTTCTGGAACGACGCCACCGGGGGCGGCAACTGCTGGAGCGGAAACAGCGCCGGCGCGACGTTCGCGCCCGGCAACGGCAAAGTGCCGCTGAGCCAGATCTACCCCGCCTGCCCGCAGCCCGAAGTCCTCGCCGACCAGGTCCGCAGCCTCGACATCGTCGCCGGCCTGCAGATCAACCTCGGCGAAGAAGACGATCCGAAGACGATCCTCGGCTACGCGAGCTCGAACCCGCCCCAGAAGCAGGAATGCACCTGGGTCCGGCGCGTCGCCGCCCACCCGGCGTTCGAAAAATTCCAGCCGGTCGAGATTGCGCCGCAGCCGGGTGAGGTGACCTGCGGATGAGGGCCGGGAAGAAGCTCCGCGCCCTCACCGTCGTCCTCTGCGCAGCCGCGGTCGCCCTCCTGGGGGTGACCACGGCCGCCGCGCAGGCGCCGAAGAAGCCGCCGGTGAAGGTGACCGTCAACGACTTCTACTTCGCCCCCACCGCGGTGTCGATCAAAAAAGGGCGGGCGGTGAAGTGGATCTGGTCGAGCTACAACACCTATCCGCATGACGTCCACCTGAAGAAGGGGCCGGCGGCGCTGAAGAACAAGTCGCGGTTCTCGACCACGACCACGGCGGTGACCGAAGCCAGCTTCCAGCGGACTTTCGAAGTCCCCGGCACCTACAAATTCATCTGCACGGTGCATCCCTCGGAAATGAGGATGACCGTGACCGTCAAGAAGTAGCACGATGGGACCGGACCCGATCGATCGGCGAGGGTTCCTGGCCCTCTCCGGCGGAGCGCTGCTCTGCACGATCGCCGGCCAGGAGGTGGCGACCGACGAAGGCCAGATCGACGTCGAGGGCCTCTCGCAGCAGGTGAAGACGCCGCCGAAGGTCTCGGCGGCTGAGTGGCGCGGCGAGGACCCCGGCGCGCGGCGGCTGGCCGCGCTGCCGGTCGGCGGCCAGACCCGCGAGTACTGGATCGCGGCCGAGGCGGTGCAGTGGGACATCGTCCCCACCCACCGCGACCAGATGATGGCCCAGAAGGTGAAGGGCAAGACGAAGTTCGCCGCCTACGGCTACCGGATGTACAGCGCCGGGTTCGAAACCCCGCTGGGCAAGGCGACCGTGCCGGGGCCGCTGATCGAAGCCGAGGTCGGCGACACCGTCGTCGTCCACTTCCGCAACAAGCTGCAGGCGCCGGTGACGATGCACCCGCACGGGATCTTCTACGCCAACGAGATGGACGGCGCCTACAAGGGCAAGTGGACCGACCCCGGCGGCTTCGTGCAGCGGAACCGGACCTTCACCTATGTCTGGGAGGCCCACGAAGGGACCGAAGGGACCTGGCTCTACCACGACCACGGGCCGATGGACCCGCTGCCGGTGTTCAAGGGCCTGTTCGGGCCGCTGGTGATCCGCAAGCCGGGGGAAGCGCGGCCCGACGCCGAGTTCTTCCTCGCCTTCCACACCTTCGACCCCTCGATCACTGGTCTGCGGAACACCTTCTACTGCGTCAACGGCAAGGCCTACGCCGGCAACACTCCGACCCTGGAAGCGCACGTCGGGCAGCGGGTCGGCTTCCACGTCTACGGGATCGACAACTTCTTCCACACCTTCCACCTGCACGGCCACCGCTGGAGCGAACCCGACGGGCGGATCGTCGACAACAAAACCTTCGGCCCGGCGGACTCGTTCTCGTTCGAGCTGGTCGAGGACAACCCGGGGCGCTGGTTCTACCACTGCCACGTCTTCCAGCACCTGCACCAGGGGATGAACGGTTGGTACCTCGTCTCCTAGCGGTCGCGACCGCGATCGCGCTCCTCCTCCCCGCCGCTGCCAGCGCGGCCAACACGCGCGTCTCGATCGCCAACTACGCCTGGTCCCAGCCCCAGGTCCGCGTCGACCGCGGCGAGCAGGTGACCTGGGACTGGCTCGGTCCCGACCTGGCGCACTCGGTGACGGGAATCTCGGCCAACGACCTGCAGTGGGACTCGGACCCGGGCACCGACGCTCCCGCCCACCGCGCCGGCGACAGCTTCACCCTGCAGTTCGACCAGCCGGGCGAATACTTCTTCCAGTGCAAGCTGCACGCCGCGGTGCGGGGCGAGGTGATCGTCTCCGATGTCCCCGGCGACCCGAGCTCGGATCCCGGGCCGCAGCCGCCGCTCAACCTCGACCTGAAGCCGCCGACCCTGGGCTCGCTCTCGATGCCCAAGCAGCAGACCAACGGCCACGGCGGGCTTGGCTTCAGCGTCCAGATCTCAGAGCGCGGCTCGCTCGACGCCGAGTACTACCGCTTCAACTCGAAGGGCAGGCGCGTCTACAACGGCTTCGAGGGCTGGAAGGCGTTCATCGGCGTCAACCATCTGCGGCTGGGCGCGCGGGGGAAGCACTTCCGGGCGCGGCCGGGCCGCTACCTGGCGGTGCTGCGGGCGACCGACGAAGCGGCGAACGAATCGAAGCCGCTGCGGCGGCGGTTCGCTATCGGCGGCTAGAAGAAGTGCGCTTGCGGCGGCGCTTGCCGGCCGGCTTGGCGGCGTCGCGGAGGGTGCGTTCGCCGGCTTTCTCGGTCGACTCGCCCATCGTGATCTGGAACATCGCCAGCAGCGCGTCGGAGGCGAGCGGGCGCATGCGGTCGAGCGCCTCGCGAACCTTCGGCCAGTCCTCCTCGGGACGGCCGGCCTTGTCGAACGGCTCCCAGATCTCGCGTACGAAGAGCTCGACGAAGGTGCGCGAGACCTTCTCCGAGGCGCGGCGCAGCGACTCGGCGGTCTCGACTGCGGCCTGGGGCGAGACGCCGAGCTCGACCAGCGCGGTGCCGGCGCGCTGCAGGCGGGGGCTGATCACCTCGACCTTGCCGTCGGGCAGCTCGCGGAGGATGCCGAGCTCTTCGGTGCGGGCGAGCAGCTTGGGGTCGAAGCGCTCGACCCCCCAGGCGGCGGCGAGCTCCTCGGTGTCGAAGATTTCCGGCGTCTCGTCCTCGAACGGGGCGCGGACGGCGCGGGCGAAGTCGACCATCTCGCGGGAGGATCCTTCGCTCGACTCCAGCACGCGGCGGATCGCCTCGAGGTTGAGGCCCTCGGCCTGCATTTCGCGGGTCAGCTCGATCCGCGCGACGTGGTTCTCGTTGTAGTAGCCGGTGCGGCCGTGGACCTCGGGCGGCGGCAGCAGGCCGCGCGTCTGGTGGGCGCGGATGTTGCGGATCGTCATCCCCGTCCGCCGCGCCAGCTCCCCGATCGTCATCTTGCCGTCGGGCTTGGCGTTCTGCCCTTTCCGACTGCTCATCGGCCCATGGTAAGCGGGAAGCGCTGCCCGTTCATCTTCTTCGCCGCGTCTGCGCAGAGAAATGCGATGCCGTCGGCGATGTCCTCGGCCGGGGTGAAGGTCGGGAAGTCCTTGTCGGGCTCCTGCTCGCGCATCTGCGGGGTGAGGATCGCGTCGACGACGAGGATGTTGGCGGTCGCGGCGCTGCCTTCGAAGCCGTCGGCGAGGGCCAGCGTCCAGGCCTCGGCGGCGGCCTTCGCGGCGGCGTATGAGGCGTTGGTGGCGGTCGGCGCCTGCGCTTGCTTGGAGGAGACGAGGACGAAGCGGCCACGGGGGCTGGCGGCGATCTGGTCGTGGAAGGCGCGGGTCGTGTGCTGGACGGTGCGGACGAGCAGGTCCTGCAGCAGCTCCCAATCGCCGAGCGGCGCCTCCTGCAGCGGCTGCCCGCCGCGCCAGCCGCCGACCAGGTGGATGAGGCCGTCGACGCGGCCGAAGCGCTCGACCAATGCCGAGCACCAGGCGCGGGCAGCGTCCTCGTCGAGGAGATCGACCGCGCGGCCGTCCCACTGCTCGGACGGGAGATCCAGGTCGGCGGCAAGGGCGTCGAGCGCGGCCTGGTCGCGTCCGGCACCGGCAACCGTCGCACCGGCCGCCGCGAGCCTCTCCGCGACAAGCGGCCCGAGACCACCCCCGACCCCGGCAATCGCGATCACGCGGTCATCAAGCATGGAGCCATCCTCTCAGTGAGTGTCGCTTTTGTACGGCATAGCCGAACAAAGTCGACACTGGGCTTGAAGACGATGGGGGAGACAGGATTCGAACCTGTGTAGGCAGAGCCAATGCGTTTACAGCGCATCTCCTTTAACCACTCGGACACTCCCCCGAGTAGGAGCGGGATTCTAAGGGAGGCGGAGCCGCGAAAGCCGCCGCTAGCCCTCGGACACTTCGAGCCGGGCCTTCATCCGCTCGTTGAAGGCGGTGAGCGCCGAGAAGGGGCGCATGAAGACGGTCAGCTCGCGGACGCGGCCCTCGTCGTCGAGCTCGAGGAAGTCGATGCCCTCCAGCTCGCGGTCGCCGACGGTCGCCTTGAAGCGCAGGACCACGGTCTCGCCTTCGGCCAGCTCGTCGGTGTAGGAGAAGTTCTCCAGCGTCGCCGCGACGTGGGTGAGGACGGCGGCGACGGTCTCGCGGCCTTCGAAGCCGCGGAAGAGGACCGGGCTGTGGAGGACGACGTCCTCGCGCAGCGTCTCGGCGAGCAGGTCGAGGTCCTTGCCCTCGGCGGCGAGACGGAAGGAATGCGGGGTGGCCATCGCCTCCACTGTACCCCGGTGAGATACTCGCGCCATGCCAAGCGATCGTTTCTGGTCCAGATTCTCGAACTCCCTCGGCGCCACCGGGCTGCGACTGGTCGGCAAGGCGAACGCGCCGATCTACCGGCTGACCGGCGGCCGCGTCGGCGGCAAGCTCGGCAAGGCGCCGATCCTGCTGCTGACCACCACCGGCCGTAAATCGGGGCAGCCGCGGACGGCGCCCGTCCTCTACCTCGCCGACGAGGACCGCTTCGTCGTCATCAACACCAACGCCGGCAACGACAAGACCCCCGCCTGGTCGCTCAACCTGCGGGCCAACCCGGAGGCCAAGGTCGAGATCGGGCGCAAACGGATCCCGGTGCGCTCTCGCCTCGCCGAGGGCGAGGAGCGGGCCGACCTCTGGCGCCGCCACATGCAGCAGTACGAGGGCTGGGACTTCTACGAGTCGCAGCTGGACCGCGAGGTCGGCGTCTTCATCCTGGAGCCGCGCTGAGACGCCGCCAGGCTGCGTCTCGGTCGCTCGCGTGCAGAGCACGCCACGCTTCCTGCGTCCTTGCCTGACGACGTCTCAGGAAGCTTCGCGGAGCATTTGCGCCTCGGGGAGGCGCTTCAGTTTCTTCAGCGTGTTGTTCTCGATCTGGCGGATCCGCTCGCGGGTGACGCCGAAGGTGCGACCGACTTCCTCCAGGGTCAGCGGTTCGGCGCCGGAGAGGCCGTAGCGAAGTTCGATCACCCGCCGCTCGCGGTCGGGCAGCGCCGCCAGCGCCCTCTGCACGCCCTCCTTCTGCAGGTGCTCGCTGGCTTCCTCGAAGGGCTCGAGCACCGCGTCGTCAGCGACGAAATCGCCGAGCTCGGATTCGTCCTCGTCGCCGACCGGTTTCTCCAGCGAGACCGGCAGCTGGGCGACACGGAGGATGTCCCGCACGTCGGAGACGGGCCAGCGCAGCTCCTCGGCGATCTCCGCCGGCTCCGGCTCGCGCCCCAGTTTCTGCACCAGCTGGCGTTCGACGTGGGCGACCCGGTTCAGCTTCTCGACCATGTGGACGGGGATGCGGATCGTCCGCGCCTTGTCGGCGATCGCCCGCGTCACCGCCTGGCGGATCCACCAGGTCGCGTAGGTGGAGAACTTGTAGCCGCGGCGGTAGTCGAACTTCTCCACCGCCCGGATCAGTCCCAGCGATCCCTCCTGGATCAAGTCGAGGAAGCTCAGCCCGCGGCCCAGATAGCCTTTCGCGATCGAGACGACGAGGCGCAGGTTGGCCTCGACCATCTGCCGCTTGGCGAGCATGTCGCCGCGCTCAATCCGTTTCGCCAGTTCGACCTCCTGCTGGGCGGTCAGCAGGTCGACCTGGCCGATCGCCCGCAGGTAGAGCCGCAGCGAGTCGAGGCTTGGCTCGACGGTCAGGTCGAGCTCTTCTTTTTTCGTCGCGCCGGCGCTCTCGCCGCTGCGCTGCGCTTTGTAAGCGCTGACGCCGTCCTCGGCGATGACGTCGATCCCGTGCTCGACCAGGTGGGCGTGGAGCTGGGTCACCTGCTCCTTGGTGATCTCCACCTCCTCGAGTGTCGAGGTGATCTGCTCGAAGGTCAGGTAGCCGCGCTCGCGGCCTTGGGCGATCAGGCCCTGGAGCTCCTCGATCTCACCGAGCGGGCTCTCCTCCCGGTCGCGATCGATCACCTCGGCCGTGGTCTCCAACGGTTCGATGCTCACTTCGTCGCCGTTCCTCTCCCCAAATCTCCCGAGGCCGACCCTGATGCTCCGGCCGCGCCGGATTATAGGCGGAAAAAACTCTGCAACGCCCGAAGAGCCCAGTTGCTTACTATTCGTTAGCCGATGGCCAGTCAGACGACCGCCACCCAAGCCGCGCCTGACGTCCAGGCCGGTATCCCCGCAACCCAGGTCAGCCTCTCGCGGGTCGGCGTCACCGGAGTCGAGAAGGTGATCCGGGTCAAGACCGACGGCGTCGAGAACCTCTTCTACGCCGAGTTCGAGTGCTTCGTCGACCTCAACCCGCAGCAGGCCGGCGTCCATATGTCCCGCTTCGAGGAGATCGTCGGCGAGGCGATCGACGAGGTGGTCCTCGGCGAGGCCTTCAAAGCCGAGGTGCTGGCCGCCCACGTCGCCGAGAAGGTTCGCGAGCGGCAGGGGGGCGAGCGGGCCGAGGTCTCGGTCACGGCGCGCTACCCGGAGACGGTGCAGACGCCGGAGACCGGCAAGAGCACCCAGGAGATCTACGTCCTCTACGGCACCGCCGTCGCCTCGGCGCGCGGCACCCGCACCCTGACCGGGGTCGAGGCCCAGGGCATGACCGCCTGCCCCTGCGCCCAGGAGATGGTCGCCGGCCTGGCCCGCGAACGACTGGCGGGCGACGGCTTCGACGCCGAGCAGATCGAGCGGATCGTCGACCTGGTCCCGATCGCGACCCACAACCAGCGCGGCGTCGGCACCCTGCACGTCGGCTGCCCCGAGGGCGGCCCGGCCTGGATCGAGGCGCCCGAGCTGCTGCGGATCGTCGAGAGCTCGATGAGCTCGGAGATCTACGAGTTGATGAAGCGCTCCGACGAGATGTCGGTCGTCGTCAAGGCCCACGAGAACCCCCGCTTCGTCGAGGACTGCGTCCGCGAGATGGTCCGCCAGGTGGTCGAGGGCTACCCCGACCTGCCCGAGCAGACCTTCGTCATGGCCCGCCAGGAGAACCTCGAGACGATCCACCGCCACAACGTCGTCGCCGAGCGCTACGGCACCCTCGGCGACCTGCGGGCCGAGCTGGCGAACGGCGAGCACCAGGCGCATCACGTGACGATGCGCGAGTGGCTCGAGGCCCCTGCGGCTTAGGTAGGAGGGGGTGGGGTGCCCCTGCTGGGAGCACCTCCGCCGCGCGAGCCGCCTCAAGCTGTCGCCCGCAGGTCGCTGGCGCGGCTCCATGCTGAGCACCCAGCAGGGGCACCCCACCCCCTCCCCGACACGTACCCTCGGGACGGCCCAGGTCACGAGAGCTTTTGAGAAAGCTCTTTCGGGTTCCGTGGTTCCTTTGTCCTGACAGAGCGGACAAAGGAACCACGGAACTGCTGATCCTGGAAGTCCTGTGGAGGAGGGTGCCGGGAGGGTCGCTGGGTACTCAGCATGGAGCCGAGCCAACAGCTTTCGGGGCTCAGCCAAAATCCGATTCACTCGGCGGAGGTGCTCCCAGCGACCCCTCCAGGCACCCTCCCCCTCAACCAGCCCTCTTCAGCTTCGCCGCGGCCCGTTCGCGCTCCAGCTCCTCGATCCGCTTGCGCAATCCGAAGAAGTAGTCGGCGCCGCTGATCACGGTTACCGCCAGGGCCACGTAGACGAGGATGTTGACGCCGAGCGGAGCCGGGTTGGTGGCTATCAGGGCGAATATGGCGGCGATCTGGAGGACGGTCTTCAGCTTGCCCAGCCAGCTGGCGGCGATGACGATGCCGCGCTCGGCGGCGATCGTGCGGAGGATCGTGACCGCGACCTCGCGGGCGATGATCACCATCGCCACCCAGGCTTCGAGGCGGTCGAGCGAGACCAGGGAGATCAGGGCGCCGGTGATCAGCAGCTTGTCGGCGAGCGGGTCCATCAGCTTGCCGAAGGTCGTGATCGAGCCGCGTGAGCGGGCGAAGTAGCCGTCGAGGCCGTCGGTCGCCGCGGCCAGGGCGAAGACGGCGGCGGCGAGGGTGTCGCCGTTGGGGGTCTCGCCGAGCAGGGCGACAACCACGACCGGCACCGCCAGGATGCGGAGGAGGGTTAGCGCGTTAGGCAGATTGAGCGGGAACATCCACCGCTCACTTACCCCCGGCGGCGGCCGGCGCCACAGCCCGCTCGGCGTCCTTCTTGGCGAAGTACTCCTCGCCCTCGATGCTGATCTTCGGCAGCCAGCGGTCGATCCAGCGCGGCAGCCACCAGGCGCGCTTGCCGAGCAGAACCATCACCGCCGGTACCAGCAGGCAGCGGACCAGGGTCGAGTCGATCGCGATCGCCACCGCGAGGCCGACGCCGAACTCCTTCACCACGGGGTTGCCGCTGAGAACGAAGCTGGTGAAGACGCAAACCATGATCGCCGCCGCGGAGGTGATCACCCGGCCGGTGTTGGCCAGCCCTTCGACCACCGCCCGGCGCTCGTCGCCGTACTCCTCGTAGTGCTCGCGCATCTGGGTCAGGAGGAAGACCTCGTAGTCCATCGAGAGGCCGAAGAGGATCGCGAACATCAGCAACGGCACGAAGCTGACGATCGGGATCGCGTGGTCGAGGCCGATCAGCGACGAGCCCCAGCCGAGCTGGAAGACGGCGGTGACGACGCCGTAGGCGGCGGCGACCGAAAGCAGGTTCATCGCCGCCGCCTTGACCGGGACCAGCAGCGAGCGGAAGGCGACGAGCAGGACGATGAAGCTGAGCGCGACGACGATCGCGATCATCAGCGGCAGCTTGTCGCTGATCTGGCTCGCGAGGTCGATGTAGCCGGCGGTCTGGCCGCCGACGTAGGAGCTGGCCTCCGTCCCTTCCAGCGCCTGCGGGATCGCTTCTTCGCGCAGGTCTTCGACCAGGTCGACGGTCTCGTCCGCCCACGGCTCCGATTTCGAGATCACGGTGAAGACCGCGGCCGTTCCTGCTTTGTCGAGCGTCGGTTCGGTCACGGCGGCGACGTCGGGGGCGCCCCCGACCGATTTCTGCAGCGCCGGCAGCACCTGTTTGGCTTCCTGCGGCGAGTCGAATTCGGAGGCGATCAGCAGCGGCCCGTTGACCCCCGGCCCGAAGCCCTTGTTGAGCGAGTCGTAGGCCTGGCGCGAGGTCGTTTCCTTCGGCAGCGCGCTGATGTCGTTCTGGCCGAGCTCGAGCTGGAGGACCGGCAGCGCCAGGACGATGAGGATCGCGAGGGCGACGACGGTCGCCATCCAGGGCCGCTCGCTGACCCATTCCGCCCAGCGGCGCCAGCCGTGCGGCTCCTTGTCGTCGGGGTGGGTCTTGCCGAGCTTGACGCGCAGCGAGTTGATGTGCGGGCCGAGCGCGCCGAGCATCGCCGGCAGCAGCGTCGTCGCCGCGCAGACCGCGACGACCACCGCGACCGCGGCGGTGAAGCCGAGGGTGGAGACGAGCGGGATGCCGGCGAAGGCCAGCGAGCAGAGCGCGATCACAACCGTGAAGCCGGCGAAGACGACGGCGCCGCCGGCGGTCGCGGTCGCCCGGGCAATCGACTCGCGCAGCTCCATCCCGTCGGCGAGCTGCAGTTTGTGCCGGGTGACGATGAACAGCGCGTAGTCGATGCCGACCCCGAGGCCGATCATCGTCGCCAGCGTCGTGGCGACCCCCGGCACCTCGAGCACGTGCTCGAGCAGGCGGATGATCGAGAGCGCGCAGGCGAGGCCGATCACCGCCGAGACGATCGGCAGCATCATCGCCGTCGCGGTGCCGAACGCGAAGAGGAGGATAATCACCGCCGCTGCCAGGCCGATCGCCTCGCTGGTCTCGGTCGCCGGCTTCGAGAGCTGCTGGCCGACGTAGGCGCCGATCGCCGTGTTCAGCCCGGCCCTGCGCGCAGGGCCGGCCGCGTCGAGGATCTCTTCCGCCTCTTCTTCGTCGATTTCCCCCGGCCCGATCGCGAGGACGACCGGGAAGTAGCCGATCGACTGGTCTTTGCTGAGGAAATTCGCGCCCTGCGGGCTGAGCGGGCTGACCGCGGAGTTGACGTCCTTCAGCGCGTTCAGCTTCTTCTCCGTTTCGGCAACCGCGGCCGAGTACTTCGCCGCGGTCAGCTTTCCCTGCGGCGCTTCGAGCACCAGCGGGTTGCTGCCGTAGGCCTGTTCGGGCAGATCGTCTTCGAGCAGTTCGGTCGCCTTGGTCGAGTCGGTGCCCGGCAGGGTCAGGTTTTCGCTGGTCTTGCTGCCGGCCGAGTGGCTGATCGCGACGAGGGCAATCGCGAGCACGATCCAGACGGCGATCACCGGATAGTGGTGGCGGGATGAGAAGCGCCCGATGGCGTAGAGAGGAGCGGTCATCGCTGCATCATCTCTTCTGGGGCGGCCGTTTCGCCAGTCTCGAAGGCCTCGGGCGCCAGCTCCAGCGGGCCGGCGCCGAGCGCGCGGCGGATCAGGGCCAGTCGCTGAGCCTGGTTGGCGGCCATCGAGGCGACCAGCGGTCGCGGCCAGCCGATCGTCAGCCTGCCGACGGCGTTGAGCTCGGCGTCGATCGTCGCGCTTTCCAGCTCGTAGAGGAAGTGCATCGCCTCCGCAGGCGTCCGCAGCTCGTCGGTCTCGATCGTTTCCGCCGGCGGGTCGGCCTCGCCGTCGAGCCCGCGCAGGGTCTTGGTCGTCGCGTCGACGTGTTCCTGTTCCTGGGCACGGAAGCGGCGGGCGAGCGCGAGCTCCCCCCCGCGCAGGGCCGGCAGCGCCTCGCCGTAGGCCTCGACCGCGGCGAGCTGACGGGCGAGGATCTCGTTCAGGATCGCGATGTCCGCCTCCTTGTCGGTGACCCCTCCGTCGTCGCCGCCACACGCGGCGAGGCCGGCGAGCAGGCCGGCGGCGACCGCACCGAGGACGAGGGCGCGGCGCACGGGCCGGCCGCGCATGATTCGGTTCGGTGACATGAGGTCGGGAGGAAGCCTATGAGCAAAGACCGCGCCGGGGCGCTCGCCGCCCTCGCCGAGGAGATCCACGGCTGCCGGCTCTGCCCCCGCCTGGTCGAGTGGCGCGAGGAGCAGGCGGCGAACCCGCCCCGCCGCTACCGCGGACAGGAGTACTGGGCGCGGCCCGTCTCCGGCTTCGGCGACCCCGAGGCGCGGGTCGGCATCGTCGGCCTGGCGCCGGCGGCCCACGGCGCCAACCGGACCGGCCGGATGTTCACCGGCGACCGCTCCGGCGACTGGCTCTACGCGGCGCTTCACCGGGCGGGCTTCGCCAACCAGCCGACCTCGGAGTGGCGCGACGACGGGCTCGAGCTGCGCGACGCCTTCATCACCGCCACCGTCCGCTGCGCGCCGCCGGCCAACAAGCCGACGCCGGAGGAGCGCGACACCTGCCTTCCCTACCTGCGGCGCGAGCTCGAGCTGCTCGACCGACTCGAGATTCTGGTCGCCCTCGGGTCCTTCGGCTGGGACGGATTCCTGCGCGCCGCCAGGGCGCTGGGCGTGGAGGTGCCGCGGCCGCGGCCGAAGTTCGGCCACGGCGCCGAAGCGGAGGTCGGGCGCTGGCGGCTGATCGGCTGCTACCACCCCAGCCAGCAGAACACCTTCACCGGCAAGCTGACCGTGCCGATGACCGACGCGGTCTTCGCCCGCGCCCGTTCCCTCCTGTCGTAGAAACGCTTCGACCGCTTAAACGGTCTCTACTGGGCTGACGGAGCTACCTAGGGGGAGGGTTTGTTGCGCAGACCACGCATAAAAAGGACGACGGAAGAGATCGAGACGCCGGAGGGCGACGTCTACCTGCTGCGGCCGAGTGCGGACAACGACATCCGCATCGAGCAGCCCGACGCCGAGGAACGGCGGCTGCTCGCCGCGGTTGACGGCGAGCGCAGCCTGGAGGAGCTGCGAGCCGAGTTCGGCGCCGAAGAGGTCGACGACCTGATCGCGCAATTGCAGGAGCTGGAGGTGGTCGAGGACGCCGCCGACGACGAGCTGATTCCCGCCGCCGAGCTGGAACGGTTCGATCGCCAGCTGCGCTACTTCAGCGACGTCGGAACGGGCGGGATCACGCCCTCGGAGTGCCAGGAACGGCTGCGCGAGGCGAAGGTGGCGGTCCTCGGGGTCGGCGGCCTGGGCGGCTGGTCGGCGCTGGCGCTGGCCTGCACCGGCGTCGGCGAGATGCGGCTGATCGACGGCGACCGGGTCGAGGTCAGCAACCTCAACCGCCAGGTCCTCTACTCCGAGGCCGACGTCGGCGAGCTCAAGGTCGAGCGCGCAGCGGCGCGCCTGAACGCCTTCAACTCGAGCACGAAGATCACCGCCGAGGCGCGCCGGCTGGAGAGCGAGGAGGACATCGCCGAGTTCGTCGCCGGCGCCGACGTGGTCATCGACGCCGCCGACTGGCCGGCGCACGACATCGAGCGCTGGTGCAACTCGGCCTGCTTCGCGGCCGGCATCCCGTACATCACCATGAGCCACTTCCCGCCGATCGCCAGGGTCGGGCCGCTCTACGTCCCAGGCAAGACCGGCTGCTTCGTCTGCCAGGAGATCGGCTACCGGCGCGAGTACCCGCTGTTCGACATCGCCGTCGAGCAGCGGCGGGCGAAACCGAGCCCGGCGGCGACCCTCGGCCCGGCCTGCAGCCTGATCGGCGGCCAGGTGGCGATGGAGACGATGCACCTGCTGACCGGACTCGCCAAACCCGCGACTCAGGGCGTCGCCCATATCTACGACCTGCGGACGATGGAGGTCAAACGCGAGCCGGTCGTGCCCGAGCCCGAGTGCCCGGTCTGCGGGCAGATGCCGCATGAGGAGGCAGCCGACGGGTAGGTTGCCCCGCATGCGGCTCGCCACCCCGATCGCAATCGTCGTCGCGCTCGCCCTCCTGGCGGGCTGCGGCGACTCGGGCGAGGGGGTCACCAGCTCGATCACGGCGGTGGAGAACCCCGCCGCCGTGACCCAGGCGAAATGGGAACACAGCGCCGACTGCGACCGCCCTCCGGGAGCATCCCGCTGGGGCTGCTCGATCGGCTCATACCACTGCCAGGCGGTCGTCGTCGACCGCGGCTGGTCGGTCTCCTGCTCACGCTCCGGCCGCTCGGTCTCCTTCCTCGTCCGGCC
>Ga0207680_10000630_pt1 | contig 16620 bp, 15 predicted proteins | sample KBSS23metaG_FD_184321 | JGI IMG/M metagenome (GOLD analysis project Ga0207680, IMG submission 184321) | Switchgrass rhizosphere microbial communities from Kellogg Biological Station, Michigan, USA - KBS S2-3 metaG (SPAdes) (version 2) | ecosystem: Host-associated > Plants > Roots > Rhizosphere...
GTCGTCTGCACGATGTCTTCCGGCAGCGCGCTGGCGCCGGCGCGGCCGTAAAACGCGTTGTAGCCATCCCACAGTACGCGCCAGTCGTCGTAGTCGGCTGCTGCGAGCGGGCGCATGACGATATCGCTCATGCCGGCGCAACGTCGAGCAGGCGGCGCACGGAATTCGGCAGTTGCAGTGCGCAATCCGCAGAAGGCTCGGGCTCTCCGTAGCGCTGCGCGATCGGCACCACGCCTGCCCAGTGCGGCAGATCGAGATCGGCCTTGTCGTCCTTGGCGCCGCCCTCGCGCACCTTGGCGGAAATATCCGCGATATCGAAACGCAGCACCGCCGTGGCCGCGAGTTCGTTCTTGTCGGGCGCGCGCGCTTCGGCGGCGCGCCCGGGCAGCATCGCTTCGACGAAGTGCGCGAGCGCGGCTACTTTCTCGGCCGGCTCGACAACGGTTTGTGCACGGCCGAACGCGACGACTGAACGATAGTTCGCCGAGTGATGGAAGTGCGAACGCGCGAGCACGAGACCATCGACGATGGTGACACTGATGCAGGCTTCGACGCCGTCGCCGAGTTTCTGCGTCAGCCGGCTTGCGATCGAGCCGTGCAGCAGCAGTGCATCGCCGTCGCGCGCATACAGCATCGGTATCACGAATGGCTGGCCGTCGATACTGAAAGCCACGTGGGCGATGAACGCGGCGTCCAGAATCGCGTAGGCGCTGGCGCGGTCGTAGCGCGCCCGGTCGGGTATGCGGCGTACCTGGTGACGGGGTTTTGCTTTCATGATCGCCCTAGTAAGAGCTGGCCTGCACGGGATGACTTCATCCCGAAGCCACTTGACGCGTTCAGCATAAGCCGGCAGATTGGCACCAGCGAGAGCCAGTTTTGGTAAATTTTTCGGAGCCACATGTTTCTGCAGCTCGACGATGCCGGTCCGCGCTATCTGCAGCTGGCGCGCGCATTGAAGCAGGCGATCCTCGACGGGCGCTGTGCGCCAGCGTCACGCCTGCCCGCCACACGCGGGCTCGCACGCGAGCTCGACCTGTCGCGCAACACCGTGCTTGCGGCGTACGAGCAGCTCGCCGCGGAAGGTTTCATCGAAGGCAAGGTCGGGTCGGGCTGTTATGTCGCCTCATTTGCACAGGCGCGGCCGGCGCCCGTGACGACGCCGCAATCTTCGCGCGCACGCCGGCCCGCGCTTGCCCGCCGTGGCAAACGCGCGGAGGCGCTGTACGACCGCGCGATCCCGGGCCGTCAGCATCGCGGCTTGCGCTACAACCTGCAGTACGGGCTGCCGATGACGAATCCGCAGCTCGCCAGTGCCTGGCGGCGCGAACTCAACCACGCGGCCGCACATGCGCAGACCGATTACCCGGATGCGCAGGGTCTGCCGGAGTTGCGCCGCGAAGTTTGCGCGTACCTCGCGCGCCGCCGCGGCATTGTCTGCGCGCCCGAGGACGTGCTTATCGTTGCCGGCACCCAGCAGGCGTTCGCGTTGAGCGCTGACGTGCTCCTCGAGGAAGGCGATCGCGTGATATTCGAAGATCCGCATTATCAGGGCGCGCGGCAGCTGTTCCAGGCGCGCGGCGCGAAAGTGGTCGCCTGCCGCGTCGATCAAGACGGAATCGTCACGAACGCCCTGCCGACCAAGGGCGCGCGGCTGGCAGTGGTTACGCCGTCGCACCAGTTTCCCACCGGCGCGGTGCTGTCGCTGGCCCGGCGCATCGAGCTGCTCGCACGCGCCGAGCGCAGCGCCTGCTGGCTCATCGAGGATGATTACGACGGCGAATTTCGCTTCGACGCGCGCCCGCTCGCCGCGCTGAAATCGCTCGACCGTGCCGACCGCGTTATATACATTGGCACTTTTTCCAAAGTTATATTTCCGGCGTTGCGCCTGGGCTACATGGTGCTGCCGCCCGGCCTGCGCCAGGCGTTCGTTGCGGCAAAATGGCTCACCGATCGCGGTTGTCCGGCGATCGAGCAGGCCGCGCTGGCGCGGCTGATCGGCAGCGGCGCGTTCGAGCGCCATTTGCGCCAGGCCGCAAAAGTGCTGAAGGCGCGGCGCAACGCATTGCTCGTGGCGCTGCGGCGCCATGCCGGCGATTTCGTGCAGGTCGCCGACTCCAGCGCCGGCATGCATATCCTGGCCTGGTTGCCGCGCCACAACGCTGCGCAGGCCCAGGCACTCGTGGAACGGGCGCGCGAACGCGGGCTGGGTCTGTACCTGATCGCGCCGTACTTCCTCAGCGTCTCGGCGCAACCTGGACTGCTGCTCGGCTACGCCGATTTGCCGCCTGCGGATCTGCAGACGGCAATGAAGATATTTGGGGAATGTGTGCGGCTCTAAATCCCGTTCGCGTTGAGCGTAGCTCGCACAGCGAGCGGAGTCGAAACGCAAGTGGCCCTCCGACTCCGCGCCTTTGGCGCTACGCTCAGGGCGAACGGTCTAAACGGCACTGCTCAATATCGCAGTAATTCTTCGGGCGATTTCCAATGATGGCCGCAGATAAGGAATCCGTTCGCGTTGAGCGTAGCTCGCGCAGCGAGCGGAGTCGAAACGCCACTTGCCCTTCGACTCCGCGCCTTTGGCGCTACGCTCAGGGCGAACGGAGTTGGCGCTTGCGTTGCGCCAACGCGATCACACATATCCTGCGATAATTGCTCACTCGACATCTGCGGTTTCCCGATACATGGCCGGCTACTCCCAAACTTCCGAACCGATCGTGTTCGCGCGCGACTGCGCCGCAGTGATGGTCCCGCAGGGCCAGGAAGTGACGCTGCCGGCCGGGCAGAACGGCTACATCACGCAGGCGCTCGGCGGCAGTTTCACGGTGTTCGTCGACGGCAACCTGTTTCGCATCCGCGGCGCCGACGCCGACGCGCTCGGCAAGGAACCGCCGGCTGCGCTCAAGGTGGACGAACAAGCCAGCGACGCCGATGTCGAAAAGCTGGTCTGGCAGCAGCTGCGCACCTGTTTCGATCCGGAAATCCCGATCAACGTCGTCGAACTCGGCCTCATCTACGAATGCAACGTCGGCCATCGCGATGACGGCGCGCGCAAGGTCGACGTGAAGATGACGCTGACCGCGCCGGGTTGCGGCATGGGCGATATCCTTGTCGACGACGTGCGCACCAAGCTCGAGATGATTCCAACCGTGGCTGAAGCCGACGTCGAACTCACGTTCGACCCGCCATGGAACCACTCAATGATGTCCGATGCGGCGAAGCTGGAAACAGGAATGTTGTAGACGACGAGCCTGGCACCCGCTTTTTTGTCATCGCGCCAGGGACGCCGCGATTGAACTCATGGACGAGGCTGCATCCAAAAGCTTGTTCTTGTTGTTCTTGATCTTCTGGCGAATCCCTACCAGAGGGGTCGGTTGAAATCGAAATCCGGTTGCGGCTGCGGCCGCGAAAAGGCCGGACCGACGCCGTAGTCCACGCCCAGGCGCAACAACAAGTGCGCGCGTTGCAGGCTGTCGACTTCCGGAGCGATCACGGCCGCGCCGCACGAATGCGCCTTGCGCACGAGCGCGAGCAGCGTGTCGGTCATCGTTTTCGCGTTGCCGAGCTCGGCAACGAGATTCGGCGCCAGGCGCACGAAGTCGATGTCGAGATTCTTCAGCGCATGCACCGCGGCCCAGTCGCGGCCGAAATCGACGAGGCAGAAGCGCACGCCCTGCTGGTGCAGCGCCTTGAGCTGGCGCGCGGCGCGCTCACCGGCGTCGATCAATGCGGAGCAGGCAAGTTCGATCGTCAGCCCCGTTGCGGACAGGTGGCGCGACTTGAGTTCCTTTTCCAGCCACCAGGCGAACTCGGATTCCAGTGCGCTCGTCACCGCCTGCGGCACGAACAGGCGCAACTGGCGGCCGCGCTTGAGCTGGTCTTCGCGCACTTCCAGCGCATGCTGCAGCATCCAGCGGTCGACCGTGCCGAGCTGATTGCATTCGGCGGCGACCGGCGCGAGTTCGGAGTACGGCACGGTCGTGCCCGGATGCTGCATGCTGCGCAGCTTGAAACTCAGTTCGAATTGGCCGTGCAGCTTGCCGGCGAGCGGGGCGATCGGTTGGAATTCGAACTGGGTCTGTTCTTCGGTCAACGGCCGGCTCAGCACAGCGCGCACCGCCAGCAACGGGTCGCTCGGCAGCAGTGCGGCTTCCTTGGTCTCGAACCAGAGCACGCGGTTGCCGCCCATGTGCGCAGCGGCGAGCTGCGCGGCCTGCGAGTTCGTCACGGCGACGTCGACGCTGGGCTGCTGATCAAGCAGGGCCAGGCCGAGGCTGGCGCTCAAGGTGTACGTGCGGCTATTGAATTGCCAGGGTTGGCCGTTCAGCGCCGCGCGAATCTGTTCGGCCGCAGACGTCAGCTCGCTGCGGCTGCGCCGGCTGAGCAGAGTGAAGTAGTGGAAGTCCTGGTATTGCGCGGAAATATCCGCTTCGTCGAGCTGGCTGCGCAGCAGATTGCCGACGTGCGCATCGAGCGCAGCGAGGCCGGACAGGCCGATCTGCTCGCGCAATAGCGGCGCGTGATCCAGCGCGATGTAGAGCAGTGCGGAAGAGCGGTCGCCGAGCGCGGTTTCGAGTTTCTCGACCAGCGTGGTGCGCGAGTACAAGCCGGTGCGCGCGTCGCGGCCGCCCGGCGTGCCGATGATTTCGCGCAGCCAGTGCGCGCGCTGCCCCCGCGCCTGCACCGCGCCGATCAGGTGCCGCGCCTTTACCGGTTTCAGCAGCACTTCGTCGCCGCCGGCGGCGATCGCGTCGAAGCGTTGGCGGATGCCGGTCGCATCGGCGGCGAGAATGATCGGCGCTGCCGCGAATTCGTGCTGCTGGCGGATCAGTTGCGTCAACTCGATGCCGCTGACATCGGGCAGGTCGCAGTCGATGACGATGACGTCGGGACGGAACTCGGCGAGTGCGGCGAGTGCGGCCTGACCGTTGCCGGCCAGGCGTGCCGTCATGCCGCGTTCGACGAGTGCCTGCGCCGATTCGGCGGCATGGGTGCGGTCGGCATCGACGAGCAGGACGCGCCATTCGGTCTGCGCGGTCTGGCCGAGCAATTCGTCGAGCTTGGCCGTCACGCGCAGCGAGTCCACCGGCGCGCTGAACAGTGCGCTGGCGCCGGCGCGCATCGCCAGCAGACGGTGGCCAAGGTCGCCATCGGGGGACACGGCGATCAGCGCCGGCATGCGTTGGTCTTTCAAACCAAGGTTCGCATATTGCTGGGCGATGCGCGGAATCAGGCGCAATTTGCGCGCGTCGAGCAGCAGCGCGCCGGGAATGGCGTGCTCGAGGAACGCAAGCAGCGCTTCGCCATCAGCGAATTCGCGCACGTCGTAGCCACGTTCGCTCAAGCCCTCGACGAGTCCTGGCACGATCTTCGCGTCGATACCTGCCACGCATACGGCGCGCGGCAAACGCATTGGGCGCGATGCTGGCGTTGCAGCCGCTTCGACCGCAGCTGATTCCTGCAGCGGTGCGGCTGTGAGCGGAGACGGCGCTGCGTGATCGGCCGCTGCTGGCAACTCCACCGGCACGATCGGCGCCGGGGGTTGCGCCGGCATTTCTGCGCCAGCTTCTATTTCAATCGGTTGCGTCTGAGCAATTGGCGGCGCGAGCGGCAGCGCTGGAATTTGTGTTCCGGCGGAAGCGGCCGCTGCCATTTCCGGCATTCGCGCGCCCGGCAATGCATGAACTGCCGCGGTGGCGGTTGCCGAAAGGTCGGTCAGCACGAATCCCAGTCGGTTCACCATGTCGGCGAGCCGGACCAGATCTTTTGTACTCGGCACGAGCCGGTCGTCGACGAACGAGCAAAGGTATGCGGAAAGCTCCAGTGCGGAGCCGTTGACGTCATCCAAGCCGAGGCGCTCGCTGGTGTCGGCGATTTGTTCGACCTCTTCGCCGAGCCGGCTCGCCGCGCTTTGATCCCAGCCGCCCTGCGCGAGCGGCTGCCAGCGCCGCACCAGCGCCAGGCAACGTTCGCGCAACTCCTCGCGCGCATGCTGGGCACCGCTGAATGTGGTGTCCTGTCCTGTCATCCTGCCTTCCACCCCTGTTCGGCGCCGCCAGTTTAGCGGCGCCGCTGGTTACATTGCAGAATCTGCAAGAACGGGGCCGTGCGCAGGCTCACAATTCGGGCAATGCAAAAAGCAGGCTTTTCGGTTTAGCATCGGCGCTACCCCAATAGTGGAGCTGCACCGATGGCCAAGCGTCTGCACTGGATTTTGCTGCTGCTGTTCGTCTGGGCGCTCGCCTATGACCTGGTCGTTTGGGGCGCGGCGGGGCACCTGCCCGATATTGGCGACAAACTACGCGTTTCGGCACAGCGCAACGCGCTGCTGGCCACGGTCTACATGGCCGGCGGCGACGCGCTCGACACTGCCGTTCCGGCTCTGGAGGACTGGGGCGCGCAGCGCGCGCAAGCAGCGCTGGAGGCCGGTACATCGCGCATCAAGGATGATCCAAATGTGGCCATGGACCTGATCTTTTCGCAGACCTGGAACTCGACCCATGGATTCCTCAAGGTCATGTATTGGGCCGCGCCAGCGCTCGGCGTGGCGTTTCTGATCGCCTGGGCGCGGCGACCGAAGAAGGTAAGGTTGATGGGCGGGCGCTGACCCGGAGTCGACGTATTGAGGGAGATCCCTCATGCGGCGGCGACGAGAATTTTTCAATTCTCTATTAATGCACAAAGTATACTTTCTCGCAGACCGGTCAATTGCGAGCGTTCGGCAGCCGCGCCGCGATTCGCGTTGGCCGGCCTGCCAAGCAAGTGGTAATGCGGTCTATATGGGGACTATGTGACTTGCGTCACACTTTCTCGCCGCTTTGCGGGATCAGCTGATTTATACGTCTGGACGTCCGTTCACGCGTATTGCGGCCGCAGCATGTTGTCCGGACATTCATGTTGCATAGCAATAAAAAAATAAATAAATCAGTCACTTAGCGGTAGATTTCGCTTGACGAACGGTGCGACGGCTGATACGTTTCGCGGCGCTTTCCAGGGGGGAAGCCAAGTTCCTAGCAGCCAGATGGCTTGCGGGTCGATCCAGGGGGGTTGATCCAAGGTCGCTCAAGTCCCGGCACTCGCAGCCGGGAGCGAGGGCGGCTTATTGCAAGTTTTCAGGTTGCAGTGGAAAGGCACGCACCGCGGCCAACCGCGGACATTTCTTAAACCGTATGGAGGTTTCATGAAAAGCAGTCTGTTGGGGTTGGCCGTTACGGCCGTGTTGGGGCTCACTTGCAGCTCCGCGTTTGCTGGCGGCCAAGAAAACCCGTTTAGGCCGCAATCTGGCGGGCACGAATATCGCCACGGCGCAGTGCCGACGCGCGAAACCACCGCTCGCATCCACGCCTGGGAAAATTCGCATGCGGCGGCATTCGCAGCGCCGACCGCGTCGACCGGCAAGCTGTCCTATGGCGGCGGCGTCGGCGGCGTAGGCGTCATGAGCGGCCAGAACAAGGTTTACCTGGTGTTCTACGGCACGCAGTGGGGCACGCAGAGCGGCACCGATCCGACAACCACCAGCGGCTACTATGCATTCTCGGGCGACGCCAGCGGCGCGGCCGGTGCGGCGCAGAAGATGTTCAAGGGCATCGGTACCAACGGCGAATTGTGGCAGGCTGAACTGACCCAATGGTGCGAAGGTATTGCTTCCGGCGCCAGCGATTGTTCGGCGCGCCCGGCGTCCAGCTTCATCCCGTATCAGCAGAACATTTTGGCCGGCGTGTGGTACGACAATTCGGCGGCGTCGCCGGCTTCCGCGACGGGCACGCAGCTGGCGCAGGAAGCGGTCAAGGCCGCTGCGCATTTCGGCAACACGGCGACCGGCTCGAACCGCTACACCTACTACGTGATCCTCTCGCCGCACGGCACCAATCCGGATAACTACCAGAGCCCGACGCAGGGTTATTGCGCGTGGCATGACTATACCGGTGACGGCTACGGCGTGACTGCTCCGGGCGGCGACATCGCATTCAGCAACCAGCCGTACAACATGGATGTGGGCTCAAGCTGCGGCGTCGGTTTCGTCAACTCCCCCGGCACGCTCGATGGCTACACCATGACGCTCGGCCACGAGTGGCATGAAATGATGTCGGATCAGTTCCCGGCCGGCGGCTGGACGAACAAGACCGGCGGTACCTACAACGGTCAGGAAAACTCCGACGAGTGCGCCTGGATTGCTGCAGGTTCGGCGGGTGGTGCGGCGAACGTCGCATTCTCGACGGGCACGTTCACTGAACAGGCCAGCTGGTCGAACGACACGGGTTCCTGCGCGATTTCGCATGCGATCGTGAGCCACGGCGGCGACAGCACGCCTCCGACGGCCAGCGCTTCCGAATCCGGCACGAGCGGCACAATCACCTTGTCGGCTACTGCTAGCGACAACGTCGGCGTGACGAAAGTCGAGTTCTATGTCGACAGCGTGCTCAAGGGCACCGACACGACCTCGCCGTACTCGATGACGCTCGACTCGACCACGTTGTCGAATGCCAGCCATAGCCTCGTCGCGAAAGCGTACGATGCGGCCGGCAACGTCGGCAGCAGCAGCGCGGTCAGCTTCACCATCAGCAACTCGGGCGGTGGCGGCGGCAGCGTGCTGTCCAATGGCGTGGGCGTGACGATCTCTGATGCGACCGTCAACCACCAGCAGAATTGGACGATGGTCGTTCCGGCCGGCGCCACTGGCCTGACGTTCACGCTCTCGGGCGGCACGGGCGATGCGGACATGTACGTCAAGTTCGGCTCCGCGCCGACGCTGTCCAGCTATGACTGCCGTCCGTATGTGGCAGGCAACAGCGAAACCTGCAACATCGGCACCGCGCAAGCCGGCACGTACTACGTGATGGTCAATGCCTACGCTGCGTACTCGGGCGTCACGCTCAAGGGCAGCTACTCGACTGGCGGTGGTGGTGGCGGCTGCACGCCGTCTGGCACTGTGCTCTGCAGTGGCAGCACCGTGACGGGCCTGGCAGCTTCGACCGGCGGCTGGAGCACGATCTACTCGATCGTGGTACCGGCGGGTTCGACCAAGCTGACGGTGACGATCACGGGCAGCAGCGGTGACGGTGACCTGTACGTGCGCCTCGGCGCCGCGCCGACACTGTCGAGCTATACCTGCCGTCCGTACCTGACCGGCGACAACGAAACCTGCACCATCAACTCGCCGACGGCGGGAACGTATTACATGGGTGTGCAGGCCTACTCGACGTACTCCGGCGTGACCTTGAAGCCGGTAATAAACTGATAGACCGAAAAAAGAAACGGGCCGCGCAAGCGACCCGTTTCCGGGGAGGGATGGGGGCCGCGCAAGCGGCCCCCTTTTTTTTATGGCCAGGGATGGCCGGTACGCCGGAAATGCAGGAGCATTTTCCGGCGATGGCCAGGGATGGCCGGTACGCCGGCCCGCCGGAGCACTCCAGCAGGGTGGGGTTAGATTCCGGCTGCCTCGAAGCGATTCGCTTCGCGGTTCTTGCGCACGCGCGCCGGGTCCCACACGCGCCCATTCATCGCGATGTAGACGCCATCGGGCAATGCCTGGATCGCGCCGACCGCGCAACCGATGTTGAACACGGCATCCGAGCCCTGAAAGCGCGCCGGATTCAGCGCGCCGGTCAGCACGATGGTCTTGCCGGGAATATCGGCGAGTACGCGCGCCGTCTCCACCATCGTATCGGTGCCGTGCGTGACCAGCACGTGCCGATGCGCTGCGCTTTGGATCGTGCGCCGGATCAAATCGCGGTCGGAGTCGTCCATGTGCAGACTGTCCTTGCGCATCAGCGCAATCACGTCGAAGGTGAACGCGACGCCGAGCTGGGTCAGGATGTCGCCGATCTGCGGCGCGCCGATCTGGTAGTTCGACTTGTCGTCGAAATAGATCTTGTCGATCGTGCCGCCGGTGGCGACGATGGTGAGGTGGTTGAGCATGGCAACTGTCCGCGTTGAGCGCGCGGAGTTTAGCAAAGCTACCCTCGTCTAGCGCTCAGTAGCTGTCGCTCGCCAGTATTTGTGAGTCATGCAGCCCATTCGACTTCAATCTCAGCAAGCCATGATCGGCAAAGCGCCGCGCCGCCGCGGCCGGACGCGGATCGTTCTCCGCGCGCAGCGCCCATTCGGCGTGGCGCGTGAGCAGCGCCAGCCCGAGCATGCGCGCGAGTCCGAACGCGAGTTCGCGGCCGCCGGCTTCCATGCGCTCGCGTTCGCCGGTCGAGGCTTTCTGCAACCATTCGGTGATGCGCGTGGCGCCTTCGCGCGCGGCGCGCGCGCACGGCTCCAGTTCGCTCGCCTGCACTTGCGAAAGAATTGCACGTTGCGCGCTCAGCAGCGGCTGCAGGCCGCCCGTGCTGCGGAACGCGCGCAGGAAATCCAGCGCCTGTACGTTGCTCGTGCCTTCCCAGATCGGCCACACCTGGGCATCGCGCAGCAGCTGCGGAATGCCACTGTCCTCCAGGTAACCCGCGCCGCCGAAACATTCGCAGGCTTCCGAGGCGATCGCCACGGCGAGTTTCCCCGTCCACAGTTTCGCCAGGGGTGTAAGCAGGCGCAGCAGATTCTGCTGCGTTTCGTCGGCCTGGCCGGTCTGCACGCGGCCAAGCAGTTCGCAGATGAAGAACGCGAAATGGAATGCGGCTTCGAATTCCGCCTGCATACCGGCCAGCGTGTCCTGATGCAACGGTTGTTCGGCGAGCGGCCGGCCGAACACGATGCGGCGATTGGCATAGTCGCGGACGAGCGCGAGGCAACGGCGCATGGTTGCCAGCGCGCCGATCGCATTCCAGGTGCGCGTGACGTTGAGCATCGGCGCGATCTGGCGCACGCCGTGCCTGGGCTCGCCGACCAGTTCGGCGGGCGCGCCGTCGAGGCGGATTTCCGCAGTCGGCAGTTCGCGCGTGCCGAGTTTGTCCTTGAGCCGGTCCAGCGTGATGTTGCGCCAGCGGCCGTCCGGTTTTTGCGGTTCCAGATAGAACAGCGCGAGTGAGTCCGAACCTGCTGTGGCGCCCGCGGGACGTGCGAGCGCAAGCGCCGTCTGTGCGTTGATCGCCGAAGTGAACCATTTGCGCCCGTACAGCCGCCAGCGGCCGTTCTCCTCGCGCGCGACCGTTTCGCTGCCGGAGACATCGGAGCCGCCGGTGTTTTCCGTCATCCATTGCCCGCTGATCCAGAACTGAGCGGGATCGCGGTTCAGGAAATGCGGCACAGCGCGCTCAATCAGTTTCTTGTTGCCGGAGGCGTTGAGCGCCGTTGCCGCGCCGTCGGTCATCGCCAACGGACAGGTGTAGAACTCGCTCGCGCAGTGGAACAGGTACACCATCGCGAATTGATGGATGCGCGCTGAAGCGGCATGTGTGGTCTCATGGCCGGCAGCGACGAGGCCGTATTTCGCGGCGAGCGGCTGCGCGGCAGTCCAGGCCGGGGTCAGCTCGAGCCGATCGACACGCTCGCCCCAGGCGTTGAAATGGGTAAGCTTGGGTTCGCTGCGCTCGCGCGCTTGCGCCTGCATCCACGCGGTTGCCGCGTATTCGCCGAGGTCGGTCAGGTCGCTTTCGACCGCATGCAGCGTCACCGGCGGCAGTACGCGACGCAGATACGAGCGCAGCACACGGTCGTCCAGATACTGATTGCTCAGCACCGGTGGCGCTTGTACGAATGGCATTGCGAGTCCCTTGTTTTTTCTTGTCGCGCGACGTTACACGGAGCTTGCGGATTCGACAAGGAACGATGCATCAGCTGTAAACCAGACAACAAAGCCTCAGCGCTTGCGCTTGTAATGCCGCGCATTCCAGCCCGATGCGCCGATCACGAGCAACGTCAGGGCGATTTCCAGGGCAGCCGGAATGCGCGCCGCGGCATCGCTATATAGCGCGCTGATACCGTGACAAAAATAGAACAGGCAGACGATGCCGCCGATCAATACGCCACGGCGCAAATCGCGCCGACCTGTCCACAGGCTTGGCAGTAGTGGTAATACGGCCAACGCCAAGGTCGGCCAGAATTGGCGCGGCGCCGGTGGCAACCACCATGCGTGCCAGAGCACCTGCAGGACAAGCAGGGCGCCGAGCGCCAGCGCACCCCAATGCAGCGCGTCGAAGCGATGCGCATTCATGTCGCGAGCTTCGCCGCGATCTCGGCGACGCGCCGGCCCAGACGCCGCGCGAGCGTGCGCTCGTCCTCGCTGATCGGCCGCTCGTGCTGCAATCCCGAAACATGGCTGGCGCCGTAGGGCGTGCCGCCGGTGGTCGTCGCATTGAGCGCGGGTTCGGTGTAGGGCAAGCCGACGATCAACGCGCCGTGATGCAGCAGCGGCAGCATCATCGAAACGAGCGTGGTTTCCTGACCGCCATGCATCGTGCTCGTGGCGGTGAACACGGCTGCAGGTTTGCCGACGAGCACACCCGACGCCCATTCGGCAGCTGTGGAATCCAGGTAATGCTTCAAAGGCGCGGCCATGTTGCCGAAGCGCGTCGGACTGCCGAGGACCAGGCCGGCGCAATCGCGCAGGTCCTGCAGCGTGGCGTACGGGGCGCCGTCGTCGGGTACCGGCGGCTCGGCGTGCTGCGTGACCGGGGCGACCGGCGGCACGCTGCGCAGGCGCGCCTGCATGCCGGCGATTTCTTCGACGCCGCGAGCGACGTGGCGCGCGAGCTGCGCCACGCTGCCGTTGCGGCTGTAGTACACGATGAGGATTTCCGGCATGGATTTGCATGCGCCTGTGCGGATGGACGCGGATCATAGTGGGTAATTGCACAAACCGCCGCGATGCATCGACTATGATATTTCAATGCCAACATTCGACCGTCTCCGCGCCCGCGCTTTTGCGCTCTTCCTGTGGCAGCGCTTTCTCGAAGACCGCTGCCTGCAGTCGGCCGGCGCCCTGGCCTATACGAGCCTGTTCGCGCTGGTGCCGTTGTTCGCCACGGTGCTGGCGATACTCACCGCTTTTCCGGTGTATTCGCAATGGCGGCAGAGCGTCACCGAGTTCGTGTTCCGCAACTTTGTGCCGGCCGCCGGCGATGTCGTGCAGAACTATTTCACCGGTTTTGCGGAGAATGCAAGCAAGGCGACGGCGATCGGCATCCTCGTGCTGCTGTTCAGTGCGGTGTCCCTGATACTCAGCATAGAGGATACATTTAACCGTATCTGGCGCGTGGCGACGTCGCGGCCCGCATTGGCACGTTTCATCATGTACTGGACCGTGCTGACGCTCGGGCCGCTGCTGTTCGTGGCGACGGTCGCGCTGAGCTCTTATGTGCTCGCGCTGCCATTGCTCGGCGCGGAGGAGGCGGAATCGCTGAAGACGCAGGCGTTGCGCATTGCCCCGTTCCTGTTGCAGTTCGTGCTATTACTCGCTGCCTACGTGTTGCTCCCGCACCGGCGTGTGTACGTGCGCCATGCGCTGGCCGGCGCATTGCTCGCGACGATCCTGATCGAGCTGGCCAAGCGCGGCTTCGCCTCCTACATTGCGAACAGCAGCTATGAACAGGTGTACGGGGCGATCGCGATCGTGCCGATCTTCCTTCTCTGGATTTATCTGTCGTGGGCCCTGGTACTGCTCGGCGCCTCGGTGACATCTTCGCTGGCCGCGTTCGATTACCGTGCGCCGGGCGCGCCACACCTGCACGAAGGCGAGGAATTCCTCGGGCTGCTGCGCGTGCTCACGCGCTTCGCGCAAGCGCAGCGCGACGGCTATGCGTTGCACAGCGCGCAGCTGTGCGCGCTCGAGCCATTTCTCACGGACGATCTCGTGCAGCGCTATCTCGGCGATCTGCAACGCATCGGCATGATCCAGCGCAACGAAGGCGGTGCGTGGATGTTGAGCCGCGACCTGCGCACGCTCACGCTTTACGATCTGTACGCGGCGAGCCGTTACCGATTTCCCCTCGGCGAGTTGCCGCCGGGCGCTGACGAAGCCGGCGTACGCGCCGCGCGGGCGCTCGCAGCCGCGCGCAACGCGCTGCACGAAACGCTGCACATCGCTCTGAGCGAAATTTTTCTGGTGACGCAGCGGTCTGAAGCCCGAGGCAACGAATTGGACGAAAGGAGAAATTCATGAAGCGTTTGATCGGACTTTTGTTGTTGACCAGCACGTTGTCCGCCTTCGCTGCCACTGCCGCGAAACCCGCGCTCAGCGTGAAGACGCTCGACGGCGCTACGTTCGATCTTTCCGCGCAAAGTGGAAAATGGGTCATTGTGAACTTCTGGGCGACATGGTGTTCGCCTTGTCTGAAGGAGCTGCCGGACATCTCGGCGTTCGTGGCTGCGCACAAGGACAAGGTCGCCGCGATCGGCCTGGATTTCGAGGATGCCGAACCAGACGAGGTCGCACAGTTTCTCAAGAAACACCCGCTGAGCTACCCGGTCGCGCAGGTCGACATCGACCATCCGCCGAAAGATTTCGACGCGCCGAAAGGCCTGCCGAATACGTACGTGATTGCGCCCGACGGCCATGTTGCCAAGGCCTTCATGGGGCCGATCACCAGCAAGGACCTGGAAACGGCGACAGGCGGCTGATGCCCTGCGCGAAATTCATCGTCAGCGGCCGTGTGCAAGGTGTGTTCTTCCGCGCCTCCGCGCGTGCCGAGGCCGTGCGTCTCGGCCTGACTGGCTATGCAAAAAATCTCGCCGACGGCAGCGTCGAAGTGCTTGCCTGCGGTGATCCCGCGGCGCTGGATGAACTACAACGCTGGTTGCAGGTGGGGCCGCCGGCAGCGCGGGTGGTGAGCGTCGAGCGCCGCGGCACCGCAGAAACCGTATTCGCGGGCTTCGTGACCGGCTAGATTCCTCAGTACTTCGACTTGATCCAAAGCGACGGATCGCGCAGCTTCTCAACAGCGGGCTTGTGCTTGAGTTTGGGAAGCTTCAGCGCCTTGACCGGAATTTTGCTCTCCGGCAGGTGATCGAGCAGATGACGGATGAGGTCCAGGCGTCCGCGGCGCTGGTCGTTGAAGTCCACAACGTGCCACGGCGCGAATTCCGTATGCGTGTGCTTGAACATGACATCGCGCGCATCGCCATAGGCCCGGTACTGCTCGCGTGCAGCGATATCGATTGGTGAAATCTTCCAACGCTTGAGCGGATTCGCCGCGCGCTCGGCAAAGCGCTCCTCCTGCTCCTGCTGGTCTACCGCCAGCCAATACTTGAACAGCAAAATGCCGTCATTGACCAAGCTGCGCTCGAATACCGGGCATTCTTCGAGGAAGCGCCGATATTCGCTATCGGTGCAGAAACCCATCACGTGCTCGACGCCCGCGCGGTTGTACCAGCTGCGGTCGAACAGAACGATCTCGCCGGCTGACGGCAGATGTTCGATATAGCGCTGGTAATACCATTGCGTCGCCTCCTTTTCGTCGGGCTTGCTCAACGCCACGATGCGGTAATGCCGGGTGTCCAGATATTCGCTGATCGCCTTGATCGAGCCGCCTTTGCCGGCCGCATCGCGGCCCTCGAAGACGACGACGATGCGCTTGCCGGTGTGAATCTGCCAGCGCTGCATTTCCACCAGTTCGACAGCCAGTGCCTCGAGATGCTCTTCGTACTTCTTCTTTTTCATTTTCTTCAATGCTCAGTCAATCGCGGCATGAGACCGGCCAGATTGCAGGGCTTCGTGCGCGCGTCGAGTTGGCTGCGCAGCAGCTTTTCCCAAGCCGTACGACAGGCCGACGTCGAGCCGGGCAGGCAGAATACAAACTTGTCGTTCGCGAGTCCGGCAAATGCGCGCGATTGCAGCGTGGAAGTGCCGATCTCATCGAAGCTCAGCACGCGGAACATCTCGCCAAAGCCGGGCATCTCCTTGTCGAGTAGCGGCCGCAGTGCTTCGGGTGTGGAGTCGCGGCCGGTAAAGCCGGTGCCGCCGGTAACCAGCACCCCGTGCACGCCGCTATCGGCAATCCAGGTCGAGACGATAGCGCGCAGCGCATATTTGTCGTCGCGCACGATCCTGCGTGCGTGCACGCGATGGCCTGCCGCCTGCAGCGCCTCGCACAAATAATCGCCCGACGTGTCAGTCGCGGCCGTGCGCGTATCCGAGACCGTCAGCACGCACAACGACAGCGCGACGAATTCAGTACCGGCGCTCATGCGCCCGCCTCGAAGTCGGCCGGCGCCAGGCCGCGTTCGAAACGCCGGAACATGGTCGTGAGCGCGGCTTCGAAATCGCGCGCATAGCCTGCCATGTCGAACAAGCCGCTGCTTTTGCGCGCATCCTCCACGCGCAGGCGCAGGGTATGCAGCGCCGCCAGGTCGCGCGCGTAATGCAATGCGATTTCGATGTAGTTTTGATCGCTCGTGGCATTCAAGTCGCCGAGTCCGAGATGATGATTGAGGCTGCCCGCCACGCGTGAGGCGAACGTCGCGCCAGGGTGCGTGAGCACCGGGCAGCCCGCCCACAGCGCGTCGCTCGCGGTGGTGTGCGCATTGTACGGATTCGTGTCGAGGAACAGGTCCGCGTGACGGAAGCGCGACAGGTGCTCGGCGTGCGGCACGCGCAGCGCGAACACCAGCCGCGCCGGGTCCACCCCGGCGGCGTGAGCGGCGCGGCGCAGGTGCTCATCGGCGCTGCTGCCCGGCGGCCCGGCGAGCAGCCACAGCACGCTGTCCGGCGCGCCCTTGAGGATTTTCATCCAGCGCGCAAAACTG
>Ga0207680_10000633_pt1 | contig 16589 bp, 16 predicted proteins | sample KBSS23metaG_FD_184321 | JGI IMG/M metagenome (GOLD analysis project Ga0207680, IMG submission 184321) | Switchgrass rhizosphere microbial communities from Kellogg Biological Station, Michigan, USA - KBS S2-3 metaG (SPAdes) (version 2) | ecosystem: Host-associated > Plants > Roots > Rhizosphere...
ACATCAGGTCATTACGGCCGAAGATGGCTCAGCGGGTGTGGAAGCGGCCAAGCGCGAGATACCCGACCTGATCCTCATGGACGTGGTGATGCCGAACCTCAACGGGTTCCAGGCCACGCGTACGATCGCCAAAGACGCCAAGACCAGCCACATCCCGATCGTGCTGGTGACGACGAAGGATCAGGAAACCGACCGCGTGTGGGGTATGCGCCAGGGGGCAAAAGCGTACGTCACCAAACCCGTGGACGAAAGCGAGCTGGTGCACACCATCGCCAAACTGCTGCCAGCAAGCTGATCAGGGATCAAGCCGGCACGCGTTTCGGAAAAATTTCCGCCATCTGCTCGTAGAGCTTGCGCTGCGCGTCGGTCTGCGCGGGCGGCGCGTGGACCTGCAACGTGATGATCTGATCACCTGCTACCGCACCCGGCATGCCACGCCCGCGCAGGCGCATGCGCTTGCCGCTATCGGAACCCGCCGGAATTTTCAGTTCGACCTCGCCGCCCAGCGTCGGCACCGTAATCTGCGCACCCAAAGCCGCTTCCCACGGCGCCACGGCCAGATCGACGTGCACGTCGCGGCCCTGCAGGTGAAAACGTGGGTCTTCGCGGATAACGACTTCGAGCAGCAGGTCGCCTCCAGGCGCTCCTTGTGCGCCTGGCGAGCCTTGCCCCGCCAGGCGAATCTGCTGACCGGAGACAATGCCCGCGGGAATCTTCACGTCCAACGTGCGTTCACCGCCGTCAACGTCGCGCAAGGAAATGCGTTCGCGGCCGCCACTATAGGCGGTGCTCAGCGGAATCTCGATGCGCGCCTGCACGTCGCGCCCGCGGCGCGGGCCGGCCCGCCCGCCGCGCGCCGCACCCGCACGCCCGAACAGCGACTCGAAGAAATCGGAAAAACCGCCTTCGCCTTGCAGGTTGGAAAAATCGAACTCGGCGCCATCGCCGAAATGCGGCGGCGGATGAAATTCATCGCCCGGTCGATAACCGCTCGCGCGCAGCTGATCGTAGGCCCGACGCTTGGCCGGATCCTTGAGCGCTTCGTAGGCCTCGTTGGCTGCCTTGAATTTCTCCTCGGCGCCGGTTTCCTTGCTCACGTCGGGGTGAAACTTGCGCGCAAGCTTGCGATACGCGGACTTGATTTCCGCGTCGCTGGCTTCGGCTTTCACGCCGAGCGTTTCGTAATAATCCTTGAACTGCATTGTTCACGCGCTCCCAACGCAAGGGAACCTCTGAACAAGCTGCTGCGCTCGACATCTTGCCCGCCGGCGGTGCTCGGAATCCTCATTTACATACAAGTAAACTCCGGTTCCTGCGCTCCGGCGTCGCGCAACCTGTCTTCGCTCGCGACGCTTGTTCAGAGGTTCCAAAAGAACTGCGGCCAGCATAGCCGACCGCAGTCCTGCATCAACTCCTTCGTGCTGCGATCAATGCTTGATTTCGATGCGCCGCGGCGCGGCTTCCGCCTTCTTCGGAATCGAGATCTCAAGCACGCCATTCTTGCCGTGCGCGCTGATGCCCTCGGCATCGGCCGTATCCGGCAGCGCGAAACGGCGGTAGAACGCGCCGTACGAGCGCTCGATGCGCGTCAGCTTGCCGGCCTGGTCCTTGGCTTCGGTCTTGCGCTCGCCCTTGATCGACAGAATGCCGCCGTCCATGTGCACTTCGATGTCGTTCGGATCGACGCCCGGAATGTCGGCGAGGATCACGAAGCGCTTGTCTTCTTCCTTGATGTCCACACGCGGGGTCCATTGACTGGTGACGACGTTGGATTGGTCACCCTCGTCTTCGCCGAAGAAACGGTCGAACACCTGCTTCATTTCATCCTGGAAGCGATGATTCTGCGTCCATGGGTAGTAACGTGTAATTGCCATATTGCCTCCACAAAAGTTTTCCGGGCACGTCGGCCCGTATCTTCGCGATTTAAGGCCGCAGCATCGGCTTTCAAGGGTGCGCTGCAAGCCGTATGATCGGGTTCTGGGGCCAATCTGGAGACAAGGAAAATGGCAATCAAAGTAGGAGACCGCATTCCCAACGCGACCGTCAATTACCTCAAAGACGGCGTGCAGGCGATCAATACCGACGAGATATTCAAGGGTAAAAAGGTCGTGCTGTTCTCGGTTCCCGGCGCCTTTACCCCGACCTGTTCGGCGAAGCACCTGCCCGGTTACGTGGAAAAATTCGGCGAATTCCAGAAGAAGGGTGTCGATGTCGCCTGCCTCGCCGTCAACGATGCGTTCGTGATGAACGCGTGGGCCAAGGATCAGCACGTCCCGGAAGGCCTGCGCATGCTCGCCGACGGCAACGGTACCTTTGCCGAGGCGCTCGGCTTGGAGATGGACGGGTCGGCGTTCGGCCTTGGCATGCGCAGCAAGCGCTTCGCTCTCTATGCCGAGGATGGCGTGGTCAAGAAACTCAACGTCGAAGCGCCGGGCGAGTTCAAGGTATCTGACGCGGATTCGATGTTGAGTGCCGTGGCGTAGCCCTGGGACAGGCTACTCGGGTGCGGGCGACTCTGCCGTCTCGCCCTCGCCCGTGGTGGTGGATTCTTCCTCGCCTCCCAGCGATTCCACGCGCACCACACCCACGAGATTCTCTTCCGGCGGCAGGCGGATAAGCGTTACACCCTGCGTGTTGCGGCCGACGCGCGCGATCTCACTCGCGCGCGTGCGCACGAGCGTGCCCTGGTTCGAGATCAGCATGACTTCGTGCGTCTCGTCGAGCTGTGCAGCACCGACCAGGTTGCCGTTGCGTTCCGAACACTGGATCGCGATCACACCCTGGATACCGCGACCCTTGCGCGGATACTGCGATAGCGGCGTGCGCTTGCCGTAGCCGCGCTCGGTCGCAGTGAGCACATACGTATCCGTCGCCGATGTCGCGTCATCGGCCAACGCCTCGCTTTCGCCTGCCTCGGCAGCTTCGTCTTCGTCGCCGCTTTGCGCCAACGCATGTTCGACGACCAGTAGCGACACGACCCGCGCGCTTTCCGCAAGACGAATACCGCGCACACCGCCGGCGTTGCGTCCCATCGAGCGCACCTCGTCTTCGGCGAAGCGCACGGCCTTGCCGTTCGAGGCGAACAGCATGACGTCGCGCGTGCCGTCGGTGAGCTGCACGTCGACAAGCGCGTCGCCTTCGTCGAGGCCGATCGCGATCTTGCCTTTCTGCAGCTGGAATGCAAATTCAGTCAGTGGCGTCTTCTTCACCGTGCCGTTGCGCGTGGCGAAGAACACGAATTGATCTGCTGCGTAGTCCCGCACCGGCAGCACGGCCTGCACTTTTTCGCCTTCCTCGAGCTGCAGCAGATTCACGATCGGGCGACCGCGCGAATTCGGGCCGGCGTCCGGGATCTTGTATACCTTCAGCCAGTACACGCGGCCGAGACTCGTGAACGCGAGCAGCGTGTCATGCGTATTGACCACCCACAACTTCTCGACGAAATCCTCTTCCTTGATCGCGGTGGCCATGCGACCTTTGCCGCCACGACGCTGCGCGCGGTAGGTCGTCACCGGCTGGCGCTTCGCGTAACCGGCATGCGAGAGCGTCACGACGACGTCCTCGGCGGCAATCAGATCGAGTACGTCGAGGTCTTCCTGACTCGCCTGGATCACCGTGCGGCGGACGTCGCCGTATTGTTCGCGGATGGCCGCAAGTTCAGCGCGGATCACGCTCAGCAATTTCTCCGGATCGAGCAGAATGGCGATCAGACCCTGGATCGTGATCAGCAGCGCCTTGTATTCGTCGGTGAGCTTTTCCTGCTCGAGCCCGGTCAGGCGCGCCAGACGCATTTCCAGGATCTGCTGTGCCTGGATCTCGGAAAGCTGATAACCGGCCGCGTCCAAGCCCACGCCCGGGGCGAGATCCTCGGGCTTCGACGCATCCGCACCGGCGGCGGCGAGCAGCGTACGCACCAGACCCGGCTCCCAGCGCTGGGCGAGCATGCGCTGCTTCGCGACGTCGCCGGATTCGGATGTCTTGATCAGCTCAATCATCTGATCGATGTTGGCGAGCGCGACCGTGAGCCCTTCGAGCACGTGCGCGCGCTTGCGCGCCTCGCCCAGCTCGAAGATCGTGCGCCGCGTGACCACTTCGCGACGATGGCGCACGAACGCGTCGAGGATTTCCTTCAGGCTCAGCAGTCGCGGCTGGCCGTCGACGAGCGCAACCATGTTGATGCCGAACGTCACCTGCATCTGCGTCTGCTGGAACAGGTTGTTCAGCAGGACGTCGCCCATGGTGTCCTTGCGCACTTCGATGACAATGCGCATGCCGTCCTTGTCGGACTCGTCGCGCAGACCATCCGGCGAGATGCCTTCGAGCTTCTTTTCCTTGTGCAGTTCGGCGATCGCCTCGATCAGGCGTTTCTTGTTCACCTGGTACGGCAGCTCGCTGACGATGATCGTCTCGCGGCCGTTGTCATCGGTTTCGATGTCGGCCTTTGCCCGCACGTAGATGCGCCCGCGGCCGGTTTTGTAGGCTTCAATGATGCCCGCAGCGCCATTGATGATGGCAGCGGTCGGGAAATCCGGACCCGGCACGAGGCGCAGCAATTCCTCGAAGCTGATCTGCGGATTGTCGATAATGGCGATCGTCGCATCGACGATTTCGCGCAGGTTGTGCGGCGGCACGTTCGTCGCCATGCCGACCGCGATGCCGGCCGAACCGTTGATGAGCAGGTTCGGTACGCGCGTTGGCAGCACCGTCGGTTCGAGCTCCTTCTCGTCGTAGTTCGGCTGGAAATCGACAGTTTCCTTGTCGATGTCGGCAAGCAGGTCGGAAGCGAGCCGTTCGAGGCGGCACTCGGTGTAGCGCATCGCTGCCGCGTTGTCGCCGTCGACCGAGCCGAAGTTGCCCTGGCCATCGACGAGCGGGTAGCGCAGCGAGAAATCCTGGGCCATGCGCACGAGTGCGTCGTAGATCGAGGAGTCGCCATGCGGATGGAACTTACCCATGACGTCGCCGACGATGCGCGCGCACTTCACGTAGGCGCGATTCCAGACGTTGTTCGCTTCGTACATGCCGAACAACACACGCCGATGTACCGGCTTCAGGCCATCGCGCACGTCCGGCAGCGCGCGGCCGACGATCACGCTCATCGCGTAATCGAGGTAGCTTTGCCGCATTTCGTCTTCGATATTGACGCGAATTACTTCTTTGGCCAGCTCCGCCATTCGAGGTATTTCCTGGTATTTGCTATGGGCGGATTCCGCTCGTGCGGCGGCTCTCCGCGGTAAGGCTTTTCAGCCGCGGAATTCTAGCATATTTCGCGGGTCCACGACGAGCCGCAAAGCCTTTAATTTTGCGGCTTGGCGGCCAGTTCGACGGGTCAAATTCCGTCGCCGTCGCCGGCCCCGGATTGGGGTTGCTTGTGATGCCCGAAAACCCAATGGCGCGAGGCCATGTAATTGACACCGAGGCCGGCCACCGAGCCCGCCGCGACGGCGAGGATCAGCCACGGCCCGTCGAAATTGAAAAAGTATACGCAGACCCAGTACGCGGAGTAGTTGCAGGCAAAGCCCCAGCTCATCGCGAACACGTAACGCATCCACTCGAACAGCAGCGAATGCTTGCGCGGACCGCGGAACGTGTAATGGCGGTTGAAGATCCACGTCGCCGTGGCCGCGCACAGGAACGAGATCAAACGGCCGCTATAGCGATCCCAGGCTAGGCCGACGACGAGCAGTTGCAGGATGCCGGCGTCAACGATGAAGCCGATCACGCCGCCGACGCAAAACATGGCCAGTTGCTTCACGCGAACGACTCGCGCATTTTTGCGGCATCGGGTTTTTCGATGACGCCGCGCTCGGTGACGAGCGCATCGACGAGCTGCGCAGGAGTCACGTCGAATACCGGGTTCCAGGCATCGGCGCCCTCGGCGACGGTGCGCTGGCCGCCGACGCCGAACAGCTCGCCGGGTTCGCGCAGCTCGATGTGAATGTGCGCGCCGTCCGGCGTGGCCATGTCCACGCTCGATGACGGCGCCACGACCATGAACTTGACGCCATGGTGGCGCGCGCTGATGGCGAGCTGGTATGTGCCGATCTTGTTCGCCGTGTCGCCGTTCGCGGCAATGCGGTCGGCACCGACGATCACCCAGTGCACGGCGCCGGACTGGAGCAGGTGCGACGCCGCCGAATCGGCGATCAATTTGGCCGGAATGTGGTCGCGCAGCAGTTCCCAGATCGTCAGGCGCGCGCCCTGCAGCCACGGCCGCGTCTCGCCTGCGTATACTTGTGCAATTTTCCCGTGGGCCACGGCGGCGCGGATAACGCCGAGCGCCGTGCCGAACCCGGCTGTCGCCAATGAACCGGTATTGCAATGCGTGAGCACGCCACTGCCGGGCGCGATCAATTGCGCACCGAGTTCGCCCATGCGCCGGTTCGCGGCGAGATCTTCGTCCTGCACCGATCGCGCCTCGCGCGTGAGCGTCGCCAGCGCGGCGTTCCCGCCAGCGCGTGCGAGCGCGGCGCGCATGCGCGCCAGTGCCCAGGCCAGATTCACCGCGGTCGGCCGCGCCGCATTGAGTGCCGCGATCGCCGGCTCCAGCGCCTGCGTCGTGATCGCCTGCCCCGCCGCCGCCAGCCGCTGCGCTTCGAGTACCACACCCCACGCGGCGGCAATGCCGATCGCCGGTGCGCCACGCACGGCCAGGTCGCGGATCGCCGTGGCGACTTCCTCTGCACTGCGGCAATCGATCATCGTTTCCGCGAACGGCAATCGACGCTGATCGAGCAGACGCAGCACACCATCCGTCCAGACCACGGCGCGAATGGTGTCGTGACGATCGAGCTCGTTCATTGCGGATTCCGGCAAAGGTGCGAAGGATAGCGCACCCGGCCGCCCCTGCCCCGAACTGCTAGCATGTGTGCATGAAAGCGCTGACCGTGAAAACCCGCGAAGTCAAAGCCGTGCGCGCGTCGAAGCCGCGCTCCGGTAGCGATCCGAAGGACGCGCAATTTGTCGCGCTGCTGCGACGCAAGTGCATGCGCGCCGCGACGATCGGCGCGCTCACCGCGGCGGCGGAATCACTGCCCGGGTTCGGCAAGGCGCTCGGCCTCGTCTTCGGCGAGCTGCTCGACGTGGAGATGCTCGCCGGCGTGCAGCGCGAACTCATCGAGGAAACGTTTGCTCTGTATGGACTGGAGTTACCCGCGGCGCTGCACCGTGCCCTCGTGCGCAAAGTGCAGCTTGCCGGCTCCGCGGCGAGCGTGGCGGGCGACGCATTGACGCGCGGCCTGCTGCATCGGGCATTCGGAAGTATCGGCCGGATGATCGCGGTGCGCGCCGTACCGCTGACCGCAGTGGTTTCCTCGGCGCTCGCGAACGCGACCGTGACGTATGCAATCGGCAAGCGTGCGCAGGCCGTCGCCCGCCTGCGCGAGTCGCCGATTGCCGGGATGCCCGATGCGCTGCGCGCGTTCAGCGGCGTTGACGAACGGCGCATTTTCGCGTGGTCGGTCGCTGCGGCAAAGGACGCCCTGACGCGGCTAACCGAGACGGTCGGCAGCATGGCCGGGAGAGCCCGGAAACGTGTGCCATCGACAAAACGCAGGACGGCCAAGCATTCCCGTGGGGCTAAAGATCCGGCGTGAACCGGCATCCGAAATGCTCCGCAGCCGCATTTTCGCTTGCGTCCACACCCGTGCGCGCGGCATGCTATGGCGACCGCCGATGCCGCGAGGTGCGGAAGTGACAGGGGACCTCCGCAACGATCAGCCACCGCATGATTGAATTCGGACACAGCACGCATGTTGGCTTGCGCCGCGAGCACAACGAAGACACCTACTACGCCGATGCGCAACTCGGTTTGTGGCTGGTCGCCGACGGTATGGGCGGGCACGAGCATGGCGAAGTAGCCAGCGCTCTTGCGCGCGACACTGTCGTACGCGAGATCACTGCCGGCGCGCCGCTCGCGCAGGCAGTGCAGCGCGCGGATGAAGAAATCATCCAGCACTCCAGCAAGAAAGCCGAAGCGCTGCCGATGGGCACCACGATCGCCGCCATTCGCATGCGCGGTCACGACTATGAAATCTGCTGGGTCGGTGACAGTCGCGTATACATGTGGAATGGCACGCTGAAGCAGCTGTCGCAGGATCACTCCTATGTGCAGGAACTGATCGACCAGGGCGCAATCACGCATGAGCAGGCCCGCTCGCATCCGCACCGAAACGTGGTGACGCAGGCGCTCGGCGTCACCGATCCGCAAAACCTGCGGGTGGAAACCATTCGCGGCACGTTGCAACCCGGCATGCAGATCCTGCTGTGCTCCGACGGCTTGACGGAAGAGGTCGAAGACAAGGACATCGGCGCGGTACTGGCGCGCGTGGACCTGTCAGCACAGGAATGCGTGGATCATCTCATTCTCGCTGCACTCGACGGCGGCGGCGCTGACAATGTCACCGTGATCCTGATTCGGGATCGCTGAAACTCTGGACGCGCATAGTCACGCCAGTTCTGCGACTGGCGCTTCTGTCATACCCAGCCACAGGCATTTGCCCTTGCTCGCCTCATGCAGGCGCGCCAGCCGCGCTGCGTGCGCGGCAAGTTCGTCCGCGACTGCGTAATGCACACGCAACGGCAGGCGCGCGACGATACTCGTCGCCACGCCTAGCGCGGCGACTTCCGCTGCGGCGGCACCGAAGCCCAGATCGCCCTGCCCGCCGGTCATGGCCAGATAGACTTCGGTCAGCAGCTGCGCATCGAGCAGCGCACCGTGCAGATCACGGCCGCGGTTATCGACGCTCAGGCGCTTGCACAGCGCGTCGAGATTGTTCTTTTGTCCGGGATACTTTTCGCGCGCCAGCGCCAGCGTATCGAGCACGGTCGCGTGCTGCGTCACGCGGCCGAGCCTGGCGTCGGCGAGCGCGAGTTCGGCATCGAGAAAACCGACATCGAATTCGGCGTTGTGGATGATCAGTTCAGCACCGGCGATGAACTGCAGGAACTCGGCGGCGATCTCGACAAAACACGGCTTGTCGGCGAGAAACTCGTTGCTGATCCCGTGCACCGCCTGCGCGCCGTCGTCGATGCGGCGCTGCGGATTCAGATACCGATGGAAGGTGCGGCCGGTGGGCCGGCGTTCGCTCAATTCGACGCAGCCGATTTCGATGATGCGGTGGCCTTTGCCTGCTTCCAGGCCGGTCGTTTCGGTATCCAATACGATTTGCCGCATCAAGTTCTCCCCGCCGCCACCAACGCGGCGTCGCGCGCCAGTTTATCGACAATTTCATTCTCGATGTGACCGGAATGTCCGCGCGTCCAATGCCAGTGCACCTGATGCGGCGCGATCGCCGCGGCGAGGCGTTCCCACAAGTCCTGATTCTTCACCGGCTTCTTGTCCGACGTACGCCAGCCGTTCGCCTGCCAACGCGCCAGCCACGTCTCGATGCCCTGCTTCACGTATTGCGAATCGGTGGTAAGGCGCACCGAGGTCGCGCGGCGCAACGCTTCCAATGCGCATATCGCCGCCATCAGTTCCATGCGGTTGTTGGTGGTGGCGGGGTCACCGCCAAAGATCGTCTTCTCCGATGTCTTGTAGCGCAGCAACGCAGCCCAACCGCCAGGACCCGGATTGCCGAGGCAGGCGCCATCGGTGAATATCTCCACTTGCGCCGCCGTCATGCACAAGCCCGATGCGCGCCCGATGCCAGCGTCGGATTCAGCGCCAGTTCGCGCTTGGCCATGCGCGCGCGCAGCGGTGTCAGCGTGCTGCGCCGCTTGCGCGCGAGCAGCAGCCAGGTGCTGCCGAACCGGGCGAGGCGCGCAGACACGGCGCCCGGTTCCGCCGCGATATCGACGTGTGGCCAGAGCGACCCAGGAAAACGCACCTGCAGCGTATCGACTTGTTCGCGCGCCAGCAGCATGCGGCAATGGTGCGCGGAGCGCGGGCGCAAGTGCGCGGCGTGCAACGCCAGCCACGGTCGCCACGTGCCCAGCGGGTTGAAACCAAGGATCAGCGCTACGCCTTCAGGGGCAAGCACGCGCGCCAGCTCCGCCGCGCAGGCCTCGGCTTCATCGACCTGTTCCAGCGCATGCTGCGCAATCAGCAATTTGAAGCTCTCGTTGGCGAACGGCAGATGTCCGGGTTCACAACGCAATGCGCCTGCCAACAGGCCGCGCCCGTCGGGTGCGAGTTCGATCATCTTGCCGAGCAGATGTTGCGGCAACGGCGCGGACGCGCCGAGGTGCGGGCGCAGGAACAAGCCGTAATTGCCGTATACGCCGGCCACGATCGATGCAAGCGCGGCGAGCTCGCGCGCATACAAAGCCCGCATCGGCGCGCTGGCATGGAACTGATCGCGATCGTCGGACATCGGGCCGGTGACAACGGGGACTTGTGCCCGATTGTGCGCGAACGTCGGCGCAGCGTAAACCGGTGATGCTGCAATGCACGACGACTTGCTAACGATTCGCAACGAATACTGCTGATATAGTGCGCGTCCGTTTTGCCGGGGAAGCCAGCCGGAATTGCGGGAGATGCGGCATACGCATCGTATCGGGTTCCAGAGCGGACGAGGTGGGCGCATGAGCGGGTCTACAGCGCAAGCTTGCGAACGTACAGCGCCAGGCAACAACTGGCGTCTCGCTGCATTCGGCACCTGTTGCACGGTGATTGGCGGTGCCTGCGTGTTGCTCGCCGCATGCAGCACGAATCCCGGCAAACCATCCTTTTCGCAGGCCTTGCCTGAAACTGCATTGCCGGCCATGCCGGAACCGCTACCGGCTGATCGCGCAGTCGCCAATGGGCCCGCCGGAGCGCCGCTGTGGGCGCGTTTGCGCCAGGGCTTCACCTTTGCTGATTGCGACTACAACACGCAAGTCACGCAATGGTCGCGGCGCTTCAGCCGCGATGCCGCAAGCTTCACTGCGTCGTTGAATGAGGCCATGCCGTTCCTGCTCGTCGTCGCCGAGCAGATCGAAAAACGCGGCATGCCGGCCGAATTCACCTTCCTGCCCTACATTGAAAGCAACTACACGGCGTTGGCGAGCAGCGGCGACCGTGCCGCGGGCATCTGGCAGCTCATGCCGGATACGGCGCGTGAGGCGGGCTTGCCCATCACCCATGAATACGACGGACGCCTGGATATTTACGCGTCCACCGCGACGGCACTCGACCTGCTCGAGCGTTATCACGAGGAGTTTGGCGACTGGCGCCTGGCCGACATGGCATTCAATGCCGGCGAGTACGGCATCAAAGATCTGCGCGGCGACAATTCCGACGCGCCGAGCGCGGCCGAACTCGCGCGCCTGCGTGTGCCCGCGCATGCGCACGAACATCTGGCGAAACTGCTGGCCGTGAGCTGCATCGTCGCCGATCCGGAACGCTTCCATGTCGAGTTGCCGGAGCCGCAAGCCGACGACACACTCGCCGCGATTGAGTTACCTGCGCCTGCCGATCTTGCGCTCGTCGCCCACAGCGCCGGTATCGACGCCGCACAGCTCAGGCATCTGAATCCCGGATACCTGCACGGTCGCATGGCGGAGCGCGGTCCCTATCGCCTGCTGCTGCCGGCCGCGCGGCACGACGCAGTCGCGGCGACGCTCGACAAATTGCCGCGCTCTGCATGGCGCGAATGGCACGAAATTACCTTGCAGCACGACGAAGACATCGGCGTGCTCGCGGCGGCGCATGGCGTCGAAGCCGATGCATTGCGGGCGGCGAACGCGACAAGCGGCGACGCGCTCCAGGCCGGGACGCGCGTGCTGGTGCCCGGACATGCCGATGAGCGCCACGCCCCTGCGGCGATCGCGAAAGTGCAGAACATCATCGAGCGCTCATCGATGCACGTGGTGCATGCAGGCGACACGCTGTGGAATATCGCGCAACGCACCCGCGTGCGCCTCGCCGATCTCCTGGCGTGGAACGCACTGCATGCAAACGCCACGCTGCACCCGGGTCAGCAGCTGCGCCTGCAAGCGCCGGAAAGCGTATCCACCGCCTCCTCAGCGAGCGCACCCTGAGAAACCTCTGAATAAGCTACTGCGCTCGCGACGCTTATTCAGAGGTTCCCCTGACGCGGACTGCGCGCGTCCGTTAAACTTCGCGTTCTGGACGAACTGCGGGAGCACAACATGGGATTTCTGCACGGTAAACGCGCCCTGATCACCGGGATACTCAGCCAGCGCTCGATCGCCTGGGGCATCGCCAATGCGATGCATCGCGAAGGCGCGCAACTCGCGTTTACCTACGTCAACGACGACCTGCGCAGCCGCGTGGACGAGGCGGCGAATGCATTCGGCTCGAACATCGTATTGCCCTGCGACGTCAGCAACGACGAACAGATCGAGAAGCTGTTCGCGGAGCTGGGCAAGCACTGGGACGGTCTCGACATCGTCGTGCACTCGATTGGCTTCGCACCGCGCGAAGCGCTGCAAGGCGAATTCCTCGATGGCCTGACGCGTGCGAGCTTCGCCATGGCGCACGATATCTCCAGCTACAGCTTCGCGGCACTCGCGAAAGCCGCACGGCCGCTGATGAAAGGCCGCGGCGGATCGCTGCTTACCCTCACCTACCTCGGTGCCGATCGCGCGCTGGCGAACTACAACGTCATGGGTCTGGCCAAGGCCAGCCTCGAAGCGAACGTGCGTTACCTTGCCTACAACCTCGGCCCCGAAGGCACGCGCGTCAACGCGATTTCCGCCGGGCCGATCAAGACGCTCGCCGCCGCCGGCATCGCGAATTTCCGCAAGATGCTCGACCACGTCGAACATAACGCACCGCTGCGGCGCAGCGTGACCATCGACGAAGTCGGCAACACCGCCGCGTTTCTGTGCTCCGACCTCGCCTCGGGCATCACCGGCGAAGTGACGTTCGTGGATGCGGGTTACAACACGCTGGGAATGACCGGAATCTGAGCCGTCCAGGTGCCGGCGCTTGGCAAGGTCGGCACGCCGCCGGGCGGCTCGCGCGGCAAATCACGCGCGCATCCAAACACTGCAGGACCTTGGCGTGATGCGACTGCTCACGGGTAAACGCCATCGCCGGAGCGATGACGTTACTCAGAAACCGCGCGCGACTGCATTCCGCGATAGATGAGATACGGCTCCGCCTGACCATTGATCACGGCTTCGTCGACGACGACTTTCGAAACGTGCTCGAGTGACGGCAGTTCGTACATCGTCTCGAGCAGCACCTGCTCGAGGATCGTGCGCAGACCGCGGGCGCCGGTGCGGCGTTTGAGCGCCTTGCGCGCCACGGCGCCGAGTGCTTCGTTGCGGAATTCCAGTTCGGCGCCTTCGAGCTCGAACATGCGCTTGAACTGCTTGACGATCGCATTCTTCGGCTCGGTGAGAATCTTGATCAGCGCGGGTTCGTCGAGTTCTTCGAGTGTTGCGACAACAGGCAGGCGGCCGACGAATTCCGGAATCAGGCCGAACTTCACCAGATCCTCCGGTTCGACGTCGGCGAGCACCTTGCCGACATTCGTGCGATTGGCCTTGCTGCGGATCTCCGCGGCAAAGCCGATGCCCGTGGATTCGGAGCGCTGCTGGATGACTTTTTCCAGGCCAGAGAACGCGCCGCCACAGATGAACAGGATGTTTTTCGTGTCGACTTGCAGGAATTCCTGCTGCGGATGCTTGCGCCCGCCTTGCGGCGGCACTGACGCAATCGTGCCTTCGATGAGCTTGAGCAGCGCCTGCTGCACGCCTTCGCCGGAGACGTCGCGCGTGATCGACGGGTTCTCGCTCTTGCGCGAAATCTTGTCGATTTCGTCGATGTAGACGATGCCCGTCTGCGCCTTCTCGACGTCGTAGTCGCACTTCTGCAGCAGCTTCTGGATGATGTTCTCGACGTCTTCGCCGACATAGCCGGCTTCGGTCAATGTCGTCGCATCGGCGATCGTGAACGGTACGTTGAGCAAGCGCGCGAGCGTCTCGGCCAGCAACGTCTTGCCCGAGCCGGTCGGGCCGATCAGCAGAATATTGGATTTTGCCAGCTCGACTTCGTCCTGGCGTTGGCGCGCTTCGAGGCGCTTGTAGTGATTGTAGACGGCGACCGCGAGTACCTTCTTGGCGCGGCTCTGCCCGATCACGTATTGATCGAGCACGTCCATGATTTCGCGCGGCTTCGGCAGGTGATTGCGCGCGCTGGCGTTCTTTTCCTCGAGCTCTTCGCGGATGATGTCGTTGCACAGCTCGACGCATTCGTCGCAGATGTACACGCTCGGGCCCGCAATCAGCTTGCGCACCTCGTGCTGGCTTTTGCCGCAGAACGAACAGTACAGAATCTTGCTGCTGTCGCCCGATCGGCCCTGCCGCTCGTCACTCATTTCTCTTGGAGCCCCGTCGCCGGTTCATGTCAGTTTCAAGAATAGCATACCCGCGCGGAAATCCACGTTCGCCCGACGGGCGTGCTTTTAACGCGGGCAGCCGGAATTAGCGGCAGGTCAGGCGGTGCGGACCGTCTCGCCAGGGCGACGTTCCAACACGGCGTCGACCAAGCCGTAGATCTTGGCGTCCTCGGCATTCATGAAGTAGTCGCGATCGACATCGCGCTCGACCTGCTCGACAGTGCGACCCGTGTGGCGAGCCAGGGTTTCATTCAGGCGTGCCTTGAGCGCGAGAATCTCTTTGGCATGGATCGCGATATCCGAAGCCATGCCCTGAAAACCGCCCGAGGGCTGATGGATCATCACGCGTGAATTCGGCAATGTGTAACGCTTGCCTTTGGCACCGGCGGCGAGCAGGAACGAACCCATGCTGGCGGCCTGGCCGACGCAGATCGTGCTGACGTCGGGCTTGATGAACTGCATCGTGTCGTAGATCGCCATGCCGGCCGTGACTACGCCACCCGGGCTGTTGATGTAGAGATTGATGTCCTTGTCCGGATTTTCCGACTCCAGAAACAACAGCTGCGCGACGATGACATTCGCCATGTAATCGTCGATCGGTCCGACACAGAACACGACGCGCTCCTTGAGCAAGCGCGAATAGATGTCATAGGCACGTTCACCGCGAGAGGTCTGTTCGACCACCATCGGCACAAGGTTCAACCCGCGGGTTTGGTTGCTCATCACTGTCTCCAGGCGGCGCCTCAGACAGGACGCATCGCTTCGCTAAAGGATAACGTTTGTTCGGTCGTCTGCGCGTGTGCGGCCACCCATTCGGCGACCTGATCTTCCATCACACGATTCTGCAAGCTCTGCATGAGTTGGGGGTCACGCTGGTAAAGTTCAACCACCTGGGTCGGTTCTTCGTACGTCGAGGCGATCGTCGCCAGCATTTCGGCAACGCGACGGCTGTCCGGACGGATGTCGTTCTGGCGCGCCAGTTCGCCGATCAGGACGCCGGCTGAGACGCGGCGATGAGCCATTTCGTTGAACGCCGAAATCTCGCCGCTGAACGCCTGACCCTGCTGTTGCGCCTGCGCTTGTGCCTGGCTGTGCAGCGCGCGCGCTTCGGCATCGACCATGCCCTGCGGCAATTCGATGCCCGGATGCGCGTCCATCAACTTCTGGATTACTTCGTTCTTCAAGCGCGCCATCAGCATGCCCTTGAGCTCGCGCTCGAGGTTCGCGCGCACGTCGGCGCGGAACTTCTCCATGCCGCCGTCGCTGATGCCGAAGCTGGCGATGAACGCCGCATCGACTTCCGGCATTTTCGCTTCCTGCACGCGGATGATCTTGACCGACGCTTTCGCCGCCTTGCCGGCAAGCGCGGCGATGCGGAAGTCGGCCGGGAAGGTCAGGTCAGCTTCGAATTCATCGCCAGTGACATGCCCAGCGAGCTTGTCTTCCAGTTCCTTGCTCATCGCGCCGGAACCAAGGATCGTGCCGACGCGCTCGCGCGGATGCTCGAAGCCTTCGCCAGTAGCCGCGAGTTCGAACAACACCATGTCACCGGTCTGCGCACCGCGTTCGACCGGCGCCCAGGCGCGGCGTTGCTGGCGCAGCGTTTCGATCATCGCATCCACATCGACATCGGCTACGCTCGCCGCCGGTTTGCTGATCGCAAGCGACGTGACGTCGAGCTTGCCCAGTTCCGGCAGTACTTCGAACGTGGCGGTATATTCGATCTGGCCGTTGACCGGCTCGCCGGTCGTCGAAATCGCTGGCGATACCGCTGGGCGCAGCTTCTGCTCGCTGACTGCCTGCTGGAAACTGTTGCGCACGAGCTCGGACATGGTCTCGCCGCGAATCTGCGCACCGAAGCGCTGCTCGATCACCTTGGTCGGCACCTTCCCGGGCCGGAATCCTTTCAGACGCGCCGTGCGACCGGCTTCGGCGATGCGCGACTTCACTTGCGATTCATAGGAATCCGCCGGAATGCGCACCGTCAGTTTACGTCCAAGACTGCCCACGTTTTCGATCGAGACTTGCATAATTCTTCCTCAAAACTGCGACGGCGCAATGCGCCTGAATTGTGGTGCGAAAGGAGAGACTCGAACTCTCACGGGTTGCCCCGCTGGAACCTAAATCCAGTGCGTCTACCAGTTCCGCCACTTTCGCTTGAGCGCATCGGATTTTTCGCGCGGCGCGCGGGCGAGGCAAGGAAGAGAAGTGGTGGGCCGTCTAGGACTCGAACCTAGGACCAAGAGATTAAGAGTCTCCTGCTCTACCAACTGAGCTAACGGCCCACTTATCTTG
>Ga0207680_10000640_pt1 | contig 16476 bp, 12 predicted proteins | sample KBSS23metaG_FD_184321 | JGI IMG/M metagenome (GOLD analysis project Ga0207680, IMG submission 184321) | Switchgrass rhizosphere microbial communities from Kellogg Biological Station, Michigan, USA - KBS S2-3 metaG (SPAdes) (version 2) | ecosystem: Host-associated > Plants > Roots > Rhizosphere...
CGTGTCGCCGAGCCGCGCGGAGCCGGAGAGCGTGGCCCAGGGCAGGATGCCCGAGAGCCGCAGCCCGCCCGCGAGCTGCTGCCACGACGAGCCGTCCGTCGCGCCGACGGATCCGGCCGCGTCCGCCGCGATTCCGAATCCCGAGCGGCCGCGCGTGCGCCTCCAGGAGAGCTCGCCCGCGAAGGACCCGAGCACGCGCCCGAAGTGCCGCCCCTCCGAGAAGGCGTGGACGTCGGTCCCGCCGCCGCCCGCCTCGAGGCGCAGGCGTCCCGCGGGCAGGACGCGACTCCAGACCGCCGCCGCGTAGCCGCCCAGCCTCTCCTGATCGAACGCGGGGCGCTCGACCAGGCTCTGCCGGCCGGGCTTCTCGATCGCGGAGAAGAGCTGGGCCACGAGGTCGACCGGCAGACCCCGATACGCCGCGGCGATCGTCCCGCCGCGCGGCCCGGCCGCGTCGCCGATCGAGGCCGCGGCGAGACCGTGGAGGCGGCCGAGCACGTCGTCGCCGTCCAGGCCGAGCTGCACGGCGTTTCCGTCGGGGCCCAGCGAGAAGTTCACGAACGGCCGGATCGTCGGCGCGGCCCCGAGTCCGTACGGACGCGACGCCCCGACGGGAGCGGTGGCGGGCGCCGGAACGATCGGCGGGTTCGCGCGCGGAAGGAGCGGGAAGGCCTCCGTCTCGGTCTCGGTCTCCCCAAGCGGCGCCTCGGACGGCGGCGCCGACGACAGGTCCAGCCGGCGCAGGTCCACTCCCTTGGACGTCATCGCGAGGAAGTAGAGCGTTCGTCCGTCCGGCGTGGGCGCCGGCGAAAACGCGCCGCCGGTGACGCGCGTCCGCCGGCGCGCCGCACCTCCCTTCGCGACGTCGATCTCGAGCAGGTTCCAGATCCCGGAAGCGTCGGCCGTGACGAAGAGCCGCGTCCCGTCGGCGCTCCAGGCCGGCGGCGCGACGGGCGATCCCGGCAGCGCGATCTCGTCGTTCCCGCCGACGACGCCGCCGACGACGCCTTGCAGCGGGACGACCACGAGCCGCCAGCGCCCTCCGCGGTGCCGGAGGACGGCGATCCGCGTTCCGTCCGGCGAGAGGCGCGGGTGGCTCCAGACCGTCCACTCCTCGCCGCCGCCGTTCTCCTTCGCTCCCGCCGCGATCTCGCTCACGACGCCGCCCTCGAGATCCACCCGAACGAGCGCGCTTCGCCCGTAGCGCACGCGCACTCCCACCGCGAAGCGGCCGTCGGGAGACGGGTCGGCGTCGGCGACGTCCGCGCCGCGCGTGACCCGGCGCATGCGCCCGGAGTCCGGCTCCCAGAGATGGACGTCCCAGTGGAGGACGCCGTCGCCGTCCGGCGCGCGCCGCGCGAAGAGGATGGCCCGCGAGTCCGGCATCCAGCGGGGGTCCGCGGCCGCGTACCCGTCGACGCGCGGCAGCAGCCAGCGGGGCGCGCGCGCCGGCGACTGTTCCTGCCGGTCGGCGAGCTCGTTCGGGTCAGCCTCCAGCTCCCGCCGCCGCCTCTCGCGCTCCGCGGCCGCCCGTCGCTCCTCCTCGGTCTCTTCGAGGCTCCAGACCGCGAGAAAGCTGTTCGAGGGGGAAGGGTCGCGCCGCACCAGGAGACGCGCGCCGTCCGGCGAGACCTGCGGCGAGCTGGTCCCTCCGCGCAGCCGCTGCCACGTCTCGCCCTCCACCAGGCCCTCGCCGCGCAGCCGCTTCTCCTGCGCGATCGCGCGCGCGGTGATCTCCGCCCGGAAGAGGTCGTACAAATCCTCGGGCGACTTTCCGAAGACGCCCCGGAACGAACCCGCGAATCCCCCGGACGCGCCGTGGCGCGACGCCATGCGCTTCCACAGGTCCCGCAGGCTCTGCGGCCCCTCGCGGTCCGACAGCCACTCGAGGTACGCCGATCCCACGAGGTACGCCATCGCGCCCGAGAGCCACCCGCCGGAGGAGGACAGCTCGGCGTACTCCGGGAGCTTGCCCTCGATCCCGAACTGGCGCAGGACCATCGCGCGGAAGCTGCCGCCCGGGCGGCCGGATCCGGTCAGCGCGCCCTCGACCAGCGTCGCGTAGCCCTCCATGACCCAGCGCGGCGAGCTCAGGGCGAGCGGCCCGAACGGAACCGGCGAGAGGCGCGTGAGGAGGCGCGACGAGCGGTTCCGCGGCCGCGTCAAATGGACGATGTGCGCGAGCTCGTGGGTCGCGAGCAGCTCCGTCCAGTCGGTGTAGTCGCCGAGGCCCGTCTCGGAGTCCGGAGGCGAGGTCCACAGGACGATCTCGGGACGGTCCAGGAACGGGATCGCCATCCCGTTGGCGTCGGCGGCCGGGTCCGACACGACGACGTCGATCGGCCGCGGCGACGCGTAGCCCACGAAGTCGGTCACGCCGCCGTAGATCCCCTCGATCGAGCCCGCCAGGTGCCGCGCCCACGGCTCGAACGGCGCCGGAAAGTGGATCCGGAAGTGCGGCGTCTCGATGGTGCGCCAGTCCGCCGAGGGCCTCTGCCCCGCCGCGCTTGAAGGAATCGCGAGCGCGAGGAGAAGCGGGGCGAGCCAGACGCGTCGCATGGAATCGGTCGAAGGCTATCGCAGCGAAACCTTCCCGGGCGGCGCTCGTCTCCGGCATTGGCAGAGGAAAGCCAACGGAGGACTCATGCGCAATCCGGCCATCCCCCTCATGGGTGTCCTGCTCGTGCCCCTGATGCTCGTGTCCGCGGCCTCCCGGCTCTCCGCAACCGGGGAGCCGACCCCGACCCCGGAGAAGAAGAAGACGGAGAAGAAGGCCGCCGTCGTCGTCGACGGCAAGAAGCAGATCCTCGTCGACGGCGATCGCGTCGTGGTCCTGGGCGACGGTCCGAACATGGACGACGACCCCGTGATCGTCGGGGATCTGCCCGATTTCGACGGGGACGATCTCCCCCGCGTCGTCCGCTTCCACGGACATCGCGCCGGCGGCTACCTCGGCGTCCGTTCGATCGAGATGACGCCGGAGCTGCGCGAGCACTTCGGCGCGCCCAAGGATGCCGGCGTCCTGGTGGGGACCGTCGAGCCGGAGGGCCCGGCGGCCAAGGCCGGTATCCAGGTCGGCGACATCCTGACCGCGGTCGACGGCGAGGAGGTCGGCTCGACGCGCGAGCTGTCGCGGTCGGTACGCCGCCACGAGGCCGGAGACGCCGTGAAGGTCGACCTGCTGCGGGACCGCGCGAAGAAGACGTTCACCGTGACGATCAAGGAGGTGGAGGGCAGGGACAAGGAGATCCGCATCGGCGAGTTCGGCCACGGGCCCCACGACTTCGCCTGGAAGGACTGGGAGCGCTCGTGGCGGGACTGGGACCGCGGCGACTTCGCGACGCCGCCTCCCGTTCCGCCGGTCCCCGCCGTCCCGAACGGATCCCGCTGGAACGGCCTCGAGGATCGGATGAACAGCCTCGAGCAGCGCCTGAAGGAGCTCGAGGGCCGTCTGCCGACGCCGCCGCGCTGAGGGAGAGTCGGTTGTCAGTCGTCGGTAGTCGGTAGCCGGTAGTCGGAAGTGGCCAGACACTGGAGCCGAAGATTGGCGGCGGCACTGGCGATCGCCGCCGGGAGCCGCGCCGCTCCCGCCTCCAACCCTCCGCCCGTTACGGCGGACGGCGCTCGCGAGTGGCGCGAGGACCTGCGCTTCATGGCCTCGGAGATGGAGAAGCGCCACCGCAACCTCTTCCATACCGTCTCGCGCGAGCGCTTCGAGGCGGCCGTCCGGAGCCTGGACGCCCGGATCCCGTCGCTGGCGCGCCACCGGATCCTCGTCGAGATGGCGCGCATCGTCGCGATGGTCGGCGACGGGCACACCAACCTCGCGCCGACGCGCGACCCGAGGGTCGGCTTCCGGACATATCCCCTCCGGCTCTACCTCTTCGCCGACGGCCTCGCCGTGCGCGCCGCCTCGCGAGAGCACGCCGACGCCGTGGGCGCGAAAGTCGTCCGGATCGGGAGCTCCTCGGCCGATCAGGCGTATCGGGCCGTGCGCGAGCTGATCGGGCGTGACAACGAGATGGACGCGCGCTTCTTCGCGCCGCACCTGCTGGTCATGCCGGAGATCCTCCACGCCCTCGGCCTCATCGACGACATGGAGGACGCGGCGTTCACGCTCGACGTCGGCGGCACGGTCCGGACCCTGCGCCTCTCGCCGGCCGGGCCGGCCGAGCTCCTCGCGCCGGAGACGGACACCACCTGGATGCCGAGGCCGGAACTCGTCGACGCGCGCGATGGCGCGGCGCGGCCCACGCCGCTCTGGCTCCAGGCGCCGCAGGACCGGTACCGCTTCGTGCCTCTCCCGGAGGCGAAGGCCGTCTACGTCCAGTACAACCAGGTCGGCGACAAGGAGGGCGGCGAGACGATCGCGGCGTTCGCCGACCGGCTCCTCGCGTTCCTCGACGCGAACCCCATCGAGAGGCTCGTTCTCGACCTGCGGCTCAACCGCGGCGGCAACGGCGAGCTCAACCGGCCCCTCCTCGTCGCCCTGATCCGCGCGCGCCGGGTGGATCGGCCGGGCGGGCTCTTCGTCCTCGTCGGCCGGAGCACCTGGTCCGCGGCGCAGTTCCTGGTCAACGACCTCGAGAAGTACACCCACGCGATCTTCGTCGGCGAGCCCACCGGCGGCAAGGTCAACGCCTTCGGCGACTCGAGCCGCATCACGCTGCCCCACAGCGGCGTCACGGTGCGCGTCTCGACGCTCTGGTGGCAGGGCGACGAGCGTGACGCGCGGCCGTGGACCGCGCCCCAGGTCGCGGCGGACCTGGCCCTCGCCGACTACCGCGCCAACGTCGATCCCGCGCTGGACGCGGCCCTCCGCTACGCACCGAAGGCGTCGCTCGCCGACTCCCTTCGTGAGGCGGCCGACGCCGGCGACTTCGCACTCGCCGCGCGGCGATACGAAAAGTGGCGGAGCGACCCGGTCCACCGCTACGCCGACGACGCGGAGACCCAGGTGAACCGGCTCGGCTACGCGCTCCTCGCGGCGAAGCGCCCGGCCGCGGCGGCCGGCATCCTGCGGCTCAACGCCGAGGCCTTCCCGGAGTCGGCCAACGCGTGGGACAGCCTCGGCGAGGCCCAGGCCGCGGCGGGCGACCGCGAGGCCGCGATCCGATCCTACGAGACGGCGCTTCGCCTCGAGCCCGGCAGCGCCTCGGCGGCGGACGCCCTCCGACGGCTGCGCGCGGCTTCGTCGGGCTCGCCCTAGCTCTCCGGCACGAAAACTGGCGCGGATCTTGAAGGATGCTCCAGTGGAGGTGTGTATGAAGACGATGAGAGGCAAAGCCTCACTGCTCGCGGCGGTGTTCCTGCTGTCGTGCGCCTTCTCGCTCCTGGCGAACGACCGGCCGCACGAAGGCAAGATCACCAGCCTCGACCCGGATCAGCGGACGATGGTCGTCCAGGGTGAGGAGGGAGATCAGTGGGTCCTCTACTGGGAGGAGGCCACGAAGCTCAAAGGCGACCTCACGGTGGCCGAGCTGAAGCAGGGCGACTCGGTCCACTTCGACTACGTGGAACGCGCCGGAAAGAAGTACCTCACGGAGCTTCGCCGGACCCACAAGGCGAAGGACTAGGGTCTCCACCTTCGGCATCGCGAGGCGGCCCGCCGGGCCGCCTTTTTCTTGCGTGGGGCCCCCGCGTCCCGACTTCCCCATGCGCGGCGCCCCTCGCCGCGATACAGTCGCCGGAACGAACACGCCGAAATGGGGCGGCCGAACGGCCGCGAAGCGCCGGTAAAAGGAGGACCCATGTCGTCCGCGTCCACCAGGCCCTCGTCCGAGGAGCACGGGCACCACGGGCTCGCGCGCGACCTGACCCTGTTCGACGCCATCAACCTCGTCATCGGGACGATCATCGGCTCGGGGATCTTCCTGGTTCCCGCCGAGATCGCCCGGGCCGTGCACACACCGACCTGGATGCTCGCGGTCTGGGTGATCGGAGGCGTCCTGACGATGCTCGGGGCTCTGTCGCTCGCGGAGCTCGGCGCCGCGATGCCCGAGGCGGGCGGCATCTACACGTTCATCACGCGCGGCTTCGGCCCGCTCTGGGGTTTCCTCTGCGGCTGGATGCTCTTCACGGTGGCGACGTCGGGCTCGATCGCGACGCTCGGCGCGGCGTTCCCGATCTACCTCGGGGCGTTCGTGCCGCTGAATCCGACCACCACCAAGATCGCCGGCGTCGTCGTGATCGCGCTCCTCACGTGGGTCAACATCATCGGCGTCAAGAACGGCGCGCGCGTCGGGAACTTCCTGACGGCGTGCAAGGTGGGCGGCCTCGTCGTGATGGTGCTCGCGATCTTCCTCCTCCCCCCGCACGCCGCCGATCCCGCGGCGGCCGGAGTCGCGCCGTTGCCGACCGGACCGGTTCCGCTGGCGGCCGTCGGCGTGGCGCTGGTTGCGGTCCTTTGGGCGTACGAAGGATGGCACGACGTGACCTTCGCCGCCGGCGAGCTCCACAACCCGCAGAGGAACTTCCCGCGCGCGATCATCGGCGGCGTCGGGATCGTGGTCGCGGTCTACCTGCTCGCCAACTTCGCGTATCTGAAGGTCCTGACGCCCGAAGAGATCGCGGCGTCCGACCGCGTCGCGCTGACCGCCATGACGCGGGTGACCGGCGTCTGGGGAGGCAAGCTGCTCACGGCCGCGATCCTCTGCTCGATCCTGGGCGCGATGAATGCCCTGATCCTGGCGGGGCCGCGCGCCTACTACCAGATGGCGAAGGACGGGCTCTTCATCGATCGCGTCTCGCGCGTGCACCCGAAGTGGCGCACGCCGGTCGAGGCGCTGCTCTTCCAGGGAATCTGGTCGGCCTTCCTCGTGCTGTTCATCGGCGGCTTCTCGCAGCTCTTCACGTACGTCATCTTCGGGGGCTGGATCTTCTACGCGCTGGCGGTCCTGTCGGTGGTGGCCCTGCGCCGCAAGGAGCCGGGGCTGCCGCGGCCCTACCGGGTGCCCGGCTATCCGCTGGTGCCGTTCCTCTTCGTGGCGACCGCGGCCGCGATCGTGATCAACACCCTGATCGCGACGCCGCGCGAGTCCACGATCGGCCTCGCGTTCATCGCGCTCGGCATCCCGGTCTACTACGCGCAGCGCGCGTTCAAGCGCCGCCGCGCCGGCTGATCCGAAATGGTCGGTAGTCGGTAGTCGGTAGTCGGAGGCCGCTCACAAGTCCTGACCACCGACGACTGACTGCTGACTCGTCTAGTGCGCTCCGGCCGTCGCGAACGCCTCCTCGAGGAGCGCGAGCGCCTCGTCGATCTCGGAGCGGCCGACGGTCAGGGCCGGCGCGATGCGGAAGCAGTTGCCCTCGAGTCCGCCCTTGCCGATCAAGAGCCCCGCGTTCCGGGCCTCCTCGAACACCCGCGCGGTCAGCGCGCGGGCGGGCGTGCGGTTGCCGATCGTCTCGTCCTCGACGAGCTCGAGCGCCTGCATCAGTCCCATCCCGCGGACCTGGCCGATCGAGCGCGGATAGCGCCGCTGGAGCCGCTCCAGGCCCTCGCGGAGGAAGCCGCCCATGCGCTCGGCGTTGTCGACGAGCTTCTCGTCCTCGATGATCGCCAGCGTCGCGTTGGCCGCGGCGCAGGAGACGGGGTTCCCGCCGAAGGTCGAGATCGTCAGCGCCTTGAGGGACGACGCGATCTCCGGCGTCGTGATGGTCGCGCCGAGCGGCAGTCCGTTCGCGATGCCCTTCGCCATCGTGAGGATGTCGGGCTCGACTCCCCAGTGCGTGATCCCCCACATCGTCCCGCCCGTGCGCCCGAAGCCGGTCTGCACCTCGTCGCAGATGAAGAGGCCGCCGTACTTGCGGATGATCGAGACCGCGATCTCGAAGTACTCCGGCGGCGGCGTGATGAATCCGCCGACACCCTGGATCGGCTCGGCGAGGAACGCCGCGATGCGTCCCGTGGTCGTCGTGCGGATGAGCTCCTCGATGTCCTTCGCGCAGGCGATGCCGCACGAGGGATAGGTCAGCTTGAGCGGGCAGCGGTAGCAGTACGGCGAGACGGCGTGCTTGACTCCGGGGACCTGCGTCGGCAGCGGACGCCAGGTCGAATGCGCGGTCAGCGACTGGGCGAGCATCGAGCGGCCGGAGTACCCGTGGCGGAGCGCCACGATCTCGGTCGCTCCGGTCGCGAGCTGCGCGAGCATGACCGCCGTCTCGTCCGCCTCGGTCCCCGACGTCGCGAGGAAGCACTGCTGGAGCTTGCCCGGAGCGAGGCGCGCGAGCCGCTCCGCGAGCTCCACGACCGGCAGCGTCGGGTAGAGCGAGGAAACGTGCGAGAGCCGGCCGAGCTGCGCCACGATGGCGGCGTTGACCTTCTCGTTCGCGTGTCCCACCGAGATCGTCAGGATCCCGCCGAAGAAGTCGAGGTAGGTGTTGCCGTCGGCGTCGCGCACCCGGAGTCCCTTGCCCTCGGTCAGGACCAGCGGCTCCTTGTAGTAGAGGATGGTCGCGGGGAGCAGGTACTCCCTGTGCTTGTCGCGCACCGATCGCGACACGTCGCTGGCCGGGTTGATCGTCTGGTCCCTGGCGATGCTCATGCGAATTCCTCCGCGGTCACAGCGTCACAGCGTCACAGCGTCACCAAGATCGGTCACCACCACCGCGTCATGACGACCTTCTTGTCGGTGTAGAACTCGTAGGCGTCCCGGCCGTGGGCCTTGAGATCGCCGAAGAAGCTGTCCCGCGCGCCGCCGAACGGGAACTGCGCCATGGGCGCCGCGACGCCGATGTTCACGCCGACCATCGAGGCCGTCGCGAGCCGCGCGTACTCGCGGGCCGCCTTGCCGCTCGAGGTGAAGATCGAGGTCGCGTTCGCGTTGGGGTGCGCCTGCATGACCGCGATCGCCTCCTCGAGGGACTTCACCGGCGTGATCGACGCGACGGGCCCGAAGATCTCCTCGCGCCCGATCGCCATCCCGGGCGAAACGCCGTCGAAGAGCGTCGGCCCCAGGAAGTATCCGTTCGGCCGCTCCGCGACCGGATTCTTCCGGCCGTCGACGAGAAGACGCGCCCCCTCGGCGACTCCGGCCTCGATGTAGCCGAGCACGCGGTCGCGGTGCTTCGCGCTGATCAGCGGCCCCATGGAGACCCCCGGGTCCATCCCGTCGCCGACGCGGAGGGACCGGGCGGACGCGGCGAGGCGGTCTCGCGCCTCGGCGTGCGCCGAGCCGACCGGCACGAGCACGCTGCCCGCGAGGCAGCGCTCCCCGGCGCAGCCGTAGAACGACTCCGTGATCACGCTCATCGCGCGGTCGAAGTCCGCGTCCGGCATCACGACGACGAAGTTCTTGGCCCCGCCGAGCGCCTGAACGCGCTTGCCGGCCGCCGTCCCGCGCCGATAGACGGCCTTCGCCACGGGCGTCGACCCCACGAAGGACACCGCGCGGATACCGGGGTGGTCGCAGATTCCCTCGACCACCTCGCGTCCGCCGTTGACGAGGTTGACCACGCCGGGCGGCAGCCCGCACCGCTCGAGCAACCCGGCGATCAGCCGCTGGGTCAGCGGGACCTGCTCGGAGGGCTTGATGAGGAACGTGTTGCCGGTGGCGACCGCGAACGGCAGGAACCAGAGCGGCACCATCGCCGGGAAGTTGAAGGGAGCGATCGCGGCGCAGACGCCGAGCGGCTGGCGCAGGACCTGGCAGTCGATCCCGTTCGCGATGTTCTCCTGCGCGTAGCCCATCATCAACGACGGCGCCGCGCAGGCGGCCTCCACGCACTCGATCCCCCGCCGGACGCTGCCGCGCGACTCCTCGAGGGTCTTGCCGTGCTCGCGCGTGACGGTCCGCGCGAGCTCCTCGAAGCTCTCGTTCAGGAGCTCCCGGAATCGGAACATCGCGCGGGCGCGGACGGTCGGCGGCGTGTCGCGCCACCCCGGGAAGGCCTTCTCGGCGGCCGCGACGGCGGCATCGAGATCCTCGCCGGTCGACAGCGGCGTCCGCGCGATCGCTTCGCCGGTCGCGGGATTGTGGACGTCGAGGAACTCGGTGGCGCGGGAGGGCACCCACGAGCCGCCCACGAAATTGGTCAGAGGTTCCACGTCAACAGGCCTTCCGGCTGAGAGCTGAGGGCTGACAGCTGAGAGCTGGATTCTACTCGTCGCAGTCGGGGCAGCCCAGGAAGGGAATCCGATCCGACGGCGAGGGGTGCGCGTCCCCCGCGATTCCGGCCCAGGAGCCGCCGTGGGCGTGCCAGAGGTAGCACTCCAGCTGGTAGGCGTGGTTCGCGTCCTCGGCGAGGACCCACCCGAAGAGCACGTTGGGCAGCCCCTCTCGGGCGTACTGCAGCAGCCGCTGGCGCAGGTCGACGTCGTCCCGTCCGACCCGCTCGGCGACGTGCCCGTCCGAGGACACGCTCTTCAGGAAGAAGACGCCGGGCCGGTGCGGCGGCACGGTGCGCGCCACGTTCGTTTCGGTCAGGCGGATCGCCGGCTGGATGTCGAGCGCGGGGGGAAGGCCGGGGAACAGGGACAGTTGTGCCGGATTCGGAGGAGGCGCACTCTGGCGCGGCCGCCCGGCAACCCGCATCGTTGCTCGTATTTTAGCAGGCCGCCGCGCGACGGGAGTAGACTCCTCGCCAAATTCGAGGAGGAAAGAATGAAGACGCGTTTCGTTTCGCTTCTGGTCCTGGGTGTGCTCGTCTCTGCGGGTCTCTCGGCGCAGACCAAGATCTCGGGCACGCTCTCGTGCGCGAAGGCCGATCCGATGAACTCGATCGAGACGGGCGACGGCTCCGGAACCGTCATGAATCTGGTCAAGGTGCAGTGCACGTGGACCAAGACGTTCGACATGGCCGGCGTGGCCGTGAAGGACGGCTACAGCGTCTCCGCGTCGGAGGCGCAGGCGGGCAAGACGAAGGATCACGGGATCCACGTCGGCACGATGGCCAACGGCGACAAGTACTACGTCCACTTCCAGTCCACGGGCATGGTGAAGCCCGACCACAGCGGAACGTCGAGCGGCACGTGGACCTTCGAGGGCGGCACCGGCAAGCTCAAGGGCCTGACGGGCAAGGGCACCTACAAGGGGACGAACAACGCCGACGGCACCGGCGGCGCCGAGGTCGAGGGCGAGTACTCGGTTCCGAAATAACGCTTTCCCGGGCATCGCGCCGGGCAGGAGAGCCACATGAAGAAGACGAGAACGATCTCGATCTCGCTGATTGCGATCCTGCTCGGCGCGGCGATTCCGGCCTTCGCGGCCGACCCGCCGCCCGCGTACGAGATGACGACGTACTACGTCGCCTTCCTCTACAGGGGGCCGGCGTGGTCGCCGGAGGAGACTCCCGAACGCGCGAAGATCCAGGAAGGCCACATGGCCAACATCCAGAGGATGGCCGCGACCGGCAAGCTCCTCGTCGCCGGGCCTTTCACCGACGACGGCGACCTGCGCGGACTCTTCGTCTTCCGCACCGGCACGCTCGAGGAGGCGAAGGCCATGGCCGAGCAGGATCCCGCGGTGAAGGCCGGACGGCTGCGCCTCGAGTGGCATCCCTGGTTCGCCGCGAAGAACATCGCGGTGACGGCGAAGGCGGAAGCGAAGTAGAACCGACCGCGCGGGAGGGGGCGAGCCCCTCCCCTACGCGCCGGCCATCTTCTCGATCTCGCTCCACTCCTTCTCCGAGACGGGCATGACCGAGAGCCGCGAGATGCGCACGAGCGGGAAGTCCCTGAACGCGGGCTTCGCCTTGATCTCCGCGAGCGTGACCGGGCGCGGCAGCTTCTTCACCGGCACGACGTCGACGGCGTAGAGCTTGCCGCTCTCGTCCGCGGGGTCGGGGTAGGCGTCGGAGGCCGCCCTCGCGATTCCGACGACCGCCTTCTCGTCTCCCGTGTGGTAGTAGAAGATCGCGTCGCCCTTCTTTGCCGAGCGCAGGTGCTTCTGCGCCAGCGGGTTCTTCACGCCGCTCCAGCGCGTCTTCTTCTCCTTGACGAGGTCGTCGTACGAGAAGTGCGTGGGCTCTTCCTTGAAGAGAAAGTTCATGGCTCGGCTCCTTTTTTGCGAAGGGTTCACTGGCCCTCCGGCCCGTCGAGGATCAGCGGCGGCTCGGTCTTCTGCAGCTGTGCGGCGACCTGCTCCATCCGGCGCATGGCGCGAAGGTGGTTGCGCCCGGCGATCTTGAGGACGTCCTCGTCGGAATAGCCGCGCCGGAGCAGCTCGGCGAACAGGAACGGGTACCGCGTGACGTTCTCGAGCCCCGAGGCCATCGAGGCCGAGCCGTCGTCGTAGAAGTCCGAGCCGATCCCGACGTGGTCGATCCCGGCGACCTTCACGATGTGGTCGATGTGGTCCGCAACGAGGGCCACGGTGCCCGCCGGCTCGGGGTTGGCCTTCTCGAAGTCGGCGACGGCCTTCGCGACGGCCTTCTCGTCGTCGGTCTTCGCCTCGATCGCCTTCCTGGCCGCCTGGTGTTTCGCGTCCCAGGCGGCGTGGGCGGGGTCGACGAACTCGCGGATGAAGTTGACGTGGACCACGCCGCCGTTCGCGGCGAGCGCCCGCAGGACGTCGTCGGGAACGTTGCGCGGATGGCCGGCGAGCGCGAGCGCGTTCGAGTGCGAGAAGATCACGGGCGCGCGCGTCACGCGCAGCACGTCGCGCATCGTGTCCGCGCTGACGTGGGAGATGTCGGCGAACATCCCCAGCCGGTTCAGCTCCCGGACGATCTTCTCGCCCCGCCGGGTCAGCCCGCCGTGCTCCGGCCGGTCCGTCGCGGAATCCGCCCACTCCACGTTGTCCCAGTGCGTGAGCGTCAGGTACCGGCCGCCCAGCTCGTAGAAGAGACGGAGCGCGGCGGCGGACTGCTCGATCATGTGGCCGCCCTCGACGCCGATGAGCGACGCGATCCGGCCCGACCGATGGATCCGCTCGATGTCGTCGGCCGTCAGCGCGAGCTCCAGGCGGGGCTGGCTGCGAATGAAGCGGCGCGTCACGTCGAACTCGCGCAGGGCCTCGTGCAGCGCCGTGTGCGTGGACATCGTGGAGGACTCGACGAAGACGGCCCAGTACTGCGCCCCGACCCCGCCCTCGATGAGACGCGGCACGTCGGCGCAGAGAGCGGCCTGGGCCTGCGAGAGGTCCACCTTCGTCAGGTCACCCTTGTACTTTTCGAGGAGCATCGAGGGCAGGTCGTTGTGGGTGTCGATCAGCGGCGCCGCGGCGAGGAGCTTCCGCGCGCGCGCCAGGAGCGCCGGATCGGCCGTCTGCCCGGAGGCGAGCGCGGCGGCGAGGAGGAGAGCGGGGCCCATCCGAATCGCGCGGGAGGCGAGGCGTCCGCCCACGATTCCGCCTAGGGCCGGCCGGCCGGCTTCGGCCGGTTCCGGTACCGCTCGTACAGCCGCTTCTGCTTGTCGGTCAGGTCCAGCGCGCGGCCGTCGAGGTACGCGCCGACGACGCGCGAGCGCATGTCGAGGATCTCGCCGTCGGTCAGGATGAAGGTGGCGTCCTTGCCGGGCTCGAGCGAGCCGACACGATCGGCGACGCCGAGCAGGCGCGCGGGCTCCAGCGTCATCGCCGCCACCGCCTTCTCGCGCGGAAACCCGAATGCGACCGAGACCGCGGCGAGGTGCGGAAGGTTGCGCACGTTCGAGCCGTCGTTGCCTCCCTCGTTGAAGAGCACGCGCACGCCGGCCTTGTCGAGGAGGCCCGCGCCGGCGAACCGGACGTCGTAGGCCTCGTCCTCCCGCTGCGGAAGGTCCAGCGGCGACTCCACGATGACCGGCACCTGCGCCTTGGCGAGCTCGTCGGCCATCCGCCAGGCGTCGGCGCCGCCCCAGATGGCGAGCTTGAGCTTCTCGTCGGTCGCCCACTTCACGGCGGCGCGGATCTGGTCGAGCCGGTCGGCGAGGACGATCACCGGGATCTTCCCGTCGATCGCCGGGAGCAGCGCCTCCATCTTCGGGTCGGCGTCGTGCTTCGGAACCCCCGCCTGTCCCTCCGCGGTGCGCGCCTTCGCATAGGCACGCGCGTCGCGGAACGCGTTGCGGAGCCGCTCGAGCGCCTCGTCCCGCTTCTTCTGCTGAAGGCGCACGGACAGCCGCGCCTCGGGCGACCGGTCGATCCGCAGGTCCGGCCAGACGACCGCGAGCGCCGCCGGCGCCCGCAGCGACGCGTCCTCACGGGTCCAGCCATCCAGCCGCATCGCCGCGACGGTGCCCGACAGGATGCCGCCCGTGGGAGTGATCCCCGCGATCAGAATGCCGCCGGAGCGCGCCACGGGAAGGAGCTCGGAGTCGAAATTGACGGCGACGTCCGCGCGCGAGTCGGGGTTGATGTCCCCGAGCTCCGTCGTGTCGACGGTCGATCGGACGGCGTTGATCTCCTGGAGTCCCAGGACCGTCATCGGCGGGAAGAGCGACGGATAGACGTGCCGGCCCTTGCCGTCGACGACGGCGGCGTCCGGCGAGCCCGCGGGCGAGCCCGAGGAGACCGAGACGATCTTTCCATCGCGCACGGCGATCGTTCCCGACGCGATGTCCGGGCCGGCGACGGGATGGATCGCGACGTGGGTCAGCGTGAACGTGTTCGATGACGGCGTTTGCGGCGTCGGTGCCGGCGGGGTCTGCGCCCGGGCCGGCGCGAGCGACGCGCACAGGGCGAGGACCGCAGCGAGAATGCGCGTCTTCATCGCTCGTCCTCCCGCTGCGGCCTGGCGGAATCCTTCTGCTCCTTCTCCTTGTCCTTGCCCTTCTCTTCCAAGAGCCGCGCCTTCGCCTTCGCGACGAGCTCGGCGCGCTCCTTCTCGAGCGCCGGCCGCGCCGCGAGATCCGCGGCCCGGTCGAAGTACTTCTTGCCTTCGATCCACGTCTCGAGCGCGACGCTCGTCGTCGACAGCGGGTCGCCGCTCCAGACCACGAAGTCGCCGTCCTTGCCGGCCTCGAGCGAGCCGACCCGGTCGGCGATGCCGAGCTGCCTGGCGGGATTCGACGTGACGAACGCGAGCGCGTCCTCCGGCGGGACGTTCCCGTACTTGACCGCCTTGGCCGCCTCGATGTTGAGGCGCCGCGCGAGCTCGTCGGAGTCGGAGTTGAACGACACCGTCACGCCGCGCTCCCGCATCAGCGGGAAGGCGTACGGGATCGCGTCGATGACCTCGTACTTGTAGGTCCACCAGTCCGAGAAGCCCGAGGCGCCCGCTCCGTGTCGCGCGATCTCGTCGGCGATCTTGTACCCCTCGAGCACGTGCTGGAAGGTGGCGACCTTGACGCCGAAGTCCTCGGCCGTGCGGATCATCTGGAGGATCTCGTCCTTGCGGTAGGAGTGGCAGTGGATCTGACGCTTGCCCTCGAGGATCTCGGCGATCGCCTCGAGCTGGAGGTCCGGCCTCGGAGGGATCGCGTTCGAGCCCTTGAGGGCCGCGGCCTTGCGGTATTCCTCCTGACGGCGGCGGTAGTCGCGCGCCGCCTGGAAGCGCTCGCGGATCAGCTCGGCGACGCCCATGCGCGTCCGGGGATACCGCGGCGCCGGGTTGCGCCAGTTGGACTGCTTGGGGTTCTCGCCGAGCGCGAACTTGATGCCCTCGGGAGCGCCGGCGAAGACCAGCTCGTCGGGGCCGCCGCCCCAGCGCCACTTCGCGATCTGCGTCTGGCCGCCGATCGCGTTGGCCGACCCGTGGAGGATGTTCGCGACGGTCGTGCCCCCGGCGAGCTCGCGATAGATCGCCACGTCGAGCGGATGGAGGACGTCCCGGATGCGGACCTCCGCCGTGACGTTGTGCGTGCCCTCGTTGACGTCGCCGTCGACGGCCGTGTGCGAGTGCGCGTCGATGATGCCGGGCGTGACGTGCTTGCCGCGGCCGTCGATCTCGAGGGCGCCGGCCGGCGCGGCCAGGCCCTTCCCGACCGCCACGACCTTGCCGCCGGAGACGACGAGGTCGGCGTTCTCGAGGATCCCGGCCGAGCCCTGCGTCCAGACCGTCGCGCCGCGAACGACTACCGCCGCGGGAGCGGCGACGGGCCCGGCCTCGCGAGCGGGCGAGGGACGCACGTCCGGCGCCGCCGCCGGCGACTTCGCGGCCGCCGCGCCCTTCTCGGCCTCTTCCCGCTCCCCCGCCGTGAGGAGGGGCTCGATGCGCTCGCCATCGATCCAGATCTCCGCGACGCGCGCCTTCTCGGCGAACGGCTCTCCGGTCGCGACGACGAGGCTCGCGATCTTCCCCGCCTCGAGCGTGCCGAGCCGATCCGTCAATCCGAGCTGCCGCGCCGGCACGGTCGTGACCGCCGCGAGCGCGTCCTCTCGGGAGAGCCCGCGCACGATCGCCTCGCGCACGCGCTTGCCGAAGTCCTTCGGATCGTCCAGTCCCGCGGTCGTGAACGAGAACGTGACGCCCGCGTCCTTGAGCCACTTCGGATTGGAGCTCGCGCGGTCGAACGCGCGCAGCCGCGTGAGCGGGACGTCCAGCCACTCCTCGTCGCTCTCGAGCTTCTTCGGCTGCGGGAAGTTCACCCGCAGGACCATGTCGGGCTTCGCCGCGGCG
>Ga0207680_10000649_pt1 | contig 16395 bp, 18 predicted proteins | sample KBSS23metaG_FD_184321 | JGI IMG/M metagenome (GOLD analysis project Ga0207680, IMG submission 184321) | Switchgrass rhizosphere microbial communities from Kellogg Biological Station, Michigan, USA - KBS S2-3 metaG (SPAdes) (version 2) | ecosystem: Host-associated > Plants > Roots > Rhizosphere...
AGAGCATCACGGGGTTGGCGAATTCGGCCGCCACCTCGCGGATGATGTGGATGCTCTCCGCTTCCAGGCGCTTCAGATGCGAAATAACAGACTGTTTGGTGGACAAAATTCCGGACCCCGAGAAGTTACTGTGAATTAGGCCGCGAACTGCCGCGTTGCAAGGGTTCGAGGGTCGCTATCGAACGCCCCGTACCCTTTCCGCACGCCAAGGCCGCGGAAAACCTCGCTGACTTCCTGTCACAAATTTCCTTATCGAACACGTCAAAACCCACCCCATCTCAGCAACGAGGTTTGGAGTAACGACGATGCTGAGACGCGCCTGACGTGGGCGGCACATACAGGACACCTGGGCGCGGGTCACGCGCGCCAAGCGGCGGGGAACGGTCTGACAAGCCGTGGCCGCAACGGGACACCGCGGAGTTCGGACGACAGTGCCTGTTGGTCTGGCCGGTTATGGCTGGCTGCGGGCTGCTCTCGTCATCGACAGGGACAGGGCGTGCGACCGTCCGGCCTTCGCGAAGGTCCGGCCGGTCCGCGCCCTTTCTTCAGATGCCGGGGCAGCCGTCGCAGGGCGAGCTACCTCACGCCGCAGCGCACAACAATTGGCTGTGACTGTCATACGGATACACGCATTGCGCGATACTCATTCCGGGTTCACGTTCCGAACATGCGGATGACCGCGCGTAGCGTCGATTCCCTTTTTCAAAAAACAAAATCGATTCAGCACCAACCGATCTTCGAGGAGGTATGGACATGTTCAAATTCGTGAAACTCAGCAGCCTTCTGGCAGCAACACTCGCCGCCGCGACATGGGCAATGCCCGCTCAGGCTCAGGCCACCCGCACATGGGTGTCCGGTGTCGGCAGCGACGCCAATCCCTGCAGCCGCACCGCGCCGTGCAAGACATTCGCCGGCGCCATTTCCAAGACAGCGGCCGGTGGTGAGATCGACTGCCTCGATCCGGGTGGGTATGGCGCGGTTACGGTCACAAAAGCCATCACGCTCGACTGCGGCGGCGGCATTGGCGGCCAGGCCGGTTCTATTCTCGCGAGCGCGACCAACGGCATCATCGTGAGCGCCGGCGCGACAGACCGGGTCAAGATCCGCAACATGACCATCAATGGCGCGGGCTCGAACCTGATGTGCAATGGCATCAACGGCATCGTCTTCAACACCGGCGCCGGAATGATCGTCGAGCACGTCGGCATCTGGGGCTTCAATACCGCCGGCATCAACTTCGCACCATCGACCTCGGGCGCGAAGATGGGCCTGTACGATGTGGAGGTGCAGAACAACTGCGGCGACGGCATCCGTATCCGGCCGGTAACGGCGGGAACGGCCAACGCGATCCTCTCGAATGTGCGGGCGGAAACCAACACCCTCAACGGCTTGAACGTCGACACCTCGGGCGCAACCTCCGGTGCCGGCGCGACGGCCGTCGTGTTGAACTCGGTGTTCGCGCACAGCACGCAGTCCATCCAGGCGCTGACCCCGTTCGCGGGCTCCATCCCGGCCAACATCATCATGACGAACAGCGCCGCGGCCGGTAGCACGATCGGTGTGTTCGCGAACGGTGCGGGTGCCACCGTCCGCATGGGCGGCTCGACGGTGACCGCGAACGCGACAGGCTTGTCGATGGCCAACAGCGGCAAGATCTTCTCGTTCGCCGACAACTACGTGAACGGCAACACGACGGCCGACGGCGCACCGCTGCCGCCGACCCTCGGCAAGCTGTAGTCCACTGGATGGCCCCGGACGTTGTTCGGCGTCCGGGGTTACTCCAATCGCCTGGGTCGGAAGATAGAGCCGGATGATTTCGGCGAACCGGTCTGGACTACCCGGCGGTCCCGTTTTCCAGCCGATAGTCTTCGAGGCGCGGCGTCCGCGTCGCTTCCCAATAGTCCATCAGGCTAAACGGCCAGTTCTGCGTCACGCGGCCCGTCGCGTTCTTGTACCAGCTCGACACACCCTCCACGCCCCAGGCGCGAAGCTTGTTCGCCGCGTCCACGTCTGCATTGAACCGTGCATAAGCTTCCGGCCTCGGCTCGATACTCCGCGCATCGCGGCTCTCGAGCAGGTCCAGGCAACCCATCACATGCTGCGCGGCGCACTCGCTCATGAAGGTCGTGCTGCCGTTGATGACGATGTTCGTATTCGGGCCATAGAGAAAGAAGAAATTCGGAAAGCCGGGCACCGTGACGCCCAGGAACGCGCGCGCCTCCCCGGCCCAGATGTCTTCCAGTGATCGACCACCACGGCCCACGACAGCTACCCCGGGCAGGAATTTGCCAGTCTGAAAACCGGTGGCATAGACCAGGATGTCGGCAGGGTACTCCTTGCCATCCGCGGTGATGACGCCATGCGACGCGATCCGCGCGATTGGTGTCGTAACCAGCGCCGTATTGGCGCGCTGAAGCGCCGTCAACCAGGCGCCATCATCGCGCAATGGCCGCTTGGCGCCAAAAGGATATTGCGGCACGGCCGCGTCAAACGATGGGCCGGCCGCCTCGAACTGCTTGCGGATATCGGCCACGAGCATGACGCGCATGAAAGCATTCGTGCGGCTGACCGCAGTCGCCGGGCCGCGCCAGTCCGGATCCGCAACCACACTCTGGAAGCCGCTCTCAGCCATCTTCAGGAACGACAGCAAGCGATGCCAGCGTCCATAGGCCGGTACTTGTCGCACAAGCCATGCATGGCCTGCCGCCGTCGCGTCGCGATAACCCGGCGTCGCCATCGGCCAGGGCGCTGACCGCTGAAACACCGACAGTGCCGCTACGCGAGGCGCGATGGCCGGAACAATCTGATAGGCGCTGGCACCGGTCCCAATCACAGCGGCGCGCTTGCCGTCGACCACAAGATCCCGCGGCCAGCGGGCACTGTGGAAAGCGGGCCCGGCGAAACTCTCGTGCCCCTCGATTGCAGGAACGGACGGCATGTTGAGTTGTCCCGCGGCGCTGACCACCACATCGGCATCCAGCATGGCGGTTCCGCCGCCCTTCTCGCGAAGAAGCAAGCGCCACCGTGCCGTCGCTTCGTCAAACGTCGCCGACACAAGCTGTGTCCCGAAGCGGATGTGTTCTTGCAGCCCGTGCCTTGCGACCAGTGCTCGGTAATAGTCGCGCAACGCCTCCTGGCGCGGATAGCGGTCGGCCCAGAGATATTCGCCATCGGCGGTGTACGAATAGAGCGCGCCCGGTGTATCGACGCGGCATCCTGGATATGTATTTTCGAACCACGTGCCGCCGACATCGGCGTTCTTCTCGACGATCGAGAAATCGTACCCGCCCTGCCTGAGTCGTATCGCCATATGCAGGCCGGAGAGACCTGCACCAACCACACAGACTTTCCGGCGCCGCGTGTGCGTGGGCGCAACCCGGACAAGTGCCTCCTGCGTTTCGAGTATGTAAGGCACATAGCGCTTCGCCGCAGCGGGACTCGAAACGAAGCTCAGCATACGTTCGAGCGCCGCAGCATCGGCCGAGGCAGCCACAGCATCCATTTGCCCGAGAGTGTCCCCGGCAAGCGCCCGAAGCTCCGCCGCCGCATCGCCCTCGGCATTGCCGGCAAAAAGGTGGGCCGCCACGTCAAACGGCGCGCGCAAGAGAGAAAGATCGCCGGTCGTTTCGACGAGCGCCAAGAGTACGCTCGGCAGATGTGCGTCCGCGAGAGCGCGGGCAAGTTCCTCACGATTCATGGCCGGCATCAGTCGATCGCCGGCAAGGCCGCGAAGGCACCAGTCCGGCGCAGGCGCCACTCCTGCGCCCAACCGGCAGCGGTTCGCGTGGCATAGCTCATCGCGAAGGCGCCACGCCGCCAGGGCTGATCGATCAGCCCGAACTTTCGCCACACCTGCATCGCCCGACCCTTGGTATGGCCGGCGGCTTCGCCACGCGGATCAGGCAACAGCCGTGCAACAGCCGCGCGCCGCGCTGGTGTCAACAGTTGCGAAACTGCTTCGCGGATCGCCGGCGTCGCCGAGGCCGTGAAGATGGTCATGACCAGATGAAGAGCACCGAACAGCGCACATTCGATTCCCCACGCCTTCGCCCGCGCGACGCAAAGCGGCAACTCGGCGGCGTGGAGCATCAGCAGATGATGAAGATCGACCAGACGGATCAGCGGAACGCTGAACTCGTCCTTTGCCAGGTTATAGGCGTCAGCAAGGATCGCGTCAGCAGGCGCGAGACGGCACCCCTGCACGCCATCGGCCTCGAACCGCTGGCGGCGCTGCCAAAGGCCCGCGTAGTCGATGCGCGCGCGGATCGGCAGGCCAATACTGCGATGCACCTCGACAAGCGCGCCGTCGACGACGAATGCCAGTTCATAGGCGCTGGGCGCGAAGTTCTTGCCGTGCGCCGAGTAGACACGGCGATGACCCGCCGCCGCGAACTGCGCCGCGACGGACGCGACGCTGCGCAGCGGAAGCAGGACATCGATATCCTGCATGGGCCGCAACTCGGGACTAGCATAGACGCGGTGACGATAGTCCGCGCCTTTTTCGAAGAGCACGTCGTTCGGTCCCAGCACGGCCGCGACCTGTTGCGCCGTGAAACGACTCTGTGCGTAACGCTTCCGGTAGAGCGATTGCAGCGCCCGGAAGCGCGGCTTCCATTCCTCGGTCTCAGGCGGGACATCCGCATCCGCCATAAGCAAAGGAAACAACCCATCGCGGATGGCGAAATTGAAAAAAGCGTCGCGCGCGGCTGGCTCGCGCGGCGGCCACTCGCCTACGCCCGCGAGCCGGCAGACGGTCGGCCAGAGCTCCGGCGGGAGTTGCATCAGTCTTTGGGCGCAGGGGGCGCGGCGGCTGGATTCAGCGCCGGCACAGGCTCGGCAGGGCTCGAAAGCTCGCGGGCGATTTCCTTGAACGGATGGATGAACTGACCCCACAGCGTCTCCGGCACGGGATTGTCCGCCAGCCCATACTCCGTCGGCACAGGCGAGCGGCGATCAGCGGTACCAAAGAGATCGTCCCACACGGTGAACAACATGGAGAAATTGCTATTCTGGAGCCGCATGGTCGTCGAGTGGTGCTTCCTGTGGAAGGCCGGACTCACGAAAAGTCGCCCGAACCAGCCATAGGTCCAGTTCCACTCCGAATGCTGGATCAGCAGAATCCACGCCATCGCAAAGTCGAGCACGAGCCACATCGCGATGCCACCGCCAAGGATCTGGGCCGGGACAAACAGAACAATACGCCGCAGCGTCTCGTCCACGACATGGAAGCGGTAGTTGGTGACGGTCGTAAGCGTGGTTTGGGAATGATGAATACTGTGGAAGGCCCACAGGTACTTATTGCTGTGCATCAGCCGGTGGAAGCCGTACCCCAACAGATCGGACGCGACGATGATGCCGAGCATCTGCCAAACCGGCGAAAGGTGGCCGAGAAGATTAAGCTGCAGGAAGGAAGCATACTCGGTCGTGAGCCGCAGCAGGATGCGGTATAGCCAGGCAAAAATCAGGATGTGATAGAGGCCACTGTAGTAAAAGACGTAATATGCAAGATCGACCCGAAAATTCTTCGATCCATAGCGGACACGCCAGTTCTTGCGGCTTGCCACTTCCATCGCGAAGGTGATCGCCGTCACGGCGGCAAGCTTCAGGTAGTCTATCACAGACGCCGGATTGAACAGCGCGTGCGACGCGTGGGTGATGAACCAGGTCCAGCCATGCGCCAGCGAGTCTGGCGGCACCAATCCGATCAACGCGACAACAGTGCTCACGGCGAGATGCCTTGCGGCGGCAGTCCCTGCGGCGGGCGCGTCAGGAATGGTAAAATCGTCTGACGCACATGCGGGCGGCGGAACGACCAGATCAGGCCATCGAGATAGAAATGCTCAAGTGCGATGAGCAGATAGAGGCTCTCGAACCAGTAGTGGTTGCCGGTCGCCATGGTGTAGTCGTTGATGAGATAGAACAGGCCGCCCACTGCGACGAGCACCGGAACAAGGTAGACGAGACGCGAGCTCATACGCCGCAGCACAACATGCGCGCCATGATCGGCGCCGCCGAACTTGCGGCGATGCAGCAACCAGACCAGCGCCATGTATTGCACATAATGCGGCAAGAGCATCGCGTAGGTCGCGACCTCCGACTTCGTCATGAAGATGTAGGGGTAGAAGAAGGCCAGGCTCGCGGCGAGGAAGATGGTCTCGGGCAGACCCAGTCGCGCCTGGCGCCGATACAGAGCAATGCCAAGGCGCACGGCAAAGAAAGCGGCGACGACCGCCGCGCCCCCCTTCAGCAAAAGCGACCAGTGCGGCGTGACTGGCGACAGGAGAGCGGCGACCTCTTCGTGCGTGCGAATGTTCCAGACCGCGAGAAACGTGCTGACCGCGATGATGGCGTTGTTTGCTGCGCTCTTTTGTTCGGGCTCCGCAACGCCGGCGCGCGATCGGTAGAGCGCGAGGACGCCACAGTTCTGACGCGACACATGCCACGTGTTCCAGAAGAACAAGACGAACTGGATGACATAGGGAACGTGAAAGCCCAGCAGCAGGCAGTAGACCACCGCCAGCATCACCGGCCCCGCGTAGAACGCCAACCAGCGCTCGCGGTGGTACGCCTTGTTCTCGTCCCAGAAGTAGAAGGCGATCGAGGACCAGTAATGCGCGAAGGCAAGCATCAGACCGCCGCCGATGGCGACGATGCGGATGTGAAAATAGAGTCCGGCCAGGATGGGCAGCGTGAGCAGGGGAACGAAAATTAGAAGCGGCAGATCGAATTGCGGACCGGCGATCCAGGCTTCACGATTCAAACGCTCGCGCAGGCGGGCGAAGGCGCCATTGGCCGGCACCGCCTGGAGCGATACATCTACCATGACGATATTCGCCTCATCGCCGTGCCTAGAATCCTGCCAGCGAAGACGTGCGGACCCCGCCGCCACGCATCGCGTGCAGAATAGAGAAACCGCACGCGCCGCGTCAATAATTCGGGGCTGTTTACGCCTCTTGTGATCGTCCGCACCAACGCGGCGCGCCACCATTTCCGGGCCACCGAGGGCGCGGCCGGAATGACGCCGATAACGCTGGAGGGGGTGATAGCTTCATCCGGCAACGAGTTCGCGTCGCCCCAGGTGAGGAGCCATGCGACGCCCAACGCAACCACGCGGTGCACGTAGACGTCTGACCGATAACGGAACACCGCCACATCGCCCAGCGCAGGCACGCGACCGCACTCGACCGTCACGGTCTGCCCGGGCGCGATCGCCGGCAGCATGCTTGTGCCTGTGAATTGCGTGACCAGCAGGCGATGATCGCGCCGCCAAAGATCGACGATCGAATCCAATTCCCTCGGCGAAGGAAGGCTTGCCAGCGAGCCGGTCAATTCCGAGCGGCGAGCGTCCGAGCGGATTCGATCTCCTCCTCGCTAAAACCGGCTTCGCGGCGGATATCATTAGCCACTGGATAGGTGATGACGTCCTCGCCGACGATCTCTTTGAACGCTGTGTTCGCATGTGCGACGGCGCGTGCAAGATCCATCACCGCGCGCGGCCCTTCGCGATCTACCAGGATCTTGATCCAGACATTGGCAAATCGGACATGCTGTACCTCGTCGGCCAGCTGTGCGTCGAACAGCGCAACGAACTCGGCGTCCTCGCGCTTACGCGAGGACTGGATCCCATCTTCGATCGCGTCGATACCGGCCGCTTCAAAGCTGCGGTTTGCAACAGTAAGGCGGCCGATCAGCGTCGGTATCGACGTGATGATACGAAACTGAAAATTAAAGACGGGATATTTTCCGACATAGCCGCCGCGTTTTTCCATCAGGCGGCGAAAGGCGATAGCGTGCCGCGCCTCATCTGAGCACTGCCGCGCGATCTCCATGCGAAGCTTCCAGTCCGCCTCGGGAAAATCGACGAGGTTTCGCGCCGCAATCTCGAGGCTGTTGAGTTCTTCATTGAGCTGACGATGGAGAAATTCCTGGCTGGAGTCTGGGTGGTCGTGCGGCAGGTTCGCCATATCCCGCCAATAGTCCTTGACTGTGACCCCCTCGTCGCGAGCTGGATTGTCGGCAAAAAGCGCAGACTTGAGCGTCATGCCGCCACTCCATCCGGCACCAAGGCGCGGAAGCCTGCCTGGCGCAGAATTTCGTTTACCTCATCGTCGGAGAACTCGGCGAGCTTGCGGTCCTCGACGTTCACCGCCGGAATGCGATCTTCGGGCGCCTCCAGCGTCTTGCCCACCGCGTTGAGTTCGCCAGCTTTGATCTGAAATTTGGCGTTGGCGGCAGCAAGGAAGCGAACGGCGTAGGCGATCTTCATGAGGACGCGGCGGTCCTCGGTGGCCCAGCGCCGTATCCAGCGATTGGCGAAGCGTACATGCTGCACCTCGTCGGTCAGAATAGCCTCCAGCATGTCTGCCGTGCGCTCATCCCCATACTCGCGTACGTTCCGCGACAGACCCTTCACGACGTCCATTGCGCCTGCTTCGAGCGTTCGGTTCTGTGTCGCGAGCCGACCCGGCAGATTGTCGAGGGCGCAGGTGATGTTCCACTCCAGTACGCTGATTGGAAATTCGCCCCGGTGACCGCCGACTTCGGAGAGTCGTCGATGCAACACGCGCACGTGACGCGCCTCGTCCCAGCATTGCCGCGCGAGTTCAAGTCGAAGCTCCCAAGGCGCGTCGGGAAACTCGACAAGGCAGGCGGCGGCGATGTCGAGACTCGTGATCTCGTTTGTCATGTGCCGGTGCAGCGTCTCGCGCAGCCACATGGCAGAAAGTTCGGCATATTCATGCATCTCGGCGTCCCGATAGACGACGTCGAAGCACGCGTCGCGCGCCGGCGCATCGCGCAACTTGATGTCTTCCACATCAAAAAAGCCAATGCCGATCATGCGTCCGCCTTTGCAACGATAAACTCACCGATGGCGGCTTCGCGCGATGCAAACCCAGGCTTCGCGGGCGCGAGTTTGAGCGCCTCGCAAAGAGAGTTGGCTTCCTGCCGATGGCGTTCAAGGTCGCGCAGGATTCTATCAATGATGACAACCGACGGTTCATCAAGAACCGGATCGGTCGCCGCTACATAGGCGCGATAGCGGGCTATCAAACCTGGCAGAAGTCCCTCATAGAAGGCACCGATGCGGGCCGCGGTGGTGGCTTCACTCCGCACGGTGTGCAGAAAATCGAGATAAGCTGGCCCTGGCGCGGTCGAATGTTGTTCAGGCTTGCGCAGCTCGAACGTACGCTTGCCGAGCGCGTCGGCGATCTGCGCATAGTCCCAGATATGGCGCCCAAACATCACCTTGACGTCCATTTCCGGTGTGATCGGCGTCCAGCCTGCGATCGTCTCCATCATCCAGACGCTGAGAAAGCGAAAGGTCGAGATCGCACGCGAGCGATCGTGTACGGTCATGGTCATTCGCGCCCCAATGCCTCCTCAATGTACGCGGCCGTCTCGTCCGGCTCCCCAAGATGAAGCTTATACACTTTGGACGTTGAAAGCAGGCGGGTCAGTTCGAACACCCGCTGACTGTGCGGCGCGTTGAGGAATGAGCTCATCAGCGGCTGCAACTCCACGATCTCGGCCCGTCCAGGCTCTATCCGTTCCAGCAGCGGTTTTTCAGCAAAGCCACGGAGGAAAACGACGCGTCGCAACGGCCATGCTTGCGCGGGCTCGACGGGAAACAGGGTTTCGATTTCGATGCGCAGCACGCCGTCCCGCGCCACTTGCCGCGGCGTTGGGCGGTGCGGGCTGTCACGGGCGGCCGCCGCACGCGGACCAGGCTTGAAGCCAACAGGGCGCCGATAAGGCAGGAGTTCACCGGTCGCCGGCAGGTAGCAGGCCACCTCGTCGCTCAGGAAGTTGTGTCCCCGTGCTGCGAGCGCCACGGCCGTAGTCGATTTTCCATTGCCCGGCGGCCCGGCGAAGATTGTGCCTTCACCAAAGATACCCAGTGCCGAGGCATGAAAAAAAATGGCATCGGAACGCGTGCGTAGGAACCGCCAGAAGAGAAACCAGATAAAGCTGCGCCGCCAGTAAGGCCCCAGCGTGAACAAGCATTCGCGATCCCGGAAGGCGAAGGCGAGTTTCCCGGTGTCACGAAAGCCAAAGGCAGTCCACCCCGGCTCGTCTACGGCGAGTGCTTCGTACGGCCCCTGCTTGCGATCGATAGCGAAGCTGAACTCCCGCCCGTCGACCACGAGGTCATTGGCCCCGGAAATGCAAAACCAGCCGAAGCCCGGTTGGAGACCTGCGCGCACTTCGACATGAACATCGCTTCGGATGTCGATCCGGCCTTCTTTGGGCTCGGGCCCGCCGAAGGCGACGTAAAAATCGTCGAACAGATCTCTGTCATCCGACTCAACGGTAATGCGCAGACCGGCCATCTTGGCGGTCGCAGCATACATCTTGTCGGGTGCATGCTCGCTCAGCACAGTGCGCATTCTCTCGAGCAATGCTTCAGCCATTGGCCAAAGCACTCACGCACGCTCGCATGCTAATTCGCAGGATATCGCGATCGGCGGTGTAACCCGATCTGCTTAACAGCAGGTCGGATTCACCCACCAGGCACCCATCGACTGGGTGATCTGGAACGAGTTCAGGATATCCTTCTCGGACATCGCTTGAATGCGCGGCGCCTCGTACTTCGGGCGAGCCTTCACTTCGTTGACCGTGGTGGTGGAAATCTTGTCCATCCGAATACCCCTCAGGCAAAATTCGAGTTTACAGTGGCATCAATTGCCAAAAGACATATCAGCTTTCGCTCACCAGTCCAAGGGTAACTAAATTTCCCAAGGCGGCCTGCAGGTCGCTTTTAGCAGCTGTCGGTGACACTTCGTCGAACTCGCCGGTCATGGCCGTGACCATGTCGTCGAGCCCCATGGCACCCTCACAGCTCTTCCAGACGAAAGCCATCGTCGGGTTGAGAACATAAAACTGGGATTTCACCGGATCGAAAAGCATGAGGTCGCCCTGAAGCGGACTCTCCTCGATCTTCGCGTTTCGAATATACCCTTTTCCCATCTCTAAGCCCTTGCCCCAAATGACTTATTGCAAAATCTACCTGTCGTGGGCGATCAGGTCAACGGCGCCAACACGTCAAGCCTTTTCTTGGCCTCTGCTTAGCGCCGAAGACATCTGGAGCAGCAGGGTGGGCATTGGGAACGGGCCGGTGGATTCATCAAGGCCTTCGCGCGTGGCGACTTCCGTCGCCTTCATCGGCGGCAGCACGGTGTACCCATCTGTCCGAAGCTGCGCCATGTTTCGCTGCATTGCGGGATGGCAATCATCGCGGGGTTGGATATCGGGACGAAGAATACCGGAATCTCGGCCGCGATGACCAGTGCCGACACCAGCTCGTCCGAGATCCCGTTGGCCACCTTCCCTACGATGCTGACGGTGGCAGGATAAACCAGGATCAGATCGGCGGCGCGGCTGAGTTCGATGTGAGGCACATAGATCTCGTCACTCCGGTCACCCATCTCGACAAAAACCTTGTTCCGGCTCGCCACCTCCAGCGCCTGCTGCGACACCAGGCCTGCGGCGGCGCGAGTCAGTACGATCTGCACGTCGTCCGCGAAGTGGTGCAGAAGCTGGAGCACGAAACCTGGCAGCGCCCAACTCTGATAACCGCCCGTCACACACAGCAGGACACGGCGCGCCCGCTTCTGCGTCATGTCAGCCTCCCACCGCGAACCGGTTTGCCCATCGCCCGAGCATAAAGAGCCGCCACACTGCGCGATAGTCGTGCTCGCGGCCTGACTCGAACGCCTCGAGGAAGCGTTGCGTCGCCCCGCGTTCGATCCAACCATCCGGGATGGCATCAGCGATTGCGGCGCGGGCAGCCGCCGCGAGCGGGCCGCGGATCATCGCCTCGTCGGGTGTGCCAAAACCCAATCGATCGGAACGCTCCGTAATTTCTGGGGGGACGTGCCGACGCGCTACGTCGCGCAGCACGCGTTTTCGCTCGCCCAAGCCTACCTTGAACGTGTCCGGGAGGGAAAACAGCAATTCGACGAACGCACGGTCGAAATAGGGTACGCGTGCTTCGATCGCGTTCGCCATGGCGCTCCGGTCGCCATAGCCGAGGATAATCTTCACGTTGCCCCACCGGACGTCGAAGTACAGCTGCCGGTTCACAGCCGACAAGTCGTCGCCGCGATCCATCCGGGCATCACTCATCTCGTCAGCATTGGGGCGGTGCCCGACGGGTACAATGAAGTCATACGCCGGCCGCTTTGCAAAACGCTCGAAAATGAATTGGTCGGCGAACAGGCCGAGCCCGGATCGTTTCTGCCGGCGCGCCATGGCGAGAAGTTCGCGAACCATCGCGAACAGCCGTCCGCTTGTTATGCGATCCTTCAGAAAGGCGCGCTGGTGATACGCGTAGCCGGCTGCGATTTCATCGGCGCCCTGCCCGTCCAGAATCACAGTCACACCCTGCGCTGCGCACAGCTCAAAGACCCGATACTGAGCGAACGCTGGCATCGCCAACGGCGGCTCCTCGAGCGCACCCAATACACGGTCGATACTGCGTTCAATCCATGCAGCGTCGATCGAGGTTTCATAATTCTCCAGGCCGCATTGCTGAACCATAGCATCGACAAAAGGTAGCTCGCACAGCGCAGGCGCCGCCGCGCGATAGCCAAGCGAGTAGGTCTGCAGCTTGGGTCCGTTGCTACGCAACGAGAGACCAACCAGCGTGGATGAGTCCAAGCCTCCGGACAGCAGTGCGCCGACCTTGACATCGGCGCGACGGTGCGAATTTACGGCGCGCCCCAAGACCTCTTCAACGCGATCTACCGCTTCCCCGTAGCACAGCAGGTTCCCATTGGCCGTGAAGTCTCGCAGCGACCAATAGGGGCGGAAACATGGGTCTTCGGGCGCGTCCAGGGCGACCGCGGCCCAGGTGGCCGGCGGCGCCATGCGAATCCCCTCGAAGAATGTCTCCTCCAGTACCGGGTAGCGCTGACCGCGCAGATACATCTCGACAAGCGGGCGATTTGCGGCTGGCGGGCCATCAAGCGCCGCCAGAATCTGTTTGATCTCCGAAGCGATCAGCAGCGCGCCGCCAGGCGCGCGCGCCCATAGCAACGGCTTGATGCCGAAGCGATCACGCGACACCACCAGGCGCCGCTGGCTCAGATCCAGCAGGACGATCGCCCACATCCCCTCGAACCGGCGAAAGCATTCCGTGCCCCACTCGCGATAGGCGGCGAGAACGACTTCTGTGTCGCCCTGACTGCGGAAGGCGTGGCCTTTGGCGAGTAACTCTGCGCGTAGTGCTACGAAATTATAGATTTCACCGTTGAATACGATAGCGGTGCGGCCATCCGCACTGACCATCGGCTGTGCGGCGGCATCAGAAAGATCGCAGATCTTGAGGCGGCGAAACGCCATGCCGAACAGCGGATCGAGAACATCCGGCATCGTGTCCCCGCGCGCGACACGCCCATCGGGGCCACAGAGCAGAAAGCCTTGCCCGTCAGGCCCGCGATGGGGAATCCTCGCGTGCATAGCCTCGAGAACGCGCGACAAGCGCGGTGACCCGGATACGTCAAGAATGACGCTTAAGCCGCACATCCTCAGTCGCGCTTGCACACGGAGACGAACCCGTCGGCGCAATGAAGCCGATAGCCGTCAGAAGTGCGTTCCAGATTACCAGGGGTAATGCCAGCCGTCATTTCGAAGCTGGTTGCGCGGCCATGGCTCAGGCGGTGGCCGTCGGCTGAGTCGATCAGACCGCTGCGCTGATCGCCGAGCCCGCTCAGAACGTGCCAGACACGCTCGGCGGACCATTGGCCGAATGGAACACGCGTCGCTTCTATCTGTCGGGCGGTTTCATAGCTGGCGCCTTCAACGGTCTGTTGACGCCGACTCGCCGAACCCTGTGCAATGCAGTTAAGCGCATCGCTGAGCAAGGCCACGCCCTTGTCCGCCAATTCGTGGTAGAGATCCCGAGAAGGACGCCCCCTCTCGAGCTCAATCTGCTGCTGCGCCGCGATATCGCCCAGATCGATTTCCGTATTCATCCAGTGCACTGTGACACCCGCCATGGGATCATCGTCAAAGTAGGTCCAAAAAATAGGGTCGCTCCCCCGATGGCGCGGCAGCAGCGACATGTGGATGTTGAGACCGCCAAGCCGCGCGGCTGCCAAGGCCACCGATGGAATTCGAGCAGGATAGGAAGCCACAACGATCAGGTCCGGCGCGTATTGTGCGATCTCCTCCACGCTTATCAATGGCGCTCTAATATCTGCCAGACGGTTTTCCGGTCCGAACCATCGCCGCAAACCCGTGGGACGAAGAGTCGATGGCACAACGATGGCGGCCAAGCGATGCGTAGCCGCGATCGACGTCATTGCCTTCTGGGAGAGCGGACTGCCGCTTGCGACTCCGACAATGTTCAACCCCGCCATTGCGCAATCCTAGGGGCGATGCTTTCGGCATGCTAGGCTTATGGCGCGAGGGGACGATGGGACTCTACGGCCGTTATATTCTTCCGGCAATTGTCGACAGCGCGATGTCGAACCAGGAGATAACGATGCAGCGCGTCCGCGTCGTGCCGCGTGCGCGGGGACGCGTGCTCGAGGTCGGCTTTGGCGCGGGCCACAATCTGCCGTTTTACATCCCCGGCAAGGTCACGCATCTCTGGGCGCTGGAGCCAGCGGCGGAGATGAGCAAAAGGGCGAAAGCCCGTCTGGCCGAAGCGCGCATTCCGGTTGAACTCCTGAAGTCCGACGCGCTCGGCATTCCTCTCGACGACGGCGCTGCCGACACGGTCGTCATCACGTACACACTGTGCTCGGTCAGGACGCCGTCCGCGGCCCTCCGGGAAATCCGACGCGTTCTGAAGCCCGGTGGCAAGCTTCTGTTTGCCGAGCACGGTGAGGCACCTGACGCCGATGTGTGCAGGCATCAGCGCCGGATCACATCGTTCTGGCGTTCGGTCTGTGGTGGCTGCGAAGTCGGCCGGCCCATTCCGCAGCTGATCGCCGATGCGGGTTTTGAAATCGCCGATATGAAGTCCGGCTATCTGGAGCAAACCTGGCGACCGATGGGTTTCAACTACAGCGGCGCTGCCCTCAAGCCGGCCTAGCGGGTCGGAAACAACTCGTCGGTATGGCCCCGTAACCGATAGACCACCAGTGCAGCGTATTCGTGCATCACCGACCCCGTGTTGTAGAGATTCGTGATGATGTCGAAGCGCCAATATGTTCCGCCGTCGGTATCCGAAATGTAAGTCACCGGCCACGGAACCACAGTCCAGCCGAGATGGCGCGCAACGCCCATCGCTCGCGGCATGTGCACTGCAGAGGTGATGAGCACCCAAGTCTCTCCTTTCTTCGGTTTCACCAACGCCTTGGAATAGACGAGGTTTTGCCAAGTGTCTTCTGCGCGAGTTTCGGCTTTAAGACGGGCGAGATTGATTCCGATTCCCTTGAAGTATGCACGGGCATAATCGCTCGGCTGTTCGGTTGGCGTGAGAATACCGGGACCGCCGGTGTAGACGATACGGGCATCGGGATAGAGCCGTGCAATTGTACCGCTTTGCACGACGCGTCGAAAATCGCCGCTCAGTATAAGGATGCCGTCGACGTGTCTGGGCGCGGGCTGTGGCCCTGCGAACGAACTCTCAAGTGGGCGAGCCAGCCATTGATCAAGGGGAAAGACGAGGAATACGGCCAGAAGCCCCGTGGCCAGTGTAACCAGCACGCGGCCGGCGCTTCGCTTGCCGCTCCAAAGAAGGCCAACCCCGATAACCAAAAGGATGATCAGGACGTTCGCGGGCCAGAGCATCGCCTCCACGATTTGCGAAAGAAAGAACACTGCGGCCTCACCGTGCCGCGGGTGCGAGCCCGCCCAAATCGACCAGTCTTTTGAACGGTACGCAGCGCGCTGCCAATGCCTCGAAGGGACCTCGATCGAGAATTTCTCCATCCGCCAGCATGACGACCGCATCGCAATTGCGGATTGTGCTGAGCCGGTGCGCAATAACGAGGATCGTGCATTGGCCGTGCAGGCGATGGATCGCTTCACCAATCTCGCTCTCCGTCAACGCATCCAGCGCCGAGGTTGCCTCGTCGAGGACGAGGACCGTACGGCCGTCATAGAGAGCCCGCGCCATCCCGATACGCTGACGCTCACCGCCGGATAGGCGCACGCCACGCTCTCCGATGCGGGTATCGAGCTTCTTGGCCAATCCGTTCGCCAAATCATCGAGCTGGACAAGCGCAAGCACGCGCCAAATACGCGCATCGTCGATCAGGCCTGGCTCGATGCCCAGCGCAACATTCTCGCGAAGACTCGCGTCGACGAGGGAAATCGTCTGCGGGACATATCCGATCTGCCGCCACCAACCGATCTTGTCCTCGCGCACATCGACACCGTCAACGGCGACACGGCCGCCGCTCGGTTCCAACAGCGCAAGCAAAAGGTCGGCCAGCGTCG
>Ga0207680_10000652_pt1 | contig 16365 bp, 14 predicted proteins | sample KBSS23metaG_FD_184321 | JGI IMG/M metagenome (GOLD analysis project Ga0207680, IMG submission 184321) | Switchgrass rhizosphere microbial communities from Kellogg Biological Station, Michigan, USA - KBS S2-3 metaG (SPAdes) (version 2) | ecosystem: Host-associated > Plants > Roots > Rhizosphere...
CGCCATCTTGGAGCCCTCGAGCACGCCGCCTGCCGCCTCCATCTGCTGCTTCATTGCCTCGAGCTGCGCTTCGTCGACGAAGACGGTGAGATCGCCGGCCTCCGAGAAATCGGCCTGCGCCGCCCAGAACGTGGCGGAGTTCACGCGGTGGTCGTTCGTCGCGGCCATGTAGCCGAGCGTGGCCGTGAGCAAAGTGCCGCCGATGCAGTAACCGACGACGTTCGGATCCTTGATACCGGTCGCCTGCTCAACCGCGTCGAGCGCCGCGAAAATTCCGTCGCGCATGTAGTCTTCGAAGGTCTTCTTCGCGAGACGGCGGTCCGGGTTCACCCACGAGGCGACGAACACGGTGTAGCCCTGCGCGACCAGCCACTTGATGAACGAGTTCTCCGGCCGCAAGTCCATGATGTAGAACTTGTTGATCCAGGGCGGAAAGATCAGCAGCGGCCGCTCGTACACTTCTGCCGTCGTTGGCGTGAATTGCAGGAGTTCGAGGAGTTCGTTGCGGAAGACCACCTTGCCGGGCGTGGTTGCGATGTTCTCGCCGATCCTGAACGCGTCGGCCGATTGGCGGATCGAAAGCTGGCCTTTGCCGCGATCCAGATCCTCCAGCAGGTTGTCTAGACCCTTGACCAGGTTCTCGCCGTTGGATTGCAGCGTGGTGCGCAGTACTTCGGGGTTTGTGAGAATGAAGTTGGTCGGCGCGAGCGCATCGGCGAATTGCTTTGTGTAAAAATTGACACGCTTGCGCGTATCGTCGTCGATGCCTTCCACCTTTGCGACGGTGTCCTGCATCCAGTTCGCGGTCAGCAGGTAGCTCTGCTTGATGAAGTCGAAGATCTGGTTTTCCTGCCAGTCCTTGTCCTTGAAGCGCTTGTCGCCGGGCTTCGGCGCCACGACCGGATCGACTTGGGAACCCATCATCCGCCGGGCCGTGGTTTCCCATAGCCCCATGAAATCCTTCCAGAGCTGGAACTGGGCATCCATCACCGCCTGGGGATGCGCGGTCATGGCCTTCATCAGCGCCATGAACGGCGCTGCAATGTTGAGCGGATCGAGAGGTTCCTTGCCCGCGCCCGTCTGGCGCTTGAGGAAATCGCCGAGCAGTTTCTGAGACTGCTGTCCGACTTTCACCATGTTCCGGGCGAATTCGGCCGGATCGGCCAGTGCGTACGGGTTTGCGGTGTCAGCAGCCTTGCCGGCGCCGTCTCCCTTGCTCCCCGAATCGTCGAGCTTCTTTTGCATTTTCACCACCGGCTCGGCTGTCCGGTGTGATACCGCGCCGTCTTACGCGCCCGCAAGTTGGTCAGATCGGCCCAATAGGTCCTTTTGCCACAAGTTTTCATTGCCAAGACAGGGAGTTCGGCTTGGAAGCGGGAGGGGGCGCCTGTATACCGGAAAGGCTGGATTCCCACGGGACTGAGGACGTTACGGCATGACCAAGAGCGTGATGCGCCTGGCCGCGGTGTTGGTGTTCGCTCTGGGCACCAGCGCCTGCTCGACCATCGACTCCGCCATCAGCGATGTGGTGGGTGACGACACCCCCTCGGGCCCGGTTGCCGATGCCAATGGCTTTCCGCCCGATACCGCGCCGCCGGGTGCGACCTCGGATGCGGCTGCGCCGACGACACCAGATCTCGCCTCCATCCCCGACAAGCCAAGCGGTGTGACGACGCCGGACGCGCAGCGCGAAACGGCGGATTCGCTGGCCGCTGACCGGGCGCGTGCGGGCTACAGCGCGGAGGCGCTGCGAGGCGGTACCGAGGCTGCTGCGCCGCCGCCGGGTCCTGCGCCTGAGCCGGGCAGCACGACCGTGGCGGACAACACGCCCCCGCCCGCTGCAACGTCTACCGCTGCTCCGCCTTCGACAGACTCGACTGTGCCCGGTCCAGGCGCGGTCGCGGACAACACGCCGCCACCTGCGCCGTCCGCACCGGTCACGACAGCTTCCATGGCGCCGCCACCTGGCTCCCAGCCCGCCGTCCCGGCAGTTCCCGGCGCGCCCGGCGCCATGCCGACCGCCGTCGCCGACTCCAATCTGGGCTTCAAACCCTCGTCCGCCCCCGCGCTCGATCCGAGCATTTCCCAGTTCGTGGCGGCGCCGATCGTGGCCCGCTACCAGCAGACTGCGGCCAATGCCGGAGCGGCCACCGGACCGATCCAGGCCGCGTCGGGGCCCGATCCGGTCGTTGCCCGCAATACGCGCGGTGGTCACACCCGGGCCATGGGTGGTCCGGAGGCCATGACCGGCTCGGTCGTCGCCAATCTCGATGCCCTGAACCAGACGACGCCCAGCGTCTATGCGAACGCCAGCGGCCTGCCGCCGACGGCCGTGGTGATGTTCCCGAACGACGGTACGGCCCTCGACGCGGCCGGCCGGGCGCAGGTGCGGGCCGCGGTGAGTGCATTCCAGCAGCGCGGCGGCACGGGCTTCATCAAGGTGATCGGCCATTCCTCGAGCCGTACATCGAACATGCCGGTCGAGAAGCACCTGATCGCGATCTTCCAGAAGTCCCAGGCGCGGGCGAATGCCGTTGCCAAGGAGATCATCCGCGAGGGGGTGCCGGCGAGCCGGGTTCTGGTGGAAGCGGTGGGCGACAGCCAACCGGTCTATTACGAATCCATGCCGCAGGGCGAAGCCGGCAATCGCCGGGCGGAGATTTTCCTCCAGAGCTGATCCGCTCGCCCTTGAAGCATTGCAGTTCGATCCCATCTGACGTGGAACGCGGGCTCCGGCCCGCGTTTCGCGTTTTTGCCGTTGCGGGGGATCATGCATTTCGACACTGCCAAATTTCACCTAAGCCGTTGATACAGCTGAGGTCATGTCCGAATTGAATTCAATATTTGAAGATATTCGCCTCAGGATCTGGATCGTTGCGATGGCCCTGGTGGTTGGCGCGCATTGTCCCGCCGCAGCGGCTCCCCCCACGCAGTTCGACTATGAGCTGACGCCGGTCGCCGATACAGGAGGGCGACAGCCGGGTGCACTCGCCTACACGATCATCGACGCGCAGGGGCACGAGCGCGTGATCGCCTGGTTCCCGGCGGGCGCGGCACACCGGCCCCTTCAGCAAGTGATGTTGACGCCCGGCCTGAGCGACGCCCGGCGGGCGGTCTGCGTCCGCGCCGTCAGCGGCGAATAGCGGCGTTGCGCAGATGAAGAGTGCGGCCTAACCCCATTGACGCCATAGGCTTTCCGCCCGATTCTGCGCCTGCGAAGCGTTGCTTCGAGAAGAAGATCGACGGTTCCTGACCATGCAAACCGACTTCTACCGCATCAAGCGGTTGCCGCCTTACGTCATCGAGGAAGTGAACATCCTCAAGGCCAAGGCGCGCGCGGCGGGCGAGGACATTATCGACTTCTCGATGGGCAACCCGGACATGCCTACGCCCAAGCATATCGTCGACAAGCTGATCGAGACCGCAAAGGATCCGCGCTCCAACCGGTACTCGGCCAGCCGGGGTATCAAGGGGCTGCGCCGCGCCTATTCGGCGTTCTACGAGCGCCGGTTCGGTGTGAAGGTCGATCCCGACAGCGAAGTCATCGCGAATATCGGCTCCAAGGAGGGCTTCGCGAACCTGGCACAGGCGATCACCGCGCCCGGTGATGTCGTGCTGGTTCCCAACCCGGCCTATCCGATTCATGCGTTCGGTTTCATTCTCGCCGGTGCCGCGATCCGCCACGTGCCGGCGCGCACGCCGGAAGAGTATCTGAGCAACCTCTCCCGCGCCGTGAAGCACTCGGTGCCGTCACCGCTGGCGCTGGTCGTGAACTATCCGTCGAATCCGACGGCGCAGGTCGTGGAACTCGACTTCTACAAAGAGATTGTCGCTTTCGCGAAGAAGCACGAGATTTGGGTATTGTCCGATCTCGCCTATGCGGACATCTATTTCGACGACGCCAACCCGCCGCCGTCGATCCTGCAAATCGATGGTGCCAAGGACATCGCGGTCGAATTCCAGTCGTTGTCCAAGACCTACGCAATGCCAGGTTGGCGCATGGGCTTTGCGGTCGGCAACAGGCATCTGATCCATGCTCTGGGGCGCATCAAGTCGTATCTCGACTATGGCGCCTACACGCCGATCCAGGTAGCTGCGGCGGCCGCGCTGAACGGGCCACAGGATGTCGCAGATGAAATCCGCGCCATCTACAAGTCGCGCCGCGACGTGCTGGTGGAAAGCATGAAGCGGGCAGGGTGGGATATCCCGGCACCGCCTGCGTCGATGTTCGCCTGGGCGCCCGTACCGGAGAGCTACCGTGAGAAAGGCTCGATGGAGTTCGCAAAACAGTTGCTGATCCACGCCAAAGTGGCGGTCCTGCCCGGAACGGGCTTCGGCGAATATGGTGAGGGATATGTCCGCGTGGCGCTGGTCGAGAACGAACACCGTATCCGCCAGGCCGCGCGCAACGTGAAGAAGTTCCTGAACCTACGCGTCAACGAGCCCGCCGAGCTGGAAGCGGCGAAGTGAGCAAGCCGCTTCGTGTCGCACTCGCGGGACTTGGCACCGTCGGCGGCGGCGTGGTGCAGGCGCTCGCAAACCCTGAACTGGCCGAACGCGCGGGCCGCAAATTTGAAATCGTCGGCGTCTCGGCACGCGACCGAAAGAAGGATCGCGGCTTCGACGCATCGGCGATGAGTTGGGCCGATGACGCCGTGTCGCTGGTCCGTTCGGATGCGGATGTGATCGTTGAGTTGATCGGTGGCGAGGACGGCGTCGCGCTGGCCGTGGTCGAGGGTGCGCTGGAAGCGAAGAAGCATGTCGTGACCGGCAACAAGGCGCTGCTGGCGAAGCATGGCGCGCGCCTGGCGGCATTCGCCGAGAAGAACGGCGTCGCATTGAAGTGGGAAGCGGCGGTAGCTGGCGGCATTCCGATCGTGAAGGCGCTGCGCGAGAGCCTGATGGCCTACGGTGTCGACAGCGTATTCGGCATTCTGAACGGCACCTGCAACTACATTCTCACGACGATGGAAGCGACGGGCCGCTCGTTCGAGGATGTGCTCAAGGAAGCGCAGAAGCTCGGCTACGCAGAAGCCGATCCGGAGCTGGATGTCGGTGGTGGCGACACGGCGCATAAGCTGGTGCTGCTCGCGAGCCTCGCGTTCGGCACGATCCCTAACCAGACGCATATCTCGGTCGAAGGCATCAAGGACATTACCACCGAGGACATCCGTTTCGCGCGCGAGTTCGGTTATCGCATCAAGCTGCTCGGCATCGCGCGGCGTACGCCGAACGGCATCGACCAACGCGTTCGGCCGTCCATGGTCAAGACGGGCACGCCGCTGGCGCACGTCGATGCTGCGTTCAATGCCGTGCTGGCGAATGCAGGCCCGGCGGGACGCTTCTTTTTCGAAGGCCGCGGCGCAGGACGCGAGCCCACCACCCAGTCGGTCATCTCCGACCTTGTGGATATCGCTCGCGGCAACCTGGGCGCCAGCTTCGGTTGGCCGGCGGCCAGCCTGAAGCCGCTCAGGCCGTCCGATCCCGGCGTTGCGACTTCGGCGTATTACCTGCGTTTCGAGGTTCTGGATGTGCCGGGTGTGCTGGCCGAAATCGCCCGTCATCTGGCGGAATCCCGGGTTTCCATCGAAAGTATGATCCAGCGCGGGCGCAGCCCGGGCGAGCCCGTTTCCATCGTCATGATTACCCACGAGACTTCACAGGCTTCTGTGGAGCGCGCCTTGAAGGTGATAGCCGGCTCCGACAAGGTGCGCGCGCGCCCGTGCATGATTCCGATGGAGGCAGCTTGAATACCAAAAACGACGTGCGGCCCGGCAAGCAAAGCCCGCTGGACCGTGCTTTTGCGCTCGAAGCGGTGCGCGTGACGGAAGCTGCGGCGATTGCGGCGGCGCAGCTGATCGGACGCGGTGACGAGAAGGCCGCCGACCATGCCGCCGTGGAGGCGATGCGCAAGGCGTTCAATGACCTGCCTATCTCCGGGACCGTGCGCATCGGCGAGGGCGAGCGCGATGAAGCGCCGATGCTCTACATCGGCGAGCGGGTGGGTAGTGGCGGTCTTGCGGTCGATATCGCGCTTGATCCGCTCGAAGGTACCACGCTGACGGCCAAGGCCATGGCGAACGCACTGGCCGTGATGGCGATGGCGGAACCGGGCACGTTGCTCAATGCTCCCGACACCTACATGGACAAGATCGCGATCGGCGGCGGCTATGCCGACGGCATCATCGATCTCGACCTCGAACCGGCCGAGAACATTGCGCGCCTCGCGAAGGCCAAGAACGTCAGCCCACGCCAGATCACGGCGTGCATCATGGACCGTCCGCGGCACGAGGAACTGATCGCCAAGGTGCGCAAGTCGGGCGCTGCCGTGCGCCTGATCACAGACGGCGACGTAGCCGGTGTGATCGCCTGCACCGATCCTTCGACAAACATCGACATCTATCTCGGTATTGGCGGCGCGCCGGAAGGCGTGCTTGCGGCGGCGGCGTTGCGCTGCGTCGGCGGGCAGATGCAGTCGCGTCTGGTGTTCCGCAACGACGATGAGCGTGCGCGAGCCGCCAAATGGGGCATCAAGGACCTCAAGCGCAAATATGCCCTGATGGATATGGCGTCGGGTGACGTGGTTTTCGCGGCGACCGGCGTGACGGATGGCTCGATGCTGGCCGGCGTGCATTACGACGGCGAATTCATCACCACCGAAAGCGTGGTGATGCGTTCGGCGACGCACACCGTGCGCTGGATCAAAGCCCGGCATGTCCGTTCGCGGCATCTGAAAGAATGAGCGGCGCGGCGCGCGTGCCTGCGCCGGAAGCGGCGTTTGGCGTCGCGCGCTCCTTCACGGGCCGACGGTGGCATCTCGCAGAAGTCGATGATGGCGCCGTGCAGGCGTTGGCGCGCGATGCCGGCATTTCATCGACGCTGGCACGGCTGCTGTTGGCGCGTGGCGTGACGGCGCCCGACGTGGCCGACTATCTCAATCCAACGCTCAAGCGCTTTCTGCCAGAGCCGCTGACGCTCAAGGACATGGACAAGGCGGTCGCCCGCGCGGTGCAGGCCGTAGAGCAGGGCGAGCGCATCGCGGTGTGGGGCGATTACGACGTCGATGGATCGGCGTCCGCGGCGCTGCTGCACGAGTTCTTCTCCGCACTGGGAATGCCACCGCGGCTCTACATTCCGGATCGGATGACAGAGGGCTACGGGCCGAACACGGCTGGTCTGCTGAGGCTGAAAGACGAAGGTATCAAACTCGTTATCACCGTCGATTGCGGTGCCGGCGCGGCCGGACCGCTCACCGACGCGCTTGAGGCAGGGTTGGACGTGGTGGTGCTGGACCATCATTCCGTCGAGGTCTCGCCGCCCGCCGTCGCGCATGTGAATCCGAACCAGCCTGGCGATACGTCGGAGTTGGGGTTCGTCTGCGCGGCAGGCGTCACGTTCCTGTTCGCCGTGGCGCTCAATCGTGCGCTGCGCGAGGCGGGTTTCTATGAACGCCGCGGCATCGCACCACCCGCGTTGTTGAACTATGCCGACTTCGTCGGTTTGGCGACGGTGTGCGACGTTGTCCCGCTTACGGGCGTCAATCGTGCCTTTGTACGAACAGGCTTGTTGAGTCTGAATCGACTGGAGCGCGCGGGTTTTGTGGCATTGTCGAAGGTCGCGAGGATCGGGCCGCCGTTTACCCCCTATCACCTGGGTTTCTTGTTCGGCCCGCGTATCAACGCCGGCGGACGTATCGGGCGTTCGAGCCTGGGTGTCGAATTGCTGACATCGGCGTCGCCGGCGGCGGAAGATCTGGCGCTCAATCTCGACGTCCACAACCGTGAACGGCAGGCGTTGGAAAAGCAAATCCTCGACGAAGCGGTGGCGATGACCGCCAGCCAGGCCAACGCGCCGTTCATTTTTGCGACCAACGACGGTTGGCATCCTGGTGTGGTGGGGATCGTGGCGGGACGGCTGAAGGACCGCTACGGCAAGCCGGCGTTCGTCGCGGGGTTCGAGGGCGGTTATGGCCGCGGTTCGGCGCGTTCCATTCCAGGCATCGACATCGGCGTGATGATCCGGGCGGCACGGGATGCGAAGCTGATCGAGAGTGGCGGTGGGCACGCGATGGCAGGCGGCTTTGGGTTGGGTCCCGCGCAAGTCGACGGCTTCCACCGGTTCCTGACGGAGCAATTCGCGAGAACTGGCGATGCACTGGCCGCGATGGCACAACTCGAGTTGGATTCCGTCGTGTCACCCGCTGGCGCCACGGTTGCCCTGATCGAAGAGATCGAGAAGGCCGGTCCCTACGGCGCGGGCAACAGCGAGCCGCTGATCGTCGTGCCGGATGTGGTTGTGGTGTTTGCCGATCCGGTGGGCGACAACCACGTGCGGTTGAGACTCCAAGGCGGAGACGGCGCGAAGCTGGATGCGATTGCGTTCCGCATCGCCGACATGCCGCTTGGCAAGGGGTTGCTGGCAAGCCGCGGCAAGCGCATCCACGCCGCCGGCCGGCTCCGCGCAGACGAGTGGCAGGGCCAAAAACGCGTGCAACTTCAACTGGAAGACGCGGCTCCGGCGGGGGCGTAGGCTCTGCTTGCAAAGCGGGCGCGTGGTCTTTAATACCCGCCTTCCGACGCGCCCTTCGTCTATCGGTTAGGACTCAAGATTTTCATTCTTGCAAGAGGGGTTCGACTCCCCTAGGGCGCGCCATCTTTAATCACCAGGGATTACGGCGCGCCCTCGGCATTGAGTCGGGTGACCCCGTGTGCGGCGCGCTCCAAGCTGGGCGAACCTTTGTGCGATAGCGGCGATGCGTCGGAACCCTCCGCAGCCTGTTCGCGCAACGCTTGGGCCGCGCCGTATGCGAATGCGGCGTGGCCGACGAAGCTCAACGCGTGAAGACGGAGCAGGGCCTTGCGCAGCGGCTCCAGGATAGTCCAGGCGCCGTTCCTTTCCTGTCGCATCAGTCCGGCAGCAACTGCATCGCGCAATAGCCGCGTCACGTGAGAGCGCGAGACGCCTTGTGCACGGGCAATTTCCGATAGGCTGACCTCTATAGCTTCACGCGCCGGATATTCGCTGCCGGACAGCGCCAGCCGGTAAAGGATGGCGAGGCCGGCGTCACGATCGGCGAAAAGGGATGTTGCCACTCTCGGGCCGCGCACCAGACGTACGAGCCCGCCGCCCATCTGGCGGACATAGGCTCGGCGAAACTCCGGTTCATGCAGGCGTTCGACGGCGGGCTGCGCTTCGGGCTCGATCCGTGCTGCAGCCTGCAGTTCGTTGCGCATGAAGTCGTCGTGGACAGCGATCAGTTTGTCCGAGGCCTTGAAACCTACCGAGCGTCCGCTTGGCTGGTCGGCACATCGCTCCAGGTAACCGATCATGCGCAGGTACATCATCATGGCCGCTGCGCGTCCGCGGCTCGCAAACCCGAGTTCTGCCGCCAGCGCCTGAAGCGATGCCAAGGTGACTGGACCCCGGGCGTCTAGGATCATGACGAACAACGCGTAGAAGGACTTCGCGGAATCGCGGAAGGCGCGCGCGACCGAGGAATTGCTGGTCGTAAGTGCGACGCTATTTCGAGCGGCGGTTGCGCAAGCCTGTTCGAACTCCGGCAGCGCCATCATCCTCTGAACCGCTTCTTCCGGATAGGCGTCGCTGCTGACGACCTGGTGATGCCAATAAGCCAAGCCCGGGGATGTCATATTGCGGTCGCTGACGATGCGTCGTGAGCATCACCCAGAACAGGTATGAGCTTCAATGCGACATTGGCTATCCTTTGTTTGCGATTCGCACGTTGGACGGCAGAATGAGAAAATACCTTGCCCGCACCTGGGTCAGCCCGAAGCTCGTGCATGGCGAATCAAAGATCCATTACGATGGCGTCTTCACCACACAAGCAGTGAATAAGGGCGAGAAGTTGATGGAATTTGGCGGTGAAGTGGTCTCGCGCGCCGAAGCCGAGGACGGTCCATACCGCGTCCGCTCTGTGTGGATCGTGGCGGACGACGCCTACGTCGCGCTGCCGGAGACGGATACGGCGCCAAGTCTCGACGAAAACCTGAATCACTCCTGTGATGCCAACGCCTGGCTCGCGGACGAGGTAACACTGGTGGCCAAACGGGATCTGGCTGCGGGCGAAGAGATCACCCTGGATCAGGGCACGTGGAACTTCGACGAGTCGGAGTACACCGTCGATGCCGAGGACTGCACCTGTGGGTCACCGATCTGTCGCGTGCGGCTTTCTGAGACCGATTGGCAGCTTCCGGCCGTGCAGGCGCAGTACCGCGGCCATTTCCATCCGGTCGTACAGGCCCTCATCGACATGCATGGCGGCAAGGGCCGGCGGATGAGTGCTGCCTAGGCCTTCGCGCGGCCGAACCACGCGATGATCACGCCGAACACGAGCATTGCTACGAGGTTCATCGCCTGGACGGCGGTGAATGCCGGCATGCCGCCGCCGACTGCTGAAAGCGGCACGACGATATAGGTCATGACGATGAAGACCGGGATGCCGAAGGCAAGGCCGGCTGGCAGCCAGTGACGACGCAGCATCGGCAGTACGGCCGCACCGATGTTGTAGATGAGCGCGATCAGTATTCCCATCCCGGCCTGAAGCGCGGCGCCGAGTGCCGCGGTCTCCAGTCCGCCGGCCCGCGCTGCTTTCAGCCCGATCAGGCCGGCGGCAATGACCCTGCAGATGCGGAGCGGATCGATGAAGCCGTTGATCGCGCTCGCGGCGCCGATATCGACGATTCCCGCGATGGCACCGCCCACCACGACGGCGGTCATAAACGAATGGCGCATTTTCATGGATGTTCCCCCGAACGTCGGGGGACCTTAGACAAGTTCAGCCGTCTTCGCGCCGTGGCTCACGAAATGGTGAGGGGTAGGTGTCCAAAGTTGCGCCGAGCGCGGTCTTCAAGCGATCCAGTTGCGGTTCGTACGGCTTCCAGCTCTCCAGTCCGTCGCGAAAAATCGGACGGCGAACCTGCTCCGAACTCGCCGTGCGCACGGCGCGAGGATTGTCGTGGAAGCGCATGCAACTATCTTCGAATGGCACGCCGACATGGGCAAGCAAGCGGCGCGTTTCGCTTTCGGGATCGGCCACCAGCTGCTCGTAGAATACGCGATGTACGCGGCCCGGCAGGATTGTATCGATATGTGTCATCAATCGCACATAGTCCACATAGTAGCGGCCTATGTCGGTCAGGCTGTAGGAGAAGATCTGGCCCTGCGCGAAGTTCTGCTTGAACACCGATAGGCCGCAAGCGAGCGGATGGCGGCGGATATCTATGATCTTTGCGCGTGGCAGGATGAGATGAATCAAGCCCGCGTGGATGAAGTTGTCGGGCAGCTTGTCGATGAAGTACGTCTTGCCTGAATGGCGATAAATTCTAGTGCTTTCGATATAGCGCTCCCCCAGCATGCGCAGGTTGTCTGCGGACAACGCTTTCAAGCCATCTGGGTAGAGCGGATCGCGCGATAGCCGCACCGCCTCGCGTGCGATGCGGATCATATCGGGCAGTTCCATCGTGCCTTCGATCTGCGAGTGGCTCGCGAGGATCTGTTCGACGAGTGTCGAACCGGAACGTGGCAACCCCAGCACAAAAATCGGATCGGCCGCCTCGCTACCTTGTCCAGCGCGCGACGCAACGAAATCGGGCGTGAACAATCTTACCGCCCGATCGACGGATGACGTCATCTCGTCCGCATCGTATTTGTGCAAGGAGCGTTTCAGCGTGTTGCCTAGGTCGTATTGCAGGAATGCAGCCACTGGATCGCCTGTGTCCTCCAGCGCTTTGCCGAGCGCGAAGTGCAACGCGGCCTGTTCGCGCACGGGCAGGGCGCCGTGCTGTGCCAGCCGCCGCATCGCGCCGATATCGGAGGCTGTGAAACGCAACGTCTTGAGGTCCGCAAGGCTCCACCAGGCTTCGCCGCTCGGCGCGAGAGAAAGGCTTTTGCGATAGGCTTCGATGGCCTCGGTGAAATATCCGGCTGTTTTCAGAGCGTGGCCATAACGCATCCAAGCACCGGCGTCGCGCGGTGAAAGCGCCACGATATCGCGATACCCGGCGAGCGCGGTATTGTTGTCACCCCTGCGTCCCGCGGCGGCCGCTTGAAATGTCAGATAGGCGGTGTTTGTGGGATCCGTTTTCAGCAGCTCGGTGATCTGCACCAGTGCGCCCGCTGGGTCACCCAGATGATGTAGTAACACCGTCGCATAGTGCTGACGGGCCACGGTGAAACCAGGCGCCAGCGTCAGTGCGCGTCGCAGCGCTTCGGCGGCGCGGGGAAAGTCGGCGGCAGCGAGTGCGCCCTGGGCCTCCTTGAAACGAGCCTGGGCTGGGGCGGAGGGAACGGTGGGGCGGGCGATCACATCGCCATCATGTCATGAATTGTACGAAGAACGGATGACCGAATTTCGGCACCGCGTTGATGGGGCCATAGTCCGCATCGCCGCCGGACTTGCCGCGGAAAGCTGCACCGGTGGCGACGTTGGGCGAGACGCCGGTGGGACAGGCAAAACTAAGCGTCACCGTGCCGCTGTCATTTCGGTAGATCGCGTTGCCCCTGGAACCGGCGCCACCAGGATAGTCCTGGACCCAGAACCGCGCGGTCTTTCCACGCCGCACCCGGACCGGCGGCGGAACGACGTAGTGCCCCCGTATGGCGGACGCGTCCGTGAGAACAAGGTCGGAACTGCCCGCGCTGTTGTCGATCGTCACATAGGTCGAATAGTCGACGTCACACCGGGCGAGCAGTGGCGGCCGCCGCCGTTCCCAGAACCCTGCGACGCGTAATCCTCGCCATGTTCGCCCCTGCCGCATGTCCCACGGAACACTAATGCGGCCACTTCCGCCCGCACAGGTCCCCATGCCAAATTCCCGTGAGGCGGATTCGACGAATTTCCTGGAGGATTGCATGTCTCGTAAGATTGCGGCGTGTTCGGCGATGGCCGCCGCCCTCGTCTTGGCGCCGGACGCATACGCCGCGCACGGCAAAGCCGGTCTGTGGTCGTCGACCACCACCGTGACCATTCCCAATGTGGCACCGCAGGTGCATGCGACAACCTACTGTATGACACCGCAGCAGGTCGCGTCCGATGCGCCCGCCGCCGATCCACGGTCCGGTTGCACCTATAGCAACGTGCATGTCACCGGCCACACTATGACCGCGGACATGACGTGCAAGGGCCAGATGGACGCCACTGGTCATTTCAGCTCGACCTACGACAGCGATACGCATTTCAATGCCAAGATCGATATCGCGACCCAGGGAATAAACATGACCAACATGGTCGAGGGTCATTGGGTAAAAGCCGATTGCGCGGGCGCGCAGCAGTAGCAATGCCGGTCGCTGCACCTGATGAGGGCGCGGAAGAGCTTGCCGCGTTGCTGCGCGCGTCGCGCCGAGCGGTGGTCTTCACCGGTGCCGGCATTTCGACAGAGTCCGGCATCCCGGATTTCCGCTCTCCCGGCGGCATTTGGACCAAGATGATGCCGATCGATTTCGATCAGTTCGTCGCGTCGAAGCAAGTTCGGCAAGAAAGCTGGCGACGTCGTTTCGAGATGGAGAAGGATTGGACCGCGGCCAAACCGAACGCGGGTCACAATGGGGTTGCCGAACTGGTGCGGCGGCTCAAGGTCACGCACGTCATCACACAGAACATCGACAACCTCCATCAGGATTCCGGCGTCCCGGCGGATCAGGTGATCGAGCTGCACGGCAACACACGATATGCCAAATGCCTGAGCTGCAACACGCGCTACGAGATTGCGGAAGTCCGGGTGCACTTCGAGAACCACGGCGAGCCACCAGATTGCAAATTCTGTGGTGGTATAGTGAAGACGGCGACGATCTCGTTTGGCCAGGCGATGCCGGAGGACGAGATGGAGCGGGCACAGCGCGCGACGCTGGCGTGTGATTTGATGCTGGTGATCGGTTCGTCGCTCGTGGTGTATCCGGCCGCCGGCTTTCCACTACTCGCCAAGCGCAACGGCGCGGCCTACGCGATCCTGAATCGCGAAGTAACGGAGCACGAACCTTACGCCGACCTGGCGCTGCACGGCGAAATTGGCCCTACGATGACTGCGGTCTTGGCGGCGCTCTAATTCCGCCCATAGACCGCAACGTCGTAAGGTCTTTCGCGGCGTTAACGCCCTCCAAGGGCGTGGACGCTAGCGTTGCGCGACCGCTACAATACGACTCGGATTTCCCACAGTTTCAGGAGTGCCCGCTTTGCGCCTGTTCGACGAAGACGACGACGAAGATAAGTCCGACAAGAAAGCGCCGGAGCCGCAATCCACGCCGGTGATGAATGCGCTGTTCAAGTCGCGCACCGTTCTCATCTTCGGCGAGGTCGACATGAAGATGGCAGAGCGCGTTTCGGCACAGCTTCTCGCCTACGCGGCGGAAGGCGATGGTGACATCCGCGTGATCGTGAACTCGCCAGGCGGGCATGTGGAGTCGGGTGACACAATCCACGACATGATCCGCTTCGTCGGGCCGCGCGTGAAGATGATCGGTACTGGTTGGGTGGCGTCCGCCGGTGCCCACATCTTCCTGGGCGCCAAAAAGGAGAACCGCTTCTGCCTGCCGTTCACGCGCTTCCTGCTGCACCAACCGCTGGGTGGCGTGCGCGGCCAGGCGTCCGACATCTCGATCGAGGCTGAAGAGATCATCAAGATGCGCGAACGCCTGATCCGCGAGATCGCGTCGGAGACGGGCCAGCCGTATGAGAAGGTCGTGAAGGATACCGAGCGCAATTTCTGGATCGGCGCGGAAGACGCCAAGGCCTACGGCCTTGTGAGTAAGGTTATCAACTCGGCGTCGGAGGTCTGAGGACATGACGGCGCCGTGGTGGCGCGGCGCCGTCGTCTACCAAGTCTATATCCGTTCTTTCTGCGATTCGAATGGAGACGGGCAGGGCGATTTTGCCGGGCTGATCTCCAAGCTCGACTACATCGCCAAGCTGGGTGTCGATGCGATCTGGTTGTCACCGATCCATCCTTCGCCCAATCGCGATTGGGGCTACGACGTTTCCGACTATGACGGTGTCCATCCCGACTACGGGACATTGGCGGACTTCGATGCGCTGCTCGCTGCCGCACATCAGTGCGGATTGAAAATCATCCTCGATGAAGTGCTGTGCCATTGCTCGGATGAGCACGCGTGGTTTCGCGAGAGCCTCGGCGCAACGTCGAACAAGAAGGATTGGTTCGTCTGGGCCGATCCCAAGGACGACGGCACGGTGCCGAACAACTGGCTGGCTGTGTTCGGCGGGCCGGGGTGGGCCTATTCGCCCGCGCGGCGGCAGTACTATCACCACAAATTCCTCCGCCAGCAGCCCAAGCTCAACTGGGCCAACGCGGACGCGAAACGCGCCTGCCTCGACGTGCTGGAGACCTGGCTGAAGCGGGGCGTGGATGGATTCCGGCTGGACGTCGCAAATGCGTATCTCCATGACGCAACGCTGACGGACAATCCGGCGATCCCACCGGCGGAACGCGGCGCGTATGAGTGGTCACATGCCGCGAACATGCAGCGGCATTTCCATGACTCCAACTTGGTCGAGAACCGCAAGGAGCTGGTCGACATTCGCCACACGGTGGAACAGTTCGATGATCGCTTTGTGTTCGGTGAATTCTCAGAGGAGTTCGAACGCTCAGGAGCCTATCTTGCCTCCGAAGAAGGACTGCACGCGGGCTATACGTTCGGGCTGCTGATCGCGAGCAAGCTGGCGCCGGATTATATCCGAAACTATTTCGCGGACCTGACTAAGCATCCCGCGCATTGGCCGTGCGTCTCATTCTCGAACCATGACGTCATGCGGACCGTTTCGCGTTTTGGCGGCGGACCGGAGGGCGACCCGGCGCTCGCCAAGATGCTGTTTGCGCTGTTGTGTTCCTTGCGCGGCACAACCCTGATCTACCAGGGCGAGGAGTTGGGCCTTCCGGAGGTCGATCTGCGGCGCGACCAGCTCAAGGACCCGGTCGGTGACCTCTACTATCCGATCGCCAAGGGGCGCGACGGCTGTCGCACCCCGATCCCGTGGGATGCGAAGGCGCCGAACTTCGGTTTTTCGACCAGCCCGCCGTGGCTGCCGATGGGGCCGACGCACAAGGCGCTGGCGGTGAGCGAGCAGGAAGGCAACTTCGACTCGCCACTGGAGTTCGCGCGTCACTTCCTGCACCAGCGCAAGGCGATCGCAGCGCTGCGCTTGGGCGCACTCGACTTCATCGACGCTAACAAGCCCGTGCTGGCATTCACGCGCGAACACGCGGGAGAGCGCATCCTCTGCGCCTTCAACATGGGCCGCGACGACGCCAGCTTTTCCCATCCAATGGTCGCGGAGGGGCAGGTGATTGGGCTTGGCTGCGGAAATTCCGTGGACAAGGGCGATACGGTGCATCTCGG
>Ga0207680_10000655_pt1 | contig 16347 bp, 15 predicted proteins | sample KBSS23metaG_FD_184321 | JGI IMG/M metagenome (GOLD analysis project Ga0207680, IMG submission 184321) | Switchgrass rhizosphere microbial communities from Kellogg Biological Station, Michigan, USA - KBS S2-3 metaG (SPAdes) (version 2) | ecosystem: Host-associated > Plants > Roots > Rhizosphere...
GTCTGCTTCGCGTCGGTCTTCTGCGCATCTTCGTAGACAAAGATCTTGCCGTTGAAAACGCCGGTTGCTTCGCCGCCGATGATCCCTTTATAGACTTCGAACGAGTTGCAGTTCGGAACCGCGTGATCGATTCGCGTGTGGTTGTCCACGATCTGATCGCCTGTTCCGACGTATGCGCCGTTCAGCCACGTCTCCGCGTTTTGGCCGCCAACCCAGAAATTAGAATCTAGTCGCGCGACCTTTCCGCCGAACATCGCGTTGTTCGAAGTCAAAACCGAGTCGGTTTCTTGATCCGCAGCGACGAGACCAATGTGAATCGCTTCGAGGTCTTCGGCCTGAAATCGAGTGTGCTCAAGGTGCGCGTTCTTGTGGACCGAAAGCTCAGTAACCGCGTTGGTGAAGTAGCGACCACCCAAGCCTACGTAAGACTCAAGAATCTTCGCTTCCGAGCCTTCCTCGAGAACGACAAGCGTGCGAGGGTATGCGGCGAACGGGCCGTGGTCAGCGCGGCTGACATATAAAACGTGAACAAGGTGTTCGAGTGCGACATTCTTAGGAACGTAAAGGAATGCGCCTTCGCTGAGGTAAGCGGTGTTGAGGTCGCGGAATCGCTCGTCGTTGGTCGTTCCCAGCTTGCCTTTGAGTTGATGTACTTTGCCGAGGTGCTTGAGCACGATCTCTTCGTGCGTTTCCATGGCTTCGCGAAGGGTGCAGAACACCGCGCCATCGGGTAGCACGCCTTCGGTGCTGATCTCCGGCGCGTATTCACCGTTCACAAACGCGAGGGTGATCGCCTCGATCTCTCCTACCGGAGTGTTCAGAAGATCTTTGCGATGAACGATCGAACCGTAAGAGGGGCGGAAATCGATATCGCGCAGATCGGCAAGCGGCGTGTACTTGAACTCTTCATCTCGCGTGGTCGGAACGCCGGCTCGCATATAGCGCTCAAGCGCGTCATCGCGCAGGCACTGCAGGCTGGCAGGACCATAGGTGCCCAGCAATCCGCGGAGCTGTTCGTGATTCGCTATCAGGCTATTTGGCTTTTCTTCGGTCAACACGTTTTGTAAATGGTAAATGGTAAATGGTAAGTGGTAAGTGGTAAGTGGTAAATCTTTTATCGCTTCGAGGCGAGTTCCTCTTCGATCCAGCCGTAACCCTTTTCTTCGAGTTCCAGCGCGAGTTCCTTGCCACCACTCTTCACGATGCGTCCTTCGACCAGCACGTGCACGAAGTCCGGCACGATGTAGTTGAGCAATCGCTGATAGTGGGTGATCACTAGAAACGATCGATCCGCAGATCGCAATGCGTTGACTCCTGCAGAGACGACGCGAAGGGCGTCGATGTCCAGACCTGAGTCCGTCTCATCGAGGATCCCGAGAGTCGGCTCGAGAACGGCCATCTGGAAGATCTCGTTTCGCTTCTTCTCGCCGCCGCTGAACCCCTCATTGACGCCTCGGCTCAGAAACTCCGGATCGAGTTCGAGAAGCTTGGCTTTCTCCTTGACCATCTTCAGGAACTGCATCGGCGGCATCTCGGGCTGGTTGTGGTGTCGTCGCACCGCATTGAGGGCCGCTCGGAGGAAGTAGCTGTTTGTGACGCCTGGAATCTCAACGGGATATTGGAAGGCCATAAACACGCCTTCTGCCGCTCTCTCTTCGGGATCGAGATCCAGGAGGTCATGTCCGTCGAACTCCACCGAGCCCTTCGAAACCTCGTAGCCGCCTCGGCCAGCCAGCACGCTTGCCAGGGTCGACTTTCCGGAGCCGTTCGGGCCCATGACGGCGTGGACTTCGCCCTTGCCGACCTTCAAGTCGAGCCCTTTCAGGATCTCCTTGTCTTCAACGCTGGCGTGTAGGTTTCGAATCTCTAGCATAAGAATAGGGGGAAGTGGGCTCACCCACTTTGTATTACGCTCTATTTTGAACTCAATGTGTACAAAAAAGTCAAGTTTCCTGGGACCCTAGTGCCGTCGGTACTATGAGGTCTAGTGTTGCCAAGTCTTGAAGCGATCAAAGCTCTGAACCAAGCAGGGGTCCGATACGTGGTCGTTGGGGGGCTGGCCACTATCGCTCATGGCTTCATAAGATTTACATCGGACGCAGACGTGGTCGTTGCGCTAGATACAGAAAATGCCAGGAAAGCGTTTGAAGCGATCCTCTCCGTAGGCTTCGTTCCCGCCGTTCCAGTCAGGGCGGAGGAATTTGCCGATGCCGCCACACGCGAAGGGTGGATTGCGGAAAAGAATATGATGGTGCTCAACTTTCGGCTCCCATCCGACCCAATGCAGAGTGTCGATGTGTTCGTCAAGTACCCGCTTGAATTTGAAAAGATGTACACCGATTCTGTGGTCAGCGAAAGCTTGGAGGTTCCGACGAGAGTTTGTAGTATCGATGACCTCATCCGCATCAAGTTGGAAGCTGGCAGGCCAAAGGATTTGGAAGACGTGAGAAACTTGGAGATCATTCGTGAAGATAGAGCCTGACAAAGAAGCAATCGACGCAATGTTCGCCGTCCATGAACGTGAACAGATTCTTTACATTGCAAGAAATACGACTTTTGATCAAAGAATCAAACAATTAGAAGAGATGGTGAACCTAGCCCGCAAAATATATATTGAGAGAGAAGCAAAGGGCGTGCGCACCATAGTGGACTAAGTCTAAACTTGCTCTCATGAGCCACCTCTGCGAAGTCTGGCAATTCACCCGCGAGCGGCTCGACCAGTCCTACAAAGACCTCACTCGTGACCAGCTTCTCTGGCGGCCACACGAGAACGCTCACAGCATTGGCGAGCTTCTCTATCACATGGCGGGCGCTGAGCACTTTTGGGCGTCGCGAATGACTGACCGCGACCCCCACGCAACTCCGTACGAGGAAAGACTTGACAAGGCCGTCCGCGAAGGATTTCTTCTTGAGGGCACGCTTTCGCCATTCGCTCCTGAAGATATGGAGTTGCATCTCATCGATAAAGCCCTGGAATTCTCTGGAAGCGCCTTGCGACCCATTCTAGAAAATCCAACAGAGAAACAACTGACGATGAAAATGATCAGCCCACTCGGCCCGGAAGTGACGGGCATGGGGGGATTGCTCCGGATCGTCCAACATGCGGGTTATCACACGGGACAGATTTGGATCTATCGCATGGATCCACGATTTCCCAAGGCATAGTGAGTCTTCCACCGAAGTGGAAGACTCACTATGAATGTCAACCCAAGGCTTTCAGTTCGTCAGCCGCCTTTGCGCGTTCGACTTCTGACAGATTCGTGTCGGCTGCCTTGTCTTGAAGCATTTGCTTCTTTGTCGCAAGGGCTTCAGTGACATTTCCTGCTTTCTCGAAGCACTCGATTGCAGGAGGGAGCTTTCGGTAGGCGATGATCGAGATCACTTTCGATTCCTCGACGTATGCTTGCTTGTACCAATATCCTGCACGGTCATACTTTTCATGCGCCTTGTAATAGTCACCTCGCGCCAAGTCTTCTAGCATCGGCTGCTGCCCCCGAGTGTTATCGAGATGGAGAGGAAGCGACCACTCTGGATAGACAGTTCGAATCGCCTTTGCGGTCAATTTCAAAAGCACGGCTTTTTGGTCGTCTTTTGGCTCAATCACGTCGCGGCCGTAGTTTCGCATCATGAATCCAACAGTGATGTCGGTATCGTGTGGAGAGCTATTGGGTTCGAGAGCAACCCACATGCATGTCGAGAGCGCATGTCCGTTAATGACCATTTCGGCGGCTCGTAAACCGCCGGGAGCCGAGTCGCGAATGCGCACGTAGTTTGTTCCTTTTGCATCGGAGATGGTAGTGGGGGCAAAGGCCGGAATGGCACTCCAGGAATCTCCGGGTGCACCTGAGTACGCCATCAGAATGTTTCCGTCCGAGTTTATCGTCACGTCATGCACGACGCACTCGTGAGCGCCACGCTTGGCCGCCCCAAGAGAAGTCTGTGCCCACAGAGATTTGAGATCCTTTCGTTCCTTCGCGAGGTCGCGAACGACACTCGCCCTACCCTCACAAGGTTCGAACTGGGCGGCAGGGAACGGCTGGTTAAACTGATAGTCGAAGGTGGTGACATAGGTTCCACCGTCCCTGCGAGGGTTAATCGTCTTTGAATTAATTGGAAGGTCCGTCGCCTTGTCAACGACGATTTCGCACGTGCCGCCATCGCTCCGTGGCGCGCCGGGGGCAAGATTCCTTTCGATAATCAACAGGTAACTGGGTTTGCCGTTAATATCCGGGTTGGGCTTCAGGGTGGTTCTCAAATGTTCGCCGTCAAACCCGTTTTGGGTCTTCACAAAATCCAATGCGGTGCTACCATTCTTCAACCCATAGATGGGTTCAGTGTAGGGCTCGAAACTCGCCTCCGTGCTCCCCTCATCCCAACGATAAACGCGCTTGCTCTTGAACAAGGACCAAAAGGTCTTGCCTTGCATTTGCGCATGCATGAGCCATGAGCCATCTTTGTAGAACAATTGTTGAAGAGGCTTATCAGTCGACTTCCTGAAATTCCCATAAGTTGTGACCTTCATGGTTTGAACATTGCTTATCGCCTCTTGCATACGCTTGAACGCAGCGGCCGCGCTGGGTTTCGGCCACAGCGCGATTACGCCAATAAGGACCATCGCGCTGGCAAGAGCAAAAGTGACTGCCACACGTGAACGTGGCCGTGGCTTTCTCGCCAAAAGAATGTCGCCCGCTTTGTCTCGCGTGGTGCTTGTTGCCTCAATTCCGGCAAAGGGCGTATTGATAATCGCTTTGAGAGTTTCCTCGTTCATATCGCGTTTCTCCTTCATGCCCTGAAGTCCTCCGCAAGGTGGGCGCCGATTTCCGCAAATGCTTCGCGCGATCGTTGGACGAGACTTCGTGCCGCTATCTTCGACTTTCCGAGAACGGCTGCGATCTCGTCGGCAGACAAGCCGTGAACATATTTGAGAAGTAGGACATCCTGATACATATCAGGCAACTGTCTCAAAGTCTCACGCACAGCGAGTGAGAATTCGGGGTTCTCATGGATCGAGTGCGAGTCGTTTGCTTGGGCCAACGGAACTGTTTCGGGTCCCCGCCTTCGAGCGTGATCAGCTATCTTTCGACGAGTCATTCCGAGGAGATACAGCTGGAGGTTCTTGACTTTGTCGAGGCGTCGGAGACGAGATGCATCTTGTAGCACCTCAATCGCCACGTCTTCGGCTTCTTCAAAGGATCCCAGCCTGGCATACGCGTAGCGCACCAAATCATTCAAATAGTCCAGAGCTGATCCGTTCTGGACGTGGCTGACGGTAACACTTTGCGCGACTGCCATAGATGTCTCCTCTTCGGGCATGTTCACACAAGGTTCGTAAAAAGGCAAGGGAATTCACCGCGGGCCCCGCGAATCTGCAAAAAAAAATTAACGCGGGCAGACTACGAATAGCCTGCCCGCCTGCCGAATTCCGATCAATATCCTGTTGAGGGTCTAGCCTTTAGCTAGTTCGGCCTTTGCTGCCTCGCGATCTTTCGTTGCCAAGTTCGTGTCGAGAACTTTTTCTTGAAGGGCTTTTCTCATCAGAGGCTTAGCCTTCGCGGGTAGACCTGCCTTGTCATAGCAGATTGCGGCACGCTCTAGCCAAATGTGCGCAGTCATCTTTCCGAATGTCGTTTTCCGGCTGCTGTCATATAAGCGCTGATAGAGCCGGGCAGCATCCAGAAACCTATGGTTTTCCTCATTCCCATAAGCTCTTGCGATCTCTTCCATCTGTGATTGTTGGGCCTGGACGTACGTCATCTCTAATGGAATCGACCAGTCCGGGAATCTCTCTGTCGTCCGTGTGGCGCGCAAAGTGGCACTCGCAACGTCGCCGGTGTTGTCGATCGGTCCACGCCCATCCTGCGGCTCTTGACTGAATGTGCGGGTTTGAAAATCGATTTTGAAAGTTGTGTCACTTGCTGGAGATCGAGGCTCGAGAGGCACCCAAACCGCGATCGCAGTGATATTGTCTCCATAAGTGAAATCTTTCATGAGCGGAGTGGACCACGATGTGATCGCGCCAGGCAACAAGTCCGGAAGTCGCGCATACTTTGCGCCCGAGCTATCAGATAGAGTCGTCGGCAAGAAATGCTTGGTGTCCTCGTAGGCGTTGTCTAATTTGCCCGAGTAGACCATCGTTACAACGCCTTCTTTGTTCACATCAAGTTCGCGAATCTGACATGAATTTTCTTTTGTCGATGCTACGGCGATAGGTTTTGACCATTGCTCACGAATCACTTTGCGCTCTTCCGGAAGATCACGAATTCGCTTTGCCTTGCCATTGCACGGCTCGAAGAAGTGTTCATCGAGTGGGATATTGAATTCGTAAGTAGACTCCGTCACGGAGGTTCCGGCGAATTCTTCCTTATCGGTCTGCGTGACCTTAATTGGCAGGTCCGTTGACTTATCAACCAAGATTTCCGTGTGATATTGCCCCGCGTAGCCTGGAGTTGGAAGCGTATCGACGACCAACAGATAGGCGGCTTTCCCGTTCACATCGGCATGACCGTCCGTATGTGTTTTGACTTTGAATATCCCGCCAATGCCTGCTTGACCTTTTACATAGTCCAGGGCCGTTATATCGGGATTATTGTCCGGTTCACTCGGCTCGCTAAACGCCACAGTTGACCCATCTTGCCAGGTGTAACGAGTTGCACCTTTCGTTACGCCCCAAGCCGCACCCGAATATCGGCTAAATGAGCGACCCAGCCACGTGCGATCTCGATAATACGATTCAAAAATGACTCGAGTCTTGCCCGGCGAAAGCCATCGAGTCGTAACGTGGATGTTCTTCACATTGCTTATTGCTTGTTGCACTCGAATCAATGCATTTGCTCGAACTTCTCCCGGGCGAAAAGCGAGGAACCCAACACCCCCAAGCACCAAACTCATCGCCAGGGCATATGACCATTTCACGCGAATGTTTTGTGAAGTAGCGCTCCGCGGCACCACATGCTGTGCGCGGTCTCGCAAAGATTGCGAAACGGTGACATTGTCAATCGTAGATTTCATAAGCATTGAGATCTGCTCCTCTTTCATGGGTTCTCGATTGTTCATGCCCTGTTGTCCTCCACCAGATGTCCGCCTTCGCGCGCAAACGCATCACGCGCTCTCTGCACAAGACTTCTTGCCGACGCCTTAGACTTTCGAAGCACTATCGCGATCTCTTCCGCAGAAAGCTCGTGAATATATTTCAAGACAAGCACTTCCTGATAGATCTCCGGAAGCTTCGCCAAAATGGCTCGAACTTCGATTGAGATATCTGTTGACACTGAAGGGGCAGCCACGCTAGATTGATCATCCAGTGATAACGTCCCCGGACCGCGTTGCCTTCGCGACTTCCGGTACTGATCGGCGACTTTACGCCGCGCGATACCAAGCAAATAAAGTCTGGGGTCTTGCAAAGATTGCAATCCGCCTCTCACTTGGGTTGCTGCTTGTAGAACTTCGATTGCCACGTCTTCGGCTTCCTCGAGAGAGCCTAGCCGCGAATATGCGTACCGAACAAGATCGGCCAGAAAGTCGAGTCGCGGATCGCCCCTCGATACTTCCAGTTCCAACCTTTGTTCAGCCGTGATAGCCAAGACTCGGTCCTCCCCATCGGGCATGTACACGCATCCTTCGAAAATCCCCGCTCAAATGCATCGCACCTTTTTAAAGAATGTACAAAGCGAACCTGGCTAACGGCTAATGGGCAAGTCGCCAATGGCGACTCGCCCATCTATCATGAACCGTTGACCGCTATTCCAGCTGGTTCTATTTGATGCTCCTGGCCAACCTTGCCCCTAGTGAAGACCTTGTAGCTCTTTTTTCGCTGCTTCGCGCTCTGCAAGAGTCAAGTGGATATCCTTCGACTTATCGTGTAACATCGTGCGTTTCAGTCGAATCGCATTCTTTGTATCCCCCAACTGCTCGAGGCAATCGATGGCTGGCAACAACTTCCGATACGCTACGTTCACGAAGTAATACTGAGCGTCTTTGTACGATTGCTCGTACCAATCCGCAGCCTTTTTCAGATTGCCGTGGGCTTTGTAATAGTCGCCGCGCATCACCGCCGGTGCCGGATCATCGTAGTGATTGATGATCGAAACCGCATCTGCCCAATCCGGATATTTGGAGCCAATCGTTTTCGCGACCAGATCCAAAGACTTTGTCCCTCCGCCGATGGTGCCAGCGGGAACAGTCTGCGAGAATATCCTCTTCGCAAATCCGACTTGTACGGGAAGGTCACTCGTGGTCTGTTTCGGTTCCAGAGGAATCCATTGAATAACGCCCATGAAATGGCCGTTCATCTTCAAGTCCTTCTCTAGCCACCCTGCAAAGATCTCGTCTCTCATTCTGAGATAGACCGTGCCCTGCGAATCGGAGATAGACGTTGGCAGAAAGTGCTCTAAGCCTTCAGGCCCCGGATCGGTGGAACCGTCCGGCGCGCCCGTGTACATCATCAGGATCGTCCCGTCTGGATTGACGTCGATCTCGCGAACTTCATTGACGTCTGAGTCGTTCGTAACGGTGGCAAGCGGCGTGCTCCAGGCAACAAGCTTCTCGTTACGCACCTTCGTTAGATCGCGAATGATTTTCGCATGGCCAAACACCGGCTCAAACTGGTGGGCCGAAAAATTCTTGTTAAACTCGAAATCGACGCGCATAGTCTGTTCGTTCGACTCGACCTTGTCGTAGTACACGACACTGATTGGCAGGTCCGATTGCTTATCAACAACGATCTCGCAGCTCTTTTTCCAATCGTTTTCAGCAGCGCCGTCAAACTTCACTTCTACATGCAGCAGATATGTGGGTTTTCCATTCACGTCTTCGTGTGGAAGTTGTTGCGTGGAATATGGTGTCCCCGTTTTGAAGTTGCCCAGGACATAGTCAAGTGCTGGGATAGATTGTCCACCGATAGACACGATTGAACCGTGACTGTCATCGACGGTGGCATCATTGCTTCCGCCCTTCCACTGGTAAATGCGGTCTCCCGCATACAAAGTCCACGAATCCTTTTTCAGCCCATGAGAGAGCCACTTGCGATCTTCATAGTAGGTCTCTTCGTATTTGGAGAACTTGCCGTCCTGCTCGTAAGAGCCCACTGCCTTCATGGTGCGTGCATTGGATATCGCATCTTGAACTTGCTTGAAGATCATGGCGGCTGAAGCGTTACTCGTCCGCGGGGTCAATAAGAACACGCCGGCAGCGATTGTCGCAAGCGCGGCTGTTCCCAGTGCAAACGTCCATCGGCGAGAACGCACGGGCATCGGTCGCGAGATTTGCTCAACTGCAATCGCCTTGGCGCGCGCATGTTCTGAAGCACTAATGTGCCCGAAGCGCGAGTTCATAAGATTTGTCATGTGAATTTCATTCATCTCTTCATCTCCTTCATGCCCATGGATATCAGACAAGGTGTGCCCCCTCTTTTGCAAAAGCTTCTCGTGCGCGTTGAATCAATCCGCGGGCCGCTCGATTCGATTTGCGGATCACTTGCGCGATCTCGTCGGCGGATAAGCCGTGTACGTATTTCAAGACCAAGACTTCCTGATAGAGATCCGGAAGCTTGGCGAGAACCTCGCCGACCGCGACCGATTCGTCGGTTTCTACTCCCGATGTTGCGATCTCCGAAATGTCCCCTAGCGAGATAGTGTGAGAGCCGCGTTGCTTTTGCGTGTTCCGAAAATGAAGTGCGACCTTTCGGCGCGCCATTCCCAGGAGGTAGATCTTCGGCTCACGAAGTCCCGCTAGTCCGCCCGCTCTTTGCGAAACGTCATGCAGAACTTCTATGGCCACGTCCTCCGCCTCTTCGATCGATCCCAGGCGAGCGTAAGCGTAGCGCACGAGATCGTCAATAAACTCCAGGCGAAGGTCTCCGCCCGATGTCTTAGTTTCGATCTCGGTCCCTCGCGTCATCGCCATCGCTCGCCCGTTCCCATTAGGCATGTTCGCCTATCCTTTGCAGATTTGGGCTGTTTTGCTCCGGGATCTGTGAAAGTTATCGGAAATCGGTGAACACTGATCGGCGATTCCAACATCAAAGATCATTAGCCTCCCTTAGGAGGCATAGTAGCTTGCCGGAGGGATAAACAAAAAGTGAGGGTGATTCACTTAAAGAATCACCCTCACTTTGGATCAGATCACCGATTACTGATCAACTGATAACAGACAACTACTTCGCGCTGGTTGCTTTCTCTTTACCCGCGCCGAGTTCCTCTTCCTGGAACTTGAGCTTGATGCCGCGCTTCTGAAGCTCTTCCACGAACTTCTTGCCTGGCACGCAGTTCTCGTACCGAACCGCGCCAGCCGGGCAGCCGCCCTCAGCAACGTGAATCGCGTTGATGGAAGTGGAGAAGCCGGTCATGCGCTCCATGGAGCTGAAACCAGTCTCGACATCCTGCTTGTCGTGGATGTCGATCTGCAACTTCACCCGCTTGCCGTCCTTCGTTCCGATACCGACACCGCGGACCAGGATCTGATCCATGTCAGCTGGATCGCGAAGGCCATCGCCCATCAGCTTGCAGAAAACTTCTCGCGGAATCGATTCGCCGCTTCGCGTCTTGACGGGCTTATCATCCCAGAAACCGAAGTCAAGGAAGATTCGCATTCGCTCGCAGTGGCCGGGGAAGCGGATCGTCTTGTACTCGTAAGAATTCACTTTGCCGACGAACGTGAACGGAGCGGTTGATGCGCCACCGGAGGTGTGGAACGCTTCCATCTGACCGAGGCCATCGATTTGAATCGGTTCAACTTCTGTGAGCGTATCGACTTGCGTCAGCTTGCCGTCGCGAATGATGTCGCTGCGGTGCATATATTCCGTGACCAAACCTTCGATGTTGAAAACGAGTTTGTAGTTGAACGGAGGCTTTGGATTCTGAGGAAGGCCACCGCAGAACATCTTCACGGATTCGGTTTCGTCCAGCGTCTCCATGAAATACGTTGCGAGGTTGTTCACGAGGCCAGGCGCAAGTCCCGTGTCAGGAACAACGGTCACGCCCTCTTTCTCTGCGGCGTCGTGGACTTTCAAAGTCTCCCAAGTAACGCCCGTGTCGCCGCCCATATCGAGCATGTGCGTCTTCGCGCGAACGGCAACACCGGCCACGCGTGGGTGCATCCAATAAGGAACGCAGCTGACGACGACGTCCACCGGCTCCAGAAATCTATGCAGCGAATCCGGGTCGAGTGCGTCGACTTGCTTGGCTTGGCAAATGGTCTTGCCAACTAGCTTGTTCACGCGGTCCGCGTTTTGCTGAGCTTGATCGAGCGAGACATCGCCCATGATGATCGCCTCAGGATCGGAGAATTTGGCAAGGTCATACGCTACGGCCGTTCCTTGCATACCGGCACCAAGAATCGCAAAGGTCTTCTTCATTGAGGATCTCGTGTAGGCTCCGCCGCCCGTTGGGCAGGCCGGTCCTAGGACCCATAGGTTACCCGCCGGCTAAAAACGCGTCTAAGGCTATAGGCACGAGTGGGTGGGTCGCCGAGTTCATCGCCTCCCGAGGACTAGGCACCCACCCCTTTTTTTTGGTTTTCTTACCAGCACGGCAATCTGATCAGGCCGCCGCTCCATTCGCTGCCGGGCTCGCGCCCTTCACCGCATAGACTTCCGCTGGCATCTGGACCTCTCGATACTTTCGATCGATAAAGCCCGCTGCTCCTGCGACTGCCATCACCGCGCCCATCACGATGAACGAGCCAACCAGCCCGAGTTCGCGCAGCAACACTCCGCCTAACGCCATGCCTAACGGCATCACGCCGACCGAAATCATGTCTCGCGCCGAATTCACGCGACCGCGATAGGCATCCTCTACGCTCGCCTGCAGATAGGTTGTGATCGGGATATCTCCCGCTGCCACTACGATTCCGCAAAGCAAGTTCGAGGCGATGAATATCCAGAGCTGCGGGATCGACAGCGCGAGGATGAAGAAACCGACAAGCATCAGCTCCCAACTAAACGCGAGCGTAGGTCTTCGAACTTTCATCGCTGATGCGACGAAGCTTCCGATGATCATTCCCACAAAGAACGTGAACTCCAGCCACATCAACGTCTGCGGCTTTCCGCCGAACCACACCTTGTTCGCCGCGACGTACATCACGAAGAACGGGGCGACGCCGAGGCGGAACACTGTCAGCAAGATGATCAGCAATTTCAGATCGCGACGCGCGCGTATGTAGCGTAATCCGGATTTGAAGTCTTCCCATGGATGCTTTTCTTCGTGTTCGCGTTCGGGCACGATTGCAGGCAACCGGCGAATGAAAACCGCCGATCCCGCAAACGAGAGCGAGTTGATCAACAGAAGTATCGCGAAGAAGTTCTGAGGAGTGATCTCATACAACTTCGCAATCACGGTCGCGGCGAGCGCCAATCCCATCAGCCCCACCACGTTGAACGTGCTCGTGCTCAAGGCATTCGCTTTGTTCAAGACGTCGGCGGGCACCAGTCGAGGAATCGATGCGCTCTTCGCTGGCATGAAGAAACATCGCATGGTGCTCAGCGCGAAGGGAATCGCAAGGAGCGTCCACGCGGGTGGCGCGCCGTGACAGATAGCCACGACGGTTGCGAAGGCGATCAAAGCGGCCGTGCTGCTCAAGTCGGAAAGCAGCATGATGCGACGTCGATCGATTCGATCTGCGACCACTCCAGCGTAGGGGCCGAACAGCACGTAGGGCAACATCTCCATCGCGCCGACGTAACCGACCATCGCGAACGAGTTCGTGACCTGCTGGGCCATGAACATGAAGCTGACGTAATAGATGGAATCGCCCATCTGCGAGATGGCCTGACCCAACCATAGGTCTCTAAATGAACGTATGCGTAAAACGTCTCTGAATGACATTGATTTCCTTCCGAATGCGATCAGGGCGGCGAAGATGCCGCGCGATGAGTCGATATCGCTGTTGAGGCGGTTCCCGGGGGAACTGCCCCGGAAGGTCAAATGACTAACATGTCGTTTCTAATTATTCCTTACCTCTTCGAAATTGCCTAGGACCTGTTCAAACTCGGAACTCGTAACTCGGATCTCGGATCTCGGATCGCGAACCATTAGTTGCCGTGAGCCCGTTACTACAAGAGATGGGCTTGGCCACGGGTGGAAACTGTCCGATCTGCAACAAACGCATTCCTGTTGGTCGGTATTTCTTCGGCATGGGAATTCTTTCCTTTTCATGCCCGCATTGCCATGCCCCGGTGCGGTTCTCGTTCGCCCGATCGCTAAAATTCATCCTTCCTGCTGTTCCATTGATATTGGGTTTCTTTGCTTTGGCTGGCTTCCTACATCGATATTGGATTGCCTTTTTCGGTCTTGCGACCTGGGTTCTGGTCAACGCTTACATCGTCTTCCTAAATCCACCATTCGTTTCTGACTGGTCGAACACTGCTTAGCCATCGGCCGTGACCCGGTTCAGTTCCGCATACTTTCCGTTTGCTGACATCAAGCGATCGTGGGTTCCGGTTTCCACAACGTGTCCTGAATCGATCACGGCGATTTGGTCGGCGTTCTGCACGGTTGTGAGTCGGTGGGCGATGACGAGGGTGGTGCGTCCTTCCATCAACCGTTCGAGTGCTTCTCGCACCAAGGCTTCTGATTTGGTATCGAGCGCAGAGGTTGCTTCATCGAGGATTAGAATTTTCGGGTTCTTCAAAACTGCGCGGGCGATTGCGACGCGTTGCCTTTGCCCGCCACTAAGGGTGACGCCGCGTTCGCCGACCATCGTCTCGTATCCATCTCCGAAGCCGGAGACGAACTCTTCGACATTTGCTGCGCGGGCGGCCGCGATGATTTCGTCGCCCGTTGCGTCGAGTTTTCCGTAGCGGATGTTTTCGCGGATCGTGCCGTTGAACAAGATCGGATCCTGAGGGACGATTCCGATCTTTTCGCGCAACTGTGAACGCCGTATTTTGGCGACGACGGTGTTGTTGATCGAGATCGTTCCCGATTGCGGTTCGTAGAACCGATAGAGCAACGCAGAGACGGTTGTCTTTCCCGATCCGCTCGCACCGACCAGTGCCGTCACCTTACCGGCTGGCATCTCTAGTGAAAAGTCTTGCAAGACCGCATTCTCCGGCAGGTATCGAAAGCCCACGCTTTGAAAGGTAACCATCGCATCGCCGGCGGGGAAGGCGACTGCGTCGGCCACGTCGGGCGCTTCGGATTTCTCGTCGAGGATTTCGAACAGGCGATCGGCGGCGCCGACTGCGCGTTGCAAGCGTGTATAGAGCGACGCCAGCGTTCCCATCGGGCCGCTCACGACGGTCACGGCGAGGAAAAATCCGACGAGCGATCCCGCGGTGAAATGGCCGCTCAAAACGCTGCGCCCGCCGTACCACATCACGCCGATGAGGAGCAGAACGAAACCGGTCATTCCGACGGTGCCCATCAATCCTTCCCAGATCGATGTCTTTACGCCGAGGCGCATCACGTTGCCCAAACGCTCTTCCGCTCGCCCCTCTTCGTGCGCTTCTCGAGCGAATGCTTTTACGAGGCGAACGTTGGCGAGAGCTTCTGTCATCGTGCCGGTCGCGTCGCTGAGCGCATCTAGCATCTCGCGCATCATCTTGCGCAATCGTCGACCGAAGATGACGAAGAAGCTCATCACGAATGCGAGGAGGATGAGAACGACGATCGTCAGTTCCCAGTTGAGATAGAGCAGCACGGCGGTGCCGCCGATGAGGGTCACGAGATTTCCTAAGAGGCCGGAGATGTCGCTCGTCAGCGTTTGCTGCACTTGCGATGCATCGTTGCTGAGTCGAGATGCGAGATCACCAGAGCGAGTCTTGTCGAAATACGCGACAGGAAGTTTGAGAAGGTGAGAGTAGATGCGGTTGCGGAAATCGTAAACGATTTTATTGCCCGCGATGGCAAGGAGATAGAACTGGGCGAAGTTCACGACGCCACTCAGCACGATCAGTCCGACGATGGCAAGTGCCATCAGGTCTAGTAGGTGGACCGACTGCGTTTTGAGAACTTGATCTAGTGCTTGCCGCGCGACGAGGGGCATCGCGAGGTTGGCGCTCGACGAGATCACGGCGAGGAGCGCCGCCGCCACGAGGTGCCATCGGTAGGGAAGAGAGAGGCTGAGCAGCCGCGCAATCGACGGCCAAGTCAGTTTCGGGAGTTTGTCGGAGGTCGGAAGGGGTTGACCGTGGCGCACGTGGCCCTAGTTTACGGTGTGTTGGGTGTTCGGCGCGGAGATGCAAAGACGCCGCTGGGTCAAGTATCACGGTTTGGTCGCTCGAGCCAATAGTTGAAGCAATTCGTCTTTGTCGCGGATCGCCTCGGTAATCGTGAACGAACCTGCGGGCGTTTCCAAGGGATAGCCGATGAGGGTATTTCGCATTCCACTGGCGACACCGAGCCACGGCTGCCAAAGGCGATCCTCATTGCCGAGGTGGCAATCACGGAGATGGCATTGCATCTTTTGGCGGCCACGCCAGTCAAAGTAGATCAAGTTCTCATCTTCAATGACGATCTTTTCTTTCATCGCTCGAAAGAACGATAGGCAACCTCCTATTAACGCTATGAGACCGAGGAGAGCGTATGGAATCCCGTTCGTCGGTGACCAAACAGCACCGCTACTGTCCTTCACAGGGCCGGCAAAGAATGCGTAGATTCCGGCTATGAAAAACCCAGTGCCCCAGATGAGCAGAAAGATGGGGGCGGCGAGAGTTCGTCCAGTCTTGTAGTCGTAAACTTTCCGCGCCACCATCTCAATATCAACGCGCGGGTTCGCTTGTTAAGCCAGCTCTCGAAATCGAAACGCCTTCTGAGGACTGGTTTGGGTGCATCGCCGCGTGTCGCGCGGCACCGTCTGCCAGTTTCTTTTGGAGATCTGCAAAGTTATCAATCGAGGGATAGAACCAGATGTTTCCGGCCGTTGTCACAGCACGGTACATCTCCTGCTGGAGTCGTACCGATCGCCGGCTCCCATCTCGCAAATCCGAATCGAGGGTTTCGATGCCGATGACGTCAGTCAAAGCGCAGGATATTTTTCGCGAATGTTTATCGATGTAGGTGAGCTGCCCGTTCTCGATGGTGATGCTTTCGCGGAGGAGTGCGCTGACCTGCACGATGCTGTAGAGAAGAAAAATGGTCGGGACGGTCGCCATGCATATGGCTGGCCACGGGTTGTTCGGAGTGAGCGAACTATTGAATGGCAGGATAAAGCACAGGGCTATGGCCGTGAACATTGTCCGCAGGGCAACGTGTCCGAGGACGGCGGACTTGTAGTTGTAAATCTTTCGATCCACGTTTTACATTGTAGGGCAGTTCTGGCTTAGGGCTTGAGGCTCGAGGCTTGGGGCTTGGGTGAGTGTTGAGTATTGAGTATTGAGCGCCGCATTCTCAGGAATGAACTCAAACATGGGGC
>Ga0207680_10000663_pt1 | contig 16270 bp, 14 predicted proteins | sample KBSS23metaG_FD_184321 | JGI IMG/M metagenome (GOLD analysis project Ga0207680, IMG submission 184321) | Switchgrass rhizosphere microbial communities from Kellogg Biological Station, Michigan, USA - KBS S2-3 metaG (SPAdes) (version 2) | ecosystem: Host-associated > Plants > Roots > Rhizosphere...
AATGGCCCGCACAACGGCGGGCCATTTCCAGAATCTCGCTGACGCGAAGGCTTACTTGATCTTGCCTTCGTTGAACTCGACGTGCTTGCGCAGGACGGGATCGTACTTCTTGATCTTGAACTTCTCGGTCATCGTGCGCGTGTTCTTCTTGGTGACGTAGTAGAAGCCCGTGCCGCCGCCCGAGTTCAGCTTGATCTTCGCCGTGGTCGGCTTTGCCATGGGATGCTCCTGAAGTCCTTGAAGGGCCGGGAATTTAGCCACCGGCGGCCATAAGTCAAGCGGCCCGTCTCCGCCTAACCATCAGAAATATCACATAAATCAGGCTGATGGCTCCCAGCACGACCATCAAACCGTGCGGATTCCACGCATCCAGGGCGACTCCCTCGGCCAACGGCCCCACCAGCAACCCGCTCGCATACAGCATCACATTGGCCGCATTGGCGCTGGCGAGTTCCGCCCCTTTGAACCGCTCGCCAAGCAAGGTCAGGCCTATCGTGTAGATGCCGAGCATGATCCCGCCCCACGCGAACAGCACGGTATAGAGCGCCCACGGCACACCAACCAGGAACGGCACTGCCGCGGCGCCAACGATCCCTGACGCCGCGCACCATGTGAGCAAGGTCCGCCGGTTCATGCGGTCGGCGAGATATCCCAGAGGATACTGAAACAGGATGCTTCCCATCGACAGCGCCGTAATCGCCAGCGCCGCGTGGCTGTCGGTGTAGCCGGACCGCACCGCATAGACCGGCAGCAGCCCCGCCAGTCCCGCATCGATCGCGCCATAGACGAACGCCGCCGATAAAATTCCCGGCGCGATCCGCACCGCCCAGTACACCGACGGCCCTGGCTCCGGGTCGAGCCGTGGTGCTGCGCGGCGCGCGAGGAACACCGGTACGATGGCGAGGAGAAGCATCCCCGATCCCAGAAGGAACGGCATGATCCCGTTCACGCCGAAGATCCAGAGGATCGCCGGCCCGACGCCGAACCCGCCCGCCGTCGCCGCGCCGTAGTACGAGATGTACCGCCCGCGATTGCGCTCATCCGCAAGCTGGTTGATCCAGAACTCCGACGCCACAAACAGCCCGTTCAGTCCCGTGCTTAGCAGGAAGCGCGCCGGAAACCACAGCCACAGGCTCGGCACTGCATAGAGCAACAGCAGCGATCCCGCCGACACCGCCAGCGCAAAGCTGAGATAGCCCGCCGTGCCCATCGCGCGGATCAACCGCGGCACGAACGGCGTGATGGCGATCGCCGCCAGACCCGCCGTCGCCAGATTCAACCCGTTTACCACGCCCGGAAACCCACGCCGCTCCAGCAGCAGCGAGAGCAGAGGCAGCGTCAGCCCCATCCCGATGGCGAACGCCGTGCATGCCGACAGGATGGCGACGAGGCTCAGCGTTCTTTCACGCGGCGACAAAACAGCGGGCGAACGCATTGGGTTGGTGGGCGGCAATGCGGTCGCCCGCCATCAAAGATGGACGAGGGCAGGTTTGCCGCGCGTGAAGCGATAGAATGGCGCCGGGCGCGCCGTGTCGCCGTTCACCCGCGCCTCGACTTCATCCAGCACGGTGCGCGTGATGCTCGGCAAATCCAGCGCGCGGGCTTGCTCGATGGTCAGCCACGCCGGCGTCAGTAGCTCTTCCGTTTCCGCGCCATCGAGCTGGTGTGCGATCAGGCTCGCATCCGCCATGAAGAACCGCGCATCGAATCGCCGCGTACGGTTGGGCGGCGTGATCGCGCGCGCGATCATCTCCAGTCCATCCAGCCGCGGCATGATCTTGTGGGCGAAGAACTTCTGCCACGCTGGCGCCCGCGTGCGCGGCACCTTCGTCGCCTTTTCGCCCAGCAGGATGCCGGTCTCCTCGAACGTCTCGCGGATCGCGGCCAGCGCCAGTCCCCGCGCCCGCGCCGCGCTCACGCCGTGCGAGGCTCGCGCCGCAACCTCGGGGCGTAGTTCGGCCGCCACCGGGATGCGCATGTCTCCGGCATCGATGCGCCCGCCGGGAAACACATATTTGTTCGCCATGAACGCCATGTTGCCGTGACGCTGGCCCATCAGCACCCGCGCGGCGCCGCCCTCACGGCGCACCAGCACCAGCGTCGCTGCATCCTTGGGACGCAGCACCTCGGTGACGATCTTCTCGTTGTCGGAATCGAATGGTTGGCTCATGGGCGTATTAGATCAGGTCCGTTTCAATTCACAAACGGCGGCTTACTTTCGCCGCCGCTTGTGTGGAGGGGCGGTCTTGAAGCGCGGTTTCTGTCCGCGCGTCGGTGTTGACCCATCGGCAAGATCGAAACGAAGCCCGCCCGTCAGCGGTGCCGCTTCCGCCAGCTTCACGGAAACCGTATCGCCCAGCTTGTAGGTCGTGCGCGAGCGGTCGCCGACCAGTGCGTGCGCTTTCTCGTCGTGCTTGAAGAACTCTCCGCCCAGCGCGCGGATCGGCAACAGCCCCTCCGCCCCCGTATCGGCCAGCCGCACGAACAATCCGAAACGCGTCACGCCGGTGATCCGCGCATCGAACTGTGCGCCCACGCGATCTTCCATGTAGGCCGCGACATAGCGATCAGTGGAGTCGCGCTCCGCCGCCATCGCCCGCCGCTCGGTCATCGAGATGTGCTCCGCGGTTTCGCCCAGCGTGCGCGCCTCGCGGTCGGTCAGCCCATCGTCGCCGAACCGGTTCGCGCTCACCAGCGCACGATGCACGATCAAATCGGAATAGCGCCGGATCGGCGAAGTGAAGTGCGCATAGCGCGCGAGGTTCAACCCGAAATGCCCGACATTCTCCGGCGAATACACCGCCTGCGCCTGGCTGCGCAGGACGACGTCGTTCATCACCGCTTCGTGCGGCCCGCCCTTGGCCTGGTCCAATATCCGATTGAAGACGCCGGGCTTCAGCACCTGGCCCTTGGCGAAGGTGATGCCAATGGTGCGCAGGAAGTCGCTGAACCCGAACACCTTCTCCTTCGAGGGCGTGTCGTGGATGCGATAGATCAGCGGCGACTTCTTCTGCTCCAGCACCTCGGCTGCCGCGACATTGGCCAGCACCATGAACTCCTCGATGAGCTTCATGGATTCCAGCCGCTCGCGGAACGCGATGGACTTCACCTTGCCGTCTTCGCCGAGCTGGATGCGCCGCTCCGGCAGGTCGAGGTCCAGCGGATCGCGCCGCTTCCGCTCTTCCGCCAGCACCTGGTAGCAGCCCCAGATATCCCCCAGCGTCTTCTTGGCGATGGCCGAGATATGCGCGTCCGGCTTGCCGTCGAACGCCCGCTGCGCCTGCGCATAGGTCAGCCGCGCCGCGGACCGCATGATCCCGCGGATGAACTCCTGCCGCCGCTTGTGCCCGCTCTGGTCGAACACCATCCGCACCGCCAGGCAGGCGCGATCCACGCCTTCCTTCAGCGAGCACAGATCAGCCGACAGTGCTTCAGGCAGCATCGGCACCACCCGGTCCGGGAAGTATGCCGAGTTGCCGCGCTTGTACGCCTCGCGGTCCAGCGCCGATCCCGGCGTCACGTAGTGCGCGACATCCGCGATGGCGACCAGCGCTACGAACCCTCCCGGGTTTTTCGGATCGTCGTCCGGCGTGGCCCATACCGCGTCGTCGTGATCGCGTGCGTCTTCCGGGTCGATGGTTAACAGCGGAATGCTGCGCAGATCGGTGCGCCCGTGTGGGTCGGCGGGCTTGGCGTTCTCCGCTTGCGCGATGACGTCCTTCGGAAATTCCGTCGGAATGCCGTGCGCGTGGATCGCAATCAGGCTCACCGTCTTGGGCGTGTTCATGCTGCCCAGCCGCTCGAGCACCTTCGCGCGCGGGAAACCCTGCGCCCGACCGGCCAATGGCTCCGCCATCACCAGCTCGTTGTGCTCCGCGCCGCCGCGGTCGCGGTTGTCGACCGAGAACTCGGTGCGGCTCTTGCGGTCGATCGGCTCGATGCGCAGCCCATGCGGACCTTCCCGCAGCACGCCCAGCACCTTGTGCGCACTCGCGCCCAGCCGCTTGATGACTCGCGCCTCGTAGCCGTCCTCGCCGCGCGACAGCCGTGCCAGCACCCGCTCGCCGCGCCCGAGCGCCGGACCTGTGTCCTCGCGCCCCGGCACCACGACGATGTGCGGCTCTTCGTTGCTTTCCCATTTCTGCGGGCGCGCCAGCAATTCGCCGTCATTGTCCTGGCCGGTGATCTCCAGCACCGCAACCTCGGGCAGGGCGCCGTGCGGGATGTATCCACGCCGGCGGCCACCGTCGATGGCGCCGTCCGCGTCCAGCTCTTTCAGTATCCGCTTCAGCGCGATGCGATCCGAGCCTTTGAGGCCCAGAAGTTTCGCCAGATCGCGCTTCGTCGCATTCGGCCGTTCGGTCAGCAGTTCGAGCACACGCGCCTTATCAAGGGCGGGTGCGTTGGATGTTTTCTTCTTGTCTTTCAATTAGTCCTACTCGCCGGCCACCGGTTCGGGCTTTTTCTTCGCCGTCTTGGTGGTGGCTTTCTTCTTTGCAGGCGCGGCCGCTTTCTCGGGCTTCGCCTTGGGTTCTTTTTCTTTTTTGGCAGCCGCCTTCTTCGGCTTGGCTGCCGGCTTCTTCTTTTTCTTGCCGCCGCCCTTGGCCGCGCGTTCCGCGATCAGCACCAGCGCCTGTTCCAGCGTGATGCTCTCCGCGTTGTCGGCGTCGGGAACGGTCGCGTTGGTGTCGCCGTCGGTGACGTAAGGCCCATAGCGGCCTTTCATCAGCTTGATCGCCGTCCCGCTCGGATCGTTGCCCAGTTCCTTGAGCGCCTGCGGCCCGCGACGGGTGCGCGGGTTGTTCTTCTTCTCCGCGATCAGGTCGACCGCGCGGTTGATCCCGACGTTGAACACGTCCTCCGCCGAATCCAGCGAGGCGTACATTCCGTCATGCGCCACGTAAGGCCCAAAGCGGCCGAAGTTCGCAGTGATCGGCTTGCCGCTCTCCGGATGGATGCCCACTTCGCGCGGCAGCGCCAATAGCTTCTGCGCGTAGTCGAAATCGACGTTGGCCACGTCGTAGTCCTTCGGAATACCCGAACGCTTCGCCGTCTTGCCTTCGCCCAGCTGCACATACGAGCCAAAGCGGCCGTTGCGGAGCGTGACCTTTTCTTCGGTCGCCGGATCGACGCCCAGTTCGCGCGGCTGCGCGGCCTTGGCGGCTTCGTTGCTCTGCCCGATCTGCCGCGTGAAGCGGCATTCCGGATAGTTGGAGCATCCAATGAATGCGCCGAACCGTCCAAGCTTCAGGCTCAGCTCGCCCGTGCCGCACGTCGGGCAGGTGCGGGGCGTCGATCCATCCGCATTGGCCGGGAACATGTGATGCCCGAGGATATCGTTCATCGCATCGATGACGTTCGAGATCTTCAGGTCCTTGGTGCCGCCGACGGCCGCCGAGAAATCGCGCCAGAAATCACGGAGCAACTCGCGCCAGTTGAGCTTACCGTCCGAAACCTCGTCGAGCTTTTCTTCGAGATCGGCAGTGAAGCCGTATTCGACGTAGCGCGGGAAGTACTGCTCCAGGAACACGGTCACCAGCCGGCCCTTGTCGTCCGGGATGAAGCGCCCGCGGTCCAGCCGCACATAGGTGCGGTCGCGCAGGGTCGACAGGATCGACGCATAGGTTGACGGCCGGCCGATGCCCAGCTCTTCCAGCTTGCGCACCAGGCTCGCCTCGGAATAGCGCGGCGGCGGCTCAGTGAAATGCTGCGCCGGCGCGACGTTCTCGACCTTCGCAGCTTCGCCTTCCTTCACCTTCGGCAGGCGCGAGCCATCCTCGTCGGACTCGTCGTCCTTGCCCTCCTGGTAGAGCGTCAGGAAGCCGTCGAACAGCGTCACGGTGCCGGTGGCACGCAACATGATCTTCTTGTCCGCGCTGGCGACGTCGACCGTCGTGCGCTCCAGCTCGGCGCTTTCCATCTGGCTCGCGATGGCGCGTTTCCAGATCAGTTCGTACAGCCGCGCCGCATCGGCATCGACATAACGGGACACTTCATCGGGTGTGCGATCGAACGCGGTCGGGCGGATCGCCTCGTGGGCTTCCTGCGCGTTCTTCGCCTTGGACGTATAAGTGCGCGGCGCGCCGGGCAAATAGCGCTGTCCATACTTCGATCCGATCACGCTGCGCGCGTCGGTGATCGCCTCCGGCACCATCGTGATGCCGTCGGTACGCATGTAGGTGATCAGGCCGACCTGATCGCCGCCAATATCGACGCCCTCGTACAGGCCCTGCGCGATCTGCATCGTGCGCTTGGCGCCGAAGCCCAGCTTGCGCGAGGCCTCCTGCTGCAACGTCGAGGTGATGAACGGCGGGGCAGGGTGCCGCTTGACCGGCTTGCTCTCGACGCTGTCGATCTTGAACGACGCCGCGTTGATTGCGGCAACCGCGGCGCTCGCGTGCGCCTCGTCCTTGATCGACAGCCGGTCCAGCTTCTCGCCGCCCAGTTGCGTCAGACGGGCCGCGAACGAACCGCCCGGCGCCGTCACATCGGCGTCGATGCTCCAATATTCCTGCGCCTTGAACGCCTCGATCTCGGCCTCGCGATCCACGACCAGCCGCAGCGCGACCGATTGCACGCGCCCCGCCGAGCGGGCGCCAGGCAGCTTGCGCCACAGCACCGGCGACAGCGTGAAGCCGACCAGGTAGTCGAGCGCCCGGCGCGCCAGATAGGCGTCGACCAATTCCTCGTTGATCTCGCGCGGATGGGCGATGGCTTCCTGGACCGCGCTCTTGGTGACGGCGTTGAACGCCACCCGCTCGATCTTCACGCCGGTCAGTACCTTGCGCTGCTTGAGCACTTCGAGCACATGCCAGGAAATCGCCTCGCCCTCGCGGTCGGGGTCGGTGGCCAGGATCAGCTTGTCGGCGCCCTTCACGGCGTCGGCGATGTCCTTGACCTTCTTCGCGGCGCGGTCGTCGACCTCCCAGGTCATGGCGAAGTCGGCGTCGGGCTTCACCGAACCGTCCTTGGAGGGGAGGTCGCGGATGTGCCCGAAGCTCGCCAGAACCTTGTAGCCCGACCCTAGGTACTTGTTGATCGATTTGACCTTGCCGGGGGATTCGACGACGACGACATTCATTTAATAGGTGTGCTCTGTTTCTCTTGGCCGCCTGGGATTTACCCCCGGCGGCCCTAAATAATGCGACAATTGGGGTGGCTACCCCGCTGGGCGCGGGACACTGATAGAACCGGCTAAGCCCTGTCAACGCAGGGAGCACGCCAACGGCCCATCTTGGGTTGTATTTCTCGCACAGGACGCCGAGTTACAGTTACTAAAAGTTGTAACAAGCTCGCCATCGCTCAACAGCTATATGGTGTTGCCCACCCCGATTTGAATGCCCTCGTCCCCGCGCGCCCGTTATCTGCCGATCCTCCGCCCGCGACGCCGGCGGATACCGCCCGCTATACGCATGATCTGGTTGAATCTCTTTGGAAAATGCCGTCAGGGCACGGCCACGTCATGTTCGCCCCTCTGCTGGGCCTGGCAGCCGCGGAAGCCAGGCATCTGGCAGCTCAGGCCCAGGAGACCCGGTTGCCCGGGTGACGGGCGATTCGGCCCGCCAGCTCCAGCTCCAGCAAAATAATCATCACGGCTTGCGCCGAGGCCCGGCAAATCCTTACGAGCTCGTCAACTTCGACGGGCGCGGGACCCAGCGCTTCCTCCACCAGATCCCGAATCCGGTCGGCCTCTGCTTCGGCCGCGGCGCCATTGGCCGTGCCGCCGGGACCAGCCCTGCCGGGATCGGCGAAATGTCCGCCAAGCATCGGCCGCAGCACCGCCAGCACGTCCTCGGCCCCTTCGGTCAGCGTCCCGCCCTCGCGGATCAGGCGATTGGTGCCCTTGGCACGGGGGTCGAGTGGCGAGCCTGGTACCGCGAAGATCTCTCGTCCCTGTTCCAACGCGTAGTTGGCGGTGATCAGCGAGCCGGAGCCTTCCGACGCCTCGACGATCACTACGCCGCGCGACAGTCCCGAGATGATGCGGTTGCGCCGTGGGAAATGCCGCGCCTGCGGCTGCACGCCTAGGCCCATCTCCGACACGATGCAGCCCTCGGCGCGAATGCGCTCGTGCAGCGCCGCGTTCTCCGGCGGATAGACGATATCGACGCCGCCCGCGACGACCGCGACCGTGCCGCCGGCCAGCGCGCCTTCATGCGCCGCCGCGTCGATGCCGCGTGCCAGCCCCGAGACCACGACCAGTTCGGCATCTGCGAGATCGCGCGCGATCGTGTTTGCGAACTTGCGCCCCAGCGCCGACGCGTTGCGCGCACCGACCACGGCAATCATCTCGCGCTGAAGCAGCGTCGCGTGTCCGACGACCGACAGCAGGGGAGGAGGCGGCTCCGCCGCCGCCAGCCCGCGCGGGAATTCCGGCTCGCAGTTCGCAATCACCCGCCCGCCGATCTTCGCCAGCGCCGCCAGCTCGCGCGCCGCATCGTCTTCGGACGGCATGCGCAGCGCGTCGCCGCCCCCGCGCTTCACCATGGCAGGCACTTCCTTGAGCGCTGCCGCCGCACTGCCAAAGCGGCCGATCAGCTGCGCAAACGTAACCGGCCCGACATTCTGTGTCCGCGCCAGCAGCAACCACGCACGCCGCTCTGCGTCGGAGAGACTCGTCACGAGGCCGCGGCGCTCTTGCTGCTGCCGACCTTCGGCTCGACGCCGTTCAGCAGACGGCGGATGTTCTCGCGATGCGCGATGAAGACGAGCACCGCCAGCAGCACTGCCAGCGCCGCGTCATGCGGGCGGTGGAACAGGATCATGTAGATCGGTGTAAGCACCGCCGCGACCAGCGCGGAGAGCGATGAGATACGGAACGCCGCCAGCACCACGCCCCAGCTTGCGAACGCAATCAGCGCGACGGGCCAATAGATCGCCAGCAGGATGCCGAGCGACACCGCGATGCCTTTGCCGCCCTTGAAGCGAAGCCATACCGGAAAGAGATGCCCAAGGAACGCACCGAGCCCCGCGAACAGCGCGGCTTCGTCTCCGAAATTGTGGCGCACGACCAGCACCGCGGCCACGCCCTTCAGGGCATCGAACAACAGCGTCAACGCCGCCGCCGCATAATTGCCGGTGCGCAGCACGTTCGTCGCGCCGATGCTGCCAGAGCCGATCTTGCGCACGTCGCCGGCGCCGAACGCCCAAGTCAGCAGCAAGCCAAAGGGAATCGAGCCCAGCAGATAGCCGATGAGCAGCGAAATGGCCGCGTCGGGCCAGACGATTTCCAAGGTCCAGAATGGAGTCATGTTAGTTGCGAGTCATTCGCAGGAGTGGCAGGGTAAGCGTACGCGGTAAGGACAAGGCGCCCGATGACCCACATTACTTCAGTCGCCGAACTTCGGAAACGATTGCCCGAGCCAAACCCGATCACGCGCATGAAGGTGCGTGATCACCTCGACAGCCAGTCGATCGCCTTCGTCGGCCGCTCGCCTTTCCTTTTGCTCTCGACCATCGCGGAGGACGGCACGGTAGAAGTCAGCCCCAAGGGCGACGAGCCCGGCTTCGTGCACGTCCTCGACAAGAACACACTGTTGTTCCCCGACCGCGCCGGCAACAACCTCGCCTTCGGCCACGTCAACGTCATCGCCAATCCGCAGGTCGCGATGATCTTTCTCGCGCCCGGCACCGGCGAGACGCTTCGGTGCAGTGGGACGGCCACGCTGCACGACGACGCCGATCTTTGCGAACGCCTGAGCTCGCGCGGCAAGCCGGCCAAGTTGGTGATGAAGGTGATCGTCACCCGCGCCTATTTCCACTGCGCCCGCTCGATCCTGCGCGCCAATCTGTGGAAACCGGAGGCGTGGGACGCCGATCCGCTCAAGGTCAGCTTCGGCAAGATATTCCAGGAGATCGCCAACGTCGAAGACGCCATGGTCCCCAAGATCGACGCCGGCGTCCACGCCGCCTACAAGCCGGAAAATCTCTAGCGCCTCGCCTTGCGGTCGAACACGCATTCGCCGCCGACGAACGTCTTCACGGCGCGTCCGTGGAAATGCCGCCCCTCGAACGGCGTGTTCTGTGCCCGCGAGTGTAGCTCGGCGTGGTGCACGGCAAAAGAATCATTCGGATCGATCAGCACAACGTCCGCCGCCGCACCCTTCGCCAGTGTGCCGGCGCCCAGCCCGAGGATTCTGGCCGGCGCCGCTGTCAGCGCATGCAGCACATGGGCCAACGATGCGCGTCCGTCATGCATCAGCCCGAGTGCCACCGGCAGCAGCGTCTCCAGGCCGACGGCCCCGAACGCGGCCTGCGCGAAGGGCTGGCGCTTGGTGTCTGCCGCCTGCGGATCGTGGCTCGATACGATCACGTCGATGATCCCCGACGCCACGCCTTCCACCATCGCCGCGCGGTCGGCTTCCGAGCGCAGCGGCGGCTTCACCTTACGGAATGTGTAGTACGACCCGACGTCCAGCTCGTTCAGTGCCAGGTGATGCGCCGCGACTCCGCAGGTAACCGGCACGCCGCGCTGCTTGGCGGCGGCGATGATGTCGAGCGCCGCGCCGGTCGAGATCTGGCTGAAGTGGTACCGCGCGCCGGTGAGCTCCACGAGCCGGATGTCGCGCTCGACCACGATCGCTTCCGCGGCCGCAGGCGCCGCGGGCAGGCCGAGCCGCATCGCGTACTCGCCTTCGGTGATCGAGGTGCCCTCGGTCAGGTCGGGATCTTCCGCGTGTCCCACCACCAGCGCGCCGAACGTGTTGGCATAGGCCAGCGCCCGGCGCATCACGCGCGCATTTGCGATCGTGCGGTCACCGTCGGTGAAGGCCACCGCGCCGGCTTCCTGAAGCAGGCCGATTTCCGTCATCTGCTCGCCGCGCAGGCCCTTGGTCAGCGCTGCCATCGGCGCCACGCGAACCTTCGCCGTCGCGCCCGCGCGCCGCTTGATGAAATCCACCAGCGATGGCTCGTCGATCACGGGATCGGTGTTCGGCATCGTCACGATGGTCGTGACGCCGCCCGCCGCCGCCGCATGGCTCGCGCTCTCCAGCGTCTCGCGATACTCGCTGCCCGGCTCGCCCGTGAACACGCGCATGTCGATGAGGCCCGGCGCCAGCACCAGGCCCTTGCAGTCGATCACTTCCGGATCGCTCGGGTCGGCATCGTTGAACAGGCGCGGGCCGACATCGGCGATGCGCCCGCTCTCGATCAGCAGACCGCCCTTGGCATCGAGCCCGCTCGCCGGATCGATCAGCCGCGCGTTCTTGAAGGCGATGCGGCGCGTCATGCGTTGCGCCCTTCGCGCGCCAACCCGCGCGACAGCGCATCCAGCACCGCCATGCGGATCGCGACGCCCATCTCGACCTGTTCCTGGATCAGGCTGACCTCGATGTCGTCCGCCACCGCGCTGTCGATCTCGACGCCGCGGTTCATCGGTCCGGGATGCATGACGAGCGCTCCTGGTTTCGCGGCCTTCAGCTTTTCATGGTCGAGGCCGTAGAAACGAAAATACTCGCGCGTCGACGGCACGAACGCGCCGGACATGCGCTCCAGCTGGAGCCGCAGCATCATCACGATGTCCACGCCCTCCAGCCCCGTCTTCATGTCGTGGAATATCTCCACGCCGAACCGGTCCGCATCGGCCGGCAACAGCGTGCGCGGCGCGATCAGCCGCACCCGCGCGCCCATCTTGAGCAGCAGATGGATGTTCGACCGCGCCACCCGCGAGTGCAGCACGTCGCCGCAGATCGCGACGACGAGTCCCTGGAACGCGCCCCGCCGCCGCCGAATAGTCAGCGCATCCAGCAGCGCCTGCGTGGGATGTTCGTGCGATCCGTCGCCCGCGTTGATCACGCAGCAATCTAGCTTGCGCGACAGCAGCTCCGCCGCGCCGGAATCCTGGTGTCGCACGACCAGCAGGTCCGGGCGCATCGCGTTCAGCGTCGATGCCGTGTCGATCAGCGTCTCGCCCTTCGATACCGAAGAGGTCTTGACGCTCATGTTCATCACGTCGGCGCCCAGCCGTTTCCCCGCCAGCTCGAACGAACTCTGCGTGCGAGTCGAGGCTTCGAAGAACAGGTTGATCAGCGTCCGCCCGCGCAGCACGGACGTCTTCTTGTCGGCGCTGCGGTTCAGCGCGACATAGGTCTCGGCAAGATCGAGGAGAGCGACGATCTCCGGCACCGAAAGCTGCTCGATGCCCAGCAGATGGCTGGATTTGAGGATCGTTTCGGCAGGCGCCGCGCTGGTCATTAAAGACCTTCGTATAGGCAAGCCGCCCTTCGCGGGCAAGAGGCGCCTGGAATAGTTGTGGAACGTCCTAAATGCGGCGCAAACGCTCCAGCGCGCCCTGGAGGATGTACGCCGCCGCCATCTTGTCCACCACCTCGCCACGCCGTTTGCGCGAGGCGTCGGCGTCGATCAGCGTCCGCGTCACCGCCGCCGTCGACATCCGTTCGTCCCACAGCAGGACCGGCAACGCCGACTCCCGCGCCGCGAAATTGCGCGCGAACGCCCGCGCCGATTGCGCGCTGGGTCCGTCCGTCCCGTCCATGTTGAGCGGCAGCCCGACCACCAGCCCGCCGACGCCCTGGTCCGCGACGATCTTCTCGATCTTCGCCGCATCCACGCCGAACTTCCCGCGCGCCAGCGTCTCCATCGGCGTCGCGACCATCAATGTGATGTCGGACAGCGCCAGCCCGATCGTCTTCTCGCCGAGGTCCAGCCCCAGCAGCCGCGCGCGGGCGGGCAGGGCAAGCTTCAGCGCGTCGATGTCGACGATCATAAGAAAACAATTCTCCCTCTCCCCCGCGAAGCGGGGGAGAGGGCAGGGGTGAGGGGGCGGATCGACGGGGAGAAGCGGTGACACATGATGCGCGTTGTATCAGCCTTGCTCGGAAACCAGCTGACAGAAGTTCGCGACAACAGCGCCCCCTCACCCTGACCCTCTCCCCCGCAAGAAGCGGGGGCGAGGGAATTTCTTATCTTTGCCCGATCTCGATCCGGTTGCCCGCCGGGTCGCGCACGAAGAACCGGCTCAGGCCCTCCGCCACGCTCTCCTCCTCGATCGCCACCCCGGCGCGCACCACCGCCGCCTTCGCTGCCGCCAGGTCGCCGGTCAGGAAGCAGATGTGCCGCTTGCTCCTGGGACTCGCTTCGGGATCCACCCCGATATGCATCTGGAGTGCGCCGACCTGGAACCAGGCCCCGCCGCGCGGCTTCAACTCCTCGGGCTTCTCCAGCTCCGGAAACGCGAACACCTCGCGGTAGAATTTCAGGCACTCCGCCTCCAGAGCGCGCGGAACGGCGATCTGCACGTGGTCGATGCCGGTGATGCCCAAAGGCGTTTTTGCGGACATGGCCAAATCCCGCTTCTATCGCTTGCCAGCCCGAAATCCGGTTGCTAGCAAGACCTGAGATTCCAAGCCTATAGGCCTGCCCATGTCCGTCGACAAGGACACCGTTCGACGCATCGCCAAACTCTCCCGCCTCGCGCTCGCCGACGACCGCTGCGCGCCCATGGCCGCCGAGCTCGACGGCATCTTCAAATGGGTCGAGCAACTGAACGAAGTGAATGTCGAGGGCGTCACGCCCATGACCTCAGTGGTGGAGCAGCGCCTCAAGATGCGCGACGACGTCGTCACCGACGGCAACGTCGCGCCAGCCCTCATGTCCAACGCGCCCGGCGGCGAAGACAATTTCTTCGTCGTGCCGAAGGTGGTCGAATAAGATGTCGCTTCCCACATCGCTCACCGATTTCACGCTCGCGGACGCACGCGACGCGGTCCATGCCAAGAAGATCAGCTCGAAAGAGCTGACGCAGGCCTTCGTGAAGGCCGTCGCCGACGCCAAGCCGCTCAACGCCTTTGTGACCGAGACGCCGGACAAGGCGCTCGAAATGGCCGCTGCCTCCGATGCCCGCATCGCCGCCGGCACCGCGCGCCCGCTCGAAGGCCTGCCGCTCGCGATCAAGGACCTGTTCTGCACCAAGGGCGTGAAGACGACCGCCGGCAGCCACATCCTGGGCAACTTCATCCCGCCCTATGAATCCACCGTCTCGCAGAACCTGTGGGACGCCGGCGCCGTAATGCTCGGCAAGACGAACATGGACGAGTTCGCCATGGGCTCGTCGAACGAGACCTCGTATTACGGCCCGGTCTTCAACCCGTGGCGCGCGCGCAATTCCAACCAGAACCTGGTGCCCGGCGGTTCGTCGGGCGGTTCGGCCGCCGCGGTCGCGGGCAACCTGTGCCTCGCCGCCACCGGCACCGACACCGGCGGCTCGATCCGCCAGCCCGCCGCCGTCACCGGCACCGTCGGCATCAAGCCGACCTATGGCCGCTGCTCGCGCTGGGGCATCGTCGCCTTCGCCTCGTCGCTCGACCAGGCCGGCCCGATGACGCGCACCGTCCGCGACAGCGCGATCCTCTTGAAGCACATGGCGAGCGTGGATCCGAAGGACTCCACCTCCGTCGATGTGCCGGTTCCCGACTACGAGGCTGACCTTGAAAAGGGCGTGAAGGGCCTGCGCGTCGGTATCCCGAAGGAATACCGCATCGACGGCATGCCGCCCGAGGTCGAACAGCTCTGGCAGAAGGGCATCGACTGGCTCAAAGCGCAGGGTGCCGAGATCATCGACGTCTCGCTCCCCCACACCAAGTACGCGCTCCCCGCTTACTACATTGTCGCCCCGGCCGAGGCGTCGTCGAACCTCGCTCGCTACGACGGCGTGCGCTACGGCCATCGCGCCAACGGCGCGAAGGACATCACCGACCTCTACGAGAAGTCCCGCGCCGAAGGCTTCGGCAAGGAAGTCCAGCGCCGCATCATGATCGGTACCTACGTGCTGTCATCGGGCTACTACGACGCCTATTACGCCCGCGCCCAGAAGATCCGCACCCTCATCCTGCGCGACTTCACCGAGGTCTATAAGAAGGTCGACGTCCTTCTGACCCCGGCGACGCCCGGCCCGGCCTTCGGCATCGGAGAGAAGACCGCCGATCCGGTGTCGATGTACCTGAACGACGTCTTCACCGTGACCGTGAACCTCGCGGGCCTTCCGGGCATCGCGGTCCCCGCCGGCCTGACCGAGAACGGCCTGCCGCTCGGCCTCCAGTTCATCGGCAAGGCGTTCGACGAGGCGACCCTGTTCCGCGCCGCCCGCGCCATCGAAACCGCATCCGGCTTCAACGCCAAACCCACCCAGTGGTGGAGAGCAGCATGACCAAGACCATCAAGGGCCAGACCGGCGACTGGGAAATCGTCGTGGGCATGGAAGTCCACGCCCAGATCCTCTCGAACTCCAAGCTGTTCTCGGGTGCGGCGACGCAGTTCGGCGCCGGGCCGAACAGCCAGGTGTCGTTCGTCGATGCCGGCATGCCCGGCATGCTGCCCGTCATCAATAGGAAGTGCGTGGAGCAGGCGGTCCGCACCGGCCTCGGCCTGAAGGCGCAGATCAACCTGCATTCGGTGTTCGACCGGAAGAACTACTTCTACCCCGACCTGCCGCAGGGCTATCAGATCAGCCAGTACAAGAGCCCGATTGTCGGCGAGGGCGAAATCCTCCTCGACATGAAGGACGAGACCATCACGGTGGGCATCGAGCGCCTGCACATGGAGCAGGACGCCGGCAAGTCGCTGCACGACCAGGATCCCGACAACTCCTTCGTGGACCTCAACCGCTCCGGCATCGCGCTGATGGAGATCGTTTCCAAGCCGCACATGCGTTCGTCGGAAGAGGCGGCCGCGTTCCTCAAGAAGCTGCGCTCGATCCTGCGTTATCTCGGCACCTGCGACGGCAACATGGACGAAGGCTCGATGCGCGCCGACGTGAACGTGTCGGTCTGCCGCACCGGCGGCTACGAGAAGTTCCGCGCCGACGGCAACTTCAAGCACCTGGGCACGCGCTGCGAGATCAAGAACGTCAACTCGATGCGCTTCGTGCAGCTCGCCGTCGAGTATGAGGCGCGCCGCCAGGTCGATATCCTCGAAGAGGGCGGCACGATCCATCAGGAGACGCGCCTCTACGACTCCAAGGCGAACGAAACGCGTTCGATGCGCTCCAAGGAAGAAGCGCACGACTATAGGTATTTTCCCGATCCCGACCTTCTCCCGCTGGTTCTCGACCAGGCCTGGGTCGACGGGATCGCCAAGTCCCTCCCCGAACTTCCCGACGAGAAGAAGGCGCGCCTCGTCAAAGCCGGCCTAAGTGCTTATGACGCCACGGTTTTGGTCGCCGAGAAGGAGAGCGCCGACTACTTCGAGGCGATGCTCGCCACCGGCATCGAGGCCAAGGCCGCCGCCAACTGGCTGAACAACGAATATTTCA
>Ga0207680_10000677_pt1 | contig 16108 bp, 17 predicted proteins | sample KBSS23metaG_FD_184321 | JGI IMG/M metagenome (GOLD analysis project Ga0207680, IMG submission 184321) | Switchgrass rhizosphere microbial communities from Kellogg Biological Station, Michigan, USA - KBS S2-3 metaG (SPAdes) (version 2) | ecosystem: Host-associated > Plants > Roots > Rhizosphere...
CAGAGACAGGATGGGTCGCCAAGCCTCGGCACTTACGATCAAACAGCCCAGCATAAACAAGGCTAGGGCTCGCCAAGATATTTTTCCGAGGCGCGCCCAAAGCGACATGCCGCGTGCAATCATTCCCTCGACGGAGAACGGAACCGCAAGGCCCATGCAAAACAGGAACCACGGAAAGACAAGGTCGGCCAGATGCACGCCACCGTTCCATTTCGCATGCACAAGTTGCCCAGGGGTCGCTTCATCCAGAGCGATGTTGTTCACGAGCAACATCAGCAAGATCGTCAATCCGCGAAGAGCATCCAGCGACTGGAGTCGCCGTCGCGGCGCTCGCGCCTCATCCTTGTTGGGCTCAATCGAGCCAATTGGAACCGTCGACGGTGACGCAGTCGTCTTTCGTCGCCACGACCACGCCCTCTGCTTCGAAGAATCAGACTTGATCGCCGCAAAGTTTGCCGGGCCCACGAGTTGTGGAACGGTTTGCCACCCTCAAGCGTTCACTCCAGGTTGGAAACCGAAGATTTTTGAATAGATGCAGTCGAATTTGAAACGCCTCACCATTGCCTCGTTAGCGGTCGGCCTTCTGGCGGTGCTCGCCTTGTTTATCCTCCCCAAACAAGAGTCCGCCGAAGGGCCAGAAAACTCGCATCAACAGGACGCCGCCAGTCGCGATGCAGTCATCAAGAAGACTGATAAGAAATCGAAGCCGGTCGCGATGAGTTCCAGCGATCCCTATTGGCAACGCGCTCTTGAAGAAATAGATCGATCACCTGAGGAGATCGCAGCCCAGGTGCAACGAGAAGAAAGGCACGGCCTCTACCTTCCCAAACTCATTCGTGGAAATCCACGCGAAAAGCTGCTCGCCCTCACCTTCGATGATGGTCCCCATGTCAATTTCACGGAGAAGCTTCTCAATCTCCTAAAAGCAAATAACGTCAAGGCGACCTTTTTCGTCGTCGGCAAGATGGTCGAGAAGAATCCACAACTGCTGAAGGACATCGTAGCAAACGGCAACGTCGTCGGTAACCACACATTCAGTCACGTGATGCTCACGAAGATTCCTCTCGCTGAGGTCCGTGCCGAATACGAAGCGTGCAACGATATCGTCGAGGACATCACTGGCCAGAAAATGCGTTTCTGTCGTCCTCCCGGCGGAGACTATGATCGCCACGTCATCAAAGCTGCGACCGAGCAAGGTCTCACCACCGTCCTGTGGACAGACGATCCTGGCGACTACGCCAGCCCGGGCACCCACGTCATCGAAAGAAAAACCCTCGATCGACTCTCGAACGGCGGAATCATCCTCCTTCACGACGGGATACAGCAAACCCTCGATGTCCTTCCTCAGATCATCGCCTATGCGAGAGATCATAACTACCGCTTTGTAACCGTCGACGAGCTACTCGACTCCCTTAACCCGCGCCTCCGATACAACCCGGTGCATCCGATCGCAGTAGTTGCCCCGAAAGCAAATCCAGACCATCCAACCGCGCCAGAATCTTTGCCTAAGCATTGAACCTCGGGCCCGGCAAATCTCCTAGAAACGCCGTGCGACGAGTGCCATTGGCACAACCCTTGAAATATCTCTTTCCAAGCTTGCCTTCAACACAAGCGAAACGAATCAGAAAAGTCCAATTCTTCTTTAGTCCAGAGGGAGAGAAAAGGGCCGGCACGCAAACAGCGTCCGGCCCTATTCCTTTTTGAGACGCGCCTACTACGATTGGAACGATTTATGCAGATCGCATGGTGAGACCCCACGCAAGTGGGTTTCTCCTCCAAAGAGGGACTGGACGTCCCGACCCCAAGGGCCGACTTCATACGTCGGCCCCTCAATTCTTTACTTCAGGAAACTCCACGCGTCCGCCGTCTCGTGAATGTTGGTCGTGAAGTTATCGATTTGCTTCAATAGGATCGCTGGCGTAACCGCTCGATTGTCGATGGTGCGGTGCAGATACACCTTCATCTGATCCTTGTCGTAATAGAAGCTCGAAGGATCGATATCACCGTTCTTCTCAAGCAAGATGCGCCATTGATCGGCCGTTACGGACGAGACGTCCTCCACCTTGCCGAGATTCGCATTGATTCCGATCTTCGACTGATCCGCGCTCAACACAAGCTGCATGTTATAGGTCCATGAATCGCGTTTGATCGCGATCAAATACCCCTTAGACAAATCCGTGGGCGCATAGCCCATGTTCGTAAGCATCGCCTTCAGAGAATCATTGTCAAGCGTCGTCCCATCCTGATGAGACATCGGGAGGAAGACAAGAGAGCCACACAGCGCGCTTGCCAAAAGTGCCGTCGAAGATTTGCGAGTAAACATGGTGCTGATATTAATAATAGGTCGTCCTGCCGCCAACCTCACACGTACTGCGGCCAAGCAAGCAATTTATCGAGCGATTCCTACTTGGTCGCGGAACGAAGAGCTACCGATCAGACGGTAGAGTCTCCTATGCGTTTCCTTCGCGCGTCGACAATCTTCTGCGCCATCATTCTCGCGTCCGTCGCTTTTGGCCAGGGCCAAACTCGACCTACCGCCAAACCTCAAGACGTCGACTCGCTTGACTCCATCATGAAGGCGCTTTACGACGTGATCTCCGGTCCTGCTGGGCAGAAACGGGATTGGGATCGCTTCCGCACCCTCTTCGTCGCGGATGCGCGGATGGGCGCTGCCTATCGCACTCCGAAGGGAGACATCCGCTATTTCAGCGTGAACATCGAGGAGTACATCAAGGACGACGATGCGATCATGGTCGAGAAGGGCTTCTTCGAGAAAGAACTTCATCGCCACGTCGACACCTTCGGCAACATCAGTCAGGTCTTTAGCACCTTCGAGTCGCGATTCAAAAGCGAAGACTCGAAACCTTTCGAGCGCGGCATCAACAGCATCCAGCTCATGAACGATGGCAAACGTTGGTGGGTCGTCTCAATCTACTGGCAAAGCGAAGACGACAAGGTCAAACTGCCGGACGGGTGGCTGAAATCCTAATACGTCCAGCTCAACAATAGCTCTTGAGGAGAACCCGTTCTGATGATAAACGCATTCTTCATGAAGTATCGCTTGTCACCAAGCTCCAACACAGCACTGGCCGTCGGTGGTAGCTGCTTCTTACCATTGAGAAAGTCCGCCGACAGCCCCCGCATCATCCACGCTGTCACATAGAGTTTCCCGTCGATCACGATTGTTTTCAAGTCGAGATTCGCATCATAGGAACTGTGCAGGATTCCGCCGCTGCCCCCTCTAAGCTTGCCCACGAAGTCCCAATCCAAAGTCGCACCGTACTTGAGCTTCGGCGCGGAAGACGTTGGGGCAATAACCACAACCTCTCCCTCATCACCCACGAACAATGCTCCCGTCGGATGCGTTTTCAGCGCATTTTCGATTTGCTTTCTCTGTAGCCGCAGATCGTAGACGTGCGCATCTTTCGGAATGGAGACCTCAAATATAGAAGGCGAAGGATCGTGGAAGTCGTACGACCACATGTCACCCCACTGACCACTGTCGCGCATCGTCGTATCTTGGATTGGCAACTTGGTTTTAGGATCGACTATCAGTTCTTCGGTCAGGGTCCACTCTTGCCGGTCGATGTAGGTTCCCTTGATGTGGAAGATGTCGACCTTTCGCCCATGCCAACTCTGGTTGTGGTCAACCGTAGGCTTCGCTCCCTTCCATAGAATCTGATCGGGTCGAAATCCAACAGGCGGCGGATCGCGCCGCTTGTCGATCAATACATAGTTCATCAACGGCGGATGGCTGCGTACTTTGACCGTCCGATCTTCTAAACCATACGTGGTGCCAAATCGCCAAAGCTTGCCACTTCGATAAATCGTATAACCCTTCGTTCGTGTCCCATCGCTCATGATCCGGGTATTGGTCACCGTGTAGTGCCTCTGCTCCTGAAAATGCCGAACGACATCCGCATAGGACAGCGAGGGACGCAACAAGAACGAGCTCACAACAAGTCCAAAGAAAACGAGAAAGGCTAGCGCATATAGCGCTGCGGGTTCCGCATTGCGCGTACGGGGCTCGGTCTTCTGCAGTCGTCTAATCAAGTCTTCGGGCGCATTCGGCATCTTAACCTCACGCAAAGATTGGACAAACAATTCTTCAGTCGATGGTAGTTTCTGCATTTCTTTCTCCAAATGTGGGCGCTAGCAATTTTCGCAATCGCATCCGCGCGTGGTGACATCGGGACTTAACCGTCCCCTCCGGAATTCCTAAAGCCGCCGATGCTTCTTGCGTGCTCAGTCCCTCCACTTCGGTAAGGAGGAACGCCGTCCTTAGTGCGATCGGAATCGTCATAAGCGCTTCCGTCAATACCAGTGCGTCGTCCGAGTCCTGAGTCGATGTTTCGTGACCCACGAATGGAATCCAACGCACCAGCGCCTGCCGGCGGCGATGCTGCAATAACTCCCTGTATGCCACTCGATAGATCCAGGACCGCAACGTGCCTTGGCCACGAAACCCGGCGATGTCAGATCGAACTTTGAGCAGCGTCTGACAGGCCAAGTCCTCCGCATCCTCCTTGGAACCGCCCGCTTGCCACAGGTAGCGCAGCACGGGCTGATGGTAATCGCCCACGAGGACTTCGAGCGCATCTAAGTCACCCGCCGCGATTCCAGCCACCAGCTCGGAGTCCGTCACGCTTTACATGGTGCGCCAGATGTTCGATCGGTTCAATGAATATTTCAATCAGGTTAAACGGCGCTTGCGGAGGGTGCCGCAACGTCGTTGAGCCCCAGCCCGTCCTACCAATGAATGCCCGACAGGCGCTACGACCAAAATGAGCTCGCGGCGATCCTGCGTTCGGCCGCTGACGAACAAACCCAGGCTCCAAGCGGCGAGGATACAGACGGGCTCACTCTCGCTGACATTCAGCGGGTCGCCTCAGAAGTAGGGATCGATCCGAAGTTCATTGCGAACGCCGCCGAGCGACTCGATCGACTGCCAGCCAAAAAAGGATTCCACCTCGGCGGTACTCCTCCGAACGAAATCATCGAGCGTAATTTCGAAGGGGAATTGGATGACGAGGCATGGGAAGAAATCGTCGGCGAACTGCGCGCGACCTTCGGATGTACCGGCACACCAAGCTTGATGGGGTCGAGCCGCGAGTGGACCGGAACGACCGATACGAGATCGGTCCACCTTTCCGCTAGAACGAAGAATGGAAGGACGCGATACCGCCTCCGCCTGCAAAACGGCGGACTTACTCTCGCATGGCTGTTCGTTGTTTTATCGACGTTCTTCACCTTGATGTTTTCAGGCATCATTGTGAAGAAAACGCACGCTTCTCCGGGTCTAGTCTTTTCGATCGGCGTTGCGATCCTCGTCGTGCTTACCCTTGCCGCTCATTTCGTTCTCGCCAGATGGCATTCCAGGAAACTTGAGGAGGTCGATAAGCTCATGGACCGAATCGAGGAATTAACGCCGCGTAGTAGCGATGTCAACTCACAGCAATCGGGACAGACCGACGAACAAATTGCGAATCGAGTTAAAAATCGTGCCTAACGTCTGAAAGCCCCCGAGCTAACTTCGCACGATGCTCACCAACGATGACAGCATGCCCGAGAAGGTCAAGTGTCGCTCTCGGACATGCTCCTCCTCGTACCACCTCATCCGCGCGTTCATCAAACTTGTCCGGTCTAGATAGCCGACCAATTCGCCCTTGCTCCCAAGAACGGGAAGTCGACCGATGCCGTTTGACAGCATCTTGACGACCGCATCCTTCAGTAGACAGTCCTCTCTGACCGCGAGCGGATCGGGCGTCCCCGCCTCTAGCACAGAAATGCTCTGATCTCGATCCGGTTCGGACGCTTTCATGAGGTCGCTCTGAGTGATAATTCCCGCCAATCCTCCATCCGCGTCGACAAGCAGGACCGCGTGTCGGCGAAGAAACCATCGGTCCCCTTTCGCAATTTGGGCAATCAGTTCTTTCACCGTCATCGTCGCCGGAATTGTCTGAACCGGCTTTACCATGATTTCGAAAACGCGATGAATGTCGAAGGGATCCACCGCATATTCGCGCGTCAAGTGATGCCCACGCCGCGCCACTTTTTCTGTGAGGATAGAGCGCTTGAGTAACAGAACCGTCACCGCTTCGGACGCGATGCAGGCTATCAGAAGTCCCGGCATCATGTTGATGTCGCGTGTTAATTCCAATGCAAAGGCGAGCGCCGTGAAAGGAGCACGCATTGTTCCACCCATCATCGCCGCCATTCCGATAAGCGCCCACATTCCCGGCGTTCCGATGGGCAAAAACTGTCCCATGAGCGCGCCTAACGCTGCTCCCATCATCAGCAAAGGCGCAAGCACGCCGCCCGAGGTCCCTGATCCTAAAGCGAAACTCCAAACCAACGACTTTCCGATGAGGAGACTAATGAGCGCGACGCCAAGGATTTCTCCATTCAAGAGGTAATGAATCGTCTCGTATCCAACTCCAAGAACGCGGGGGTCGATGTACCCTCCGATGCCAACGACAAGACCTCCAATCGTCGGCCACCACATCCAATGCAGTTTGACTTTTGGAAACAGGTCTTCGAATCCGTAGACAAGATTCGTTAGAATCCCCGAACCCAATCCGCAGGCCAAACCAACTGCGCATGCGATGACCAACCCATTCCAGTTCAGGGCTGCGTGGGGCGAAACTGGAAACACAGCGCCGTCGCCGAGCAACACAGCGCGGACAGCTGCCGCTGTAATCGAAGCGACCGCGACGGGAATGAAGCTGCGCGGTTTCCACTCGAACAAAAGGAGTTCAACCGCCAAGAGCACGGCAGCGATCGGTGTGTTGAACACCGCTGACATTCCGCCCGCAGCGCCAGCGACCAGCAAGGTCTTCCTTTCCGCCGATGACAGATGAAAGAACTGCGCGATCAAGGAACCGATCGCGCCCCCCGTCATGATGATCGGACCTTCCGCGCCGAACGGCCCGCCAGTTCCGATAGAAAGCGCGGAGGAAAGCGGCTTTAGTATCGCAACCTTCCCTTCGATCTTGCTCCGACCAATTAAGATCGCCTCGAGCGCTTCCGGAATTCCGTGGCCGCGAATCTTTTCCGATCCGTGTCGCGCCATCAATCCGATGAGCAGACCACCGATCGCTGGAATGACGATCACCCACAAACCCAAGTGACTTTGGGCGGGCGAAACGGACGCGGACGACAAGCGCCCAAAGAACGCGAGGTTTGTAAAAACCGCAATCAACCAGAGCAAAGCTTTCGCGACGAACGCGCTGATCCCGCCGATGAAGATTGCAAGAAAGGAAATCTTTAAGACACTACGGTCGGTCGAAAAATCGCCGAGCCCGTCTTCCACGTGACTCAGAACGGCCCCCTAGCACTCAAGTGAGTACGGCATATTATACCGTAATACGATCTATATCTTTGTGGGCTGCAAAGCATGGCGCGCCTCACTGAAAGGTAAATTCGACCCTATGCGACTCGCCTCTCTTGCTTTGACCAGCCTTGTTTTTTGCACCTGTCTGGCAAGCACAAAGCCAGAGGTGGCTGGTGGCAGCCCGGTCGACAACCTACAACCCAAAAAGCTCACTCCGAGGCCGGTTCCGCCAAAGAACATCGACTGGCCACGCATTCAGAACGCATACGCATTTCTCAAGAAGCACAACCAGACGATCCAGACGACGCTCGTCACAACGTCGTTGGTATCGACCTATGCATGCAAAGACATCGAACCCGTTCTGATGTACACGGAAGAGTTGGCGAAGAACTACGACGATCGTATGGCTAAAACCGGGCAATGGGTGGGTGAGATTCAGCAACCGCCTGCAACGGAGGCAGAGTTTCGCAAGAAGAATTACGCGCGCGCATTCGACTTAGGTCAATTTCATCTCGATCTCTCCAAATCGATTCCTGCGAAAGATCTGGGCTGGGATCCAAAGGAACGAGTCGCCATGAATCAGCAGGCGTATGCATTTGTTCTCTACTCATTTGCATGGCAACCCGTCGAGACGATGGAAGCGATTCATGAAATCGATGCGACGAAGGATGCGAAGGACATCGATGATTGGTTCTACTTGTGGCACGTGCTTGGTTACGCGATGGGACTCGAAGAATGGGTGCTCCCAAGAAACGCGACTCAGGCAAAGAACCTCGCCCAAGACTTACGACGGGTGCAGTATTTCCCAGAGGGCAAAACACCCAAGGATGTCGATCTCCTCATGAAGAATGAGATGAAGTATCTCTACGCGCAATTCATTCAGACTCCAAAGCCAGAAGAGAAGGCGAAAGCAGGAGTACGGCAAATTCTTGCGCAGTTCATTTCTTTCTCTCCCGGTCTTGGCGAAGCGCTAGGACTTGGCAAGAATCCGGCGAAGCGCCTGGAAGAACTCGCAGCGCAACGCTAGAAAATCTCGCCTTCTGAATTCGGTGCCTCATAGTGACTTGCAACGGTCAGACTTTCGTTTGGGCTGATTGGCGTGTGATCATTTCTCAACTGCGCCAATTCATCGTCAAATCCGCCCAGACTTGCACCAAGCCAACATGCTCCAGCTCGAGCATATGGATTGTTAGAGTCATGGATTGCGCGGTGGCAGGCATCGCGAACTCGCAAGAAAATATCCTTGGAAATTGGATCAACAGATGTTTTGTCTTTTTGCATACTTGCATTTGTAATTGCAGTATTTAGACCGAAGATCGCGGACCCGCGAGTCATTGCGTGTGCGGATTCATCGTCGTAAAGATCCAGGTAGCGCGCCGCGTCTTGTGGGCCCGTCATGCTTCCGGAGCAAAGCGCAATCACAACCCAATCTCCAAGTGCGTCTGCCTTGTGCCTCTGCAATTCGCGCCAAAGAAAATCATGCGCCCAAGGAGCATCACTAAGAGCGATCGCTTTCAGCGCCTCTATTTCGTGATTCGGAAGGTTCCTATAGATCCATTTAGACAGCTTTCCGGAAAATCGACCAAAGCGAAGTAAGTCGATCAATTCATTGTCATCCAAATGACGTATCTGCTCCGTCCGCCATTTCCAACCGTGCTTGGGCATAAAATTCCTAGGCGGTCTTGTCCCTCACGCGATTTGGCAACCCGCGGATATCGCGCCAATACTCTTCGCGGACATCCTCGTCGATCTCCACGCCAGGCTGACCGTATAGCCGATCCCCACCGCTTTTCTTCGGCCCGCTAATCCAATACTCTTCCTTCGTCTCCACATCGAAGAAGTTTGCCTTGTAACCGCCCTTTAAGCTCTGGAAAGTCTTGCCGTCGTAGCGAAGGGTTTTGCCGGTCTTGGAGAAGGTCACTCGACCGATGCGTCCCCGCCCGTTCGGACCTTCCTCTTTGCATTCGATGTACATGATTCGAGGTTTCATTTGAGTTTCAGCCAGCGATCAAACGCTCAGGTGTAGAAATGTCAGTCTTTCAAATCGTGAGAATCCCGAATCGAACGAAACCATTCTGGATTTGGTTTCATACGCCCAAGAGGCAAGCGCGCAATCCGTCCATCGCTGCGAAGAGAAGTCTTTCTGATCGCTCCAGGCAGCCATGCGCACCTCATAATTAGATGGTTCTTCCAGTAGGATCACACCATCTTGTTTCCTAAATCCTCGATACAGCAACCATGCTTCTGAGGGAGTGAAAGGGCGACCGGCCATAACTGAACTGTTTGTTGTCAATCGGAGCAATCCAAGCATCGTAAGTCGACAAAAGGCAATTTCTTCAGATGCATGATTCTCCCAGTATTGTCGCGCTACGTCGTGATGCACATGGTCTTCGCTCGAAAGAGCGAGCCATACATTCACGTCCAATAGGTCGATCCTAGATGCCACGATTGTCCTGGACCAGTAACTTCTCCAATTCGGCGTTCGAAAGTGCCGGAATTTTGCTACCGGTAGCTTTGCGAATTTCCTTCGGTAAGCGCCGCTTGCCAGATTTCTGAGGTTCTTTCTCCGGTGAGCTGAGCCCCTTCTCCAGGCACGACGTAATTAGGTCCTTCAACTTAATGCCGCGCAAAGCAGCTACGGCTTTTGCTCGCCTTAGGAGGTCATCGGGAAGCTCTACCGTCGTTCGCATAAAAGCATATTACCATATTTACACATAAATGCTGATGCGAATTGGCTTGGATTACGGGCTACGTGATACTATCTCGGAACAAGAAATGCCAACTATCGAGTTCAACAAAGGCAAGTGGGACGCCACCTACGACTGGAACGGCCAGGGCGAGGAATGGTCGGAGGGCTGGAACGGGTCCGAGTCCCAATGGTTCTTCAGCATCTATCCGCGCATCCACGCGTTCCTCCCTGCCCAAAACGTAGTGGAGATTGCCCCTGGATATGGCCGCTGGACCGCTTACCTTCTGCCTCACTGCGGCAAATACAGCGGCTTCGATCTCGCCACCAAATGTGTTGATGCGTGCCGCGAAAGATTTAAGTCAGCAAAGAATGCGCGCTTCGATGTGACCGACGGAGTTTCTCTTCCCGGCATCAAAGACAAGAGCGTGGATTTCTTGTTCAGCTTTGACTCCCTCATTCACGTCGAGATCGATATTCTTGAAGGCTACATCAAAGAGATGAATCGCACTCTGTCCGCAGATGGCGTCGCATTCATTCACCATTCGAACGCAAACAAGTGGCGAGAAATTTTCGCGGCCACCGACAAGATGATGACCGAGATCACCGGTCCGATTCCGAACGAAGTGCGCGTGCACTTGATGAAGAGCAATCTCTGCGGCCTATCCGTGAGTGCAGAACTTTTTGCGGAGGCGTGTTTACAGAATGGACTTCGATGCCGCTCGCAAGAGATCATCGATTGGAACAATCCGCTTCCTCAAAATTGCTTGAGCACCATCTGTCGACAAGGCTCGAAATGGGACCGGCCTACCAAGCGCTATGAGCACACGAACTTCATGGCGGAGATGCGGCACATCGCTCGCATGGGCCCCCTCTATTCCGAGCGCTATTCCCGCGAATAGACGTTCTGGCGGAACGATGACGTTTGGGGTGGGCGGTACAGGATTTGAACCTGTGACCCCTTCGGTGTGAACGAAGTGCTCTACCACTGAGCTAACCGCCCGGGGAGGGTTAATAATACCTAGAGCAGATCCCTGTGCGTGGGTAACGAAGTGCCGCCACCGGCGGGCTTTGAACCCGCACTTCTCGAACCTCTCGATCGGCTAGCCAAGCGTCCTACCACATGCAGCAAGTCGAGCCTGCAATTTGGACCACAGCGACGACAACAGTTCAAACGTCCAGTCGCCCACGCCGTTACCACGCGTATCATCTTCTTATGCCCGGCTTTGTCACGAACGTGAATGGCAGATCTGACCCAGCCTTGGTCGCGTTTCTCGCTGCCGTCTTTGGGGCTGCCTTGATCTATCAGTCTGTCCGAATCTTCGGCTTGCTAAGAAAACGATTTAAGAATCCAAACTCCCGCACAGAGAGGTAAGCAACTTCAACGGCTAACATAAATCGATGGATGCCTTCGAGAAGAGCTTTCAACGGATCAAAGCAATCCTTAAAGTGAGGCAATGGCCCGGCGTTGAAGTAAGCACGAGTTACAGCACTCCGAGCCTCAAGGTCAAAGGCAAGATGCTCGTCCGTGTGCGAGAACCCGGCGTCCTCGTCCTGATGTGTAATCTCGAAGCGAAGGAAATGCTAATGATGGTCGCGCCTCACATCTACTTCGAGCTTCCCCACTACAAGGGTTATCCTGCCGTGCTCGTCCACATGGACAAGATCGAGGATGACGAACTTGCAGAGATGATCGAAGAATATTGGCGCAAGATCGCTCCAAAGAAACTCATCGCGGAATTCGATGCTCTCAAGGAACAACGCGCCGAAGTCGTCGCAGACACAAGATCCAAGGGCCGCAATCGCCCCGCAAAGAAGGCGCTAACGAAGAATGCTCTACTGAAGAAATCAAATCCTAGGAAGTGAACCTGAGCTTGCGTCTGCGCGACAAAGCCTGCAACTTCTCATACCAATTTATCGATATGTGATCGACGCGATCATCGCGCGCATTTTGCTCTTCGGAAATCATCTTGTCATAGGCTGATTCATCTACGCTAGACGGGTTTGCCATGTCGTTTTGAGGACAAGTCACGATGAGGCGTCGGCGATCGATATCTACGGCGACCTGGCATCCCAATTCGCGCAAACGATCTACTATTTCGTCGAAGTGATCATAGCCAACCAGGCTCACATGAAATTCCTCGAGCATAAGGTTGTCTTTCAGCAAGCGGTCCGCAAATCTCGTTGACCATTCCTTCATCGATCCTATTCTGCGACATAACAAATGTCTTTTGGCGTGTCGATCGGCATTTTGTATGAATGTCACCAATAACGAGCCAAACAAATTTGCCGTGGTGTACTGACCTACATAGTCCGCGTCGAAGATTGACGTATCCTTCATTCATGAGCGAAAACTGGGACGAACTCAAAGCAGTCGTCGAGGGCGACAAGGGAATCAAGTGCATCCGCGGCGGCGGCGGGCCGCGAGGGTGGAACGGCATCCGCTACAAGACCGGCATGTCGGCCAAAAACGTGGGATCGAGCCTACTTTCCATGAACGTTGCCACCGTCGCACCGGGCGCCGTCGCGTTCGCCCATATCCATGTCGACTTCGAGCTGATGCTTTACATCCTTCAGGGCAAGGTCCGCCACGAGTACGGCGAGGGGCTCACCGAATCGGTCGAGAACGAGGCGGGCGACTTCATCTTCATCGAGCCCGGCGTCCCCCACGAAGTGATCAACATCGGTACCGAAGACGTCGTGGCCGTAGTTGCCCGCTCCAGCGCGGCCGAATGGGACAACATCGTCGACTATCCGAGCAAACGTAGGCCCTAAAGGCTGTCGTTTGAACCTAGCTAGTCCCTCCTGCCGGGTTCGAGCATCTAAAATAGACAGTGCATCGATTCGGACGACAGGCTCGGCGTACCGCCCTGCACATATCCTTTGGCCTTCTCGCCGCCCTCTCCGGTGCCCAGACGGCCAAGAAGCCTGCGGAACCGCCGGCAGCGCCCATCCAGATCGCCAGCGTCACCCCCTCTGCGACTCAAGCTCCGCTTTACGGACGGATCGAGATCGTCGTCGATCTCCACGCAACTTACGCCAACGCCTTCGATCCGTCCCAAATCACAGTCGATGCCCAGATGACCCTCCCGGATGGATCGAACGTCACCCAGCCGGGCTTTTTCTATCAGCCCTTCACTCGCGATCTCGCCGGGTCGGACGAGCAACTCAAGCCCGCCGGACCGGGACAATGGCGTATTCGCCTCGCGCTCCTCGAAGCAGGAGTTACCAAGGTTGTCGTCATTGCAAAGGACAAGACGGGAACGACACAGTCGCAACCCATCGAATTAACCGCGTCTGCGCCTACAACGAGAGGCTTCATCAAAGTCAGCGAACGAGATTTTCGATACTTTGAGAACTCCGATAACACACCATTCTTTCCCATCGGCGCAACCCTGGTCCCCAAGCAGGGACTCATCGATATCGAGACATGGTTGCCATCGCTAACGACAAACGGCGCGAACACCGCGCGTCTGATCCTGGCACCGCAAAACACACCGTTCGCAATAGTCACAAAAGCATCGGGCGCCGATAAGATCGATCTCGCCAACGCATGGCGACTCGATCAAGCGATGGATGACATGGACAAGGCGAACATCCATTCCATCCTTTGCCTAAACACATTCAATGAATTCAGAGATCGCGACTTCGATCCCCAGTGGCTAAACAATCCGTTCCATCACGACAACGGCGGTCCAATCTATAGCGACACGGAGTTCTGGCGGAGCGAAGCAGCCGACAAACTCTACACCGCCAAACTTCGATACGTCGCCGCGCGGTACGGCGCATACGCAAATCTAATCGGCTATGAATTGTTCAAGGACGTTGACCTCGTCCATCTCTTTGATCCGGACACCATTCGTCCTTGGATCGACAAGCACGCACAATTCTTAAAGACGATTGATCCATACCAACACTTGGTGACGATCAGCTACGCAAACGCAATCGGAGAACGCAGCATCGATCATCTTTCGAACATCGACTTCGTTCAGACCCACGTCTACGATGTCCCCGATCTCGTCCCAGCGGTCAGCCTCAACCAATACCGAAAGGCAGGCTACGGAAAGCCTCATCTCGTCACTGAAGTCGCCGCAAGCCGAGCTTCAGATCGCTCTAACGACGACACCAACGGTCTTCAAGTCCACGACCCCGCTTGGGCATCCATCACAAGCGGTGCCGCTGGCGTCGCGATGCCTTGGTGGTGGGACACCTACGTATTTCCCAAGCGAACCGTTAAGCGCCTTGCCCCAGTTGCGGCGTTTGTCAAGGACATCAATTGGCCCAGCCAAAACTTCCGCACGACCACCGCATCTTTCGTGTTCCAACAAACGCCAACCACGACGATGTATCGAGATCTTGTCATCGAAAACGGACCCGTGTCGATGGGCAACACCGAGTACAACCTCCCGCGCCACGTCCGCATATGGCCATACGGCGTTCAATATGGACTTCCCGTCTCCGGAATTCTGCAAGGCGAGAAACGGCACCCGAGCAAATTCAATCCCATCACCTTCACGATGGACATCAAGCACGCGACCCAATTCGACATGGTGATCGGCGACGTGTCCGGACAAGGTGGCGCCAATATCCAAGTGAAACTCGACGGCGAAGTCGTCCTCGGTCTGGACTTCGCTGATCCCAATGATCTCGCCGATCCGGAAACCATCACCCGATATCACGGCACCCATAGTCTAAAGATTCCCGCAGGCCACCACGAGCTTGTCGTCGCCGACGTAGGCAACGATTGGGTCATGGCAAGCTACCGTTTCCACGACATTCTCCCTCGCAAAACTCCGCCCCTCATTGCCACATGTCTTGCCGGCGATACACTCGCCATCGGCTGGATCCGCCACGCCGATCGAAGTTGGGATCGCGTAGAAAATCAAAAGCGCCCCATCATTCCCTGCCCTCCCACCATCGTCAAAATCCCTAACTTGCTCCCTGGCGGCTGGAAAGTGGACCTTTACGACACCTGGGCCGGTAAGGTGATCAAAAGCGCGCGCATAACGGTCGGCAAAGATGGGAACGGCATCTTCAATCTGCCAGAAATTGCAACCGACCTGGCGATCAAGATGACCAAGCTCTCAGCCGCAAAGCCCGTCGCAAAACCAAAATGAACGGCGAATCCACCGACTTTCTCGTCATCGGCTCGGGTCTCGCCGGGCTGACCTTTGCCCTCCGTGCAGCCGAACACGGAAACGTCACCGTCCTCACGAAAGCGCAGATGTCCGATGCCAACACGAGCTATGCCCAGGGTGGCATCGCGGCGGCCGTTGGCGAGGCCGATTCCTGGGCATTGCACGAAGAGGACACCCTCATCGCCGGAGCGGGCCTCTGTGATCCAAAGGCGGTGCGCTTCCTCGTCCAGCAAGCCCCAGCCGCTATTCAATGGCTCATCGATCTCGGAGCCCGATTCGATATGGGCGCAGGCGGAGATTTATCCCTCGGACGTGAGGGCGGTCACAGTCGCAACCGCATCATCCACCACCTCGACAAAACCGGTTGGGAAGTCGAGCGCGCCATGATCGCCGCCGTCAAGAAGCACAAGAACATCACCATTTACGAGCACGCGTTCGTCACCTCGCTGCTCATGGAAGGCAAACGGTGCATCGGTGCAGAAGCCACCGTCGATGACATCGGCCTCCGTCGATTCACTGCCCGCGCAACCCTTCTCGCAACCGGTGGATGCGGTCGCGTTTATCAGCACACCACCAATCCTGCCATCGCAACCGGCGATGGGCTCGGCCTTGCCCACGACGCCGGCGCATCCATCGCAAACATGGAATTCATGCAGTTCCATCCCACCACGCTTTATCACCCCCAGATGCGAAGCTTTCTCATCACGGAGGCGGTGCGAGGTGCGGGAGGAACGCTCCGCAACCACCTCGGCAGAAGGTTTATGTACGACTACGACGAGCGACTCGAACTCGCGCCAAGGGATGTGGTCGCGCGCGCCATCGACGCGGAGATGAAACAATTGGACACGTGGTGCGTGTACCTCGATATCACCCACCTCGAGTCTCACAAGATCAAAGAAGAATTCCCAACGATCTACGAAAAGCTCGCCTCGATCGGACTGGAAATCGATA
>Ga0207680_10000678_pt1 | contig 16104 bp, 14 predicted proteins | sample KBSS23metaG_FD_184321 | JGI IMG/M metagenome (GOLD analysis project Ga0207680, IMG submission 184321) | Switchgrass rhizosphere microbial communities from Kellogg Biological Station, Michigan, USA - KBS S2-3 metaG (SPAdes) (version 2) | ecosystem: Host-associated > Plants > Roots > Rhizosphere...
GGCGCCGTGGCAGGCAAGGACCCGCGCGTGCAGATCGGCGCCCTGGTGAAGGTTACAACCCCGGCGTCGTCCGTCATGGGCATCGTCTCGGCCGTCACCTGCCCGCTGCCGAGCGGCGATGACCAGCCCGCCAACATCGCGGGCCTGATCGAGATCAACCTGTCGGGCGAAGTGCTGGTGGACGCCCACAGCAAGCGCCTGACGTTCAAGCGCGGCGTGACGGCGCTTCCGTCCATCGGCGATCCGGTGCTGTTCGCCGACCGCCACGACCTGACGCGCGTCTATGCCCCGCCGGGCGTGGCGAGCATCAAGGTCGGCGAGCTGTTCCAGGACCCATCCGTGCCGGCGCGGCTTCTGACCGACGACCTTTTGGCCAAGCATTTCATCGTCGTGGGTTCGACCGGTTCGGGCAAATCGTGTGCCCTGACCGCGATCCTGCAGCGGCTGCTCTACGAGCATCCGGCGGCGCGCGTCGTGATCCTGGACGTGCACAACGAGTACGCACATGCCTTCGAGAGCCTGGTGGAGAAGGTCACGCTGCGCGACTTCAACCTGCCCTTCTGGCTGCTGAACTTCACCGAGCTGTCGGCCGCGCTGACCAGCCGCGACCAGCACCACGACGCCGAGATGGAAATCCTGGCGGAGGCGGTGGTGTATGCGAAGAAGCGTTACAGCGAGAACGCCGCCAACCGCGTGCGCAAGGCGCAGGACAGCAACACGATCATCAGCGTCGACACCCCGATGCCGTTCCGCCTGTCGGACGTCACGCTCTACATCGACGACCGGCTGGGCAAGCTGGAGCGCGCGCACCTTGCGCTCCCGTACCGGCGCCTGAAGACCCAGATCGAGATCCTGGTGTCCGATGCGCGCTACAACTTCATGTTCGGCAGCCTGTCGGTCACCGATACGATGAGCGACGTGCTGAGCCGGCTGTTCCGCATTCCGAACGAGGGCCGGCCCATCACGGTGGTGGACCTCTCCACGGCGCCGCCGGAAATCCTGGACGTGATCATCTCGGTGATCAGCCGCCTGGCCTTCGACCTGGCGGTGTGGAGCAACGGCGCGGTGCCGATGCTGCTGGTGTGCGAAGAGGCGCACCGCTATGCGCCGGCCGGCGACGACAAGACCTTCGTGCCGACCAAGCGCGAACTGGGCCGCATCGCCAAGGAAGGCCGCAAATACGGGCTGTCGCTGGGGCTGGTCACGCAGCGGCCGAGCGACCTGGACCCCAACATCCTGTCGCAATGCGGCACGGCGGTGGCGCTGCGGCTTTCGAGCGAGCGCGACCAGCAGGTCATCCGATCGAGCACGTATGAAGGCATGATCGACCTGCTCGACTTCCTGCCGCTGCTCGGCGACCGCGAGGCGATCATCCTGGGCCAGGGCGTGTCGATGCCGATGCGCATCAAGTTCGACCAGCTCGGCCGCGGCAACCTGCCCAAGAACATGAATGCGGGCTTCAGCCGGTCGTGGAAGACGCAGCGGCTTGAGCGGGCGTCGCTGGACGCGATCGTCACGCGCTGGCGCAACGGCGGGCGGGAGTAGCGCGCGCAGCGCCGCTTCCTGTTCGGCGAGCATCGCGATCAGTTCGGCGTTGCCGCTGCGGCGGGCCTTCCACAACACACGGACGGATTTCGCCCAGGCGACAAGGGCGCGGTCGCGCGCGACCTGGGCGCGGATGGCGGCATAGAGCGCACGGCGCCGGCGCGTGTACTTGCCGTGGCGCAGGGCGTTGCGGTTGCCGCGCGGGGCGCTCACGGCGTCATCGCCCCGGATGAAAGACGGCGCGCCCAAACGTCCGGTAGGTGTGCAGGGCGCGTTGCTTCGACTCGCGTTCCTCCTCCCATTCCTGTTCCTGAAGCATCAGGTTGGCTTCTTCCTGCGGGTCGATCGGATGTCTGAGGCGCTCGCGTCGAACCTCGGAGAGGTGCTCGTCGAGCTTTCGACCAATGTCTTGCCGAATCTCGTTCCGGGTCCGGAATTTCGGTTTTTCTGAATTCAATTCGAGCTTAGGCGGTTGGATATTCTGGACAATCGTCCGGCTGCGGCGCTCCACCAGCGCGATCAAACCGAGCGCGTGCGCCATGCGGGCGTTGGAGTTGATGAGGCGCGCCGCGGCGCCGAGCGGGCCGAGGTGATCGCCGTTGCCCGCGTCGAGCGCCAGTTGGCGGCAATGCGACACGAGACCGGCACCGATCTTAACATTGGCAGCGAGGTGCTTGGTGGCGAGGCGGCGGATTTCGTCGTCCAGATTACGGGCCGGCGGCGGGTTCTGTGGATCATCCGGGGTGTTGGTCATCTGGTCTCTCCATAGGATCAAAGACGGACAAATAGAACATAATAAGAACAACTAAGCCGTGCAAGAGCTGAAAAATCTTGTGCTTCGATGGGAGTCTATTTAGATATACTTCGAAATAGATGAACGTCGAACCACGGCGATGACCGAGACCCTGCTCGAATTCTTCAAGGCCATGGCGCATGAGAGCCGGCTGCGCATGATCGGCCTGCTGGCGCAGCGCGAGCACTCGGTGCAGGAGCTGGCCGGCGTGCTCGACCTGAAAGAGCCGACCGTTTCGCATCATCTCGCGATCCTGAAGACGCAGGGCCTGGTGACGGCGCGCGCGGAGGGCACGACGCGCTGGCATGTGCTGGACCGCGACGCGCTGGCGCGGCTGTCGCAGCAGGTGTTGCAGACGCCGGACGAGAAGCTCGCGCGCACGCAGCCCAAGGCGGCGGAGGACTACGACACGCGCGTGTTGCGAGGGTTCGTGCGCGGCGACGGCACGCTGGCGTCGATCCCAGCGGCCCGCAAGAAACGCGGCGCCGTGCTGCGCTGGCTGATGCGTGATTTCGAGGAGGGGCGGAAATATTCGGAAGCGCAGGTCAACGACGCGATCCAGCGCCACCACTGGGACAGCGCCACGCTGCGGCGCGAGCTGGTCGGGCACAACATGATGGCGCGGGAGAACCGGGTGTATTGGCGGCTGCCACAGAGCGCCTGGAAGAAGGGTGGCGAGGCTTGAGCTGGGCGGCACTGCGGCAGTGGGGTGAAGACGCGACACGCATTGAAAAGCTCACTGGCGGAGTCGCCAATGACGTATGGAGCGTGCGCATTCGGGGCCATCGCGCGGTCGCCCGTCTCGGCAAGCGGAGCGATGCGGATCTCGCGTGGGAGACCGAACTCCTCCAACACCTCGACCGTCGGGGTCTGACCGTACCCGTGCCGATCCCGACGATGGACGGACGGCTGTTCGCGAACGGTCTGGTCGTGATGACCTATGTGGAGGGCGGACCGCCCGAGACAGAGGCCGATTGGCGCCGCGTGGCCGACGTGCTCCGCCGGTTGCATCAGCTGACAGACGGATGGCCGCAGCGTCCGGGCTGGCGATCGTCCACCGACCTCCTGCACGCGAAGACTGGGACAAAGATCGACCTCGGCGCGATGCCGCCGGAGGGCGTTGCGCGATGCCGGGCAGCGTGGGTGCGGCTCGCCGGACGTCAGACCCGCGTCGTCCATGGCGACCCCAACCCGCGCAACATCCGCATGACGGCCGATCGGGTCGCGCTGATCGACTGGGACGAGTCGCATGTCGACGTCCCCGACCTTGACCTGGTGCTGCCCCACAACGCCGCCGGTCTCGACGCCAGCGCGCATGACATCGCCGCGCAAGCATCGGCGGCCTGGGAAGCCGCCGTCTGCTGGGACGATGACTTCGCACGCAAGCGGCTTGCCGAAGTGCGAGCGATTTGAGAGCGCACCGATGGTTGTGGAGAGTGTGTGTGCGGGACGGTCGCCCCCTCCACCATCCGTTTCCCGGACGGTCCCCCTCCCCGCGCGTAGCGCGGTGGAGGAGCCTAAACGTCAGAATTTCTCCCCCACCATCTCCTCGCTCTTCGCCCAGAGCGCCTTGGCGTGGGCGGGGTCGAGGGCGTAGGGGCGGATGCCGCCGCGGGCGGCTGGGTTGTCGTTGGGTTCGGCGACGTGGCAGTCCTCGCAGTACTTGCCGCCGACCTCGTCGGCTCCCGCGACGAAGCCGGCCCAGACGCTGGTGGCGGCGCCCTGCGGGATCGTCTTCCAGCTGAAGGCGGGGGCGGAAGCGCCGGCCGCCTTCTGCGCGTCTTCGATGCTCTTGATCATCGCGGCGGTGGTCTCGGGCGTCATGTGGCGGCCAAGTTCGGTCTGGATGCCGCCCGGATGCACGGCGGTCGCGCGGATGCCTTGCGCCTTGTGGCGGCGGTCGAACTCCACCGCGAAGAGGATGTTCGCGGTCTTGGAGCGGCCATAGGCGACGAACGGCGCGTATTCGGTGTGCGCGAAGTTGGGATCGTTCAGATCGACATCGGCGAAGCGGTGGCCGGCCGACGACAGGTTCACCAGGCGGCCGCCGTTCTGCTTGAGCAGCCTGGCGATGCGGTTGACCAGCACAAAATGGCCCAGATGGTTGGTGCCGAACTGGGTCTCGAAGCCATCGGCGGTAGTGCCCTTGGGCGTCGCCATCACGCCGGCGTTGCAGATGATCACGTCGAATGGCTTGCCCGCCTTGTTGAGCGCATCGGCGCAGGCGCGCACGGATTTGAGCGACGCGAGATCGCAGGCGACGAGTTCGAGGCTGCCGCCATGGGCGGCGTCCTTGCGCACCGGTTCGGTGGCGGTGTGGGCCTTGCCGAGATCGCGGGCGGCGCCGACCACGGTCGCGCCATGCGCCGCAAGCGCGCGGGCGGTCTCGACGCCCAGCCCGGCGCTGACGCCGGTGACCAGCACGCGCTTGCCGGTGAGGGTCTTGCCGGCGAGGACGTCGCCGGTGGTGGATGTGGCGCCGAAGGCTGTCATGTGCGGTTTCCCTGTTGCTCTGCTGGAAACCAGCAGACTGCGGACGCTGCGGCAACACAAGGGTTGACGCGGCGGCACCGGTTGATCGGCCCCGCCGGGCCGCGCACAGTCCCGCCGCGACAATTTTCCGATGGGTGGCCGGGTCAAGCCCGGCCATGGAGACGCAATGAAGGTTTGGGAAATCCAGAACGCCTACGGCATCGAAAACCTGCACGAAGCCGAGAAGCCGGAGCCGAAACCGGGCCGCGGCGAGATCGTGGTGGCGATGAAGGCGTCGTCGCTCAACTATCGCGACCTGCTGACGGTGATCGGCTATGGCGGCGGCTATCCTCTGCCGCTGATCCCGTTCAGCGACGGCGCGGGCGACGTGGCGGCGGTCGGCGCGGGCGTGTCGCGCGTCCAGGTCGGCGATCGGGTGTGCCCGCTGTTCTTCCAGTCGTGGATCGACGGGCCGGTGACGGCGGAGAGCCGCTTTGGGCCGCTGGGCGGGCCGCTCTCCGGCGTGTTGCAGCAGAGGATGCTGCTCGACGATTACGGCGTGTCGAAATTCCCAGCACACCTTTCGTATGAGGAGGCATCCACCCTGCCCTGCGCCGGCCTGACGGCGTGGCGCGGGCTGACGGTGGAGACCAAGGTCGGACCGGGGCAGACGGTGCTGGTGCAGGGCACCGGCGGCGTGTCGATCTTCGCGCTGCAATTCGCCAAGGCGCTGGGCGCGCAGGTGATCGCGACCTCGTCAAGCGACGAGAAGCTGGAGCGGGCGAAGACGCTCGGCGCCGATCATGTCATCAACTACAAGACGACGCCCGACTGGGGCCGCGTGGCGCGCGAGATGACCGGCGGCAAAGGCGTCGACGTGGTGGTCGAGGTCGGGGGCGAGAACACGCTGAACCAGTCGTTCGACGCGGCGCGCGTGGGCGGCGACATCGTGGTGATCGGCGTGCTGGGCGGGTTCTCCTCGCCGGTGATGATCCCGGTGGTGTTCGGCAAGAACCTGCACATCCACGGCATCTCGGTCGGCTCGCGCGAGCAGTTCGACGACATGTGCGCCCATATCGGCAAGTGGAAGCTGAAGCCGGTGGTCGACAAGGTATTCCCGTTCGACGACCTGCAAGACGCGCTGCGCCTGATGCAGGCGGGCGGGCACTTCGGCAAGATCGTGGTGAAGGTCTAGCGCCTATTCCGGCTTCTGGGGCTTGGCAGGCGGGTCGCGTTCGATGGTGATGGCGGTGGCGACCATGGTGCCGCTGGCGTCGGGCGCGGCGGTGACCGAGACCGTCGCGGCGGGCAGAAGCTGGTCGAACGCACCGGCGTCAATCGCGATGATCGGCACGCCCCTGGCATAGACGATGTTTGCCGCGCCGTTGCAGCCTGAGCCATCGGCCGCGGCCTTTCCGTCGCAGGTGGCGCTGCCCTGCGGCTGGCTGCCGTGGAAGCCGATCGTGAGCGTGCCGCCGATGCCGCCGGGCGCGACCGCGGTGACGCTGCCGTTGATGATGAGGCGCTCGGGTTTCCTGGGATCGATCGGATAGGCGCCCTCGCCGGTGCCGCGCGCATTCGACGGATAGACGCGGATACCCTGGGCCCGCAGCGTCTTGCCGTCGGCACTCTTCAGCACGGCGGCGCCGATGTACCAGCCGTTCTGGAGATCGGCCAGTTGCAGCATGCGGTTGTGCGCCAGCCGTGTCGCGCCGGTGACGCCGATGCTGATGGCCTTTTTGCCGGCGACCTTGAGCGTGAGGAACGGGCCGTCGAATTCCTGGATGGTGCCGCGATAGCGCGTGGTGACGGCGCCGGGCGCGGGCGTGTTCGGCAAGGCCGTGACCGGCGGCGACGTGGCGGGTGCCGGCGCCGCCGGCGTCACGCCGATCGGCGGACGCAGCACCGTGGGCGGTTGGGCGGGCGCCGCCGGTGTCTGCGAAGGCGGCGCGGGCGGCAAGGTGCCGGGGAGCGTCTGCGCCCCGGCGGTGGCGATGAGAAGCGCGCCCGAAAGCAACGCGGGAGTAACGGTTCGAGCGCGCATCTATGTCTTTGTCGGTACTCTTATCTGTCGCGCATTTTACGGATGACGCGAAGGCACGTCACCCTAATGCGCCCGTGGCTTCTGGAACTTAAGGATGAATTGGTCGGTATGATGGCGGATCGACGGATCGAACACGAGCTTGTCGCGCGGATCGGCCGGATTGCGCAGGAAGCTGCCCTCCGCCACCAGCTTGAAGCCCGCCGCCAGGACCTCCTTCTTTAACGTTTCTTCATCGATGCGATGGGTGGTGTTGGTCGCGGCAAGGCCCGACCCGGCAGGCGCGGAATGGTCGATGAGCACGTAGTAGCCGCCCGGCTTCAACGCGGCATAGATCGCCTTGTTGATCAGCGCGACGTCGGCCGGCGCGAAGAACGGGTCGTGGAAGTCGTGATAGTTCTGCGCCGTGAACACGACATCGAGCGATTCCGGTGCGGCCAGGTTGTTGACCGGACCGTGCAGCACCGCGACGTTCGAATAGTTGTAGAACTGCTTCTTGAGATCGGTGCCGGGCGGCAGGCGCTTCAGCACCATGGCGTCGAGCTCGCTGGGCGCGAAGGCATAGACATAGCCCTTGCCGCCCACGACCTTCGCGAAGATACGCGTGAAGTAGCCGCGGCCCTGCACGAGATCCATCACCTTCGAGCCGGGCTTGATGCCCGCGAAAGCGACGGTTTCGCCCGGCTTACGGTCGGCGTCGAGGTCGGTGTCGTCCTTCGGGCGGCCGGGGTCGGCGAGCGCGGCGGTAACATAGGCCGGCGTCGCAGCACTGTGCGTGCCATGCGCGGCGATGGCCGCGGTGCCGAGCAACGCTGCGGTCAGCGCGGCGGCGAGAAGCGTGGTGCGTTTCATCCTGTTCCCCTGTGATTGTCGCGGCGAAGACTAGCGCGCGGCGAAAGCGGTTGCACTGACCGCGATTGCTCACCTGTGCGTGAGAATTCACAGAACTGCGGCGGAGCATTCACGCTGTGCGCGACTGCGGGCCATGACATTGGGGTTATGCGCGCAAAGCCCCCCGTATCAACGCGCGATAGAGATACTCCGTAAAGCTCTTCGGGCTTGCGAGGCCCATACGGGCGAGTGGCTCTCCGTCATCGGGCGCCGATGACAGGCCGGCCATGGCGAAGCGGGCGAGATCGGCGGTGCCCGCATCCTTCAGGCGTTCGAGGGCGGGCAGCAGGCGCTGCTCGGCCGGCGTGAAGTCGCTACCGAACGGATAGGGCGGCAGGTGATCGGTGAAGGGTGCGAGCGCCGTGGCGATCCGCGCCGGATGGTTGTCGCGGCAGGCGGCGGGGATTTCGTAGCCGGCGGCAATCTTTTTCGCATCCTTGGCCTGGCGCAACAGCTCGGGCTGGAAGCGCGAGTCGGCGATGGCGAGCATGCACGCGATGACGTGTTCGTCGGACTTGCCGCGCAGGTCGGCGATGCCGTACTCGCTGACGAACACGTCGCGCAGGTGGCGCGGGATGGTGGTGTGTCCATAAGAAAAGCGCACATTGGATTGCGCCCTGGCGCCCTGCCCGCGTACGGCGTTGATCGCAAGGATGGAGCGGGCGCCTTCCAGAGCGAACGCCTGGTCCACGAAATTGAACTGTCCGCCGACGCCGCTGACGACGCGGCCGTCTTCCAGGCCGTCGGAGATCGCGGCGCCGAGAAGCGTCGCCATCATGGCATTGTTGACGAAGCGGGCTTTCACGCGCGCGGCGCGCTTGCCGGGCTCGTCGCCGTAGAGCTGGTTGGTGAAGGAGATGCGCGTCATCTGGATGCGCGCGAGATCGGCGGCGGGCATTTCGCGCAGGCGCCTGTAGAAGTGCCTGCTGCCGAGGAAGAAGCCGCCGTGGATCAGCACACCGTCGACGGCGCGCTTCAGGATCCCGGCGTCGATCAATTCCAGGAACCCGTCGACCAGCATTTCGCTCACGCCGTAGAGGCCGGCGGTGAAGGGTGTTCGTTCCTCAGCCGGCAGAGGCGCTGCGTTGGCGGTGAGCGCGCTTACGGCGGCGTTGAAGGTGGGGTTGTCCTTGTGCCGCAGGATCGTCGCGCGCACCGCGGCGTCGCCTTCCTCTCCAATACCGATCTGGAGCGTGCCGCCGTCGGGGATGAGCCGCGCGACGTGCAGGCCGATGGCGTATTGCGTGGTCGAGATCGGCTGCTTGGGCACGTTGAACAGCGGAAAGTCGCTGCCGTCCAGGATATGGCTGAAGCTGTCGGCCGGAAGGTCGCCGTCGCCGGGCATGAAGGGCAGCTCGCTGTTCACCTGGCCGGCGAGCAGGAAACTCGCCCGGCCCTGGGCGCGGGCGTCGAGCATGTCGAGCGTGAGATCGGTGTTGCACGACAGGCTGTAACGGCCACCGCGCCCGGCGACGAGTTGGCCGATCACGTTCACGCCGCGCGCCAGCAGGTAGGCGCCGGCATGCGTGTAGTTGGCGGAGATGTAGGCGCGCTGTGCGACGGGGTTGGTCAGCCACTTGCCCGCGAGGAAGAAGAACTCGTCCACCCGCACGTTCGGCGGCAGCGCATTGCGATGAAGCGCGACGGCATAGTCGTAAGTGGGCGTTTGCCCGAGCAGGCGCTGGCCGATGGGACCGATGAAGCGGCGCTCGAGATCGGACTTCGCGCCCGGCGCCTCCAGCGTCAGCGCGGAGAAGATGTGCAGGCTGATCGAGCGGTCCCTCGCGGCGCGCTGGAACAGCGCGTTGGCGATGTGCGTCGCCTTGCCGAGGCCGAGCGGCAGGCCGAGCACGACCTTCTTGCCAACCTGGGCGATAACGGAATCGGCAAGGGCGTCGGGATCGGTGAAGTGGGCGGGCATCGTTCTTGTGGGTGACTGGCGGTTCGCCGAATATAGACGCAATGGACAACGATTTTCACGAAATCGCGGCCAGCCTGTCGGCGATGGGGCTGATCGGCGACGGCGAGCAGTTCGCGATGAAGCGCCTGTCCGGCGGCGTGTCGTGCGACGTGGTCCTGTGTGAGGTCAAGCGCGGAGCGCGGATCGTGGCGAAGCGGGCGCTGCCCAAGCTGCGCGTCACCGCCGACTGGCGCGCGCCGCCGGAGCGTGCGGCGGCGGAGGTGGCGTGGATCAACCTGGTCGCGGGACTCGAGCCGCGATGGGTGCCAAAGATTCTGGGCGAGGACCGCGCGCGGCATCTCTTCGCGATGGAATACCTGGATCCCAGGGATCATCCGATCTGGAAGATGGAGCTGGCGGCGGGACGCGCGGATGCGGGCTTCGCGGCGGAGGTGGGCGCAGCGCTGGCGGCGATCCATGCGGCAACCGCCGGACGCGCGGATGTGGCCGCGGCGTTCGACAATGGGGCGCAGTTTCATGCGCTGCGGCTGGAGCCGTATCTGTTGTTCACGGCGGAGCGGCATCCGTTCGCGGCGCAGGCGATCCGTGACGAGGCAGCGCGCATCGCAGGCGCACGCATCGCCCTGATGCAGGGCGATATCTCGCCGAAGAACATCCTGTGCGGCCCGGCCGGGCCGGTGTTCCTGGATGCGGAGACGGCCTGCACTGGCGATCCGGCGTTCGATGTCGCGTTCTGCATGAACCACTTCCTGCTGAAGGCGGTGTGGCATCCGGAATACACACACCAATATGCGGCGAGCTTCGCGGCGATGCGTGACGCCTATCTCGCCGGCGTGACATGGGAGAACCCGGCGGACATCGACCGGCGCGTGGCGCGGCTGCTGCCGATGCTGTTCCTGGCGCGCGTCGACGGGAAATCGCCCGTCGAATACCTGACCGACGACGAGTCACGCGCCTTCGTGCGCGGGGCCGCGATGCAGATGATCGTGGAGCCGCCCTACAATCTGCATATGCTGGCAGAAAGCTATTTCCCGGTGGCGGCGCAGCGCTAGGCGCTACTGCGCCGGTTCGAGCGCCTTCGCTGTGGCGGCTTTCACGGCGATGTCGGACGGGGCACCCAGCGTGCGGGTCCAGGCGGCGAATTCGAGCGCGATGCCGTCGGGATCGTAGAAGTAGATCGAGCGCACGAAGGTCGATGGCGTGATCTCGAGGCTGGCCTGCTGCGGGCTGTCGTCGTGGCTGATGACCGGGCTGCACTTGACGCCCTTCTCCACCAGCTTCTTGTGATAGGCGTCGATCTTGTCGGCCGGCACGTTGATCGCGATGTGGTTCATCGATCCGTGTGCGGACGGTCCTGGCAGCACGCCGGGCATGGCGGAGGCGACGCCGGGCGCAGCCTCCGGCGCGTTGGGGAACCAGAAGAACGCCATGCTGTCGCCATTGCCCATGTCGAAGAAGAAGTGCTGGCCCATGTTGTTGGGCAGCTCGATCGTCTTGATCATCTTCATGCCGAGCACGTTGGTGTAGAAGTCGACGGTGCGCGCCATGTCCTTGCACACCAGCGCCAGATGGTTGACGCCAAGAAGTTCGAATTCCGTGTTGGACATGTTGGTGCACTCCCTTTGAACAGAAACTAGCGCGGTTCGACGCCCTAATCACCTCCCCTCTTATGGGGAGGTGACAACTAGAAATAGGTCCGGATCACGAATTGGAACTGGGTCTCTGTCTGGTGCGGGGAATCGCCATCGATGCCGCGCTGCGCGCGGGTGTCTTCGACCAGGAGGTACTCTGCGGAGAGGCGCAGCCAATTGCGCGGCAACCAGGTTACCGTTGCGTCAAAGGCGTGGCCGTCTTCGCTGAGCGGTGACGGACCGGCGGCGGTGCGGGTGCGCGTCTGGAATATGTCGGCCCGTGCCGCGAGCCACCAATCGGTGAGATCCCAGCCGACCAGCGCATAGGCGGACTGGAAATCGGATGCGGTGAACGCGGCCGCGGATGTCCGGCGGATCGTGTCGCCGCGCATCGCCTGGCTCAGGATGGTGACGTTGCCGATCTGCTGGCGGAAGCCGGCTTCCCAGAATGTTGTGTGCCAGGACCGGGGCCGCATGGCATCGGCTTCATTGTCATAGCGCATCAGTTCGAAACCGGTCTTGCCGTCGATCTCGTACGACAGGTCGAGATACCAGCCGGGCCTGTCATCGGTCTCGTGGAAGACATGGATCGTGGACGGCGGCGCGCGCCCGCCCGCGATGGCGACGGCATCGGGCAGACGCTCCTTCTCGAACAGGCCGCTGATGCGATCGTCGAAATTCCAGCCGCGCTCGGCGATCAGGACACCGTTGGTGTCGTTGAACCCGAATACCGAGCCGATCAGCGTGACGGCGTTGCCGTTGCTGCGCCAGGCGAGCGTGCCTTCGGCACCGATGGTGCGAACTTCCGCGCCGACCCAGGAGTTGATCGCCGACGGCGTCACCGTCCAGAACGTCGACCAGCCGACATTCTCATTCTCCAGGCTGAAGGGCGGAAAGAAGGCGCCAACGCGCGCGCTCCAGCTCCAGTTGGTGCGCGTGGGCGGTGCGTACCCGACGAAGGCTTCGGTCAAGTCGAGTGCCGTGCCGTATTCGGTGTCGATGCGGCCGTCGGCCTGCGCGAACCACTCGTCCTGTTGCGCGCGCAGCTCGCCGACGATGTTGCCCAACTTGAGATTGGCGTCATCTTCGCCGTAGCGCAGCTTGCCCAATCCGCCGTCGAGATAAGTGTCCTGCGCTGATGGCGCTATCAGCCGGATATCGGCGAACCCTTCAATTTGAATCGTCGCGGCGTTGACACCGGTGGTCAGGACAATCGCACCAAAAATAAACCCGCCCGCGAATTTCATCAGAAAGAAAACTCTCTCCAAACCCTTGAAAACCGGGCCTTTCGCGTAACGAACCTTAACGGCGTGCGTCATTGGTATAACTACCCATTAACAGCCCCGGCCTACGATTTCTCCCGTAAGGTCACGTTGGGTTCGATGTCGCAAGTTCTCGACACCATAGCGCAGGAAAACCCGACGCACTTCGTTCATCCGACGTGCGTCTTCCTGAAAGCGTATTGGGAGCAGAAGCGTGGCGACCGCGCCATGCCGCGGCGCGCCGACATCTCTCCGGCCCATCTCAAGGAGCATCTCGGCTGGATCATGGTCCTGGACGTGCTGCCGGGTGGACGCGAATTCCGCTATCGCGTGATCGGCACGCTCGTCACCGAATACTTCGGGGCGGACAACACGGGCAGCACCGCCACAGAAGCGTTCGCGCCGAGCGGCAAGGACGTCGCGCGGGCCGTGAACTCCATCTTCTGCAAGTGTGCGCGCGACAAGGTCGTGATGCGCACGAGTGGCAACGCCAACTGGTTGCAGGAAGGCATGGAGGAGTTCGAGGCGATCTACCTGCCGCTCTCCGACGACGGCGAGAACGTCACGCACATCCTGCACGCCTTCGTCTGCGACCGCGAGAAAATGCTGCTGTCGCGCCAGATCGCGAAGGCGAACGGCGGTGCGCGAATTCCCAACCCGGCGCCGAGGCCCAAGGTCGCCTGATCTTCGCCCAACTTGAGAAGCAGGCTGGCGTCCGTTAGCTATTGCTGACGGGGAGGCCTTGCCGCATGGCCGATAATAAGTCGCGTCCGCCACGGATGGGACTGGTGCTGTCCGCATCCGCGGCCGGCACGGTCTTCGAGTGGTATGACTTCTTCATCTTCGGCTCGCTGCTGTCGATCATCACCAAGCACTTCTTCGCCGATGCGGGCGAGACGCAGGGCTATATCTTTGCGCTGCTTACTTTCGCGGTCGGGTTCTTCGTGCGGCCGTTCGGCGGGCTCGTGTTCGGCTATTTCGGCGACCGCACCGGGCGCAAGCGGGCCTTCCTGTTCACCATCACGATCATGGGACTGGCGACCTTCGCCATCGGGTTGCTGCCCGGGACCAAGCAGATCGGCGATCTGGCGCCTTACCTGCTGATCGGGTTGCGGGTGCTCCAGGGCTTCGCGGTCGGCGGCGAATATGGCGGCGCGGCAATCTACGTCGCGGAGCATGCGGAGCACGGCAAGCGCGGCGCGGCGACCGGGTGGATCCAGGTCGCGGCGACCATCGGCCTGTTCCTGGCCCTCACGGTCATCCTGATCGTCCGTACACAGATGGGTGAAGAGGCGTTCGCCGCCTGGGGATGGCGCATCCCGTTCCTGATCTCGCTGGGGCTGCTCGGCGTCTCGATCTGGATACGCATGCGGCTCGACGAGTCGCCGGCATTCAAGGCGTTGCAGGCGGCGGGCGAGACGGCTCGCGCGCCGCTGACCGAGGCGTTCTTCAACTGGCGCAATCTGCGGCTGGTGCTGGTGGTGCTGCTGGGCCTGCTGATGAGCCAAGGCGTGGTCTGGTACACGGCGCAGTTCTACACGCAGTTCTTCCTCGAGCGCGTGATCAAGGTCGAGCCCCGCGTCGTCAACGAACTGATCCTGAGCGTGACGGTGGTGAGCGCGCTGCTGCACATCTTCTTCGCGCGCCTGTCGGACCGGGTGGGGCGCAAGCCGGTGATGCTGTTCGGGCTGGCGCTGGCGACGCTGTTCTTCATTCCGGGCTTTCACTGGCTGACCTCGGCGGTGAACCCAGGCCTGACCGAGGCGATCGAACGCGCGCCGGTCACGGTGTTCGCGGCGCCGGCGGATTGTTCGTTCCAGTTCGACCTGATCGGCAAAGCGAAATTCGCGAGTTCCTGCGACATCGCCAAGAGCACGCTGGCCAACCTGGGCGTCCCCTATCGCAACGAGGCGGTGGCGCCGGGCGAGCTGGCGCGCATCCGCATCGGCACCACGACCATCAGCTCGATCGACGGAACCGTGCTGGCGCCGTCAGCGCTGGCAACGGCGCGGGAGAACTTCCAGGCAGAGTTGAAGCCGGCGCTGAAAGCGGCCGGTTATCCGGCGAAGGCCGACAGTTCGCGCGTAAACGCGCCGCTGGCCATCCTGTTGCTGGTGGTCATCGTGCTGGCATCGGCAGCGTTGTACGGGCCGCAGGCGGCCGCGCTGGTGGAGCTGTTCCCGACACGCATCCGCTATTCGGCGCTGTCACTGCCCTATCATCTGGGCGTCGGCTGGTTCGGCGGCTTCCTGCCGGCGATCGCCTTCGCGATCGTGGCCGCGACGGGCAATCTCTATGCGGGGCTGTGGTACCCGGTCAGCGTGTCGGCCGCTGGCTTCGTGATCACCCTGCTCTTCTTGCCGGAAACATACCGGCGGGATATCACCTAGCCCTTGGCGTCGAGGGGGACGCCGGGCTCGCTCTTGCTGGAGTGGATCACCAGCGAGCTTTTCACGGACGCGACGTTCTTCTCGGCGGTGAGCGTTTCAGTAATGAAGCGCTGGAAGCTGGAGAGATCGTTGGCGACGCACTTCAGCAGGAAGTCCACTTCGCCGGAGAGCATGTAGCACTCGCGCACCGCGGGCCACGAACGCACGCGCTCCTCAAAATGCTTGAGGTCCGCGTCGTGCTGACTCGACAGGCCGACGAAGACATACGCGGTCACTTCGAAGCCCAGCGCTTTCGCATCCAGATCGGCGTGATAGCCCTGGATAAAGCCGGTCTTCTCCAGCGCGCGCATGCGGCGCAGGCACGGGGGTGCCGTGATTTTTGCCCTGCGCGAAAGTTCGACATTGGTGATGCGCCCGTTGGCCTGAAGTTCGGCCAGAATGCGCAAATCGATGGAATCGAGCTTGTGATGCTCCACGACGGGACCTTCATACTGGGGTGGAAAACGGCCGCATTTAACTCCGGGACAGGTTCCAGCGCAATAATATTTCTACCTGTTGAAAGTTCCAAAACCCGAGTCGGCCTTCCTTATCCACAAAGTTGCGAGACCGCGTTCCGTGGTCCGGCAAGTCCCTGTCATGCATGTGCAATCCGGGCTGCTTGACCTTTGCGCCGCCGCTTCCGATATCAGGGGCATCAAGCCAAGGGGCATGGGGCTTTCAAGGTGGCGCGGCCGTGAGCGGCAGTGCCGGCCGCGGGCTTCCCGCCCTCATCCGGAGCCCACATGCATTCCAAAGTCATCATCCTGGGAAGCGGACCGGCGGGCTGCACCGCCGCGGTATATGCCGCGCGCGCGATGCTGGAGCCGACGCTGATCGCGGGCATCCAGCCGGGCGGCCAGCTCACCATCACCACCGAGGTGGAGAACTATCCGGGCTTCGCCGAGGCCATCCAGGGCCCCTGGCTGATGGAGCAGATGCAGGCGCAGGCCGAGCATCTGGGCACCAAGATGGTGCAGGACACGATTGTCGACGTCGATCTTTCGCGCCGCCCGTTCACGCTGAAAGGCGACGGCGGCAAGACCTATACCTGTGACACGCTGATCATCGCGACCGGCGCGTCCGCGAACTGGCTGGGCCTGCCGAGCGAGAGCAAATTCC